>Ga0316189_10000146_pt1 | contig 65819 bp, 65 predicted proteins | sample LowCovwburrow_MG_FD_204930 | JGI IMG/M metagenome (GOLD analysis project Ga0316189, IMG submission 204930) | Coastal sediment microbial communities from Maine, United States - Lowes Cove worm burrow | ecosystem: Environmental > Aquatic > Marine > Coastal > Sediment | place: USA: Maine...
CAGGCCGGAGACTGGTTCAAGCTGGGTGAGCCCCAGGAAATGCGGCTTGGCGAGCTGGATGTCATCCTGATGCGCAAGGATCCACCACTGGATATGGAGTTCATCTACACTACCCACCTGCTGGAACAGGCGGAGCGCGCCGGAACCCTGGTGGTTAACCGCCCGTCAGCCTTGCGCAACTGTAATGAGAAACTGTTCGCCGCACAGTTTCCGGATTGCTGCGCACCAAACCTGGTGAGCCGCGATCCAGCACGCCTGCGCAGCTTTCTGGACGAATATGGCGATATCATCCTTAAACCGCTGGATGGTATGGGCGGCGCCTCTGTCTTCCGTATTCAGGCAGATGACCCGAATATCAGCGTAATCCTGGAGACACTCACAGCACTTGGCCAACGTACCGCCATGGCGCAGCAATTCATTCCCGAAATCAGCGCCGGTGACAAGCGTATATTAATGGTCGACGGGGAACCCGTGCCCTACGCACTGGCTCGCATACCGGCTAAAGGAGAGACACGCGGCAACCTCGCGGCCGGCGGCCGTGGTGAAGGCATAGAACTCAGTGAACGTGATCGCTGGATATGCAGCCAGGTGGGCCCGGAACTGCGAGCCCGGGGGTTGTTGTTTGTTGGACTGGACGTTATTGGCGACTACCTCACCGAAATCAATGTCACCAGTCCGACCTGCATCCGCGAACTTGACCACCTCTACGACCTGGATATTGCCGGCCAACTGATGGACAGCATCCAGGCCAAACTCACATCACGCCGCTAATGTACCTGCGGGTCTTGCCGGTACTGCTCGGCTGCCTGTGGTTCATGGGCTGCCAACCTGCCCGCGACGAATCCTACAATGAACAGCTGTTCGCCTTCGGCACACTGATCGATATTTCTTTTTACGGCGTGCCGCCAGATGAGGCCCGGCAAGCCGTACAGGCCGTCGACGCCCTGTTTCAGAAACAGCACAACGATTGGCATGCCTGGCAGCGTGGCGCGCTGGACACCCTGAACCAGGCAATCGCCCGCGGACACTCGATTGAGACAGATGCATCAATTGTACAGTTGATACGCCTTGGCCAGCAGTTTGAAATATCCAGCAACGGACTGTTCAACCCGGCCATCGGCCAGCTGTTGGGGCTCTGGGGTTTTCAACAGGACGAACCGGCAACCACAGCACCTGACCCTGCCGCCATTACCGCCTGGCTGAACAACAAACCCAGTAGCCTGCAGATCGATATCGACAAGCAGCGTATTCACAGCCGCAATCCGCGCGTCAAACTGGATTTTGGCGGGTTCGCCAAAGGGTATTCGGTCGCCAAAGCGGTAGCGTTGCTGGAACAGCGCGGCATCCACAATCTTATTGTCAACACCGGCGGTGACCTGTGCATGCGCGGCCGGCATGGCGACCGGCCCTGGCGCATTGGCATCCGCTCTCCAGAGGGAACTGGCGTGCTAGCCAGCATCGACCTGGAAGGACCCCAGTGTGTATTTACCTCGGGTGACTACGAACGCTATTTCGAAGTAGATGGTCAACGTTACCATCATATCCTGGATCCCCGCAGCGGCTACCCCGCGAGGTCGACCCGATCTGTAACTGTTTTAAGTAACGATGCAGCCCTCGCAGATGCCGCGGCAACTGCGCTATTCATTGCGGGCCCGCAAGAATGGACTGCTATTGCCCGACAAATGGGCGTCAACGAGGTGCTACTGATTGATTCCCGGGGCACCGCTTACATTACACCCGCACTCACCGAACGCATTCACTTCGAGGAAGCGCCCCAGCGTATTGAGAAGATTGAACTGTAAGCACCCAACTACGTCTGAGTCCGGTATACTCTGTGCACAATTTCAGCCATGGACACACTTCAAGACCCACTGTGACTGCATCAACACAAGTTCCCTTCGAAGCTCCCACTGCCGACCGGCTGGCGCTAACGCTGTTTATCGCTACCGCCCTTCATGCCCTGATCATCCTGGGCATAGGTTTTGACGCTTTCGACCAGGATCCACCAGAATCGGACGCACCGACTCTGGACATCACGGTCGTAAACCCCAACCAGACAAAGCCACCGGAAGACTATGACTATCTCGCAGAAACCAGCCAGGATGGGGCCGGGAATACCGAAGAAAAGGTCCAGCCACAGCAACAAGTCGTCGAACAGGCACCGCCACCGGCAGCCGCCCGGGAGATAAAACCCGACACCACCCAGGTACTGACGCGAGACACCAGCCAGCAAAAAGTTGACAAGCCTGAGGAAAACCCGCCCCAGGAAGATGAAGCACAAAACAGTGCTGCCGAGCTGATCAATCGCAGCATGGAAATGCTGACGCTAAACCAGCAGATCAACCAGACGCTGCAGGCCTATTCCAAGACGCCCAAGAGCAAATTCATTTCCGCACGCACCAAGGAATTCAAGTACGCCAGCTACATGCGCGATTGGGTCGCCAAGGTGGAGCGGGTAGGCGAACTCAACTACCCTGATGCCGCCCGTCGCCAGCACCTGTCCGGCAAACTGATTGTCCAGGTTGCAGTTTATCCCGATGGCACGGTTCGCGAGATCACTATTCGCAAACCGTCAGGCCATAAAATTCTGGACGACGCGGCTGTGCGTATCGTTAAACTGGCAGCACCGTTCGCGCCCTTCCCGGAGAACATCAGGCAGGAGACCGATGTCCTGTACATTACCCGCACCTGGATATTTACCAGCGGCAATCGCCTGAAGAGCCACTAAAATCTGACGTAAACATCCGGTCCAAATGCTTGTGAAAAGCATTGAGCTACAGGATACTATTGCCATGGCAGACTCTCAGCACCTGACCAATCAATTCCTGATCGCCATGCCCGGTCTGGAAGACCCCAATTTTTTCCATTCGGTAACTTATATTTGCGAACACAATGCCGAGGGCGCCCTCGGACTGGTAGTTAACCGCCCTCTGGACATGCGACTGGGCGAAATCCTGCATCATATAAACCTCGAACACGCCGAACTGGAAGCCAGGCAGATGCCGGTGCATCTGGGTGGCCCGGTACAGCAGGACCGCGGTTTTGTGCTGCATGAACCGCTGGGTGAATGGGAGGCCACTATGCAGGTGACAGACCGTATTGGCATCACGTCTTCTCTCGACATCCTCCATGCGATTGCGAAAAACGAAGGGCCGGAGCATTCTCTCATTACGTTAGGTTACGCTGGCTGGGGCGCTGGCCAGCTGGAGCAGGAAATGGCCGACAATGCCTGGCTTAGTGGTCCTGCCGACCCCAACATTCTGTTCCACACTCCCGACGAGGAGCGCTGGAGAGCAGCCGCTGCCTCACTTGGTGTAGACCTGGACCGCCTGTCTGGAGATACCGGTCACGCGTAATGGCTGACAACATCGTGCCAAAGCCCACACAAACGTTGCTGGGCTTCGACTATGGCCGCAAGCGCATCGGTGTTGCCGTGGGGCAGCAACTGACCTGCTCAGCCACCGCTTTAACAACCGTACAGGCGCGCGACGGCAAGCCCGACTGGCCAGCAATCACTCGCTTGCTGGAAGAGTGGAAACCAGACGCGCTGGTGGTCGGAATACCGTATCATATGGACGGTACTGAACAGGACATGACACACGCCGCACAGCGCTTTAGCCGGCAGCTGGAAGGCCGCTACAAGCTACCGGTCCATTGTGCTGAGGAGCGACTGACCTCATACGTGGTAGAGTCCGGCCTCAACGACAAAACAGGCAAAACAGCCATTGACCCGCTATCCGCGCAGGTAATATTGCAGGACTGGTTACAACACAACGCCCAACCCACATGAGCAATAACTACAATATACCGGCCCTTATCGAACGCATGGCCGATGAATTACAGCAAAAGATCAGTATTGACGCGCAAACAGTCATGGTCGGCATTCACACCGGTGGTGTCTGGGTCGCTGAAGTATTGCATAAATTGCTGGGTATTCAGGAACCTCTTGGCGCGCTGGACATCTCCTTCTACAGAGACGATTTCACACGCATCGGTATGAATCCGCAGGTCAAACCCTCGCAGCTGCCATTCAGCCTGGAAGGCCGTCATATCATCCTCGTTGATGACGTTCTGCACACCGGGCGTACCATCCGTGCCGCCATGAACGAGCTGTTTGACTATGGCCGCCCGGCTTCAATCTCGCTCGCGGTACTGGTAGAGAGGGGAGGACGCGAACTGCCCGTCGAGGCACAAGTTACAGGCGTCAAAATCAAGCTGGCCGAGAATGAACATGTCAAGCTGAGCGGGCCGGAACCGCTCAGCCTGGAGGTCAGGGATCTGTCATGAGTAACACCAATATCCAGGTACGCGAAGACGGACGCCTGCGGCATTTTCTGTCTACCGAGGGCCTGTCCCGGGAACTGCTGACAGAAATTCTCGACACCGCAGAATCTTTTGCCGGCGTCACCGAGCAGTCGGTCAAGAAAGTGCCCCTGCTACGTGGCAAGACCATCGTAAATCTGTTTTTCGAAGCCAGCACCCGCACACGCACCACATTCGAACTGGCCGCCAAACGGCTTTCAGCCGACGTTCTCAACATCAACGTAAACTCATCGGCGACCGTAAAAGGGGAAACGTTGCTGGATACCCTGCGCAATCTCGAAGCCATGCACGTCGATATGTTTGTGGTAAGACACAGCGATAGCGGCACCGCACACTTTATTGCCCGGCAGGTACAACCACACGTCAGCGTTATCAATGCTGGCGATGGCCGTCATGCACACCCCACCCAGGCCATGCTTGATATATTCACCATTCGCCGGGAAAAAGGCGCTGACTTTGGGCGCCTGTCTGTGGCGATCGTTGGGGACATCGCTCACTCCCGGGTAGCCCGGTCACAAATTCATGGGCTGAATATGCTGAACACTGGCGACGTACGGGTTATCGCACCACGCACCCTTCTGCCTGCACATGTCGAATCCCTGGGAGTACGTGTTTTTCATGACCTGCGCGAAGGCCTTCGGGACGTGGATGTCGTTATCATGCTACGCCTGCAAAATGAACGCATGGAAGGCGCTCTCCTGCCAAGTGAGCACGAATATTACCAGCTGTACGGCTTGACCGAGGAAAAGCTGTCTATGGCCAGGCCAGACGTCACTGTTATGCACCCCGGTCCGATTAACCGCGGCGTAGAGATTGATTCACAGGTAGCCGATGGCCCTCACTCGGTCATACTTCAGCAGGTGACTTCCGGTATCGCCATACGCATGGCTGTCATGTCGATGGCGATGCAACAGTCGACCACACAGGATAACCATGCCTAAGCCGAGAATAAAAATCTCCGGTGGCCGGCTGATAGACCCGGAAAACCGGATCAACGACACGCTGGATCTGTATATTGCCAATGGCTGCATAATCGCAATCGGAGAAGCGCCGGACGGTTTCCAAAGCGATATCGAGGTGGATGCCACTGGCCTGGTGGCTGTCCCCGGCCTGATTGACCTGAGCACCAGGCTTCGAGAACCTGGCCAGGAATACAAGGCCAGCATCGACAGCGAGTGCCGTGCCGCTGCGGCCAGCGGCATTACCACACTCTGTTGCCCGCCAGACACTGACCCGGTCATTGATACACCGGCAGTTATCGAACTGATCCGCTACCGCGCCCGACAGGTGGGTGCGGCGCGAATATTCAGCCTCGGAGCCCTGACCCGTGACCTGGATGGCGAACACTTGAGCGAAATGTCCGCGCTAAAATCGGCAGGCTGCATCGGCGTCAGTAATGCTCTCAAACCGCTGGCATCAACACTCGTCCAGCGCCGTGCATTCGAATATGCAGCCACCTTCGACCTGACGGTCTTTCTGCATGCAAACGATGCCTCACTGTCTGCAAATGGCTGTATGCATGAGGGTCATATATCGACCCGGCTGGGCTTGCCGGGAATACCGGAGGCTGCCGAGACTGTAGCAGTGGCGCGTGATTTGGCGCTTATTCAGCAAACCGGTGTACGCGCTCACTTCTGCAGACTAACCACCCAACGCGCTGTTCGCATGGTGGCACGTGCCCAGTTCGACAATATCCCCGTCAGTGCCGACGTCGCCGTCCCCAACCTGTACCTCAGTGAGCTGGATACCATCGATTTCGGTGCCGACTACCACTTTATCCCGCCATTGCGGACCCAGACAGACAGGGACGGATTGCGCGAAGGCCTGTCCAGCGGCACGCTCTCAGCGGTATGTTCTGACCACCAGCCTCACGACAGTGATGCCAAACTAGCCCCCTTCCCGGCTACCGAGCCCGGTGCATCCGGCCTCGATTCACTGCTACCACTGACGCTGAAACTTGCAGAAGAAAACCACCTTCTGCTGCAAGATGCTATTGCCCGAATCACCAGCGGTCCGGCGAAAATTCTAAACCTGCCCTACGGTGAACTCAGTGTTGGCCGTGCAGCCGACATCTGCATCTACGATCCTGCGGCTACCTGGCAACTCAACGCGGACAGCATGCATAGCCAGGGCAAAAACACACCGTTCCGTGGCTGGGAGATGCAGGGGCAGGTGCGCTATACCCTGCTGGATGGCGAAGTAATCTACCGTAAGGACTGAACCTGCACATGCACAAGCCGCATCGTGACACCATCGAACTGGAAGAGGCCGAGATCATCTCTCAGCAAGCGTTCGACGGTGACCAGTACATACTTAGACTTCAGGCTCCAGCCTGCGCTGCGACAGCACGCGCCGGCCAGTTCGCACACCTGAGTTGTGATCCCGCGCTGGCGATGCGCCGACCGCTATCGATCATGCGCGTTGATCCTGACAGCGGCTGGGTGGATTTTCTTTACAAGGTGGTTGGTGAAGGTACCCGCTTACTGTCACGACGTCAGCCTGGACAAACCATAAGTGTACTGGGACCAATCGGGCAGCCGTTCACACCTCATCCGGAACACCCTCGCAGCCTTTTGCTGGGTGGCGGAGTCGGCATGCCGCCGATGCTCTTTCTGGCCGAACACCTGAAACAAAACAGCGGCTTCACGCCATTGGTGCTTCTAGGCTCTGAAGTACCATTTCCATTTCGACATCAACCGTCCAGGATTATGCTGCCCGGCATACCAGATGGCGTAATCGGCAGCATGCCTTTGCTTGAGGACTGGGGAATTCCCAGTCGGCTCGCCAGCCTGCAAGGTTATCCAGGTTGTTACGAAGGCTATATCACTGACCTGGCGCGCACCTGGCTCAACGCTCTCACCGGTGAACAGCGCATGCAGGTGGAAATTTTCAGCTGTGGCCCGCACCCCATGCTGGAAGCAGTTGCGGCATTGGCACGCGAGTACGATTTACCCTGCCAGGTGTCCCTGGAAGAATACATGGCCTGCGCCGTAGGCGGCTGTGCCGGTTGTGTTGTACAGGTGAGCACCGATGCCGGCCCGGCGATGAAGCGGGTCTGTGTAGATGGTCCTGTATTCGATGCCTATACTGTATTTCAATGAATAACTGTAGTTGACTCTCTAACAGCTAGGGCGTTTCGACCAGTGTCACGCCTTCGAGCGCGCTATTCGAATCCACTTCGTTGTCTTTAAGCTTGATCATTAAGCGAACCTCGTTGGCTGAATCAGCGTATTGAAGCGCATCGTCCTGCGTGATTTCGCCTTCACGATAGAGTGCGTAGAGTGCCTGGTCAAAGGTTTTCATCCCCTGCTGGTTAGAGCGCTTCATCAAATCCTTGAGATTATGGACCTCACCCTTACGGATCAAGTCTGCCATCAGCGGTGTATTGATCAGCACCTCCACCGCAACGCAGCGCCCTTTACCATCCGGCGTGGGAATCAACTGCTGCGCCAGGATGGCCTTAAGGTTTAACGACAAATCCATTAACAACTGACCGCGGCGCTCTTCCGGGAAAAAGTTGATAATACGGTCCATTGCCTGGTTAGCATTATTGGCATGCAGCGTGGCCAGACACAGATGCCCGGTTTCAGCAAAGGCAATAGCGTGATCCATGGTTTCGCGGGTACGAATCTCGCCGATCAAAATGATATCCGGAGCCTGACGCAAGGTATTTTTTAATGCCGTATCAAAAGAATCAGTATCGATACCTACCTCACGTTGGGTGACGATGCAGCCGGCGTGCTGGTGTACGAACTCGATAGGGTCTTCGATAGTAATAATGTGCCCGGTACTGTTGTGATTGCGGTAACCGATCATGGAGGCCAACGAAGTTGATTTACCCGTACCGGTTGCGCCGACAAATACAATCAGGCCGCGCTTGGTCATGGCCAGGTTCTTGATAATAGGCGGCAGACTCAGGTCTTCGATTGACGGAATTTTTGTCTCTATGCGACGCAAAACCATACCGCAGTGATTGCGCTGGTAAAAAGCACTGACACGGAAGCGCCCCACACCCGAGGCACTGATAGCAAAGTTACATTCGTGCTGGGTATCAAATTCCTTGCGCTGGTCGGCAGTCATCACGCTAAGCACCACTTCGCGAGCCTGCTCCGGTGTCAGCGTCGACTGGGAAACTGGCTTAAGACGCCCGTTTATTTTCATGCTGGGCGGCATACCTGCGGTGATAAACAGGTCAGAAGCGCCCTTGTGAACCATCATCTTCAGTAAGGAGTTAAAATCCATGCTGTTTCCTGAGCTGTAATTAACGGAACATTTCTTTATTCATAGCCTTGGACCTGGCGTCAATTCGACTAATCAGGTTGCGAGCCACCAGGTCCTGCAAGTTCTGGTCGAGCGTTTGCATACCAACGGACTGGCCCGTCTGGATGGCTGAATACATCTGCGCTACCTTGTCCTCACGAATAAGGTTACGAATGGCGGGTGTGCCAATCATGATTTCGTGCGCAGCGATACGTCCGCCGCCGGTTTTCTTCAATAGTGTCTGCGAAATAACTGCACGTAACGATTCGGACAGCATGGAGCGCACCATGGTTTTTTCTGCAGCCGGGAATACGTCGATAATACGGTCGATGGTCTTGGCCGCGGAACTGGTATGCAGGGTACCGAACACCAGGTGACCGGTTTCGGCTGCTGTCAGAGCAAGACGAATGGTTTCCAGATCACGCAATTCACCGACCAGGATAATGTCCGGGTCTTCACGCAGCGCCGATCGTAATGCTTCGTTAAAACCGTGAGTGTCGCGGTGCACCTCACGCTGGTTGACAAGGCATTTTTTGCTTTCATGCACGAATTCGATGGGGTCCTCAATAGTAAGGATATGCTCGAACCGCTCATTGTTGACATGATCCATCATCGCCGCCAACGTCGTTGACTTACCTGAACCGGTCGGACCGGTCACCAGCACAATGCCGCGCGGCTGGTCGGCAATCTCCTTGAAGCTGGCAGGACAACCCAGTTCCTCAAGCGTCAGAATAGTTGAAGGAATTGTTCGAAAAACGCCACCTGCACCACGGTTGTGGTTAAAAGCATTGACACGGAAGCGTGCCAAATTAGGGATTTCGAACGAGAAATCTGTTTCCAGGAACTCTTCGAAATCCTTACGCTGCTTATCGTTCATGATGTCGTAGATCAGGCTGTGGACAGTTTTGTGGTCCAGAGCCGGCACATTGATTCGGCGAATATCGCCATCAACGCGTATCATAGGTGGCAGACCCGCGGAAATATGCAGATCGGAGGCATTATTTTTGACGCTGAAGGCGAGTAACTCGGCAATATCCATGCGCTTTCCCTTTAGTAGTTCCGGGTTCCTTATCGTCAGCTGCGATCAGAACTTGACCCTTTCACAGCCACAACATCACTAGTGTACCTGCTCGTCGCCTGCAACAGCAGATATCATAATAACTGCTTGAATCAGGCATTTATGATCCTGTATCGTTTCCGCCATGACACAGCAACGACTCGCCTTCATCGGCGCAGGTAACATGGCACGCAGCCTGGTGGGTGGCCTGATCGCAGACGGCTGGGATCCTGCCGTAATAGGCGTATCCGATCCAGATGTCCACCAACTCGGCGCTCTGACGGCCCACTTCAAGGTCAGTACCGATACGGACAACCGGGCGATACTGGCTGGACGGGATGTCGTAGTACTGGCCGTCAAACCCCAGATACTGCGCGAAGTAGCGAGCAGCATCGCTGAACAAATACAACAATCCTGTCCACTGGTAATTTCTATTGCAGCCGGGATTCGCAGCAGCGACCTGGAGCGCTGGCTCGGTGGAAACTGTGCCGTTGTGCGCTGCATGCCGAATACCCCGGCGCTGGTGCAGACGGGCGCAACCGCACTGTTTGCGACCCGGAAAGTATCAAACGAGCAAAAAGACCTGGCCGAGAGCATTCTGAGAGCCGCCGGCCTCACAGTATGGGTTGATGATGAAGAACTTCTTGACGCAGTAACCGCATTATCCGGCAGTGGCCCGGCGTATTTTTTCCTGATTATGGAGGCGCTTGAGGAAGCCGGCATTACACTCGGCCTCGGTCGCCAGACTTCCCGGTTGCTCACGCTGCAAACAGCACTTGGCGCTGCCAAAATGGCCCTGGAAAGTAACGACGATACAGCTGTCCTGCGCCAGCGGGTGACCTCGCCAGGCGGCACCACTGAGCGCGCCCTCGAAGTTTTCGAAGACGGCAAGCTCAGGGCGCTGTTCGTTGAAGCGTTAACCGCAGCGCGCGACCGGTCTCGCGAACTGGCAGATCAACTGGGGGGCGAATGATGGGCAGCAGCTATGTCACTAACCCCATCGAGTTTCTGATCAACACCCTGTTTGGGCTGTATATTCTACTGGTCATGCTACGTTTTTTACTCGCAGTGGTACGTGCCGATTTCTATAACCCGGTCAGCCAGTTCATAGTCAAGGCCACCAATCCGCCACTGAAACCACTGCGTCGCATTCTACCCAGCGTTGGCAAACTGGATACCAGCACATTGTTTCTGATGCTGGCGCTGCAGATGCTGTCCTTTACCCTGATCGCGTTACTGCGTGGCGGCTCCTTCTCCATTGGGGCACTGTTGATACTCTCTGTTGCCGAACTGTTTTCGTTATTTCTTAATGTATTGCTGTTCTCGATCCTTATCCAGGTCATTATCAGCTGGATCAATCCCGGCACCTACAATCCAGCCGTCTCACTTCTCTACAGCCTGACCGAACCAGTGCTAAGGCCCTGTCGACGCCTGATCCCGCCGATTTCAGGTATGGACTTGTCACCCCTCGTAGCACTGGTTGCTATCCAGCTGATCAAATTGTTGCTGTTACCCCCCTTGTACGCACTAGCTCAGTAATACGGTGGACTGGTATCGCTGGCAGCATGACACGCTGATGCTGGACATCCGCCTGCAACCACGCGCAGGCAAGGATGAAATTATCGGGGAATATGCCGGACGCCTGAAAATTCGCCTTGCGGCACCGCCAGTTGATGGCCAGGCCAACAAGAGCTTATTGAAATTTATGGCAAAAATTTGCCAGGTGCCATTACGACAGGTCAGCCTCCTCGGCGGCGCGACCTGCCGCGACAAACTCATTGGAATCAAAGCCCCCTGTCGCCTGCCGGAAGGCGTCACACCCCCTGAAACCTGATCGGAACCGCGACTTCCCGGATAAGCTCCCGGCAGTAACCGGGCATTCGCTAACTTGTTCATAAATCGACTTAAAGCCTCGTTTCCAACGGCCGTTAAATAGCCAGGTGCACTAAAGGTGCAGAGCCCTTCATCGGCGTGTAAAAATAAACAGCGGGAATTTGTTGCATGAAGCAAGACCAACTTGATAAACGCATACACAGCTACAACTCATGGCGCGAACGTCTCATTGAGACCGTTGGACAGTTTCAAGCATGGCTGGAAAGCCACAACCTGGCCACGCCGGACCAGGAATTCACAATATTTGAAGCCATAGATGCATTACGCAAAGACAGCCTGACCGTTGCCTTTGTCGCTGAGTTCTCGCGCGGCAAAACCGAGCTGATCAATGCGCTGTTCTTTTCTCACTATGGTCAGCGCCTGCTACCTTCCGAAGCCGGACGCACCACTATGTGCCCGACGGAACTGTTTTACGACCGCGACAACGAGCAGGCATACATACACCTGCTACCTATTGAAACCCGGTTACAGGATCAGAGCATCGCGGATTTTCGACATGAACCGATCCACTGGACACAGATCGAACTCGACGTAAACAACACTGACCAGGTTGCAGAGGCACTGCACGAAGTAATCAAAACCAAGCAGGTTCCGGTCGCCCGTGCTCGCGAACTGGGGCTTTACGACGAGCAAACTGACCCTTATTTTCAAGCCCACAAACAGCCACCGGCACAGGTCGAGATTCCACACTGGCGCCATGCGCTGATCAGCTTCCCGCACGAACTGCTAAAGCAGGGCCTGGTGGTACTGGATACCCCCGGGCTGAATGCCATGGGTCACGAGCCAGAGCTGACCCTGAACATGCTTCCCGCTGCCCAGGCGATACTGTTCTTGCTCGGTGCTGATACCGGTGTAACCCGCAGTGACATGGAAATGTGGCAACATCATATTCGTAAAATAAGCGACCGCTCAGACAACAACCTGGTTGTAGTGCTCAACAAAATAGACACCCTTTGGGACGAACTCAAAGACTCGTCCAGCGTCAACGCCAGTATAGAATCACAGCGCCAGTCTACGGCAGAACAGCTGCAGGTCGACGTCAACCGCGTCTTCCCGATTTCTGCCCAGAAAGGATTGCTCGCCAAAATTCGCAACGATGAACGCCTGTTGCAAAAAAGCCGTCTGCATACACTGGAAGATTTTCTGGCCGAACAGGTATTACCAGGCAAACAGGAAATTGTGCGCGAAACACTCGTCAGCCAGATCGGTGGTTTGATCGACGACAACCTCGCCATACTGGAAACCCGCAAGACAAAAACCGACGAACAACTTGCCGAACTGCGCTCGCTGCGAGGCAAGAACGCGGATGTCATCATGCACCTGATGAGCAAGTCGCGAGAAGAACAGACTGCCTACCTGCGCAATGTCGAAAGCTTCCAGAACAGTCGACGGCTGCTGCAGAACCAGGCACGCAACATGCTGGACACCCTGAGCATGGACAACCTGGATCGCCTGATCAACAAAACCAGGGAGTCCATGACCAAGAGCTGGACGACCGCTGGAATGAAACGCGGCATGGAAACCTTCTTTGACGGCGCACGCGATACCATGGAACAGGTCAGCGGCCATGCCGAGCAGACGCGCATGTTGATCCGTGCCACCTACAAAAAATTTCACGAAGAACACGGCCTTCCACAAATCATGCCCAAGCAGTTTTCCGTAGCGTCGTTTTCTACGGAGCTTGAACGTCTCTACCAGGAAGCCGAAGCATTCCGGCGCAGCCCCGTGACGACCGCTACCGAACAATCTTTCGTCGTCAAGAAATTCTTCATTTCGCTCGTCAGTCACGCCCGCAGCCTGTTCTTCAAGGCCAATCAGGATGCCAACCACTGGCTCAAGGAAGTCATGAATCCACTGGTACGGCAAATAAAGGAACACAAGTCAACCATGGAGAAGCGCCTGGAGACCTTGCGACGAATCAGCGAATCCCGTGATACGATTGACACACGTATCAAGGAACTCGATACCAGCTTGCGGGAAATAAAAAAACAACTGGACACCCTGCAGCAGCTGCACCATTCACTGCACAGTGCAGGCCCTGAAATGGTGACTCCCGAATCGGAAACCTCTCCTCCTCTCGAAGTCACCAGCTAGATCTGCAGCTCCCCGATGTCGGGGAGCTGGCCCACAATTTTCCTCCGGGGCAACTCATACGCTCGAGTATGGTCTATAGTTTCAATGTAGTTATCAGACCACCCAAAGGAGATGCCGAATGCATAAGAAAAACATAATACTCTTCCTGTTAAGCCTCATGCTGGTGCTCAGCGGAGTTGCCACCGCCGAGAACTCACAGGACTTCGGTGACTATGTGGTGCATTTCAATGCACTGAACACCAACCACCTGCCGCCGGGAGCCACGCGCGAGTATGGCATCAAGCGCAGCAAGAACCGCGGTATGATAAACGTTGCAGTGCTAAATAAAATTATGGGCACTGCCGGCAAGCCGGTGGCTGCAGATGTTGCAGCTGAGGCCAGCAACCTGACCGGGCAGAAACGTGACATAAACCTGCGCGAAGTACGCGAGGGTACAGCTATATATTACATTGGTGACTTTCCCATCACCCACGAGGAGACCCTGCGCTTCACGGTCACCATAAAGCCCGACGGGCAGGCTGATACCTACGAGGTAAAATTCAAGCAGCAGTTCTATACTGAATGAGCTGATACAGGGCGTACAACCCGAACCCCATCACCAGCAACCCCGCCGAGCGCCGGACGCGCGGGTCTCTGACCCGTGCTGACAGGCGTTCGGCGACAAAGCCCATTGCCAGTAGATTGGGCAAGGTTCCAAGCCCGAAACTCAGCAACAAGGCGGCGCCATAAAGCGGATCGGCGGTCGATATCGACCAGACCAGAACACTGTAAACAAGCCCGCAGGGCAACCAACCCCATATCATTCCTAACAGAAATGCCTGGGCAGGAGTTCTCACGGGAAGAAAACGCCGGCCAAGTGGTTCGAGATGCGTCCACAGACGGCCACCGATATTTTCCACTTGTGCCAGCCCCTGCCACCATCCAGCAAGATAAAGTCCCAGCGCAATCATGAATAGCGCGGCTACCCCTTGCAGGACTATCTGCACCTGATGCAAACCGCTCCAGTGGGATGCCAGCCAACCAACACCCCCGAATAGCGCGCCGGCAATGGCATAACTGCTTACTCTGGCCAGATTATAGGCCAGCAAATAACGCCAGCGCGCCGCACGCTGACCTTCCGGCAAACCCAGCGACAGCGCGGTGACAATACCGCCACACATCCCGACGCAATGCACGCCCCCAAGCAGGCCGACAATGAATGCCGCCCACAGGGAGACATCACTAAGCACGAGCATCTTCCTTCAGCCAACCCTGAAAACGGGTCAGCAACAACAAACCCGGAACAGCAATCAGTGCACAGATGGAGAAAAACGCGGTCCACCCCAACCACTCAGCAAAAAATCCGGTCGGCGCAGCGACAACAACTCTGGGAATACCCATGAAGCTACTCAACAATGCGTACTGCGTAGCGGTGAATTTTCTGTTGGTCAGGCTCGCCATGAAGGCCACAAAAGCGGCTGTACCCATGCCCGCACTAAGATTCTCGAAGGCAATAACACCCGCAAGCATGGGCAGGCTATAACCAATCTGTGCCAGCAAGGCGAAACCGGCCGTCGATATTGCCTGAAGGATGCCAAAACTCCACAGGGCAGCATAAATACCGGTACGCAATATCATGATGCCGCCAAATATGCTGCCCGCAATCGTCGCCCAGAAGCCAAACAGCTTAACTACGGCACCAATCTCGGTCTTGCTGAATCCGATATCCAGGTAGAACGGTATCGTCATATGACTGGCCATGGTGTCGCCGACCTTGTACAGGAGTATGAACAACAGAATCAGCATCGCATCCTGGCGCCGAAAATAGTCGACAAAAGGCTGTATGACGGCTTCGCGCAAGGTTGTTGGTGTACCGCTATGCGCCTCGGGTTCGGGCGCAAATATGGTGGTCAGAATACCGACAAGCATTGTCAATGCCATTAGCTGATAAACCATGGCAAAACTCATGTAGTCAGCCAGTATCAGGCCGCCACCGGAAGCGAGTAACATCCCCACGCGGTAACCATTCACGTAAAGCGATGCACCAAGGCCAAGTTCATTGTCAGTTAGTGCTTCGCGCCGATAAGCATCGATCACAATATCCTGGCTGGCTGAAAAAAATGTTACCAGCCAGGCAGCGAGAGCAACAACCAATGCACTAGTGGCCGGTTGCGTCCAACCCAGTGCTGCAATCGAAATCATCAACATCAACTGGATACTGACCAGCCAGCCACGGCGACGGCCGAAAAAGGGCAGGCAAAACCTGTCCACCAGGGGTGCCCAGAGAAATTTCAGTGTGTAAGGCAGTCCAACGAGTGCGAACAGGCCGATCGTCCCGAGATCAACGCCCTCATCGCTCATCCATGCCTGTAATACAGACCCTGTCAGCAACAACGGCAGTCCCGAGGAAAACCCCATCAACAGCGCTACCAGCATGCGCCCCGAAAATATGCTTTGAAGCATATTCATGCCCTGCACCCTGACTGGTGACTATATCGAGTAGTCATAATCCATAATAAGCGGCGCATGATCGGAGAAACGCTTCTCCTTATAGATTCTTGCCGCTTGAACTGTTTTCGCAATACCTGGCGTCACAACCTGGTAATCGATACGCCAACCCACATTCTTGTCCCAGGCCTGGCCGCGGTTGGACCACCAGGTGTACTGGTCCGGACGTGGATCAACAACCCTGAACGCATCCACAAACCCCGCCGGACCAAACAACTCGTCCATCCAGGCGCGCTCCTCTGGCAGGAAGCCAGAATTCTTCATATTACCCCGCCAGTTCTTTAAATCGATTTGCTTGTGCGCAATATTCCAGTCGCCGCATATAACGTATTCGCGACGCTTGCGCCTCAACTTGCGAAGATACGGCATGAAACGATCCAGCATGTTGAACTTGATCTGTTGACGCTCTTCACTGGAAGACCCGGAATGCAGGTACAGGGAAACCACGCTCAGCGCGCCGAACTGGACCTCCAGATAGCGGCCCTCGGCATCGACATCTGGCCAACCCAGGCCAGTAATAACCTTGCTTGGCTTTTTGCGGCTGTAAATCGCCACCCCGCTATAGCCTTTCTTTTCCGCATCGTGAAAATACCCATGGTAGTGGCGTGGCCAGAACACCCGATCCTCCAGCTGATGGACCTGCGCCTTGGTTTCCTGAACACAGATAACATCAGCGCGCTGCCGCGCCATCCAGCTGAAAAACCCCTTCCGGGCCGCCGCCCGAATTCCATTGACGTTGGCGGTAATAATGCGCATGCGTTCTCCTGTGTGACCTGCGCGTGTATCATACCGGAGCTTTCAAACCGCCGTGGAAACATCATGCAGCAGTACAAAAAAGACTTTCTCGACTTCGCCATTGACGTAGGCGTAATGCGTTTTGGCGAGTTCACCCTGAAATCCGGCCGTACCAGCCCCTACTTTTTCAACGCCGGCCTGTTCAACACGGGCAGCCATCTGGCGCGTCTGGGGCGCTTCTATGCACAAGCCATCATCGACGCAAAAATCCGGTTCGACGTCCTGTTCGGCCCCGCCTACAAAGGCATCCCGCTGGCCACTGCTGCCAGCATCGCCCTGGCTGATCATCATGATTGCGATATGCCCTACTGCTTCAACCGCAAAGAAGCCAAAGATCATGGCGAAGGTGGCAACCTGGTAGGCGCGCCGCTACAAGGCAGGATACTGATAATCGATGACGTCATTACAGCTGGAACAGCCATTCGCGAGTCTCTTACCCTGATCGGCGCGGCTGGCGCAAACGCCACCAACGTAGTCATCGCACTCGACCGCCAGGAACGCGGCCAGGGCGACCGCTCCGCCATACAGGAAGTTGAACAGGATCTCGGATTGAAAGTGACCAGCATAGTCACGCTGGCAGAACTACAAGACTATCTCGGTGACAAACCGGAATACCAGTCAGCACTGGAAAATATAAGCACATACAGGGAACAGTACGGCGTTTAATCCACCCCCAAAGCGCATGGTCTGGTAGTGACGCCTTTGGAGCGCCTGCGCTCGCGCCGAAGTGACAAAGGCGTCACCACCAGACCATACGCCTCCACCACTGGAAGCCGACACCTAACCAACAATCAACTTAACCCCAATAACCAGCGTAATTACCTCAAACGCACGCTTGATCAACCGGTTCCCCTTCTTGATCGCCAAATGAGCCCCCGCGTACCCGCCCAGCAAAGACCCTAACAGCAGCGCAGGCAGCCAACTCCAGCGAATCTCGGCCAGTAACCCCAGCGTCAACGCCCCGACACCGTTCCAGAAAATCCCTACCAGTACCAGCGTGTAAGCAATAGCACGCTTGTAATCGAAACCAAACCACCGTACCAGCCACAAAGTAACAAATAATCCTGTGCCGGAAGTCAGCGAGCCATTCAACGCGCCGATCAGGAACAACACTGAGCCGCCTACCGCAAACCCCGCCCGGTCGCGGTGTTTTTCAATCTGGCTCTGCCCCAGACCAGGATTTAACCAGGAATACAGCCCCAAACCCGCGGTGAGCACACCCAGAGCAATCTCGGCGGTACGACCGGGAATATCGACGATCAGGTGAGCACCTACCACCACCCCCGGAAGACCGGTCGCAAGTATAAATAAAGAAAGGCTTTTTTCCAGGCCTCCCTCCCTCAAGTGGCGCACTGTCGCGCCGATACCTAGAGCAATACTGGCTACTTTATGGGTTGCCAACGCAACCACGAAAGGCAAACCCAGAAAAATCAATGCCGGCAGCTGAACCAGGCCGGCACCGCCGCCGGAAAAGGCGGAAAACAGGTTGGCCACCAAGGCAATCATAAACAGTAACAGCTGGTCGAGTAGGTCCATCAGCACACAACCTGGAACATGCAGATTCGAATGATGCTCATGAAACACTTAATTCCTTGTTTGGCACTGGCACTGAGCAGTGCGTTTATGCTTCCCGCTACACAGGCTGGCAAACTCTACAAGTGGGTGGATGAAAACGGTCAGATTCGCTATGGAGACCGCATTCCACCTCAGTATGCGCGCAAAAGCAACGAGACCCTGAACCAGCAGGGTATTACCGTAGACCGCAAGGAAGCAGCGAAAACACCCGAACAGATTGCCGCAGCACAGCGTCTGGAAGAAGCCAGGGAAGCTGCCGAACGGGTACAGCAGGAAAAGGACCGCAAAGATCGAATTCTATTGGATACTTTTACCAACGAGGATGAAATGGTCCTTACCCGGGATGGCAAGATTGAAGCTATTGAAGCCATTATCCGTGTCACTAATGGACGCACCGAAAAACTCAAATTACGACTTAGCGAGCTGAAAACCCGCGCCGCCAACATGGAGCGCTCCGGCAAACCTGTGCCCGACAAGCTCAATGCAGAGATCAGCGAAACCCGCCAGCAGATAGCACAGAATTTCACCTACGTGAAAAGTCGCAACAGTGACCAGCAGCTTATCCGTGAGCAGTTTGAAGTGGATATCGCGCGCTTTCGTGAACTTCAGGCTGAAAAATTCAAACTAGAACAGGCCGCTGCCAAATAACGCTAGCCGCGTATCAGGGTACCGACACCTTCATCGGTAAACAGCTCCACCAGCACTGCATGTTCGACACGCCCGTCGATAATATGCGCACTGCGCACACCCGATTTCACAGCCGACAAGGCGCAACGAATTTTTGGCAGCATACCGCCATGGATGGTGCCATCATCGATAAGTGCATCAACTTCCAGGGCACTCAACCCGGTTAACAACTTGCCTTCCTTGTCGAGCAAACCGGTGGTGTTGGTCAGCAGAATAAGTTTCTCCGCACCCAGCACTTCTGCCACCCTGCCGGCCACCAGATCAGCGTTTATATTGTAGGAACAGCCATCTTCACCGACGCCGATTGGCGCGATCACCGGTATAAAACCGCCGGCAACCATCATATCTACCACGGCTGCATCAATACTCGCCACTTCGCCGACGTGACCGATGTCGATAATTTCCGGTACGTCCAGTTCGCTGGCATCGCGTGTCAAGGTCAACTTACGTGCCCTTATCAGGTCACCGTCCTTGCCCGTCAATCCAACAGCCCGGCCACCGTGGCCGGTAATCAAACTCACAATATCCTTGTTAACCAATCCACCGAGAACCATCTCGACAACATCCATGGTTTCACTGTCGGTAACACGCATGCCCTGTACAAATTCGCTCTGCTTGCCGATCTTCTCAAGCACCCGTCCGATCTGGGGACCACCGCCATGTACCACGACAGGGTTAATACCAACCAGTCGCATCAACACGATATCGCGGGCAAACCCGCTCTTCAGGTTTTCATCCACCATGGCGTTACCGCCATACTTGACCACCACAGTTTTGCCACGGAAACGGCGGATATAAGGCAGTGCCTCACCCAGAACGTGGGCGACGTCAGTTGCTTGTTTGGAAGTAAGGCTCATAATCAGAAGGGCAGTAACAGGCCAGGGTCTGCCTGCAACATAACACGCCGGAACTCATCCTGGATCGCACTCAGCGCCAGCTCATCTTCAGCCTCGAAGCGAAGCACAAGGCAAGGCGTGGTATTCGACGCACGCACCAGCCCCCAGCCGCGATCAAATTCAACCCGAAGACCATCAATTGTTGCGACCTGGGCATTCTCAAAGTGTGCGCCATTAAGCAGTTTCTCCATAAACACATTTGGCTCACCCTCGGCCATAGGCACATTCAGTTCCGGTGTATTAAGGCTGTCAGGCAACTCGGCAAACACATCACTCGAGCTGCGCACATCCTTGGCAAGAATCTCCAGCAAACGAGCAGCAGAATACAAAGCGTCATCAAACCCAAACCAGCGCTCCTTGAAGAAGATATGGCCACTCATTTCTCCAGCCAGGAGCGCCCCTGTTTCTTTCATTTTGGCTTTGATCAACGAATGCCCGGTTGCCCACATCAGCGGTTCACCGCCATGCTCGGAAACCACAGCCGCTACATGACGCGAACTCTTGACATCATAGATAATCAAGGCGCCGGGATTGCGCGCCAAAACATCTGTTGCCAGCAACATTAACAGGCGATCAGGCCAGATAATCTCTCCCAGGGAACTGACTACACCGAGACGATCACCATCACCGTCGAAGGCAAATCCCAGATCGGCACCCTGTTCCTGTACTGTCTGGATCAATGTCGCAAGATTCTCGGGCCTGCTGGGGTCCGGATGATGATTCGGGAAATTACCATCCACGTCACAAAACAGCTCTGCAACCTCACAGCCCAGCTCTCGCAACAACTGAGGCACAGCTACGCCAGCCACACCGTTTCCGCAATCCACCACCACTTTCATGGGGCGGACAATCTGCACATCCGACTTGACCCGCTCCATGTAGTCGGGCAGCACATCAACTTCATCGACACTACCCTCACCAGTGAGCATGTCGCCGGACTCGATACGCTGCCTGATACCGTCAATCGCTTCGTTAGCCAATGTGTCGCCGCCAAGCATTATTTTGAAACCGTTGTAATCAGCAGGGTTATGGCTACCTGTCACCATGACACCGGTTCCACCCCCCAGGTAGTGGGCAGCGAAATAAAGCACGGGCGTCGGCACCTGGCCAACATCTTTAACATCACGCCCTGTTGCCTGCAGCCCGCGAATCAGCGCAGCACTCAGCTCCGGACCTGAAAGTCGTCCGTCCCGGCCAACTACAACAGTCTGCTCACCACGAAAATAGGCTTCACTGCCAATGGCGCGTCCAATCTCATAGGCCACATCGTCAGACAGGGTTTCACCGACAATACCGCGTATATCGTAGGCCCTGAATATGCTGCCATTGACCTTGCTCTCACCGAGTTCGGTATTGCTGATTTCCAGTGCGCTTTGATCAAATAAAAGATCACCTTCGACGTCATCAACCACGGCAGTATCCGCCACTGGCGCTGGTGATTCTGCCGCCGATTCCGCCATGCCGGGCGAAGCTGCAGGAATCCCGGCAGCTGCGGTGCGTGTCATTAGTTCAATAGTGTCATTCATATCGGCGAGTGCCACTGCATAGGATGGTTTGGCAAGACCGTCGCGCATATCCTTGACGATAGTGAGTAAAACCGCCTGATCGCTCTTCAATGCTGCAACTAACTTACGGAATACCAACCACAGCACCAGCACCAGCAATATCGCCGCCACGGCGGCAGCACCACCGGCCATGATTAACAGCTCCCTGTCCCCGGACGATCGACTAACCGAAGACCAGTATGCGACCCGCCAGCGACTGCCCGATACTGGCAATTCACTGTTAGCGGTACCCCGTTTGAAGCTCGCATCACCCCGGCTGCCCAACACATTTACCGCACCACCGGCGACCTGCTGAAACTCTGCATATCCATCGACCTGCGATTGACTCAACAGGCCCTGCAACTCCTGTAGTGGATAGCTAACCATCAGATGCCCGACAATTCGACGGCCCGCTGGATCAAGAATTCTTCGCACCAGATTGATGTGCTGCTGCGGAGTACCCGACATGTGGACTTCCAATGGTGGCGGCGTATCTTTCGTCTCGGCGTGTTTCAGCATCTCCAGCGCCGCGTAACTGATGGGCGGACTGACCTGCAAATCGACTTCCTCGGTGCCGGGCGCCAGCAAACGCACGCGAATTGCGTTGGGGAACAGGTAGGCCAGTGCATCAATTTTCTGCTCGATCGCTTTTTTGTCCCCGCCTGACATCAGGCGGGCAATCTCCGGGTCTTTGCTGACCATTTCTGCTGTCGCTACCTGAGTGGCCACCCACTGCCGATAACTGGTGGAAAACAATGCCGCCGCGAGCTCTGCCTGTTGCTGCTCTGCCGCCTTGAGTTGCAAAACAGTCTGCAGGTACACAACCAGTGGCGCTACGGCAACCAGCAACACACCAACAATCATGAGTAGCAGTTTCTGACTACCAAGACTGGTATTGACCGAAGAAGAAGCGGAGCCCGGTTTTGCCGGTTCTGATTTGGTTGGCTGCTCTTTGCCAGACCGGAAGGGTAATTTCATCTCAATCCCTGGATTAAATACTTACAGTTTGCATGCCGTATCACTAGCCGCGGCCAGTATGGCCAAAGCCGCCGGCTCCACGCACACTATCGACAAATTCATCGACAATCTCAAACCCGGCCCGCACCACCGGCACGAAGACCATTTGCGCGATCCTCTCGCCTGGCTCAACAGTAAAAACACCATGCCCCCGATTCCAGCAGGAGACGTACAGCTGCCCCTGATAATCCGAATCGATCAAGCCAACCAGATTACCCAGCACAATGCCATGCTTATGCCCCAGACCTGAGCGTGGCAGCAATACTGCCGCCAGTGACGGATCTGAAATATGTATTGCGATACCGGTAGGCAACAATTCCGTCTGCCCCGGCTGCAACTGAAGTTCAGTGTCCAGACAGGCTCGCAGGTCCATACCTGCAGAACCATCGGTTGCGTAGTCGGGCATTGGGTATGTCGAACCAATACGACTGTCGAGAATTTTAAGCTGAATGCTTTGCATGGTGCTCCACTGATGAAATAGTACTGATTGATTTCCTGTAGCGATTAGCGATCTGCTCGATCAAAGCCACCGCCAGGCGCCTCTTGCCGTCCCTGGGCAAAAGCAACTGCCCCCCCTGCCAGACCAGTAACAACTCGTTGTCATCGCTGTCAAAACCGAGACCTGCCCCGACCTGATTAGCCGCGATCATATCGACATGCTTATCACGACATTTCTTCTGCGCATTTTCCTCCATCTGTCCGGTCTCTGCTGCGAAACCGACGCAAAAAGGCCGGGGCTGCAATGCAGCCGCTGTTGCCAGGATATCCTTCACAGGTGTCAAAGGTAGCGTCCAGTCAGCAGACTGTTTCTTGATCTTCTCTGTGGCGATATCCGTCGGCCGGTAATCGGCCACTGCCGCAGCCGCAATCAGAATATCGCAACCGACAACTTCCGACATGACGGCATCAAACATTTCGGCCGCCGTTTCTACGGCCACGCAACGGATACCCGCAGGCACGTCCAGCGCCACCGGGCCACTAACCAGCAGCACTTCCGCGCCGGCCTCATGCGCGGCTGCAGCCACAGCATAGCCCATTTTTCCGGAACTGCGGTTACTCAGAAAACGTACCGGATCGAGCGCTTCTCGTGTCGGTCCGGCGGTCACCAATACCTTTAGACCTGCCAACAAACCGTTTGCAAAAGTTGCAGACACCGCCTCAACCAGCGCGAATGGCTCCAGCATGCGCCCCGGTCCTGTCTCACCACAGGCCTGCTCGCCTTCCGCTGGCCCAAGCATCTGAACACCGCGCTCCAACAGCAACGCAACATTAGCCTGGGTAGCCGGGTGAGACCACATCGCCTGGTTCATCGCTGGTGCAAGCAGCAAAGGTGACTGACACGCCAGACAGACAGCGGCCAATAAATCATCTGCACGTCCGCTGGTCAGACGGGACAGCGTATCGGCACTGGCCGGTGCAATCACAATACAGTCTGCCCAGCGGGCCAGGGCGATATGATCCATACCGGTTTGATCGTCTGACCAGTCTGCCCACACCGGCTCACCGCTAAGCGCCTGAAAAGTGCGCGCTCCAACGAAGTCTCTCGCGGCCGACGTCATCATCACTCGCACACAGGCACCCGCTGTGCGCAGCTGCCGTACCAGCTCGGCACTCTTATACGCTGCGATGCCGCCTGTTACGCCAACCAGAATCCGTTTGCCAGAGAGAAAATTCATACCCGCCAGAGTGTACCAGAAGCGCTCGCTCCTGGAAGCTGTCAGAGAGTATCTTTACAGTGTCGTCATAGGCTTACACAATCGGTTCCAGATACACCGGTGTTAGCGTCTGAATTCAGTGCACATGGAGGTGCGCAATGAGTATGACTGACTGGCCGGAGGCTGAACGCCCCCGGGAAAAACTACTGTCGCAAGGACCCACGGCCCTGTCCGATGCCGAATTGCTGGCCATTTTCCTGCGTACCGGCACGCCTGGCCAGACGGCTGTAGAGCTGGCGCGCGAGCTGTTAGGCGAGTTTGGCAGCCTGCGCGGCCTCCTCCAGGCTAACCAGCAACAGCTGTGTGCAGCCCGTGGACTGGGGCCAGCCAAATTCGCCCAGTTGCAGGCAGTTCTGGAGCTCGCTCGTCGCCACCTCGGCGAACGCCTGCAGCGCGGCAATCTACTACTGAATCCAGAGGCTACGCGGCGTTACCTGATCACTACGCTGGGCGATTTGCCACGCGAGGTATTCTGTTGCCTGTTTCTGGATACGCGCCACCGCCTGATCTGTTACGAAGAACTGTTCCAGGGCACCATAGATGGAGCCAGCGTCCACCCACGGGAAGTCGTACGGCGTGCCCTGCACCACAATGCCGCTGCCGTCATACTGGCGCACAACCATCCATCGGGCGTAGCCGAACCCAGCGATGCGGATCAGCGCATTACGCGGCGGCTAAAACAGGCACTTCAGCTGGTGGATATTCGGGTACTCGACCACCTGGTGGTTGGTGACCGAACTGCCATGTCTTTTGCGGAACACGGCCTGCTATAGGCCAGCCACCAAACCGGCCGGGCTAATCAGCCGCATACTATTGATATTAAAAGATTTAACTGGTCCTCTACCAGGATATCAATCGACCCTGATTATGCCACCTTGATACTCCCGGACTTGTTCGGGATTGGGTACTCTGGTATAAAGCGCGGTTCTCGTAGTCCGCCCAGCGCGGGCGGTGCCAGAATTTTGAGGGATTGAGCAATGTCCAAAGTGTGTCAGGTTACCGGGAAACGCCCGGTCACGGGGAACAACGTTTCTCATGCGCATAACAAAACCCGTCGCCGGTTCCTGCCGAACCTGCATACCCACCGTTTCTGGGTGGAAAGCGAAAAACGCTGGGTGAAACTGCGCGTGTCTTGCAAAGGCATGCGCATTATCGACAAGCAGGGCATCGACACCGTGCTGTCTGACATTCGCGCCCGTGGCGAAAAAGTCTAGGAGCAACGAACATGCGTGACAAAATCAAGATGGTTTCCAGTGCCGGTACCGGTCATTTCTACACTACGACCAAGAACAAGCGCACCACACCAGACAAGCTGGAAATGAAAAAATACGACCCTGTGGTACGTAAGCACGTGACGTACAAGGAAGCCAAGATCAAGTAATTAATATCAGGCATGCAATAAAAAAGCCCGGCAATGCCGGGCTTTTTTATTGCATGCCTGATAATCAAACAGGCTGAAGACTATACCCCTTAAGCCGCTGGGCAAAATCCTCTAATGCCTGCACGCCAGTAGCCTCAGCCTGCTGACACCATTCCTGCAGCGCCTGCATAAGGTTCTCGTGACTGGTTGCCGAACGACTCCAGATGTCCTGCAATCGTTGGCGGTATTGGTAAACCGTACGCAAGTTGGTAAACCGCTCGAGCATACTCTCCAGTACGCCACGGCTGGTGTCATCCATTGCCTCCGGGTTGCGCACCAGCAAACGACGCGCCCGGCGCAGATTTTTTCGGCAGGCGCCATCACAGCAACGATATTCCTGGCGCAGTACCGGCATCAACACCTCTCGGGCATAGTTCGCCATGACGTTCAGGCGACTTGCAAACACGGCACGCAGCGTATCCATATCGACCCGCTCCTTACCGGTCACGATGTGGGTGCGTGGTGCCAACTTCTTCACCCGCGCCAAACCCAGGGCGCGCAACAGCACGATATATCCCCAGCCAGCGTCAAACTCCCACCATTTACTGGAAAACTTGGCCGAACTGGCGAATGCATGGTGGTTATTATGCAATTCCTCACCACCGATCAGGAAACCCAGCCAGGATATATTGCGCGAGGCGTCCGACGTCTCAAAATTGCGGTATCCCCACCAGTGACCAATGCCGTTAATCACCCCGGCCGCCCAGAACGGAATCCACAACATTTGTACCGCCCAAATCGCGACCCCGGCAAAGCCGAACAACAGATAATCTATAATCAGCATAATGGCGACACCGAGTATTCGGTGAGCATCATATACATGGTGCTCCAGCCAGTCGTCAGGGGTATTGTGTCCATACGACTCAATGGTGTCCTCACGCTGGCTCTCGGCCCGATAGAGCTCGGCGCCCTCCCACAAGACCTTGGAGATACCTCGTGTCTGCGGGCTATGCGGATCATCCGGTGTCTCGCATTTAGCATGGTGCTTACGGTGTATGGCGACCCACTCGCGCGTCACCATACCCGTGGTCAACCACAGCCAGAAACGGAAAAAATGGCTAACCGCGGGGTGCAGATCCAGCGCCCGGTGTGCCTGATAGCGGTGCAGGAAAACCGTCACACTGACGATAGTAATGTGAGTCAGGACAAAACCGACCAGCAGATACCCCCACCAGGGGATCGAATACAGTCCTGCATACCAGGAAAAAGAGGATATTAATTCGTGCATTTCAACCTCAAACTGCTACATAGTATCGTTGATAATAACATACCGGTTGAGCCCGCTGATTTTCAGGTAAAGGGTCGCAAACAGGCTCCATGCGCGGCCACTAAAAGCTGTTAAACTCGAGTAAAAACAAGTACCCAGAAGATTAGTACAAATGAGTGATATTTATATTGGCCGTCAGCCTATCTATGACCGCAAGCTAGGTGTCTATGCGTATGAGCTGTTGTTTCGTGCCGCATCGGATAACAGCGCCAAATTCACTGACGGCGATCAGGCAACCTCTGACGTTATCGTCAATACTTTCCTCGAAATCGGTCTCGATAACATTGTCGGTGACCGGCTCGCTTTCATTAACCTGACACGCGCATTCTTCGTTGGCGAACACACGATTTCGCTACCCAGGGATCGTGTCGTGCTGGAGTTACTGGAAGATATCGAAGCCGATGAAGAAGTCGTTAGCAGCGTTAAACGACTGTCCGAGCAGGGGTATAGCATTGCACTGGATGATTTTATCTATCATGAATCGCTGCAACCACTGGTGCAACTGGCTGACATTGTCAAAATAGATATTATGGCGATGGACCGTGACGAGGTCCGCGAACACGTTAAAGCGCTGCGCCAGCACCCATTGCGCCTGGTGGCAGAAAAAGTCGAGACGCAGGAAGAACACGATTACTGCATGGAACTGGGTTTTGACTATTTCCAGGGCTACTTCTTGGCCCAGCCCAAGGTTATCCAGGGACGACGCCTGCCGAACAACCGACTGGCAATCCTGAAACTGCTCAGCCGTCTGCAGGATCCGGAAATCACTACAAAGCAGCTCGAAGAGCTAATCGCCCAGGACGTGGCGTTCAGCTACCGCATTCTGCGCTACGTAAATTCGGCCGCCTATGCACCACCGCGCAAGATAGAATCGATCCATCAGGCTGTTGTGCGACTCGGCCTGCAAACCATTAGATCCTGGACGGCTCTGCTGGCCATGTCCCAGGTGGACAACAAGCCCACCGAACTGGTGGTAACCGCCATGATACGCGGCAAAATGGCCGAACAGATGGCCCGGGCACTGGATGCCGAACAGCCGGATTCCTTTTTTACGGTCGGCCTGTTCTCCGCACTGGACGCGCTGATGGACAACAGCATGGAAGAAATTCTCACCCAGCTTCCGCTCGCCGACCACATTGCCCAGGCCCTGCTGCACAAGGGCGGCGGACTGCACGGTGAAGTACTAAACTGCGTGTTAGCCTATGAACGTGGCGAATGGGAAAACCTGGGCTGCAGCCAGCTCGGCACCCATCGACTTCGCACCTGTTACCTGGAGGCAGTGCAATGGGCCAACACCGCATGCCGGCAGCTGGTCGAAACATAGATATTCGCACTCGCCAGGCTTGGCGACTGTTGACCCAGGTCAAAGACTAAACCACAGAGGCCACGTAGCCTTGGCCACCGGTTAGATAAATGCGGGGCAGACGTCCCGTTTATTGTCTTCCCTACCCGTCCTTGCCGCAGCCCACAGGCTGCGGCATTTTTTTGAGTTGCACCGGTCAGGCGACTACGAAACAATGCCTGCCTGACCAAAGACAGCGTGCCCCATTGAGCCAAACCGAAGACGCACACTCGCTGGCCGCCATCGATCTGGGATCAAACAGTTTCCATATGATCGTCGGGCGGTTGCAGAATGACCAGGTCCAGCTTATCGATCGGTTGCGCGAACCTGTGCGACTGGCGGAAGGGCTAACCGTTGATCATAACCTCGAAGACCACGTGGCTGAACGAGCTCTCGACTGTCTGCAGCGTTTTGGCCAACGCATCCGCGACCTGCCTGTTGGTAATGTGCGCGCGGTGGGGACCAATACCCTGCGCCGGGCACAGGCTGCCAGCGGTTTCCTCGACCAGGCACAGGAAGCGCTTGGGCAGCGCATCGATATTATTTCCGGCATCGAGGAAGCTCGACTGGTACACCTCGGTGTAGCTCACAGCCTGGCGGATCCCGGCGGCCGGCGCCTGGTGGTCGATATCGGTGGCGGCAGCACCGAACTTATCATTGGCGAAGGTTTTCAGCCTATCCAGCTGGAAAGTCTGTACATGGGCTGCGTAGGCATGAGCCAACGCTTTTTTGCCGATGGCAGCATCGAAAAATCGGCAATGAAAAATGCAATTCTCGCCGCCCGGCTCGAGTTGCAAGCCAGCAAACAGACTTTCAAACGCATAGGCTGGACAACGGCAACAGGCTCGTCCGGCACTATACGTGCAATACGCGACGTTGTGCGTGAAGCCGGATGGAGCGACAACGGCATCACTGCAGAGTCACTGAAAAAATTACGCAGTGCGCTGGTCGAATTCGGCCACACTGACAACATAGGCTTCGATACTATCAGCACTGACCGCCGGCCAGTATTCGCTGGCGGGGTAGCCGTACTCAGCGCGGTATTCCATGCACTGAAAATTGACCGCATGCTGCATTCCTCGGGCGCACTGCGCGAAGGCCTGCTCTACGACCTGTTCGGCCGCATCCAGCACCAGGATATTCGTGAAGCGACACTGCAATCAATCGCGGAGCGCTATGATGTCGACCTGGAGCAGGCAAAACGCGTTGAAGAAACTGCGTTGTCACTAGCCAAACAATGCGCTGATGCCTGGAACATGGAAGAATCAAGCACCTCCCAGTGGTTACGCTGGGCGGCGCTGACGCATGAAATTGGCCTGGTGATTGCGCATAGCCAGTACCACAAGCACGGTGGCTACCTGCTCGAATACGCTGACCTACCCGGATTTACGCAACGTGACCAGCGGATTCTCGCCCTCCTGGTACGTCACCATAGACGAAAACTTCGCAAAGCAATATTTGAAAACATGCCCCCTGACCAGGCTGATTACTCTATCCGCCTGATAGCACTGCTGCGCCTGTCCGTTCTGCTACACCGTAGCCGCAGTCACCGTAACACCCGTGACATTCGCGTAACTGCCACTACCGGCAATATTAAACTGACCTTTCCCGATGACTGGATCAAGGAACACCCTCTTACCACCGCGGACCTCAATGCGGAGAAGAAGAACCTCGCCGCTGTTGGCATAAAACTGAAAATCGCCTGACAGCCATTATCAGGGGCTGTCAAGTAAACTGGTTTGCGCACTACGAATTCGCTGATTTGCAGCCGGCCTGCGGCGTTTGTATTCACCATCTTTCTGTAACAACCAGGCCTCTTTATTATCCGAAAGATAGATTTCCAGACCATCTTTTATAATACGCCGTCGCAACTTTTCATCCTCGATGGGAAACGCAGTCTCGACGCGCTGGAAAAAGTTACGCCCCATCCAGTCAGCGCTCGACAGGTATAACTCCTCATCCCCATCGTTATGAAAATAGAACACCCGCGTATGCTCCAGAAAGCGTCCAACAATAGATCGCACGTGAATGTTCTCCGACACACCGGCAATACCCGGACGCAGGCAACAAATTCCGCGCACAATCAGATCAATTTTGACCCCTGCCTGTGACGCAGCATACAAGGCACGTATCGATTGAGGCTCGATCAGGGCATTGCACTTGACGATGATTCGCGCCGGCTTGCCCGCACGCGCATTGGTCGCCTCGCGCTCGATCTTTTCGAGCATCTTTTTGTGCAGGGTGAAGGGCGCCTGCAATATTTTTGAAAGCGCCTTGGTCTTGCCGAGACTGGTGAGGAGCTGGAAAACGCGGTGCACATCCCGCCCCATGGCAGGAGCACAGGTCAACAGCCCGTAGTCGGTATACAATCGTGCCGTGCGCGCATGGTAATTACCAGTACCAAGATGTACATACTGACGCAGTTTTCTGGTTTCACGCCGCGTCACCAGCAGCATTTTTGCATGCGTTTTGTATCCCACCACACCATATACCACGTGGGCACCTGCTTCCTGCAAGCGGTTGGCCAGCTTGATGTTAGCCGCTTCGTCGAACCGCGCTCGCAACTCAATAACGACAGTCACTTCCTTACCTGAACGCGCTGCGTCCACCAGGGCATCGACAATCGCCGAATCCGGTCCCGTTCGATAGAGCGTCTGCTTGATGGCCAGCACCTGGCGATCCTGCGCCGCCTGCTTTAGCAGGTCGATCACCGGCAGGAAAGAATCAAAAGGATGGTGCAGCAGTATATCGCCGGCACGAATTGCCTCGAATATATTCTGGTCGCTGGCCAACCCCTTTGGTCGACGCGGACTAAAGGGCGGAAACTTGAGCTCTGGCATTTCCACCAGGTCACTGATTGCGAAAAGACGATTCAGATTCACCGGACCGTTATCGCGGTACAAATCATCCTGTCCAAGACGAAATGTCGATAGCAGAAACTCCTCCATTTCCGTAGAACAGTTGTCTGCCACCTCGAGTCGCACACAATCACCGTAGCGACGCGACAGCAACTCACCTTCGACCGCGTGCAACAAATCGTCTATTTCCTCTTCATCGACAAACAGATCACTGTTACGTGTCACCCGAAACTGATAGCAACCCGTGACTTCCATGCCGGGAAACAGGTCGCCTACGTGCGCATGGATAATAGACGACAGAAAAACGAAATCGTACTCGCCACCACCGTATTCAGCCGGCAAGCGGATCAGCCTTGGCAACGAACGCGGCGCCTGCACGATGGCCGTTCCGCTGGAACGGCCGAACGCGTCCTTACCTTCAAGCGACACGACAAAGTTCAGGCTCTTGTTGAGAATGCGCGGGAACGGGTGGGCCGGGTCAAGACCCAACGGGCTCAGTACCGGCAACAATTCCTGGGAAAAGAAATTATGCAGCCAGGCTTCCGCAGCATCATTCCAATGGGTTCGGCGCACGAAGCGGATGCGATGTTTTTCCAGCTCCGGGATCAGCTCGTCGTTCAACACCCGATATTGCTCGTCAACCAGTCGATGCGCTTCCGCGCTTATATGACTCATTACTTCTGCAGGAGAGAAGTTATCAGGGCCTGCCTGTACCGAACCCGAGGCGATTTTCTGCTTCAGACCTGATACCCGAATCTCAAAAAACTCATCGAGATTTGTGCTCGAAATACACAGGAATTTCAAGCGCTCAAGCAACGGTGTAGAAGGATCCTTGGCCTGTTCCAGTACGCGCCGATTGAACTGCAACATACTCAGTTCTCGATTAATGTACAGCTCTGGCTGGGAAAGATTAATAGTATCCATTGTTCAACAGCGTAACGTGATCACATGCGACCGCTACAAGAGACTATGCCGTCCTTTCCAGCATCAGGCAACCATTGTCGTGTAGCACGGCACACCACCCGGCAGCGACAAAGGTCGTGGCTACCAGATCAATCACCAGCATGGGCCCGGGATAAGTTCGCCCTGCCTCCAGATTGTTGCGCTGCAGCACCGGTACTGGCTGCGCCTCCCCGTCCAGAATCACTCTCTCAATAGTGCCCGGACCCACTTCCGACTCGATGCCGTTCAGGGGCAGCTCCGCCACGGCAACATGCAGTGAGGCACACACATTCACCAGCTCTACCGGAGCATCCAGCCGGTGACCAAAGCGCTGGTAGTGCGCCCGATGAAAATCGTCCAGCGTTTCTAGCAAACGCGTATAGGGTACATTCAAGGTGAAACTCTGACCCTGATAGCGCAGGTCGAGGCTGAAATCTGTGCGTATGGCATCACCATCCACGCCCTCGGCAAGCAACTCCTCGCCCCCCTGTTCGACCAGCGTCTGCATATGCCTTGCTACATCTTCATCTGCCAGCATTGCGGCCGGCAGACACAAGGTATGAGACAATTGCCTGCCGCGTGGCGCCGCCAGCATGCCCAGTGCCGATAACACACCAGCATGGATTGGCACCAACGCATGCCGCATCGAAAGGGCTTCGGCCAGCGCGCACACATGCAGTCCGCCTGCGCCACCAAATGCCATCAGGGTGTAGGCCGCAGGATCAATGCCCCGTTCCACAGAAATCACCCGCAGCGCCTGCGCCATGTGCTCATTAGCCAGCTCAACAACACCGCGTGCTGCCTGCTCTACGGACACATCCATGCGCCGTGCCAGCGGCTGTAGAGCTGCTCGCGCAGCCGGTTCGTCAAGTTGCATACCACCGCCCAGAAAAGCGCTGGCGCGCAAGCGTCCGAGTACCAGATTGGCATCAGTCACCGTGGGAAGCTTTCCATCCCGGCCATAACAGGCTGGCCCTGGATCGGCACCAGCGGATTCCGGACCGACAACCAGCATGCCGCCGGCGTCAACACGCGCTATCGAGCCACCGCCAGCGCCAATGGTATGCATAGCCACCATCGGTACCGCTACCGGGTAGCGTCCAACATGGCCTTCTGAGGTGAGGCTGACCCCACCGTTCAGTAACGCAACATCTGTTGAAGTACCCCCCATATCAAAGGTCAACAACTGGCTGCGGTCCAGCTTGCGCCCTATGTGCAGCGCACCCATCAACCCGCCCGCTGGTCCGGAAAGCAGCAGATTGACGGTCCGCTGGGCGGCCTGCTGGGCATCGATAGTCAACGCCGAGCTCTGCATAACATGCACTGGTGACGGCACCACGGCCTGTTTCAGCCGCTGCAGGTACCCTTGAACCAGCGGCCCAACCCAGGCATTCAGCCAGGTCGCGATACCACGCTCGTACTCACCCTGCTCAGGCAAAATGTTAGAGGATCGGGATACGAACAGATGGTCAGGCAAGGCCTGTTCAATACGCTTCTCAAAACTGTCATCAAGGTAGGAAAACAGCAGATTGATAGCCACCGCCTGCACACCGAGCGAAGCCAGCTGCTCAAGCAATGTTTCAATTTCAGCCTCTGTAAGTGGCTCAACGATGCCGCCCTCGGCATCCAGGCGGCCACCGGTTTCCAGGCAGCGCTCCATTGGTACAGGTGGCGCATCTGCCTGCGGCTGCAGGTTGTAGAGTTCGCGACGCGCCTGGCGGCCGATGGTAAGAACGTCGCCCAGGCCACGGTTGGTGACATAGGCTGTCGCCACACCCTTGCCTTCCAGAACAGCATTAGTTGCCACTGTAGAGCCGTGTACGAGATAAAAATCCTGGCCCTCCAGACCAAGTTCGCGAATACCTCGAAGGATAGCCTGCTCGGGTGCGGCCGGCGTTGAGAGCACCTTGTGAACGCGCAAAGCACTACCGTCGAAACAGACGAAATCTGTGAACGTGCCCCCGGTATCCACACCCAGTAACATCGGCTGGTTGCCTGCGCCTTGTCAGGGTCAGGTTTCGGCTTCGGCGACGCAGTTGCGGCCAGCCTGCTTGGCTTTGTACATGGCCTGGTCGGCACGTTTCAGCAGCGCCTGACTGTCCTCGCCGTCCCTGCGCAGGGCAAGCCCCTGGCTCAGCGTCAGCTTCACATCCTGCATCCCGACATGAATCGGCTCACCCGCAATACGTTGACGGATACGCTCGGCAACCTGGTTCGCCGTGTGCGATGAGGTGTTTTCCAGCAGAATTACGAACTCTTCGCCGCCGTAACGCCCGACCAGATCAAATTCGCGCAATGCCGCCTTGATCCTGGAGGCAACCTCTCTCAGCACCTTGTCGCCAACCAGGTGGCCGTAAGTGTCATTTACGTCCTTGAAATGGTCCAGGTCAGCCATAATCACGACCAGCGGTTGCCCCGTCTTGCTTGCGCGCTCGATCCCCCCCTCTAACTCGCGCAACAAGCTGGTGCGGCTTGAGGCGCCTGTCAGAGCATCCTGCTCCAGCTGCTGGCGCAGGCTTTGCCGCTCGCTTTCCATGTGCTTCAGGGAGCGATCCATCACTTCCAGGCGCGCGCCGTGGAAGACTTCTGTGGCCAAAGCGATATCCAGGCTGGTCAAGCGGACCGCCAGCAGCTCCAGGATCCGCCTCTCCGCAGGAGACTCCACCCGTTCAGATATCTCTTCGAGTACCAGACTCTGTAGCAGGCCGAAGGCTGCAAGGTAGAGGCTCAAGGGCACGCCCACCCGAGCGTGCGCGACGCCAACACGCGCCCTGCTTTCAAAATAGCCGGGGTCTCTGAAACGTATACCGAAGTCGGTAAAAAACTGTACCTGGCGTTCCTTGAGATGACCAATGTCGAAACTGGCCAACAACTCACTGATCTGCGGGTGCCGCAGAATTTGCCCGTAAAACCGGTCAATAATCGCTTCGGTGGTCTCGCGGTTCAGAACCTTCTCGTGCAACAGGCGCACATCGTCACGACTAAAGCCATCAAGACCGACCAGCGACAGCTGCGCGTCACGCCAGTCGGCATCGAAACCGAACTGGTCACACAGGGGCGTAGCAGGTTTTCCAGCTGGCATCAGTGAACTATCCAAATCCGCGGGTGTTTCGGTTATGCTTGTGCACCGTTTGAATAATATCGCATCACCAGTGATTTAAACATAAAGCGCATGGATACCAAAATACTGATCGAGGTGGAACAGCTGTATCGCTATTACGGCCACCACCTGGCTGTTGATGCTATCAGTTTTGAACTGTCGCAGGGGGAAGTTCTGGGCTTCCTCGGTCCGAATGGCGCAGGCAAATCGACCACCATGCAGATGATTACCGGCAACCTGGCCCCCAGCGCCGGACGCATCACCATCAACGGCATCGACCTGCTCGATCGGCCTCGTCTCGCCAAGGCGGAGATCGGCTATCTGCCGGAGCAGCCGCCAGTCTACGTGGACCTGACCGTAGACGAGTACCTCTTATATTGCGCCAAACTGCACCGCGTCAGCAGCAGGCAGCGTGGCAAGGCGATGGCCCGCGCCAAACAGCGCTGTGGCCTCGAGCAGGTCAGCCGACGACTGATCGGCAACCTGTCCAAGGGTTACCAGCAACGCGTCGGCATCGCGCAGGCGATACTCCATGACCCCACGGTGGTGATCCTCGACGAGCCCACTGTAGGCCTGGATCCCAACCAGATCCGTGATATTCGCGGCCTGATTCGTGAGCTTGGTGAACACCATGGCATCATTCTCTCAACCCATATACTGCCCGAAGTACAGGCTACCTGTTCTCGCGTGCAGATTATCAATCGGGGCAAGCTGGTGTTTTCTGAAACGATGCAGTCGCTTGAGAAACAGCTAACCAGCCAGATTCTGGTACTGGAAACCCGTGCCCCCCTGAATACCGATACGCTGCTTCAAATTGACGGCGTCGACAACATAGAAACCCTGACCGACCACCGCGTACGCATGCATTTCACAGGTGCCAATCCGGCGGGCACAATTGCTGCCTGTGTCGCGACGCAAGAGTGGGGACTGGTGGAACTGGCGCTGGACCGACAGACTCTGGAACAGGTATTTGTCGATCTGACTTGTTCTGAACAGAGTACCGGGAAAGAGGTAGCAGCGTGATGGTCTGGACGATCGCGGCAAGAGAACTCAAAAACCTGTTCCTGTCACCACTGGCCTGGGCGATCCTGGCAGTTTTACAGTTGATCATCGCCTACCTGTTTCTCACCCAGCTGGATACTTACATGCTGCTACAGCCCCGGCTTGCCGGTATTGAGGGGGCCCCGGGGGTCACCGATATCGTCGCTGCCCCATTGCTGCAGACTGTCGGCTTCCTGCTGTTGTTGATTGCACCGGCAATTACCATGCGCGTATTCAGCGATGAAAAACGCAACCGCACGCTGAGCTTGTTGCTGTCTGCCCCCGTTTCCATGACCGATATCGTGGTTGGAAAATTTCTGGGCGTGACACTGTTCTTCTTCCTCCTGCTATTAATGCTGATGGCAATGCCCTTGTCACTGTCGGCAGGAACAAGCCTCGACCTGGGCAAGCTGGCCGCAGGCGTGCTCGGCCTTGCATTGTTGTTTGCCAGCTTTGCCGCTATCGGCGTGTTCATGTCATCCCTGACGGAGCAGCCTGTTGTCGCCGCTGTCAGTACTTTTGGCCTGTTACTCCTGCTGTGGATCATCGACTGGACCGGCGGCGGAGAGGCGCAGGTGTCCGAGCTGTTTCGCTACCTGTCACTGCAAAGCCATTTGCAATCTTTCCTGAAAGGCCTGTTCAGCAGCGCAGATGTCGCTTACTACCTGCTGCTGATCACCACCTTTTTGATCCTCGGCATCCGCCGCCTCGACCAGCAACGGCTGACAGGCTAACCATATGCAAGTCACCCGGACTTCGCGGCGCCAGCTGCAGCTGCAAAACCTGATTTTCGTCGCCGGCCTGCTGTTGGTGGTCAGCCTGCTGGCCTGGCTGAGCACACGCTATACGGTCGAAGCTGACTGGACTCGCGGTGGACGTAATACCCTGTCACTCGACAGCCGCCAGCTACTTGATGAAATGCCCGATACTGTCCACATTACTGCATTTGCAACCGAAGGCAGTGTAGTCCGCGAGCACATCCAGGATCTGATTGATCGTTACCAGCGTTACCAGCCACAAATTGAGCTGACATTCGTTAATCCGGATGCCGAACCGGAACGCACCCGCGACCTCGGGATCACGCTGGATGGCGAACTACTGATCGCCTATCAGGGCCGAAGTGAAACAATCCAGTCCCTTTCCGAACAGAGCCTCACCAATGCCCTGTTGCGTATTGCACGCCAGAAAGAGCGCAGGGTCAGCTATCTGAGCGGACATGGAGAGCGTGATTTGCTTGGAGAAGCGAATCATGACTTTGGCCAGTTCGGTAAACTGCTCGTTCAGAAGGGTATAGAACTGAATCGTCTCAATCTGGCTGAAACCGGGTCGATTCCGGATGACACCAATTTGCTGGTAATCGCCGACCCGCGAGTGCCGTTGCTTAGCGGCGAAGTTAATCTACTCAATAACTATGTAAAACAGGGAAGAAATCTTCTCTGGCTAAGCGAACCCGGTAGTGACCCCGGTCTGGCGCCGTTGGCCGAGACTCTGGGTGTTGAATTCCTACCCGGCATCATTGTTGATGCCACTACCCAGCTGTTTGGAATCGACAATCCCGCGTTTGCCATCATTCCCAACTATCCAATGCATCCGATTACACGGGAGATAACCAGCCTTACGCTGTACCCGGAAGCGACAGCCATCGAAATCGAGGCGCCTGATGACTGGCAGGCCGAGCCTCTGCTTACCACCCTGGATCGTGCCTGGACCGAAATTGGCCCGATAAGCGGCACGATACGGTTTGACGAAGACAGCGACGAGCGTATGGGTCCGCTGGATATAGGTTTCGTATTTATCCGTCCGCGCCAGAACAAATCCGGCGGCAGCGAAACTGACGACGGCGAGCAGCGCGTGATTGTCATAGGTGACAATGACTTCCTGTCCAACGCCTATCTGGGCAATGCTGGTAATGTTGAACTGGGACTGAATCTGTTTAACTGGCTGAATCATGACGACCAGTTCATTTCCATCACCGCGCGCACTGCCGGCGATGTCAATCTTGAACTCAGCAAAGCAGAACAACTGATTATTGGCTTTGGCTTCCTCTTTGTTTTACCACTGATACTGCTCGGCACCGGGTTTTCCATCTGGTGGCGGCGCCGTAATCGCTAGTCATCCGACAGCCGGGCAAATCCACCATGTCATCTCGCACGATTGTTAACCTTCTGCTGCTGCTGGCCATCGTCATTCTTGGCCTGGTCGCCCGATATGAGCCGGGTATAGACACGCCCGTAGACGCACAGGCTATCACCGGCATCAAAGCTGACCAGGTTCATCGCATTCATATCAACCGGCCGATTCGCAACGACCTGGTATTCGTGAAACAGTCTGACAAACACTGGATCATCGAACGCCCCGAGCCATTACCAGCCGATAGCTTCAAAATAAGAGCACTCGCCCGTCTGGCAGAACAGCAACCGGTGCGCAGCTACTCTGTCGATGAAATGAATCTGGTCGACCTGCAACTCGACCCGCCTTACGCAAGCGCCATCATTAACGATACATCTATAGAGTTTGGTATTCTCGAGCCCATCAACGACTTGCGTTACGTACGCGTCACCGACCACGTCCACCTGATTCCGGATACCTATCTGCAACTTATGGAAACAGGTTTTTCCCAGTTTGTCCGCCCCGGACTGTTCAGCAAGAACGAGCGCATTACCTCAGTTCAGCTACCTGGCCTGCTGGTTAGAAAAACCAACAACGCCTGGGAGACACAACCACCACAGACTGTAAGCACAGACGTACTGGAGCAATTCATTGATATCTGGCAACAGGCCAGCAGCCTGCACATACAGCCTGCCAACGCCGAACAGGATGGTGAACCAGTCGAAATCACCCTTGCCAACGAAACATCACCGGTAAGGTTTTTGATAATTTCAAGCGACCCCGAACTCATTCTCGCTCGCCCGGATTACGGTATACAGTACCGCATGGGCAGCCGCAGCGAAGCCATGCTTACCCTTGACGCCGCAGATGCAGATGCAGGCGTCAAAGACTAGACTGCTTGCCAACACATGCCAGAATTACCTGAAGTCGAAACCACAAGGCGTGGTATCGAACCACATGTTCTTGGAAAAACCATACAGCAACTCGATGTGCGTCAACCACGCCTTCGCTGGCCTATACCGGGGCAGCTTGCTGCTCACCTTCGGGACAAACGCATCCAGTACGTTGCACGTCGCGGCAAGTATTTATTAATCACTGTAGAAGGTGGCACACTGATTATCCACCTGGGCATGTCCGGTAGCCTGCGTGTTCTTGAACATCTGAAGCCACCTGGGCGACACGACCATGTTGACCTGCTACTGGCCGGCGGCACACTGTTACGCTTTACCGACCCTCGACGCTTCGGTGCATGGCTATGGACTTCGGGTGCTGTTGAGGATCATCCATTGCTTGCAAACCTTGGTCCCGAACCCCTGAGCGACGATTTCAGCGCCGAATATCTGCACCGTAGCGCACGAAAACGCAAACTCGCCATAAAATCCTTCATTATGAACAGCCACATCGTCGTCGGCGTCGGCAATATCTACGCCAACGAAGCCCTCTTCCGCGCCGGCATTCTTCCGACGCGCGCCGCTGGCCGCATCAGTCTGCAACGCTATGAGTTACTCGTCGCAAGCATCAAGCAGGTGCTACAGGCGGCCATCGAACAGGGCGGCACCACACTTCGCGATTTCGTCGGCGGGGAAGGTAATCCAGGGTACTTCAAACAGCAACTAATGGCATATGGGCGTACAGGTGCCCCTTGCAAGAACTGCGGAGCACCAATCAGGGAAAAACGTCTCGGGCAGCGATCAACATTTTACTGTAATAAGTGCCAGCGCTGATGCCTATTGGACAGATGCGAAAAATTCTTGGAACATCTTGGCTACCTGACTGCAACTGCTGATATCAATTTTTACCATGCCTTGCGGTAGACACCCCGGAACCCGACTTCGCCCATGGCAGGATTGTTTATCTGCCGCGCTTTCCAGCCTTTACGTTACCGGTTAACGAACTTCCGCCGCCCCGATACCGCGTGGATCTGATGCTGCACTAACCTTTCCAGTTGAGAAGTCCCAGTAAATCGCCTGCATATTCCCATACTCGCTGCCCAACAACTTTAATTCATGCCCTTTAGCAGACAAGGATTCAAGCAAGCCTTCATTAAACGTTTCCGGCTCGTACTGGATTACGTCCGGCAGATACTGGTGATGGAACCGCGGCACTGAAACCCATGACTCGGCCCCGCCGCCTGCTTCAAGATCCAGAATACCCAACAACACCATGGTGATGATGCGACTGCCGCCAGGTGTTCCAAGGATTGCAGCACCACGCTCACTGTCGACAAAGCTGGGAGACATGCTCGATAGCGGCCGCTTGCCCGGTGCAATGGCATTGGCTTCGGCGCCAACCAGGCCATAAGCGTTGGGAACCCCGGGTTTGGCGGAGAAATCGTCCATTTCGTCATTCAGCAACACACCTGTACCCGGTACGACAAACGCGGAGCCAAAAGGATAGTTGACGGTAAGCGTAGCCGAGACCCGGTTACCTTGTCTGTCGAGCACCGAAAAATGACTGGTGTGAAATCCACTGTTCATTGATTGACCGCCCGGTAGTGCCGCACTCGGCGTGGCGCGATCATTGCGGATGGAAGCGCGCAACCCGTCTGCGTACAGCGGGTGAGTTAGCTTTTCTACGGGCACTTCAACAAAATCGGGGTCACCCAGATAATCGGCACGGTCGCGGTATGCACGGCGCATGGCCTCAACTATCAGGTGCACACGCTCAGCTTCATCCAGCGACGGCAAAGAATAGCCTTCCAGGATATTCAGCATGGTTGCTAGCGCCACACCGCCAGATGATGGGGGTGGTGCGGAGGTAATAAGCATGTCGCGATAACTGAAGCGCACGGGTTCGCGCTCTATCACGCGGTAATCGGTTAAATCTTTCCGGCTCCAGATACCACCTGCGGCCCGCACGCCCTGTACCAGCTTCTCGGCAACTGGCCCGTCGTAGAAACCGGCCACCCCCTGCTCCGCCAATGCTTTCAGGGTCACGGCCAGTTCCGGCTGCCGGATGACAGCCCCGACATCGGGTACTTCGCCATCGTCAAGAAAAATTCGCCGTGACTCAGGAAAGCGCTGTAATACCTTAAGCCGGAAGCGCGCCATGCGCCGATAATAGTCATCAACCTTGAATCCGTTTGCCGCAAGCTCAATAGCTGGCGCCAGTGTGCGAGCCAGAGGCAACCGGCCATAGTGTTCAGCGAGATGCACCAGTGCAGCTGGTTCGCCCGGAATCCCGGCGGATAATGGGCCGTCCATCGATAGCCCGGGCACCACCTCGCCCTTCTTATCCAGGTACATATCACGGTGCGCCGCCAGAGGTGCGCGCTCGCGGCCATCGAGCATGACCCGCTTGCCATCGACAGCGCGGTGCAACAGCCAGAAACCACCGCCACCGATGCCGGAGCTGTACGGTTCGACGACCGCCAGTGCAGCACTTACCGCGACGGCGGCATCAAAGGCATTCCCACCGTCATCAAGGATTGCCATACCTGCATGGGTTGCCAGAGGGTGAGCACTGGCAATTGCCTGGGCTGGTGGATAATCTGGCGTATCAGCTGTCACGCCGGAACCCGCGCAAGCACATGAGATAAACAATAAAAAAGCCCCGTACAGGGGCCTTCTCAGGTGAGCGGTCATAGCCATCATCAGGCAGCGTTCTCGTCAGTGATGCGCCGGTATTTCTCCATCAGCTCGTCACGTGTTTCCTCGCGGTCCGGATTCAGCGGTATGCAGTCCACAGGGCAAACATCCACGCACTGCGAGGTTTCGTAGTGACCCACGCATTCCGTACACAGATCCGGGTCAATCTCGTAAATCTCTTCGCCCTGATAGATTGCACCATTCGGACACTCTGGCTCACAGACATCACAATTGATACATTCGTCGGTGATCATCAACGCCATATCGAATCTCCTGAATCCAGCCGATATATAAGTATCCGGTAATACTAACCCAATCGCTGTGCCAATGCAGCCACTACGTCTTTATGGACAAAAGCCGTTACATCGCCACCAAGTTCTGCAATTTCGCGAACAAGGCTGGAAGATACATACGCATAATGCTCCGCAGGCGTCATAAAAAGGGTCTCGATATCAGGCGCCAGCTGGCGATTCATACTGGCCAGCTGGAATTCGTATTCAAAGTCCGACACAGCACGCAGGCCGCGCAGAATCACCTGTGCCGACTGTTCTCGCACGAAGTCGACCAATAAACCATCAAATCCTTCCACCACGACGTTTTCATGACCTTCCAGTACCTGGCGAGCCAGGTTAATGCGTTCCTCCCAATTGAATGCCGGCTGTTTTGGTGTACTGCGGTGGATAGCCACGACCACCCGGTCGAACTGGCGGGCAGCCCGGTCAATAAGGTCAGTGTGACCGTTGGTAATGGGATCAAAGGTCCCCGGGTAAACAGCTGTGCGCATAGTGCTTATCTATCCTGGATACAATCAGTGGTATAGCTTAACAGCTGATAGTCTACCTGCCCGGCCTGTTTATGCCGATAGGTCTGCCAGCTATCCGGGAGTTCAGGACCGATATCGCCTTTTTCGGTTTCCAGGTAAATTAATCCCCCGGGTTTAACCAGATGCCGCTCGTAAATGCGCCGGATAGCAGTCTGGCGCAATTCCGCATCGCCAAACGGCGGATCGAGAAACACGATATCGAACGCGCTATCGATACCAGCCAGATAGCCATTCGCATCGGCATTGACCAACTCGACAGCCTGCGCTGACAGCCTTCTCGATTGTGCCTGCAGATGCTTGAACACGGCACTATTCTGCTCAACCATCACTACGCGCGACGCGTCACGTGATGCGGCCTCAAAACCCAATGCGCCACTACCCGCAAACAAATCCAGGCACACCGCACCTGGCAGCACAGGTGCCAGCCAGTTGAACAAAGTTTCGCGCACCCTGTCCGAAGTGGGCCGCAATCCCTGACTATCCGGGAATTCAAGCTTTCGCCCGCGCCACTGGCCCGCAATTATTCTCACTTGATTGGATTTGGCCGCCATAGATTGACATGGTGCGCAGCCGTTGACGACAGGTCAACCCGGCGGGGTGAGCCGCCGGGCATCACCATGATCAGGAGTTCAGCGATTACGCCGCAGCGACACCAGCGTCATAAGACCGGAACCAAATAGCCAGGCGCTGGCAGGCAGGGGGACTGCGCTGACTAACGGCACGCTACCGGGTGTTGGCGTATCGAGTACACTGAAATCAACACTGTTATCACCGGTATCGAACAGCGCATTCAAACGCGCAATGCTGCTGCCAGCTGATGGGTCTGGCGCCGCACTTCCCTCACCGGCAAAAATGTCGGAGACACCAAATACACCGTAGCCGACGGCATCCAGCACCCCGCTCAACCCTCGCAAAACCACCGAGTCCGGCCCGTTCTGGTAATCGATATCGGCAATCAGATCGGCATTGGCCACCGAGGTACCACCACCACTATCATCACCTATGACAAATACACCATCACCGGGCATCACACCACTTAATGCAATACTAGAATAAACGTCACCAGTACCGCCGTTGATACCTTCCAGCACCAGCCCATCGAGACTCTCTCCAGGTGAACCAAACAGCTCAAGAAACACCAGGCCGGCATCACTGCCACTGGCATCGTAGAACAGTTCAGAAATCACCGGCGCCGCCTGGGCATACGACCCGGCCAGCACAGCAGAAAAAATAGAACACGAAACAAAATGCTTGAGACAAGCAGTTTTCATAACATCCTCCATGAATACAATTAACGTCCTTGTTATCAGTCTGCCAGCTGTTCACAAACAGACACACCGGACTACAAACTAGCAGCCCGGTGAGACGGATTCAGGAGATATTTTCTGAAATAGTTGTAAGCCGTATCTGATACGGCTGTAAGAAAATCCCGCTAACAGCTCAGGAATCTGGCTTGACTTCACCACCGACGGTAATGGTAATCATATCGTCGACTTTTACGCGCCGCTTGTAAGCATCGCGTATCTGCTCGACGGTAACAGCCTCGATATTGGCATTGAAGGTGGACAGATAATCCAGTGGCAAGTCATAAAACCCGATGACAGCCAGATATTCAATAATCTTACTGTTACTGGCCACGCGTAGCGGGAACCCACCCGTTATATTGCTTTTCGATGCCTTGAGCTCTTTCGCCGTTGGCCCTTTATCGATAAAGTCCTGCAACGTATCACGCAATACTTTCAATGCCTCGTCTCGCTGGGTATTGCGCGTCTGGAACCCCAGCGTGTAAGGCCCCAACTCCTTCATCGGCACAAAGTAACTGTAGGCGCTGTACGACAAACCACGCTTGTCCCGGATCTCTTGACTAATCCTTGAAACCAGACCGCTACCACCAAGCACATGATTACCGACGTACAAGGTAAAATAGTCCGGATCCCCACGGCGCACACCGGGCGCCCCCATCAGCACGTGACTCTGGCTGGAAGGGAAATCAATAAAAACGGTTTCTCCGGCATCCGGCGGCGCGACAGCGCGCAAGGGCTCTGCCTTTTCACCTTCAGGCAGTGCGTCCGAAAGAGCATCAGACATTGCCCTGGCCTGCCGGACAGACAAGTCGCCCACCATGACAATGAGCGCGTTGTGGGCAACGTAGTAACGCTTGTAAAACGATTTCAGGTCGGCGACTTTCAATGCCGCAACACTATCCTCAGTCCCTGACGGCTCCCCCGCATAGGGATGCTCACCGTAAACATTAAGGTAAAATGCCTCATCGGCAATTGAACCGGGCTTCTGCTTTTTGTATTCCAGACCTGTCAGCGTACGGCTTTGTTCGCGCTGGAAATCACCTGCGGGAAAGTCCGGACGTGACAACACCTTGCCAAACAGCTCGAAAGAAGGCGTCAATAATTTTTTATCACTGAGGCTACGCAATGACAGCCACGCCATGTCGCGACCGATACCCCCACTCAGCTTGGCCCCATGCTGCTCGAAACCACGAGCGATAGCACCCGCATCCAGCCCAGCCGCACCCTGATCAAGCAGCGCGTTGGTCAAACTGGCTACTCCTGGCTGACCCGCGTCACGTGCACTGCCCGCATCGAACACCACGCGCATATCCACCATAGCCAACTCATGAGCTTCAACAAACAGTACGCGCGTACCATTTTTCGTCGTCCAGCTCTGTATTTCCGGTAACGCCTGCGCAACAGCAGCAAACAACCCTGCCGCCAGTAACAACAAACCACGCGAAAGTATCAATAAGGTTTTTTTAGTGTGCATGCCCAGAACCTCCGGATCGCCGTGGTTTGTTCGGATCAATTGGCTGGGGCACCAGCTGTGCTACTGTCAAACGCTCATCGACCAGATATTTTTTAGCCACCGCCTGAACCTGCTCCGCGGTTATCGCCTCGATCCGTGACAAATACTTGTCTGCCTCTCTCCAGTCGAGGCCAATAGTTTCCAGAATGCCTATCTGCATACCCTGATAGAAAATCGAATCCTGCTCGTAAACTTTTTCCGCACGAATCTGCGCCTTGACACGATCAAGCTCTGCCTGGCTGACCTGTTCTTCCTGCAGTTTTTTAACCTGTACCAGCAACGCGGTCTCCAGTGCTTCGACGCTATGACCGCTGGAAGGCGTGCCAGAGAACAGGAACAGTCCTTCCATGCGATCAAAGGCATCGTAGCCAACGCCAGCACTGACTGCGATCTCGCTGCCGCGTACCAGCTCATTTGTCAGACGGGCGCTGTCACCACCGTCAAGCACATTCGCCAGCACTTCAAGGGCATAGGGCTCCCAATCTTCATCAGTGGTCAATACGACCGGTGTCTTGTAGCCCATCATCAGGTAAGGCAGCTTGGCGGGCGCTTGCACGTCGATGCGCTTGCGCCCGAGTTGCTTGATTTCCACGCGTGGCTTGGGCGGCGTGACTTCACTGGGCTTCAAGGGGCCAAAGTATTTTTTTGCCTGTTTATAGACATCTTTGGGATCGACATCACCGACCACAACCACAGTTGCATTGTTAGGCGCATACCATTTCTCATACCAGACACGTAGATCATTGATTTCCATGTTCTCCAGGTCATCCATCCAGCCGATGACCGGTATCCGATATGCGCTACTGGTGTAGGCAGCGGCATTGAATTGCTCGTAAGTCAGCGACTGCGGATTATCTTCCGTGCGCATGCGCCGTTCTTCCATAACTACCTGCACTTCCTTGAGAAATTCTTCGTTCGGAAGCATAAGATTACGCATGCGATCTGCTTCCAGCTCGAAACTGACGGGCAACCGACCGGCTTCCATGGTCTGGAAATAGGCGGTGTAATCGCGGCTGGTAAAGGCATTTTCACGCCCGCCGTTTTCGGAAATGATCTGTGAGAACTGGCCGGTCGGATAAGCATCCGTCCCCTTGAACATCATATGTTCCAGCACGTGTGACACGCCGGTAATACCATCATGTTCGTAACTGGAGCCTACTTTATACCAGACCTGTGACACCATCACCGGTGCCCGGTGGTCTTCTTTCACAATGAGCTTCAGCCCATTATCCAGTTTGTATTCGTGCACGGCGTTCGCCGCATTGGCACCGGTTATACCCAGCCCCAGTATCAGCGCGAGCATTCCTCGCATTCTGTGCTCCTTTTATTTTCGTCCCAACTGCGGGGATGATAGGATACGCGGACTTCTCTAGACAGCAACAATGATGTTTGGTTTCGGCAAAAATAAATTACAGGACACCCCGCAAGGCGAACAGGCTGAAAAAAAGGCTGGCCTGCTTGGTCGACTGAAGACTGGCCTGTCGAAAACTCGCAGCGGCCTGACCGAGAGCATCGCCAATCTGGTTGTCGGCCACAAGCAGATCGATGACGAACTGCTCGAAGACCTTGAAACCCAGCTGCTGACAGCCGATCTTGGTGTCGAGGCAACCCAGAGCATTATTGGCGACCTCACCGGGCGCGTTGCACGCAAACAGCTCAGCGATGCCGAAGCCTTGATGACAGCGCTACGCGAGGATATGAGCGGCATGCTTGCGCCGGTAAACGCGCCGCTGGAGATCCCGCAATCCGACCAACCATTTGTGCTGCTCATGGTCGGTATTAACGGTGCAGGCAAAACCACCACCATAGGGAAAATCGCTCGCAGACTGCAATCCGAGGGCCACTCCGTGATGCTGGCCGCGGGTGACACCTTCCGGGCAGCCGCGGTAGAGCAACTCCAGGCCTGGGGTGAACGCAATGACGTCCCGGTCATCGCGCAACAGCAGGGTGCCGACTCGGCCTCGGTGATTTTCGATGCACTGCAGGCTGCCCAGGCACGCAGCATTGATGTACTGATTGCCGATACCGCCGGTCGCCTGCACACTCAATCCAACCTCATGGAAGAGCTGAAAAAAATCAAGCGCGTGCTCGGCAAACTGGATGCAACCGCGCCCCATGAGGTAATGCTGGTGGTTGATGCCGGCACTGGCCAGAATGCACTCAATCAGGCCCGCGAATTCAACCAAGCTGTTGGCCTAACCGGCATCACGCTGACCAAGCTGGACGGCACTGCCAAGGGCGGCATCATTTTCGCGATTGCCAAGCAACTGGGCATACCCATACGCTTCATCGGCGTAGGTGAGGCCATTGAGGACCTGCGCCCCTTTGACGCGCAAGATTTCGTCGATGCGCTGTTCGATAACGCCAACTAAATGATCCGCTTTGATAACGTCAGCAAGCGTTACCCGGAAGGAAAAGATGCCCTGCAGGCTGTCAGTTTCCACCTGCGGGCGGGCGCCATGGCATTCCTCACCGGCCACTCAGGGGCCGGCAAAAGCACCCTGCTTAAGCTCATCGCTGTGCTGGAACGTACCAGCCGCGGCCAGCTGTTTCTCGACGGAGAAAACCTGACGCGCACGCGCAAGGGTAAAATTCCCTTTATACGCCGCAAGATTGGCATCATTTTCCAGAATCACCGGCTGCTGTTTGATCGCACAGTGTTCGATAATGTCGCCTTGCCACTGGTCATCGCCGGCTACCGACACCAGGATATTGTCCGCCGGGTACGCGCCGCACTCGACAAGGTCGACCTGCTTGGCAGGGAGCGCGCCCTGCCCATCACGCTCTCCGGCGGTGAACAACAGCGCGTCGGTATCGCTCGCGCCGTTGTCAACAAGCCACCACTGCTGCTCGCTGATGAACCCACAGGCAATCTGGATCCGGAATTGTCGCGCGACATCATGCGGCTGTTCGAACAGTTCAACCAGGTGGGGGTTACGGTGCTCATTGCCAGCCACGACCTCAACCTGATTTCCCGCCTGCCGTACCCGCAACTGCAACTGGATCAGGGACGACTGCTGAATGGTGAGGTGCTGGAAAGCACATGAGGTTGCCGCACTTCCTGCAAGTCTATCTGTTGCGCCACATGCAAGTGGCACTAAACAGCCTGGGCAGGCTCTACCGCGCACCATTGGCATCCCTGATGACTGCCGCGGTCATAGGCATCGCCCTGGCATTGCCCGCGGGCCTGTACCTGCTCACCGGCAATCTCCAGCAACTCAGCACCCGCTGGGATGGGGCTGCCAGCCTGTCGCTGTTCCTGCAACACACCGCATCTGGGCTCCAGGCACAGACACTCAGGGACAAACTGCTGAGCTGGCCAGAGATCGAGCACATTGACTTGATCAGCCCGGAGCAGGCGCTCTCTGAATTCCGCGAACTTTCCGGCTTTGGCGACGCCCTGGATGCTCTCGAAGAAAATCCGTTACCAGCAGTGCTGGCAGTAAAACCAGTCGCTGAATCGACCGACGGCGAGTCCATCAGTCGATTGCTCGAGCGCCTGCGCAAACTTCCCGAAATCGAGCTGGCACAACTGGACTTACAGTGGGTAAAACGTTTCAACGCCATTGTCGATATCGTGCAGCGCGCCATTTGGGTCATGGCCACCCTGCTGGGGCTGGCAGTACTGCTGATCACCGGCAACACAATCCGACTGGAAATTCAAAGCCGGCGCGAGGAAATCGAGGTCACCAAACTGATCGGTGCTACCAATGCATTCATTCGTCGTCCCTTCCTGTATAGCGGCCTGTGGTACGGTGCAATTGGAGCGCTACTTGCCACCCTGCTGGTTGAACTGGCATTTTTGCAACTAGCCACACCGGTGGGACAGCTGGCCGGACTGTACCAGAGTGGCTTCAGCCTGCAGACACTGGCTTTCAGCGATACCCTGCTGCTACTCCTGTCCGGGGCCCTGCTGGGCCTGCTCGGTGCCTGGCTGGCCGTCGGGCGTCACATGTCAGCCATAGAACCTACCTAACCCGTTGTCACCATTGAAAAACCAAACTTATCTCGCAAATTTTTAAAGATTTTCTATCATGTAGCCGATCAGAAGGGGATGCGGGAAAAACGTAACTAGAACAAAACCCCGAAACCGAAGGCTCCAGAATTAATGCCCCGAAAACTCAATCGCATCCTGGTGGTAGACAGTTCGGAAGTCGCCCGTACGATCATTGTACGGATTCTCAATGAAGAGATGCCGGACACCGAACTCATCATCTGCGGTACGGTGCAGGAAGCCTGTGCCTGGCTGGAACGCAGCCACTTCGACCTGATTACCACAGCGCTGATGCTGCCCGACAAGGATGGTCTGGAACTCATTCGCTACGTCCGGGCATCCAGTCACCACCACTACACGCCGACCATTGTTGTCTCCGGAGACGCTGACGCCAGATTGCTGCGCGAAGGCTTTGCAGCGGGAGTCACCGATTACTTCGACAAGTCACTCGGCTATCGAGCATTCGCCGAGTTCATCAAGGACTTCATGCAACGTAATACCGGTCTGGTGGGGCGTATCCTCTACGTCGAGGACAGCCAGCTGGCTGCCACCGTATTGATGCGTCTCATGGAACGCCACGGCCTGCAAGTGGTGCATACCACTCACGCCGAAGAAGCGTTGCAGTTGCTGGGAGAAACTGCTCCTGGCGGGCCGCGTGAAGACGAGAGCTTCGACATTGTTATTACAGATTTTTTCCTCCAGGGATACATGACGGGTGGCGATCTTCTACATGCCATCCGGGCAAAATTTCACTATTCATCACAGGAAATGCCAGTACTGGTTCTGACCGGCGCGGAAGCTGATGAGAAGCAGGTCGAAGTGTTCCATGCCGGCGGCAATGATTTCGTCGCCAAGCCCATTATTGAAGAAGTGCTGATGGCACGCATCCGCTCGTTGCTGCTGATCAAGCAGCAGTTTTCTGCGCTTAAGCGCCAGACCGAGGCAATGCACCATCTTGCGATCACAGACAGCCTGACGCAGGTCTACAATCGCCGCTACCTGCTTGACCACGGCGACCAGTTTCTTGCCAACCGCAATAATCACCCGGTAGCTGCTGTGCTGCTTGATATCGACCACTTCAAGAAAATCAATGACAAGCTCGGGCATATTACTGGCGACCGGGTGCTCAAAGCCATCGGCAGTCTGTTGCTTGAACGATTACCCGAAAATACCATGGCAGTGCGTTTTGGCGGCGAAGAATTTGCTCTATTGGTACCACGCTGCAGCACCTGCGACGCACGCGAATGCGCCGAAGAACTGCGCCGCCAGATCGAAACGCTTCACCCGGACGGTGTCACTGTCACGGTAAGCATAGGCCTGGCCAGTAATGAGCAGCACCCGAATATGACCCTTACCCAGCTGCTAAACCAGGCTGACGAATTACTGTACGCGGCCAAGGCGCAGGGCAGAAACAAGGTATGCGCCTGATAATTAAGCTAATCTTTATCAGGACCAATACTAACTATCGGCAATAAAAGGAACTTTTGGTGCGATTAGCACTCTCATAATTGGAGTGCTAAAATTGCAGTCTAATGAGATGGAGGTTCTTCCCAGATGAGTAATGCCTTAGTCGCCAGTAACACCATGAATCTGCCTGTTCCCGGCGAACAGCTGGACAGCTATTTGCGTGAAGTCTATCGGGCACCGATCTTGAGCGCGGAACGCGAGCGCGAACTGTCGCTGCGCCTGCGCGAACATAACGACCTTGACGCAGCGCGTGAACTGGTTGTCTCGCACCTGCGCTTCGTGGTGAAAGTAGCCCGTGGCTATAGCGGCTATGGCCTGCCCCTCTCCGATCTAATTCAGGAAGGCGGTATCGGTTTGATGAAAGCCGTGCGTCGCTTCAACCCGGACGTTGGCGTACGCCTGGTATCGTTTGCCGTGCACTGGGTCAAAGCCGAGATCCATGAGTACGTTCTGCGCAACTGGCGCATCGTCAAAGTGGCTACCACCAAGGCGCAGCGCAAACTGTTCTTTAACCTGCGCAGCTCGAAAAAACGTCTCGGCTGGTTCAGCCGCGAGGAAGTCGAATCCGTAGCGGAAGATCTCGGCGTGAGCCCGGAAACCGTCCTGGAGATGGAATCACGGTTGAATGGTCAGGATCTATCCTTCGACCCGGCAGTGGCTGGTGACGAAGATGATGCTGCATGGACACCGGCGGCATACCTTAGCGCGCCTGCCCATAGCGATCCGGCCCATTCTCTGGAAAGCAGTGACTGGGAAGAACAAAGTAATAACCAGCTGTATAGTGCTCTTGAGAAGCTCGGTGAACGTGACCGCGTAATACTTGAACAGCGCTGGCTGAGCGAGGAAAAAACCACGCTGCAGGATCTGGCCTCTGAGTTTGGCGTGTCCGCTGAACGCATTCGGCAACTGGAGAAAAACGCAATTAACAAGCTGAAAGGAATGATGGCTTAAGCGTTCCGGGACAGATTTCAACTCTGACCCCGTATTCGATAAAAAACGGCCCTGAGGGGCCGTTTTTTATTCTGGTATATCTGAAAACTCAGGCGAAGAATACAACCGACAGAAAGCTCAACCACGCCATTGTTACCAGCGCAATAACGATGAACATGGGGAAATTCTGGAAACTAAACACACTCAGACGCCTCGCTAAATATTAGCGTTATCTTATCTTACTCTTTGTCTTCGTTCAATTTTGGCTTGCGCGGAATCCGCGGGTCATCGTCGTCCATGAGAATCTGGTGAGCCGGCCCTTCGAGGTCTTCGAACTGGCCGGAACGGATAGCCCAGAGGAACACCCATATAGCAATCCCCATAATAATCAAACTGATAGGTATGAGCAGGTAGAGAATATCCATATCACGAATTACCCTTATTTCTGAGCCGCAGCGCATTCAGCACCACTACCAGCGAGCTGGTTGACATGCCAATGGCCGCCATCCAGGGTGCAACCCAGCCAACAGCAGCGAGCGGCAAGGCAACTATATTATAAACCAGCGCCCAGGCCAGGTTCTGGCGAATAACCGCCAACGTACGCCGGCTGGTGCGAACCGCATCGACAAGATGTGGCAGCTGCTCTGACAGCAGCACCATGTCCGCACTGGCATGAGCCAGCTGGGTACCGCCACCCATGGCCAGTGACACCTGCGCACCGGCCAGCACCGGTGCATCGTTGACCCCGTCGCCAATCATGGCCACAACCGCGCCTGCTGACTGTAATTCCCGTATTCGTGCCAGCTTGTCTTCAGGACGGCTGCGAGCCTGAAACCTGTCAATTCCCAAAGTACTGGCCACGGACTGCACGGCATTCAATTCGTCGCCACTTAACAGTTCAACTTCCAGACCCAGTTGCTGCAACTGTCTGATGGTCACCTCTGCCCCAGCACGCAGGTGATCGGCGAAACAAAAGTGCGCGAGAGCACCATTTTCATTACCCAGCACGACACTGCTCAGCGTATCTCCCGAAATGCTGACATCATCCATACAAAGCTCATTCACGTATGCAGAAACACCAATGCGGTAACGATCTCCATTGACAACCCCCTCGATACCCTGACCCGGACTTGCCAGCATGGCTTCAGCGCGCGGTGATTCAGGCGCTTCGGCAATCAATGCCCGGGCTATGGGATGTTCGGATCCCTGCTCCAGGGCGGCCGCAATCCGCAGGCATTCGTTTCGATCCAGCGTGGTGAATGTTTCAACACTATCGAGACGCAACCGACCCTCTGTCAGGGTGCCGGTTTTATCAAAAATCATGTGCGTAGCATGCGCCAGCGTCTCCAGGGCATGTCCACGCGTGGTCAACACACCCAGCCGGGTGAGCGCACCCGTTGCTGCAGTCAGCGCCGCAGGCGTCGCCAGCGACAATGCACAGGGGCAGGTCACCACCAAAACCGAGAGCGTTACTGCAAAGGCATGCGCCGGCTCATGTTGCCACCACCACCAGGCAACACCAGCAGCAAGCACCAGCAAGCCGGCCACAAACCACCCGGCAACACGATCGGCCAGACGCGCGATACCCGGCTTTTCCATCTGCGCGCGATCCAGCAACCGCACAATGGCTGATAGCACGGTTTCTTCACCCACGCTATCCACCTGCATCAGTAAAGGACTTTCATTGTTGACCGTACCACCGACCAGCAAATCACCCGGCTTGCGCAATTGCGGCAGACTTTCTCCGGTTAATAATGACTCGTCCACTGAACTGCTGCCTTCAGTTACCCGGCCATCCGCCGGCACACTCTCGCCTGGGCGTATCAGCACCGCGTCACCGGGCCCCAGATCTGTCACAGGAACACGCTCTTCGTTGCCATCGTTCAGACGCGATGCGGTCGCCGGCAGCAACTTAACCAGCTCCTCTGCGGCCTGCCCGGCGCGGTGACGCGCACCCATTTCAAGGAATCGTCCGGCAAGCAGGAAAAAAGTAAACATCGTAACCGAGTCAAAATAGATTTCACCGCTGCCACGCAATGTCGCCCACACACTTGCAGCGAAGGCACCACCGATAGCAAGTGAAACCGGCACATCCATCCCCAGCTGGTGCCTGCGTAGATCACGCCAGGCACTGGTGAAGAAAGACTTGCCTGAATAAAGAATAACCGGCACCGTCAACAGCATGCTGACCCAGCGTAGAAAATTCTTCAGCCCGGCATCCATGCCTTCGTGCTCACCCGCATACAAGGCCACTGCAAGCATCATTACCTGCATCATGCCAAGACCTGCCACTGCCAGTCGCCGCATGGCGGCACGACGTTCGTCGCGATAGATCTGCTCCTGACGACCGGGATCGAAGGGATGGGCGTGGTACCCGATAGCACTGATGGCTTCGAGAATATCGCTGAGCCTGATGCGCTCGTTATCCCAGCGAACGCGGGCACGATGGGTAGAGTAGTTGACGGCAAATTCCTGCACCCCAGGCAAGGCACGCACATGGCGTTCGTTCAACCAGACGCAGGCAGCACAAACAATACCTTCCAGTATCAAGGATGTTTCGCGACTGTCGTCCGATTGTTCTGTTACAAACGACTTTTGTAAATCTTCGCGATTATAGAGCGCCAGCTCTTCGAGCTGCTCGGGGACCAGGTCTTTGGCCTGTGGGGACTTCTCTGTGCGGTAGCGGTAGAAGTCAGTCAGGCCACTATCGACGATAGCCTGCGCGACCGCCTGGCAGCCCCGGCAACACATGGGATGCGACTCACCCTCTATGTCCACCAGGTAGTGAGCCGAGGCAGGAACCGGTAAACCGCAGTGATAACAGTCTTCTTGTTGTACGGAGCCGTTCAAACGATCGCGCGTCCTGTTGTTCACTCAAGCAATGCTGCGGGTACTTTCACCGAAGTACTGGCATGTACTTCATGTAACTGTTGGCCTCGCCTGATCTTCAAAACCAGCGCCCAGACGCCTGGCTCCGGAAGCGTGAGTACCACGCGGTACACACCTGGCTCCACCTCACGCATATCGAACGCCGTATCCTGTTTGCTGTCGGACGGGCGCTGGAACTGACCACTTATTTCTGCATATTGCACTGCCGCACCGTCCGGTTCCAATACCTGCACCTGAAACGCGGCGGGACGATCAGCCACAGGCGCCTGCAACCAACCCTTGTTGACCTGCCAGCCTCGCTGTTGCTGGCGCTCGACTTGCTGGAGATACTCGTTATACAGACCTTCTTTTTTCTGAAAATCATTGGCCACTGTTCCCGGAAATACCGAGCGTACCCTGTTTTGCCGCGCGGGCTCTGGCAGTATCAGGTTGGCTATCGAGTCTGGCAGCCCCTGCTTCGACACCACGACCAGGACACCATCAAGCGCAAAAAGCAGTGCAAAAAATATGACGATTACGGCTGGTGCCCAGTGGAACCAGCGCCCCCTTGCACCTGCGCCGCGGGTTTCCCGTGCGTGACTGACAATCCCCAACAGGTAGGCTGTCACCATCAATACGGCCACATACATCGCCAGTACATCACCACCCGGCCAGTCGACCAGACTGTACATCAGCAACATGGCCAGCGATACCAGCGCCACGACAACTGCCACTTGCCTGCCATTCATCGGCGACAACCCATACAGCAGTGCGAACAGCAACACCGCCGCTGCTGCACTCAGTGGCAATGCCAGCATAGACTCCAGCATCAGTACTCCAGTCCCGGGAGATAAAATGTTGCCGGCGAACTAATCATCCCGAGTTCACTGCGCTGCTGGGGAACGATATTGAACACGAAGCTGCGCGAACCCTTAAGGCCATGTCCTGACTGCCAGCGCACGCGCGCAAGCACGCGCAGACTCCGTTGGGGCTGCAAACTGACCGATTGCAAACGCCCCACATCCAGCTCGGCACCGCTAAGGCCACGCATCATGATCACCAGGTTAACGGGCCGGTCTGTCTTGTTTTCCAGGTGAAGTTCGTAACTGTTTTGCACGCGGCCGTCCGACAGTCGCACGAAAAGAGGTTGTCGTACCTGCACTACGCTCATCTCCAGCGGCGCCTGATGACTGACACTCCAACCCAGACTGGCGATGGCCGCCAACAACACCAGCCCATAGCCAACCGTCTTAGGTTTCCAGATTCGACTGGGTTGACCCGCGGCCTGCTTTTCCGACGTGTAGCCAATCAGACTTTCGCCCCAGCCCAGTGATTTCATAATGGTATCGCAGGCATCAATACATAAAGCACAACTGATACACTGAACCTGCAACCCGTTGCGGATATCAATCCCGGTCGGGCACACCTGCACACAGTAACCGCAGTCTATACAATCACCGGCACCCGCCTGTTGCCGTTGCTCCTGGCGCTTCAGATCACGGGTAACTTTATGCCGACCGTTCGCCCCCTCACCTCGCCCCACATCATAGGCAACAATGCGCGTATCCGCATCGAACATGACAGACTGAAAACGCGCATAAGGACACATGTAGGTACACACCTGCTCACGAGCGAGACCCGCCATGACATAGGTAGTAGCAGTAAGAAACAAAGTTGTCGCATAGGCAGCAAAAGGTGCCGTACCGCTAAACCAGTCGATCAGCAGTTGCGGTGCATTTTCCCAGTAGAGTGTAAACGTCAAACCGGTCCAGAAGGCAGACATAAACCAGAGCAGATGCGTCAGCCCCTTGCGCGAAACCTTGTTAAGGCTCAAGGGGCTTTTGTCCAACCGGATGCGCGCAACACGGTCACCCTGCACCAGACGCTCGATCAGCATGAACAGATCAGTCCACAGCGTCTGGAAACAAAAGTAACCGCAAAAAACGCGCCCTGCAATTCCGGTCACAAAGAACAGCAGCAGCGCGGCAATCATCAGTAATCCAGCCAGCCAGAATAAATCCTGCGCGTGTACGACCAGATCAAAAAGATAGAATTTGCGCGCGCCTATATCAAACAGAACTGCCTGGTCAGGACCGACATTACGCTCCCAACGCAGCCAGGGAAGAAGAAAATAGACACCATAGGCCAGGGCAAGGATGCCCCATTTGATTGTTCTGAAACGCCCCTGCACTGAACGCGGGTAGATGGATACCCGCTTTTCGTACAGCGTTTGTGAACCAGCACCCATGATGGCAGCTCCGGAAAATTTCTTATGGAACCCGAGCTGTTCCGCTACTGACCACCACTTAGCTCATGTACATAGACGGTCAGCAACTTGATCTGCGTGGCACTCAAGCGATCGGACCAGTGCGGCATTTCGCGCTTCACACCCCTGGTAACCACTTGTTTGACCAACGCCTTCTTTGCCTCAATGCCTTCGGCCGCATTGACGTCAACGATCGTCCAGATCTTGTCAGTCAGATTTGCCGAACCCTGGGACTTCAAACCGCTACCCGCCTTGGTATGGCAGTAATAACAACCACCGGCTTCCGAGTTGAATATATGCTCACCACGTGTAGTGGCAGAAGAATCTACTTCGTGCCCGGACAGGCCAAGAACAAAAGTTGCGACGTCATCAAGCTGCTGCTCGTCAAACACGCCATCAAAACCCGGCATGAATCCCAGATGGCCGTTGGCAATACTGTTTTCTATATCCTGTACAGACCCGCCCCACAGCCAGTCATCGTCCGCGATATTGGGGAACAGCGCCATCACTCCAGTACCACCGGCGCCGTGACAAGCCGCACAGTTATCGCCAAACAGCCCGTTGGCCACTGATCGCGTAAAAGCCATCATTTCAGCATCACCCAGAATATCCGTGTAGCTCGCTTCGGCAACCTTGTCCATATACTCCTGACTCAGAAGCGCGCCCTTACCTTCCTGAAGATCCTTAAGTAACAACGCACGCGTGTTCCAGTGCATGGTAACTTCCTGGCCTTCGCCATCAACAAACGTGATGTTGTTCATAATGCCCTTGGTGTAACTACCACCAACAGGCCAGGCGGGATATATAAGCCAGTAAAGTATGGCGAATACCACGGTGGCATAAAAAGACCACAGCCACCAGTTTGGCAATGGGTTGTTAAATTCCTGCAAATCACCGTCCCATGCATGGCCGGTGGTCTGCACAGCAGACTGTGAACTACTCTTCTTTTCGCTCATTGCTCGTTTCCTCGCCACTGCTGGCGCTCAAATCTCGTTCATCGTCCTGCAAGGGGATGTATTTGTAGGATTCCAGTCTCCTGGAACGCTTCTTCCCCGTGTAGACATAAATTATGATTCCGCAGAAGGTAAAGAAGAACAGCAGCAACGCAACAATCTTGCTGTTCTCAAAGCGGCTGAACCAGAGCAACCATTCCGGCATATCAGCAATCTCCAGCCACACGTGAGTTATTAACGGAACTCGGCAAAATACCCTTCTTCGTACTGACTGAAATCCACCATGGTGCCAAGCATCTGCAGGTAAGCAATCATGGCATCCATTTCGGTAATACGATCACGCTGGCCATCGTAGTCATTGGCCAGCGCCTGCTCCATGAGATTTTCTTCAGCCTGGAGAATATCCAGCTGGTCTGCAACATCAACACCAAATTCCACCACGTTACTGTCGTATTCTTCCTGGCTCTCGGAGTATGGAACACCCGTCATTTTCAGCGCGCGCATGCGACTCTGAACGTCAGAGAAGTCCAGGTCAGTATCCAGCAGCCAGGGATAATTCGGCATGATGGACTGCGGTACTACATCGCGCGGATTGACCATGTGAGCAACGTGCCATTCATTTGAATACTTGTTGCCGACTCGCGCAAGGTCAGGACCGGTACGCTTGGACCCCCACTGGAACGGATGGTCATACTTGGACTCTGCGGCAAGCGAGTAGTGTCCATAGCGCAACCACTCATCGCGGAACGGGCGGATCATCTGCGAGTGACACAAGTAACAGCCCTCGCGCTGGTAGATGTCCCGTCCCCTTAGCTCAAGTGGTGAGTACGGGCGTACACCCTCGACCTTTTCTACAGTGTCGTTGATAAAGAACAGCGGGACAATTTCCACCAGGCCACCAATACTGATGACAATCATGGTCAGAACGATCAGCAGACCGGCATTTGTTTCGATACTTTCGTGCTTGATCACTTGTGTTTACTCCGTCTGCGACCTGACTCAGGCTTTCGCCATTTTGGCAGCCAATTTGGCTTCAATGGCAGCTGCTTCTACACGCGACCGGCGGACCGTCAAGTAGACGTTATAGCTCATCACCAGGATACCAAGAACAAAGAAGGCACCACCCAACGCTCGCACGACATAGGGTTTGTGCAGAAATGCCACGGTTTCGACAAAGGTATAAGCCAGGTTGCCGTAGTCATCAAAGCTGCGCAGCATCAGGCCCTGCACGATACCCGCCACCCACAGGGCAGTGATGTAAAGCAGGATGCCGATGGTCGCCAGCCAGAAATGCACATAAATGAGTTTCGTGCTGTAGATTCTGGTATCCCAAAGGCGCGGTATCAGATGATAGAAAGAACCGAAGGACACCATGGCCACCCAGCCCAGGGCACCCGAGTGCACATGCCCAATAGTCCAGTCAGTGTAATGCGACAGGGCATTCACGCTCTTCAGTGACATCAGCGGACCTTCAAAGGTTGACATGCCATAAAATGACAGCGCTGTGATCAGAAACAGCATGATTGGATCAGTACGCAGTTTTTCCCACGCGCCGGATAAAGTCATAATGCCGTTGATCATGCCGCCCCATGATGGCAACAGCAGCATAATGGAGAACGTTGCCGCCAGCGTTGAAGTCCAGTCAGGCAGCGCTGTCCAGTGCAGGTGGTGACCACCGACCCACATATAGAGAAACGACAGCGCCCAGAAATGGATAATGGACAGCCGGTACGAATACACCGGTCGTCCTGCCTGCTTGGGCACGAAATAATACATCATGCCGAGGAACGCCGCCGTCAGGAAAAAACCCACGGCGTTATGTCCATACCACCACTGTGTCATGGCGTCCTGGACACCGGAGAACAGGCTATAGGACTTGAGGCTGAACAATCCAATTGGCACAGCCAGATTGTTAAAAATGTGCAGAATCGCTGTCGCCAGAATAAACGCCAGGTAGAACCAGTTGGCGACATAAATATGCGGCTGGGATCGGCGTTTCAACGTCAGGACATACAGCAGAAAGTACACCACCCAGGTCACGGCAATCAGCAAGTCAATCGGCCACTCGAATTCGGCGTATTCGCGCGCCTGGGTAACACCAAACATATAGCTGACGGCACCTGCGGCTACGGCAACCTGCCAACCCCAGAACGTGAAAGTCGCCATCCAGTCGCTGTAAAGACGGGTTTGACCGGTACGCTGTACCACGTAGTAAGAGGTCGCGAACAAGGCGCTGCCCCCGAATCCGAAGATTACCAGTGTAGTGTGGACTGGCCGCAGGCGCCCAAATGTTATCGCAGGGATATCAAAGTTCAGCGCAGGCCAGGCCAGTTCGGCCGCAATATAGACCCCGGTAGCCATCCCCAGGACCCCCCAGATCAATGCCATCACGCTGAATTTCTTGATTATTTCATAATTGTACTGTTCTGTACTGGCGATACCGGTATGTGCCATTATTTCTGCCTCGTAGTGCGCGAGCTGGCTGGGTTGTCCCTGCGGGGCCACAAAAACACGATATTCTAATATACGGAAGTACTGAAGGCAAAATTCTTACTTTTAAGCCAAAGATAACGTCCAATGTTTCCGGGTATAAACGGTACAAGTTTAGTGCAGGAATGAAGACGCGCCAGCCGGCAGAAATCCGAGGCACCGGATTTCCGGATGCTGCGTCCCAGGTGGTGTCGGCTTTATCGCCAGGCACCCACAAGCCTGGGCGTCCGCTCGACCACATCGAAAGCATCATGCCGGACATGGTTTTGAGCCATTTCGTCACGAATCATGTCGTCAGTGACAATACCTTTTTCCAGGCATTCTTTTAGCAGGCCGAAAAAGAAGCGCTCCTGGTTTGGATCAGGGTGAGACTTGTAGCGCCCTAGCAAAGCATATTCGCCAAACAACTTACGCCTTGCGCGCATCAACCAGCCAAGCGGTGGAAACAGGCGAAAATTTTCCGCAGGACGCCAGTCGATGGGAAGCCCCGCTTCCCACGGCTGTGTCCTGCGCCGGGTGTTGTGAATCATTTTGGTATTGTCATCAAGCTTGTCGAAGTCATTCCACTCGTTTTCTATAAGCCCGATAGTCTCTCGCGGCTCATCCTTCAAACAGATCCATGGCTGGTAATCCTGTTCGAAACTGAACATCTTTTCGAACTTTTCCTTAACGTTCCAGTGCCTGAGCCTGCTGTTGTCCAGCAACATCACACTACTTGCCAAACAGCGATCAATGACACCTTTCGGTCCCGCCCGGCGCCTGCACATGATGGCCTTGCCGTGCATATCCCGAGATAGCAACTCCCAGACATCACCGACCGCAAAAATATCCGGGTCAATAACCACAGCACGCCCCTGATACCCCATCAACTCCGGCGGCATGAAGCGCGTTGGCGTAAATGACTGCAGATCTTCATTGAACCAGGGGCGTTTTATACCGTCACGCAGGTACAGCTGCCCTTCACGCTCCTGAAAAAACGGATAATCATTCTGCTTGATAATTTTAACGTCGAACTTATCGCAATTATTCGAGTTACGCCGCAGCGCATACTCGGCGACCAGCGCACCAACAATCTGTTTATGGTTGGTGTGTATGAATACGCAGTAGTCCACCTGCCACCCCCGGTTAAGCTGGCGCCAGTGGCGGCGTTTTATCCAGCACCTCGAACGCATCATGCCGCACGTGGTTGTGATTCATCTGCTCCCGAATCATCTCCTCACTTACAGTGCCCTCGTCAATACATTCCTTTAACAGACCAAAGAACAGGTTTTGCTGATTGGGATCCGGATGCGGCTTGTAATGCCCAAGAAACGCGTACTCACCAAACAACTTTCGCCTGGCCTTCATCACCCAGGCTAACGGGGGAAAATAGGGGAATTTCTCACGCGGACGATGATCGATCGGCAAACCCGTTTTCCACGGCTGGGTTTTACGCTTGGTCGTATGCAGCATTTTTGTTTCAGGCGTGAGTTTGTCGAAATCATTCCATTCACTTTCGAGAAGACCGATCGACTCCCGAGATTCGGTCTTCAGACAAATCCAGTTCATATAGTCACGTTTACCCTGGAACATTTCGTTAAAATTTTCTTCCACTTTCCAGTGCTTGAGCCTGGCGTTATCCAGCAGCATGACACTACTGGCAAGACAACGATCGAACTTTCCCTTTGTACCAGTGCGGGCACGACACATGATCGACTTGCCCTGCATATCCCTTGACAACAGATCCCAGATATCGGAAACCGCAAATATATCCGGATCAATAACCACTGACCGGCCTTCGTAACCCATAAGCTCCGGCGGCATAAACCTCAACGGAGTAAATGACTGCAAATCATTGTTCAGCCATGGGCGCTGCATGCCATCGCGCAGGTACAACTGACCCTCGCGGTCATTGAAAAATGAATGGTCTTTCAGCTGTATGAACCGAACGTCGAATTTTTCGTTACGCCTGGAATATCTACGTAACGCACGCTCCGCTACATGAGCGCCAACAATCTGCTTGTGATTGGTGTGAATAAACACACAGGATTTCATAACCAGCTCCTTGATCAGATCGAAACCCGATTCGCAGGCATAAATGCCGGCTCCTCGCCCAGTTCGCGCAGCTTTCGATAAATGTTATTCAAATGCGTCCTCAGGGTTGCCTTTGATATAGACAAGGACTCGCAGATATCAATATTGGTGACTCCGCGGATTGTTAGCGAAATCACCTCGGTTTCTCTTCGAGTCAGCCCCTTACCCTGGTAGTAAGCCAAAGCTTGCTCGTACTTGTCTTTTAACGGCTGCAGAAACGTAATGATATTTTTACTACCAAGCAGCAGCGTTATGTCAAAGAATGCATCATGGATATGGCTGTTCTTGTAGACACGAGAACCCCAGTCTTTCCATTGCAAAGCTTCGTCTTGCGCAAACAGCGACATGCACCCCTTTTCACACACCTCACCCAGACAATCACCGCAAATCTTTCTGCAGAGTTCATTCTGTTGAAGAACTTCCTTGTTTTCGTTCTTGACACATACTGCTATACAACTTGCCCGCAAGGATTCATCTAACACAACAGTGCTCCCCATAACTGTATAAACGGCTAAATACTATCCAGCAAACACCGGCAGTCTAGCAAATCAAAAACCCACTAAAATCGTCCCCGGGGGTTGATATATATCAAAGAAAGCAATGAAAAACGGCGCGCCCTGGTTCAGGCGCGCCGTCTTAGAATCGAACCAAACAGATGTCAGGGAGTCCAGCGGTAAGGCACGTAATGATCAATCAGCAGCAAGGCAAACAGAGCCATCAGGTAGGTAATCGAGTAACCGAAGGTCTTCATGGCCTGTTTGCCACTTTCATCGCGCATCAATGCCCAGGCGTGATAAAGAAAACCGGCGCCAAGTCCGAGCGCGCCAACCAGATAAAGCAACCCGCTCATGCCCGTGGCATACGGCATCACCGTGACGGCCAGCAACAAAATGGTATAGAGCAAAATCTGCAGGCGGGTAAAATCAACGCCGTGCGTTACCGGTAACATAGGAATATCGACCTTTGCATATTCGTGCCGGCGATGAATCGCGAGCGCCCAGAAATGGGGGGGTGTCCAGACGAAAATAATAAGAAAAAGCAGCAAAGCGTTCGGATCGACATGTCCTGTGACTGCCGTCCAACCAAGTACTGGCGGGGCAGCACCGGCAGCACCACCTATGACAATATTTTGTGGAGTCGCACGTTTAAGGTACAGCGTATAGATCACCGCGTAGCCAATCAGCGAAGCAAAGGTGAGTATCGCGGTCAACGTATTAACAAATTGCACCAGTATCCACATCGCCAACACGGCCAGAACCAGCGCAAATACCAGGCAACTGCGACTGGTCAGATGACCACTCGCAACGGGGCGGTTCGCGGTACGCTCCATACGCGCATCGGCATACTGATCAACTACATGGTTTATAGCCGCGGCCGAAGCTGCCGCCATGCCGATTCCCAGCGTACCGAAAATCAGTGGTTGCCAGGGCACCATACCCGGCACCGCGAGAAACATCCCGACCAGGGCGGTAAATACGATCAAAGCAACTACTTTGAGTTTGCAGACACCGAGATAATCGCGCCAATGTAGCGTGGCGTTCGCTGCTATTGAAATACTCATCATGCTCCCGACACATGTGGTTTTTATATGCTGGCCAGGCGCCAGAGCCAGGTATTTTACCCTAATCCGGAATATTTTAAGAGTCTGTGCATATCTTTGATAATACCGCGAGGCTCCGCTTCCGGCTGATAGCTCATCATAAGATTTCCCAACGGATCAACCAGATATATCCTTCCGGCTATCAGCGGATCGGCAGCATCAGTTAAAAATGCAGGGACCAATTCTGAATTTTCCGGCACCAGAGCAATAACCTGTCCAGGGAAATGCGACTGAAGCTCTACACGGGCTTCCGTGCTCACAGCGTCGGCTCGCCAAAGCATCAGCCGCTGCATACGGTCAATATCCTTGCCGTGCGCAAGCCGTAGCTGCCGAACTTTATACAGTCGCTCTACGCAAGCAGTGTCGCATTCGCCCTCGTGAAGATAAACATAGTTCCATTTGCCACGCAGGTAGGTCTGATCCACAACATCACCTGATACGGTATTCAGGCTGAAGGCCGGCAACGGCCTGGCTGGCTCAACCAGGTCGCCGTGATTGCTTGTTCCGGACGGCATCCATTCGGGAAACAAGTAAAACAACGACCATGCAATCAGTACCGGCGCCGCAAACAGGGCAAGCACAATCAGTAACGAAGCACGCGAACGCCGCCGTTGCGGCGGATCAATAGAATCGGTAGTCATAATTATTTCACTCTATGTAAATTTACAGCCAGATATATAATTGCCAGCGCCAGCGCAAGTCCAAACCACTGTACGGCATATCCCACATTGCGTTCCGGGCCAAAGGTCAACGGGTGCCACTCCCTGACAAAGCCGTCACGCTCTTCCGGCCCGAGCAGCAATACAATTGGCATCAGTCTGTATCCCAGTTCGTCTCCCAGAAAATCGGTATCTACGTGCTGGATCCGGTATGGCCAACCCTCACGCAGCTCTTCCTCGCCCAGGCGAAAGCCCTCCAGCGAAACCCGTTTTATTCGGCCGATCACTTCGCGCCCCTCATCGGAGACAGGCAGCTCAGGCAATTGGGCACGGCTGGCTCCCAGTGGTATCCAGCCACGGTTAACCAGCACAGCAAAACTTCCGCCCGCAAGTCGCAACGGAGTCAAAACTTCATAGCCAGCAATGCCGTTGTGAGTACGATTGTCCAGCAGGAATTGTCGCTTAGCGTCATAGGCGCCGACAGCCGTTGCAAACTGGTACTGCAGATCATCAAATGACAACATGGTCTCATCCAGTCTGAAGGGTGCCTGTTCGGAGCCTCCGCTGAACTCACCAAGAAGGTCTTGTTTTTGCTCCGCGCGATCGAGCTGCCAGAAACCCAGCGACATTAAAATCCCGAACATAACCAGGGTAATCAGGCTGGGCCAGCGACTGGGAGAAAATTCAATGCTGCCGAATCGCATCTAGTCAGCCTACGCAGCCGCCCATCAGGCCGCAAGTTAATTCTGCTATAGCCTTATAAACTGCGTGATGTGTAGACGTGAGTCCGGCTTGGTGATCGCGGCAACATTCCCCTATACTCGCCCAAACAACCACATAGACGCCAAAAATGATTATCAAAATACTTAT
>Ga0316189_10000147_pt1 | contig 65352 bp, 53 predicted proteins | sample LowCovwburrow_MG_FD_204930 | JGI IMG/M metagenome (GOLD analysis project Ga0316189, IMG submission 204930) | Coastal sediment microbial communities from Maine, United States - Lowes Cove worm burrow | ecosystem: Environmental > Aquatic > Marine > Coastal > Sediment | place: USA: Maine...
TCCGAGTCCGCGAGGTCTACGACGCGGTGCAGACGTACGCCATCGACAGCGCGGAGATGCGGGCGTGGATGACCCAAGCGGAGCCGCTGTGCGGAGACCCGCCTGCCCCATCCGCGGCAGCGTCGCCCCCTGGCGAAGCGCTGGCCAAGTAGATCGTCTAGCCGCGCTTGGGGGTCGTGTTGGGCAGAAACGGGATGCGCTCATCGGGCTTACCAGCGGTGTACAACCACCGATAGGTCATCCACCGTCCCAGGACCGACTGCGTGTAGTGCCGCGTCTCTTTGAATGGGATCGACTCGATGAACAAGTCGAGCGTCCACTCCCCGCGACGCGCCAGCCACTTGTCGACGTTGCCCGCGCCCCCATTGTAGGAGGGAACGGCCAACGCCGCCCCCCCACTGCCGCCGCCAAACCTCGCGGTCAGATTGCCCAGGTATCGCTGGCCCAGGTCGAGGTTTAGCGCGGGGTCGTACAGCTCCGTATTGTCGCTGATCTCGATTCCCGCCCCCTTGGCCAGCCCTTCGGCGGTCTTGGGCATGAGCTGAACGAGGCCCCGCGCGCCCGCCCAAGACGTCACGCCCGGGTCGAAGCGACTCTCGGTCTGCATGATCGCCCACGTGAGCAGCGGCGGCACCGCGTGCTGCTCTTCGCCCGGGACCACCAGGTTCTTGAATGCCTGTGGATAGGCGGCCTCCCATCGCGTGCGCGCGGCACCCGTCGGAGGCACGCGCCGCCACGTCGTCCCGAGGTTCGCAACCAAACGCTGCGCCTCCGAGAACAGCCCTGCGTCATTGAGCACCGCAGCCGCGGGCCAGCCGTCTGCCTTGGCGACCTTGAGTTCCTCCCGCGCCTCCTCGCCGAGGCCCAGTCGCGCCAGCAGCAGCGCACGCGTGGCCGCGGGGTGTTGGGGCAGTGCGCCCGTCCCTTTTGCCCCTGCGGTCTCCTCGTCCAGGACCTTGTAGGCCGCCTCCAGCGCGTCGGGCCCCTGCTCGCGCAGGCGTGACAGCGCCTGCAACGACGCATAACCCAGCGGCAGTGCCCGCACCGTCTCGACCCAAGCCGCGGTGGCGTCTTCGGCACGGCCCAGCCCCATGAGCGCGCGGCCGCGATAATACTGAAGCTTGGCCTGCTCCTTTGGCGTGGCCGGCCCCTGGGCCAACCCCGTCTTGGTGAGCTCGAGAGCTTCGGCGTCGTCGCCCGCCGCAAAGGCCATCACCAACAATCGTCGCCGCGCCTCCGCGAGCATGTCGCCTTCGACGGCGAGTGCGCTGCGGTACACCCGACGGGCGTTCTTTTCGCTACGCGCCTCCTCCCACGACTCGCCCGCGAGCACCCATGCATCGTCGGCGTACGAGTGCTTGGGGTGCTCGGTGGCCAACGCCTCGAACGCCTTGGCGGCGCGTGTGTACTTGCCCTCGGCGTACAGGCCGCGAGCGCCTTGGTACCGAGCTTTGACCCGCGTGGTCTCGTGGGCCTTGCCCGCCTTGGCGCACGCGGCATCCGCCCGATCGAAGACCGGCCGTGCGCGGGCACGATTGCGTTGCTTGAAGATCGCCGACCCCTTGAGGAACAGCGCGCGGCATTGCTCGGCCGGCCCCCCGCCCTTGGCGATGATCTTGTCCGCCGCGGCAATGGCATCGCGATAGCGCCGTCCGCCCAACATCGCCGACGTGCGCGCGAGCTCGACCTTGCGTCGAAACTCGACCGACCCCTTGGGAAGCCCGGCCTCCTTACGAAGCTCGGGCAGCAGGCTTGCCGCCTCGTCGCCGTAATCCGACAGCGGCACGTCCAGCAAGATGCGCTCGTAGTGCTCGACCGCGGCCTTCTTCTCGGCCTTGCCACCGATCTCGACCAACGTCTTGGCCAGCTTGGACCGTACCCCCGCCCGCTGCTTGCTCTGCGGAGCGGTGAAGTAGGCCTCGTATGCCTTGCGTGCTCCGACAAAGTCGTCGGTCCGCAGTCGCGCGTCGCCGAGCACCACACACAGCTCGGCTTCGTGGGGGGTTCCCTTCGCGTCGATGCCGTCGGCCAGCGCCAGCGCCAGCTCGGGCTGGCTCGCAGAGAGGCGTGCCCGCGCTTCGAGCACCCGCAATCGTACGTCGACGGGGGCCAGGGCCGCGGCCCGGCGCGCCTCGGCAAAACGTTCAGCGGCCGACTCGTAGCGTTTGAGCCGAACGTCCTCCAGGCCGCGCAGCCACTGCGCGGCGCCGCGATCGTCCCCGGACAGCGATGGCTGCTCGAGCAGCGCGTCGAGCTTGGCGACCGCGACATCGTGGTCCCTGGCCTCGCGGGCCAAGATGGCATCCCGTCCCGGCCCGGCGCTGAACCACAGCGTTCGGGCATCCTTCGCCGCGGGCGAGGGCTCGGCGGGCTCGGCGGAGCCTGGCTCAGACGGCTCTGATTGTGGCTCAGGCCCGGCGACAGCAGCCGGGGGGCCGTCGGGTTTGCAACTGGAGACGGCCGCAGCGAGCGCCAAGACCAGCGTTGGGTGCGGCCGTTGCATCATTGCGTGTTGGCTCCGGTTGAAGTCTCGGGAAGGTAGACCGTGGCGATGCGCCTCATACCAAGCGCGTGGGTTCGCTCTCTGGATCGTAGATCTCGACGCGGTTCTTGCCGTTGCGCTTGGCGACGTACAGGGCAGCATCCGCCGCCTCGACCAGCGCGTCCGCCTTCGGCTCGACCAACATGCCCAGATCGGCAACCCCGACCGACACCGTAATGTCGAGTTCTCCGTTGTCGTGCGTGAACGCCTTCGCCCCGACGACATCGGCGATGCGATAGGCGGCGCGAACGGCACGGAGTGCGTCGACATCGCGACATATCAGAACGAACTCCTCGCCGCCGTAGCGGGCGAAGATGTCTTCGCTGCGGGTTGTCCCTTGGACCCTGTCGGCCAGGGACGACAAGATGGCGTCGCCCGCAGAGTGCCCCAGGGTGTCGTTGACGTTCTTGAAGTCGTCGATGTCGAACAGCACCAACGCCAGCGGCTTGCCGTGGCGGATTGCAAACGCGACATCACTCTCGAGGCGATTGTCGAAGTAGCCGCGGTTGAAGATCCCGGTGAGTCGGTCCCGCAGCGCAGACTCGTACAGGCTGCGCTGAAAGTCCTCATCGAGGTCGTCGTGGTACGTGAACTTGAGGACGCTGCTCGCGCCGATCTGGATCTTGTCGCCCTCGCGGAGCGGGTGCCGATCGACTTTGTCGCCATTGGCGAATGTGCCGTTGGTCGAGCCAGCGTCGGACAGGTAGTAGTCCCCATCGTCCGCCTGTACGAGGGCGTGGGTCCGCGATATTCCCTCGTCGTTGATCCGCACGTCCGTCTGCAGACCTCGACCGATCGTCGTGCGATCGTCGCCGAGCGGAAACATCTCGCCCATGCGATCGCCGGACAGCACGACGACGAATGCGCGTTTCTTGCCGGGGTCCTTCGGGGGCGCCTCCCCAGGCTCGAGCCGAATCGTAGATTTCGACATGCTTCGCTGAGCATCCTAGGGGCCCGCACACGAAACTGGCAACCGGCCCAGCGCGGAAGCTATAGTGATGCGCAGGTCACGTGCCCCACCACCGCGTCAAAACCCCCACCGTCGCCCTAGGAGAGCGTCGTCTAACGATGCTGCTCGCCACTGCCGCGATGCTCAGTGTCGCGGTCGGGCCGCACGTTGCGCACGCTCGGATCGGGGTCGCGGCGCGACAAGCCGTCGCCTCCGCGCCCGAGGCCACGCCACAACCAGCGCCAGAGTCGGAGGCGGCCACGGCTGACCCGGAGGCGGCCAGCCCACAACCGGAGGCGCCACAGCCCGATCCCGCGGTGGCTCAGGCCATGGACGCCTACCGACGCGGCACCGAGAACTTCAACGCCAAGCGCTTCGAGGAAGCTCTCGCCGACTACCAAACGGCCGCATCGCTCTACGCATCTGCCGACTTCCAATACAACATCGCGCGCTGCCACGAAGAGCTTGGCGACCACCACGAGGCGGTCCGGGCGTTCAAGACGTACCTCCGCGCCAAGCCTGATGCCAAGGACCGCGCCCAGGTCGAAAACCGCATCAAGCTGCTCGACAAGCTCATCGAGCAGGAGCGCCAACGCAAAGAGGACGAGGCCGACAAGCAGCCTCAGGTCATCGTCCAACAGCTGGGCGAGACCCGCGAGCAAAAGCACGCCCGACAGGCACGGCCCCTGATGATCTCGGGCGGCGTGTTGCTCGGCGTGGGTGCTGCCGTCGGTCTCGGCGGAGGGCTAGGCTTTGGACTCGTCGCCAAGGGTCACAGTGACGATCTTGACGCTATCCAAACCGGCGGTAACCCCGACAACGGGACATTCGCCGACGCCGCCGACATCGCCGACAAGGGCGAGAGCGCCGAGACCCTGCAGATCGCGACCGCCGCCGCGGGCGGTGGGCTCGCCGTCATCGGGACGGTGCTGCTCGTCGTTGGTCTCCGCTTCAAGAAAGGCAACGGCAACGCCGCGGTCATGCCAACCTTGGGCCCACGCCGTGCAGGGCTGAGCCTCACTGGACGATTCTGATGCGACGTCAAACCGCGCTGTTCACCTTTGCTGCTCTGAGCAGTGCCTGCTTCAGCTCCCAGCTCGACGAGCTCGCGGCCGGCGCCTTTGCTTGTGGCAAGGATGCGGGCGATGCACCGTGCCCAGACGGGCAGACGTGCTCGTCCAACCGATGCGAGACGGACGACACGCTCCCCACCGTCACGATCGGAGACCCCGTCGACGGCCGCGCCGCGACGTTTGTCGAGGGCGGGCCCGATATCGATCAGACGGTTCAGTTCTCGATCGGGAACTTTGAGCTGGTCGATCCCAACGTCACGTCCGAGCACGTGTTCGGCCAGGGCAGCATCATCGTCTCCGTCGACGGTGAGATCGTCCAGACCCTCACCAGCGGTTCCGTCACGGGTGGCCGCGAGGTCGGGGTTGTGGTGCCCAACGTGGTCGGCGCACACCGAATTTCAGTCCGGCTGATGCGCAACGACGGGACGCCCTACGACCACGCAGCCGCAACCGAGCGCAACCTGTTTTGGCTGTCGGACGGACAACCGCGCGTCGCCGTGACGAGCCCGTGGCCGGGGGAGGTCTTCAGCCTCGACCAGCAGGAGATCGAGGTCAAGCTCGGGGTCGTCAACTTCGAGCTGCTGCCCGCCGAGATTGAGCCCGCACTCGGACAAGGACACGCGCACGTCCACTACGACAAGCCGTTTCCCGAGTGTCCGGAGCTCGATGACGGATGCGACAGCGACTACATCGTCATCGTCGACAGTCCGATCAACGAGACCAACACCTTCGCCGTTCCCAGCGAGGGCGCGGTGGCAATCCTCCCTCCGGAGGCAAGTGCCCGAGAGGTCGAGATCACCGCGATTTTGCGGCACCTCCACCACCTGCCCTACCGGTTGCCCGACCAGGGCGAGGGCGTGACGTTCCCCCCGATGGAGGGCGACATCGTGTTCGATTCGATCACGATCTCGCGCCAGTAGGCGTCAGTCTTTGATCTCGCCGCGGTGGGCAGCGTGCGCGCGATGGGCAACCCAACGCGCGATGCCCCGCAGCGGCTCGGCCGCCTCGCCGAGGCTCGCGACATTGTCCAGGCAGCTCGCGGTCAGCTCATCGACGCGCGCCAGAGCCTGGGCCCGCAGTCCTTTTTGGTCGTCGTCCAGCACATCGTCGGCGTGCTGAAACGCGATGCCGAACGCGAGGCCAAACGCCTCGAGCCGAGCGCTCACGTCGTCGTCGGCGCCGCCCGACAGCGCCCCCATGGCGCCGCTGGCCGCGTACAGGCCACCCGTCTTGAGCGCGTGCACACGCTCCAAGACCGCCAGGTCTCCGATCTCCTGGCCGGCCTCGAGGTCGAGGGCTTGGCCCCCGACCATGCCGTCCACGCCCGCGTGGTGTGCCATCTTGACCACCGCACCCAACAACCGGCCGCCCGGAGCAGCGCTTGCTCCCGCCGCCAGCGTGTGGAATGCGTGAGTGAGCAACGCATCACCCACCAAGATCGCGTTGGCGTCACCAAATGCGATGTGCACGGTGGGCTTGCCGCGGCGCTCCGCGTCGTCGTCCATCGCGGGCAGGTCGTCGTGCACCAGCGAGTACGCGTGGATCATTTCGATGGCGCAGGCCGCCGGTAGCGCCGCATCGAGCGTGCCGCCTACGGCTTCGCAGGCCGCGACGACGAGCAACGGTCGCATGCGCTTGCCGCCATCGAGCACCGCGTAGCGCATCGCCTCGCGCAGTCGGCCGGGGTCGTCGTCGGTCTGTACGAGCGCTGCGTCGAGCGCGGCATTGATCGCCCCACGTCGGTTCTCCAGATATGCACTTACGTCAAAGTCAGTCATTGGTCGTTCTCCTGCGTCGAATCATCCGAAGGCTGGAAGGGCGCCGTCTCGTTGCGGTCGGCCAGCAAGACCTCTACCCGCTCCTCGACGCGCTCCAGCATGGCGCCGCCCTGGCGGGCCAACGCGACACCGCGCTCGAAGCGGGCGAGGGCCTCCTCGAGCGGGAGATCGCCCCCTTCGAGCTGCGCCACGACCTGCTCGAGGCCGTTGAGCACCCCGTCAATGGTCGCGGGGTCGCCCTCACGCTGCCCGGCGCCGCCGGCATCCGAGGTCGACGCGGTGGGTTGTTTGGTACTCCGTTTGGCCACGCGGCCGCGGACTATACAGCGGTCGCAGGGGGCGGACATTGACGCGGCGCACGCTGCGTGTCGCCTGCGCGCACGCCTTGCGGGCGTGCCCCCCGCGAGATAGCGTGCATCCGGGTCATGGCGGAAGAAGCAGAACGCGACGGCGACGCGGTCGAGGGCCTGATGGGCCAGTTTCGGGCCTACCTGATGAAGAAGGCGCTCAAGTCGACGCGGCAACGAGACGTCATCGCCACGAAGTTTTTCGCGAGCACGGGACACCTCAGCATCGAGGACCTGCTGGCATTGGCCCGTGAGGAGTATCCCAAAGTTGGGTACGCCACGGTCTATCGCACGCTCAAGCTGCTGACGGAGTGCGGACTCGCCGCGGAGCGCCGCTTCAGTGAGGGCCAGACGATGTACGAGGCGGCCGGCGACCTTGAGCATCACGACCACCTCATCTGCCTCGAGTGCGGGCACGTGCTCGAGTTCCACAACGACGCCATCGAGCGAGAGCAAGAGCGCGTTGCCCGAAGCTTCGGCTTCAACGTCGTCCGCCACCGCCACGAGCTGTACGGCCTTTGCCCCCGCGCCCGTGGGATCAAGGGCGGCTCCTGCCCACGCGACGAAGCGGCCTCCTCATGACCGCGCGGTGGACCTTTGTCTGAAGCCCTGCACCTGCTGCTGACGTACGCAACCATCGCCGCGGCGGTGGCGTGGCTCGTGCAGCACTTCGTGCGCAAGCCCAGCGGCTGCGACGGATGCGATGCGCCGCGACTGGCCACCATCCCGCGTTCTCCCAAGACCGCCATTCGGCGCCAGGCCCTCGTCGTCGTGCAGGGCAATGGCGTGAGGCCGTCGTAGTCCGACATGGCTCTGGGCGGGTTGGCGGGTCCACGCCGCTCACTTCGCGTGGAGCTCATCGCCACGCTCGCTGTGCTGCTGATGATGGCCGCGGTCTCGCTGTCGCTGGCGACCGAGCTCCTGGGGCGCGAGCGTCACATCGAGCAGGAGCGTGCGCGCCTCACGGACCACTCGCGCGGGCTGGCGATCGTCGTCGCCCCGCTCGTAGGAGGGTCGGCCCAACCGCGCAATGGCGCGGCCGTCGAACAAGTGTTGCGGGCCAGCGTCGGCACGTTGGGGATCGTTGGGATCGAGATCCACCGCGCGGGAGAGCGACGGCACGTGCTGACGACGCTTGGCCTGCCGCCAACCCTTCCCCCGCCCTCGGTGACCGAGGGCAAGGTGCGGCGCTCGTTCGAGACCGACGACAACTTCTTCGTGGTCGACGAGCCGATCCGCTCGTTCGGACGCGCAGCAGCCCGTGACCCGTTGGTGCTCCGCGTCAGTACGCGCCCCACCCCGTGGACACGGGTGGGTGACTGGAAGCAGATAGCGATCATCGCCGTGGGGACGGGCGGGGTCCTGCTGCTGCTCGGGGGCGTGCTGGTTGAAGTCCAGGTGCTGCGACCGATGCGAGAGATCCGCAACGCGGCCAAGCAGGTCGAGACGGGTAACCTCAGCGTCGCTGTGCCTGAAGACGGCCCCATCGAGGTTCAGCAGCTCGCCGAGGCGTTCAATACGATGACCGCCTCGCTGCGGGGGCAGCTCGACGAGAACGCGGCACAGCGGGACCGACTCGTGCGCGCAGAGCAACTCGCGACCGTCGGGCGAGTCGCCGCGGGGATGGCCCACGAGCTGGGTAACCCGCTGGCTGCGATCCTGGGCTACGTCGAGCTGCTGCTCGACCCGCGGAGCGAGCCGGCGTTGAGCGCCGAGCAAGGCCAGCTGCTTCAGCGCAGTCGGGTTCAGCTCGAACGTATTCAAGACACGCTGGGTCAACTGCTCGAGTACAGCCGTCCCACCAAGCACGCGGCGGGGCCGGTTGCCCTCGTCGAGTCCCTGCGACACTTGATGACGATGACCAAGCACGACCCTCGCTGCCAGGCGGTGGAGATCACCGTCGTCGGCGACGAGGCGCTGGTGGCCACGGCAGACGCAACGCTGCTGGACCAAGTTGTGCAAAACCTCGTCATCAATGCGAGCCGGGCCGCCGCCGCTCCGGGCGGCGAGGCCGATCCAACCACAGAGTTGTGGGTCGGCGTGCTCGATGAGCATTCCGACCACGTCGCCATCGAGGTCCGCGACAACGGACCGGGCGTGCCCACCGAGAACGAAGCGCGTCTGTTTGAGCCGTTCTTCTCCACCGCTCCCGCGGGCGACGGCACTGGCCTCGGACTGGCGATTAGCCTCGGCCTGGTCGAAAGCATGGGCGGCACGCTCACGTTTGAAGGTGCTGTCGAACCCGAGCACACGCGACCGGGCGCCCGCTTCCGTATCCTGCTGCCCAAGGCCGCCGATGACATCGAAGCGTCCAACGCGTAGCCTCAGCTCCACCGCCCCCCAAAGACTCGACGATGGCCGCCCACGCCCGATTTGCATCCCTCCTGCTCGCCCTCACGCTCCCTGCGTGCGCGCACAAGAGCTACTACAAGGAGACCAACAAGCTGCAGCCCGCCGCTGTGGCGGCCGACAAGGTCACCGTGTTCAGCGGCGCCTCAGAGGTACGCCGCAACTACGTTGAGCTTGGGCGTTATCGCGGCAAAGCGCCGTCCGTAAAGGAAGCCGTGGACGCGGCAAAGGCTGCGTGCGGCAAAGCGGGAGGCACGATGCTTATCCACAGCAAGCTGCCCTACAAGGCGGGCGAGCGTGGCTACAAGGTCGAGGCTGTCTGCGCTGTGCTCGCTCAAGGGTAGCGGCGCTACCCGCCCGCCGCAGAGGCCTCGTCCTGACGACGGGCATGCTCCATCAGCAGATAGCTCAGCGTCGTCTGGGTCGTTCGCGTCCCGTCGGAGTCGGGACGCGGCGCGTCGGCCAGAAGCTCAAACGTCCCGTTGGCCCATTCCAAGAGCTCGAATACGCGGTCGTGCGGGTGGCTGGAACGCCCCAGGTTTTCGACGTGCTCCAGCGCCCCCTCGCGGATGTGAAGCGTCGCGGTATCGCTCCCGCGCTGCAGGTGCAACGCGCCGCCGCGCTTCTCAGCCTCCAGAAACGCCAGCAGGCTCCCGAGCCGTACGTGATCGAGTTGACCTCGCAGGCCGTCACTGCCCTGCTCTTTTTGTGCGCCCGTCCGGCGGGCCAGGACGCCCCGTAAACGCGCGAGGATCTCGTCGGTCGGCATCGTCTTGGGCAGGTAGTCATCCACACCCATTCGGTAGCCACGCAAGCGACTCATGTCGTCCGACAGCCGAGTCAGGAACACGATCGGAAGGCCGCTGAGGTGCTTGCGCGCACGGAAGGTCCGCAGCAGGCTCCATCCGTCCATCACCGGCATTTCGACGTCGGTCAGAACGAGGTCGGGCGCGCGCTTGAGCGCCGTGGACAGCGCGACCAATCCGTTCTCGGCGACTCGGACGCGGACGCCCCGAGCCCGAAGTGCGTCCCCGAGCTCGAGACGGGTGCTGACCGAGTCGTCGACCAGCAGCACCGAGATCACATCATCCCCGTCCCCACGGTTGGCGCCAGCCGATGCTTCGTCGGCGTTGTTGACGAGAACGTCAACGCACGTCTGGAGCGCGGCTTGCTGGGCTTCGGACAGCGGAGCCAGCGCTATCCGGGTTGCGTCCAACTCGCGGTCGACGGGCGATTCCGTGATGCCGGAGAGGTGCAGCACCCGACCGTCGGGGAGATGAAGCTTCATCCGGACACGTGAACCGTCGGGCAGCGGCTTGGGCAGCGGAAGCAGGGCGTACCCGTGGCGCAGGTGGTCCGTGTACTCCACCAAGAAGTCGTCGTACGACTCAAAGCGAACGCGATACGTCGCTGGTTTTCCCGCCGCCGTCACTACAACCTTAGTCGCCCAGGCTTCTGAGCGTAATCCATAGTACCTTTTTGCGGCTATCTATCCACCGCCGCACAAGCGTCCCGTGGTCGATGGACCCCGACGCCGGGCCTGCTACCATCCTACCTCCGGTGCGGTCGTCGCCCTCACAAACCCCACGCCCTCCTTCTTCGGGCGCCAAGGCACCAGGACGGAGGCGCCCGCGCAATCCGACCGGCCGGAACGGTGTGCGCAGTCCGCTTACCTCGTCTGCAGGTTCGGTCCTCGCTGCGCTCGGCTGGGTGCTGCTGGGGCTCGGATCGCTGGCGAGCCTCGTGGTCGCCATGTGGGTGAGCGCCTCGCTCACCCGCGCTGCGGGCGGTCCCACAGAGTCGGCGTTGAGCGCGGCATGGCCGTGGGTGGTCGCGATCGTCATGACGCTCGGGCTTCCGTTTGCGGTCGCGGTTTGGCGGCACCAGGGCGACGCCCGCCGCATCAGCCTGACGATGGCGTGGCTGCCGATGCTGTGGAATGCCGGCGGCTTGCTCCTGGGCACGCAGGTCGTGCCCGACATCATGGCGCATGCGCTGCGCACCCAAGGGGCGCACATCGCCGCGGACCGCCTCGGCGACTCACACTCGGCGACCCGCGTCATGTCGGCACTCGGCCACCGCGCGGCCGACAGCATCGAAAAGACCCACGTCGAAGCCATCACCACGCGACGGCTCGACGACGGTCGAGAGCCCAACAACTCCGGCGTGGACTTGTCGCGCGCGTTGTCGGTTCCGTTTGCCGAAGAAGAGACGGCGATCCTGGTCGACGTCACCCTCCACGGTCCCAACTCGACCCAGAGTCTGCCGTACCTCTTCGACACAGGGGCCTCCTTCACCACCATCTCGAGCAAGACGGCGGCAAACCTCGGCATCCAGGTACCCGCCGACGCGCCCACGCTCACGTTCAACACCGCAAGCGGGCCACGCGAGAGCCGAATGGTCTACCTCCCCGCCATCGAGATCGGCGAGGTCATGATCCACGGCATGCTGGTCTCGGTCTGTGACGCGTGTGTCAACGAGCGCACCCAGGGGCTGCTCGGCCTCAACGTCATGCGCGAGTTCATCGTCGAGATGGACGCCAAGAATCAACGCATGCTGCTTGCGCCTCGCCTCGCTGGCGAGAACCCCAACCGGGCCAAGGACATCGAGCCCGTCGTTCAGCTCAAGATCGAGGGCGCAGCAGAGATGTGGCTCGGCATGGTTCGTTGGGTCGTCCTCATCGAAAACCGCGGGACCGTGCCTGTCCGAGATCTTGTACCCGTTGTCGAGTTCACCGATGGGCCACGGCTCGTGGGGGCCAAGATCGACGAGATAGCCCCAGGCGCCGTCGGTCGGTCGCTGGTCGAGGGCAAAGCCAAGCTCGAGGGCAGCGCGGACTCGAGTGGGCACTACACCCTGAGACTGGCGCGCGCCCAGTGGTAAGCGGACGTGGGTACGCACGTCCAATGCTTGCTCGGCGCCCCTGAAGCGTCCGACACCGACCCGTTCGCGATGTTCGCGGACTGGGACACCGGCAGCCTCGCTCTTTTGGCGGGCCTCGTGATGCTCGCCGTCGTGGTGTTTGCGTATGGGTCTCGGCGAGCGCAGCGTGGCCGGACGACCTCGTCCCTACGCCCGCAAGGCCGTGTCCTCGCCGACCATGGCACGCGCCACTTCGGGGCCGGGTGGCGTGCCAAAGCCACGCGCCTCGAGGAGCGAGAGCCCACCGCGGTCGCCGACGCGGGAGCGACCGCAGTCCGACTCGTGGCGACCATCGTGCGCACGACGGGCAGCTTGGGCGGAGAGCCCGAGCGCGCGTGCGTGTGGCGCAACCGCGCTGGGGCCCGCCCCAACAGCGCCGTGGGCTCCGAGCTCATCATCGTTGCCGACGACACCGGGCGATGTGGGGTCGAAAATCTCGAGCGTGCGCGGGTCACCGCCCCCGTCGAAAAGGCCGGGGTCCACTACGAGTGGACGTCCCTGTACGTCGGCGACCGGGTGGAGCTGCTGGGCACGTTTGCGCCCGATCCAACGACCGAAAACGCGGACGATGCCCGCGATGTTGTGTACGGTACGCTCGGCGAAAAAGGACCTCTGGAGGTCCGACTGATCGAGCGCCCGCCAAGCGTCTCGCCCCAAGCACCGCAAGCCGACGCGGAGCCCGACGCCGACCCAGACCCCGTCTCAACCCCGGACCCCGAACCATGACCGCAATCCGCTGGACCGCTCTCCTCCTCCCCGCCACCCTCGCGCTCGCCCCGCTGGCGTGCGGCCCAGACAAACCCACCACGCCTCCGACGACAGGCCCGGTTGCGTCCGGCGACGGCGGTGAGGACGGCGCAACGCCCGACGAGCCCGCGCTCGACCCCGGCCCGCCGCAGGAGCCCGATCCGGCCGAGATAGCCCAAGGCCGTCACGAGGTGCTGCTCGGGCATTACCAAGCCGCGATCGATCTGCTCAACCCGGTCTACGACGATCTCAAGACCCGCGAGCAGTTTCACGCCAGCGGCATGGCGGGCGCCTGGCTGGCCGTCGCACACGCTCAGATCGTGTTCGAGAACGCCGAAGAGCCAGCGACGCACGCCGCCGCGATGGCCGACCGCACGGGCGACGCGGGTCTGCTGGCCGCGGCCAAGCTCGCGCGTGGCTCCATCCTCCTCGCCGAAGGTGACGCCGCCGCCGCATCGCAGGCCCTTGTTGCCGCCGCCGCTGCGGAGCCGACGTCCGTCGCCGCTGCGCTCGCGCTTGTGTACGACGGCGAGGCGTTGATCGGCACCGCGTTCGGCGGTGGCCGGGCGATCATCAACCCTGGCCACCTCGACGAAGCCAAGGAGGCGTACAACAACGCCGCCACCGCTGCGCCCGGCACGGGTGATGAAGCCGACGCGCTGCTCGGTCGCGCCGACGAAGGCCTTGCCGCCATCGCCGACTACCAAAAAGACAAAGACGCGACGTGCAAGCACGCGTTCGCGTCCATCGATCACTACAAGGCCGCAGGCGCGGCCGACTTCTTGGTGAGCGGCCCGTCCGAGCTTGCGTCCAAACGCAAGTGCAAACCGTAGGCCCGCTCAGCGGGCCGCCCCGTTGTTGACGCGTCAGTCCTTAGTTCGGAACGCTGAGGTCATGACCTCTTGCGTGTACCCCTCGGCCACTTGGCCGCTGGTCGCGTAGTGGTACAGCGCCGTGTTGTAGATCATCTCGGCGAGCATGAAGAGCAAGACGACGCCGACAAAATACGTGATCCCGACGATGATCAACGCGACGCTCGCGGTTCCGCCGCCGGCCACGGACAAGAGGCCTCCGAACACGAGCGCGCCCAGGCCAAACGCCAGGAACTGCATCAGTCCGAAGCCGACCGACCGGATCACGCTCTCGCCCCATGACTCCTTGAGCACCCGGATCGAGTCCTTGATCGCGGGGATGGGGGTCGTGCCCTTGTAGACCATCGACGGGATCACAAACAAAGTGATCGCCCCCCACGCCATCCCGAGCACGCTGCGCAGGAGGCTGATGAGTACCGCGCCAGCGGGGCCTGCACGCTCCGCCGCCTCGTCGAGCCCTCGGAGGATGAGGCCGACCGTCGCCGAAACAGTTGCCCAGCCGAGCACCAGGTGCAGTCGCTTCATCGTGAACCGAATGCTCTCGCCGAAGGTGGCGTCTCCACCGTCAAAGCGTTTCCTCGCCGTGTACACGATGCACATGTTGGAGAACGTGCCGATGAACGCGAGGCCCAAGTACGTCACAAACAGCGCCGCCACCTGCAAAAACCCCATCTCGGCGCTGCCGTCGTCGGCCATGTGAATGAACACGGTCGGGTACAGCGCCCCCACGAGAAACACGATGGACAGACCGAGGGCAATGAGGGGGAACAGCAGCAGTTCCTTGTCCTTGCCGATCACACTGAAGCTGACTTTGGTCAGCTCCCAACTCCGGGAAAATGCGTTCATGGGGGCTTGTCTTTTCCTGTGGTGCAGTATCCTCCCGCTCCATGGGCGAGCGCGACCCCCATCTCAATCACTGGGCAGACCATGCCGCTGAACGCACCCTGCGAGCGCACCCTGATCGAAAGCGGGTAACCGTAGCGGCCGGGATAACGCCGTCCGGCGTCGTGCACATCGGAAACTTCCGAGAGATCATCACCGTGGATTTGGTGGCGCGAGCGCTGCGAGACCGGGGGGTGGAGGTGCGTTTTATCTATTCGTGGGACGACTTTGATGTCCTGCGCAAGGTCCCCAAAGACGCGCCCGAGCAAGAGATGCTCACCGCACAGCTGGGATGCAGCATCGCGGCCGTTCCCGACCCGTGGGGCGAGCACGATTCGTATGCGTCGCACCACATCGCCGCGCTGCAGGACAGCATCGGCCCGCTGGGCATCACGCCCGAGTTCATCCGCCAGAGCGAACGCTACCGCGCGGGCGCGTACGCCGAAGGGATCCAAAAGGCGCTCGCAGCCTCCGACGCCATCCGCGAGGGGCTCAACGCGAGTCGGCGAGCCAACGGCGCGCGAAACATGCTTCCCGACGAGTGGCTTCCGCTGGCCGGGTTCTGTGACAACTGCGGCAAGGACCCGCTGACCTTTACGTGGGACGGCGCGTGGCAAGTTCACTACACCTGCGGCGCGTGCGAGCACCAAGCCGATGTCGACATTCGCAAGGGTGGCAACCTCAAGCTGCCGTGGCGGGTCGACTGGCCGATGCGATGGGGCTACGAGCAGGTTTGCTTTGAGCCGGGCGGCAAGGACCACAGCTCCGCGGGAGGCAGCTTCGACACCGCCAAGACAATCGTCGCCGAGACCTACGACTGGACGGCGCCGCAGTACGTTGGCTACGACTTTGTCAGCATCAAGGGCCAGGGCGGCAAGATCTCGAGCAGCAAGGGCGGCGTCGTCACGGTCGCCGAGTGCCTGCAGGTGTACGAGCCCGAGGTGCTGCGTTGGATGTTTGCCGCCTACCGGCCCAACACCGAGTTTGCGATCTCGTTCGACCTGGACGTCATCAAGATCTACGAGGACTACGACCGGATGTTCCGGCTGGCCTACGGCGCCGACGATGGCGGCCGCAAGGACAAGAAGCGACAGACGGCCCGCCGCACGATCCAGCTGTCCAACGTTGGGCACGAGCCGATCGAGCCAGGCTCGGCGCCGCCGTGGCTGCCCGCGTTCCGCCACCTGAGCACCATCGTGCAGATCTTCGAGGGCGACGTCGCCGCGACGCGGGCGTACTACGTCGCGGAGGGCCAAGCCATGTCCGAGGCGGAAGCCCGTCGGTTCGACGCGCGTGCCGCATGCGTGTGGCGCTGGGTCGAGCACTACGCCCCCGATGACTTCCGCTACCAGATTCGCACAGACCCCAAGGCCGTCGCCCTGGCCGGCGAGGAGGCCACCGCGCTGGGCCGCATGGTCGAGGTTCTGCGCAACAACCCCGACGCCAACGACGCGACGCTCGGGTCGCACCTCAAAGACGTGCTCGAGGGTCTCTCGCTCGAGCGCGCCGCGCTGTATCCGATCGTGTACGACCTGCTGCTCGGACGGGACCGAGGGCCCAAGCTCTCGACGCTGCTTGCGGCGATGGGGAGCGCGCGGGCCCTGCCGCTGCTGTCGGCGTCTCTCCCGGCCTGACGGCGACGGCCGCGCTAAGGCCCCACCGCGTCGGAGACGGCGCGGAGCCACGTCGTGCCCGCTTCGACGGCCCCGTCGCTCAGCCCCTGGACCCACGCCACGTGGGACACGCCGTCCTCAACGGGCGCGAGCAACGAGTCGGGGGCGGCCAGATCCGGCTCCAGTTGCAGCGGCGGCATCGCGACGTCGCGCTCGCGTACAAACGCCTCGAGCCGCTTGACCCGCTCGGCAACGCACAGACCCAAAACCTGGATCGCGGCGTCGACCACGATTGCTGCGGGGCCGGTCGCGTGGGCGCGGCGAACCTGCCGGTACCACTCGCGCAGTGCGACGACCTGGGCGATGTACTCCACGTTCCGCCCCTGCCGAAAGCCGGCGGCGTCGAGATAGCCTGGCGCTATCGTCCGGTCGACGGCGCGCGGAAGTTGCACCGAGAGCTGGCCGGCGTCGACATCGCGGCGAACCACCTGGCCGGCGCCTGCGATCGCACCAAAACCAACGCGACGTGGCCCGACCATGCCGCCTGCGCCGCCGAGGAAGATCCGACGTTGCCGCAGGAACACTCCCTGGACCACATCGCCCACGAGCGACGCGGTGGCCTTGTCACCGCGAATCCCCCAGGGCGTGAAGTTGAAGTGAATGAACCCGCTGCCAACCTCGGAGTGATCCGCGGCCGAGGTGCCCCCTGCCATCAACAAGTCGCAAAGGTTGACCACAGATCCAACGGTCACAAACGACAGCAGGATTGTGTGCTTGAGGCCGACACAGTGCGCGGTCGAAGCCCCCTCCTCGAGCAGCGTGCCAGGGCGTAAGTGCGCACCCCACCCGACACGGGCACCGTCGAGCAGCACGGCGCTGTCGAGGTAGCCCGCGTCAATCCGGGCATCACGCCCAAGCACCCCATTGACGACCGTCGCGGGCCCCTCCGCACCGACCTGCGCCCCCGGCCCGATGAACGTCCGCGCGCCGCAGAGCCTGGCGCCAGGATGCAATATCGCACCCGCGCACACCCGGTCTGGTTCGATTTCGGGCGCAACATACGTCTGCCGGGGATCCACGATCTCGACGCCACGCTGGGCCAACGTCAGCAGGATTTCATCCGGGGTCGCCGCCACGGCACCCGTATACCATCGCGCAGGGTCCCCTCGAGCGACGTCTCTATTTCGGCCGCACGGCCCGCGTGCAACCAAGCCGGACATCGGGTTAGTCTTCTCTCGCTCGTACGAGGCCGCACCGCGCGTGAACGAAGAGCAAACCGTTGTCCACCGTCGCCTGCCTGCCCCCGGCACCCGGGAGATGCATGCGTACCTTGTCGTTCTGTCTGGCCGCTCGGTGGGCAAGATGTACAAGCTGCCGATGGGTGAGCACCACTTGGGCCGCTCGGTGGACGCCACGATACGGCTCGACGACGAGGGCATCTCGCGGCTGCACGCCAAGATGGTTCGTGCAGACGACGGCACGGTTGAAGTGGTCGACCTTGCCTCGACCAACGGCACCTACGTCAACGGCGCCAAGATCCGAACGTTCACGCTCAGCGACGGCGACAGGATCCAAGTCGGTTCGGTCACGATCCTCAAGTTCTCGTACCAAGACTCGCTCGAAGAGCAGTTCCAGCAGCAGCTGTACGAGTCCGCGACCCGAGACCCGCTGACCCAATCGTTCAACAAGCGCTACTTCACCGAGCAGTTCGAAAAAGACATCGCGCATGTGCAGCGCCACCAGCTGCCGCTCGCGCTCGTCACGCTCGACGTCGACCACTTCAAGGCCGTCAACGACGGACACGGCCATCCCGCGGGCGACCACGTCCTGCAGCGCTTGGCCGCGACGATCATGGGCTCGCTCCGCACCGAGGACGCATTTTGTCGTGTCGGCGGCGAGGAGTTCGCGATCATCATGCGTGCGTGCACAGTGGGTGAGGCCGAGCAGCTCGCGGAACGACTCCGAGTCCTGGTGAGTGGTACGCAGTTTGTGTACGGCGGTGCCACCCTCCCGATCACGATCTCGCTGGGTGTGTGCTCCTACGACAGCAGTCGGCACAAAACGGGGGCAGATATGATCTCCGAGGCGGACCAGTGCCTGTACTTGGCCAAGCGCACGGGCCGCAACAAGTTCTGTCGCTTCGAGGATCTGCCTCCACCCGTCGGGCAGCCCCCCGCGTAGCCGCCGGTTTCAGCTCACCCACATGTGGTGTAGCCTGCCCACGCGATGGGCTCCCAGCTCAGTGATGAAGAACTCCGCGAGGCGGCGGCCGAGGCGGGAATCTCACCGCAGGAGCTCCGACTGGCCTTGGTCGAGCGCGACGGCGGGGCGCTCGAACGCCCCGACGCTGCGGCAGGCACAGTCTTGGGTCCGCCAGAGCGCGGCGTATCGGCAACGCACGCCGAGGCCCAAGTCAGCATGCCGCCGCAAGATGCGGTCGCTGCGGTGCGCGGCTCGATCGAGCGGCAAACCGGAAGCGCTGGTCACAACCAGGGCGGCAACGAAGCCGACATCGTCGATGAAAAGTCGCGGCTCACCTACAGGATTCGAGCCGAAGACGATGGCGATGGCGGCGCGCTGGTCCGCGTGGACGTGGACGCCAGCGCAGCCAAGGGCCTCGCGGCGCTCTCGGCCACGGGCGTGGGCGGCCTGAGCCTGTCTTTGGTCGCGCTGGGCTGGCTGTTCTCGTCGACCGTGTTTTGGGCGACAGGCCTGGGCCTGGCAGCCTTGGGCGGGTTTAGCCTGTTCCGCTTCATGAGCGGGCTGGGTTCGTCGACCAAGGGCGCGCAAGCGATCGCTTCGCACGCCCTGATGGAAGCCGACGATGCCGCGGCGCGTAGCGCCAAAGCGCTACGGCCGGGCGAGTAGCCAACGACGCTAGCGTCGGCGACGGGTGATCCCGAGGACCACGAAGCCGAGGCCGAGGAGCCAGCCGGTTTTGCCGCCGCCGGTTCGACATCCGCACCCACTGTCGCTGTCGGCGCCCGGATCCGAGCCCTCGGGAACGGTGGTGCCGTCCCAACCGAAGCCGTCGTTGTATGCGCGCAGCTGGATGTCGATGGCTTCTTGGTTGTCGACCAAGCGCATGGGTGCGCCCGTTGGACCGACCTCTTCGATGAACTCTGCGGACGCCATCGGCGCGTCCATCGGGGCTTCGACATCGAAGTCGGGCCACGAGGCTCCTGACGGGACGTACACCTCGCGTCCGTCCGGAAGCGTCCAGATCGAGTCCGAGTTGCACAGACGGCGCTGGGTCGCCGAACGCAGCTGCATGACCTCGGGCAACGTGGAGTTCTCGTGGAAGAACGGATCCTCGGTCATCTCGGCGGGCGAGATGGTCGTGTACATACGGGTGAGATAGCTGAACTGATTGAGCAGGTCCTCAGCGTGTTGACCGGGACCGATGACGACGTCCTGCAGCTGTGCCGCGAACTCCACCGCATCCCAAGCCTCGGCATCGATGAGTCCTTCGAACTTGGAGAGGTTCTGGTAGAACTCGGTCGCTTCGATCGAGTCTGGCACGGGCAGAAACTCATCGAGCATCGGCTGCAGCAGCTGGTGCGTGGGGCGGCAGACGAACTCGAACGTGTCGAAGTCCTCGCCGCACTCCCACAGGCCTTGCTGCGTGAGCAGGTCGATGACGCCCGTCGCCGCAACGTCTTCGAACGCAGCGGAGTTCCACGCAGGGTTGACGATCCCAGCCTGGTTGACCACGTTGCTCGGCCCCGCGTACTCCGTCACAAATGCGCGGCCATCGGCTGAGGTTTCGTCGACGGCAAGCGTGACGACCTCGTTGTAGTTGGTCGCCTGGTTGGGCCAGTCGATCTTCAGCGGGTTCACCTCCACGTGCCGATAGTTCCTGGGCACCGTGCGGGAGTCGCCCAAGAAGAACGTGCGAATCTGCATGTCGTCGACCGCAGCGATTCGCGTGAGCCGCAGCGGGACGCAGGCTTCGTCGCTCTTGAAGCGAAGCATGATCGGGTGGATCTCCTCGACGCCAGCGCCGCTGGTGAGCTTGACCGCCGCGAACACGTGATCCTCGTCGAGGTACTGCTGCAAGATCGGCAGGGCAGCCTCGTCGTTTTGGTAGTCGTTTTCCTCGAGCCACACGCCGACTTCGGATGCTTCCTCCGCGGCCAAGATCGTGACCTCGAACGCGCCGACGTTTTGCTGGCTCAGCACGTCCACCTCGGGCCCGCCCTCATCGCCGCCGCCGTCATCGCCTGCGGCACCAGTGCCCCCAGGATCGCCGCCGGTGAGCCCCTGCCCGTTGTTGCCGGCATCGGGGGCCTGGCAGGAGTCGTTTTGCGTGCTGAAGCCATACGTCGGAACCGACGCGGCCAGGATGTTCGCGAACAGCGGCTCCGATCCGGGCGCTATCTCCGTCGGTTCGGCCGTCAGCGGAATGACCCACCCGAACTTCTCGGGGTCGCCGTCATATTGGATCTGGATGTGCGCCTCGACCATGTCGCCGTCGCGCACAAACAGGATGTTCTCGCCCGTTTGGTCCACCGGCATCGGCGTGGGCGTACCCGCGTCGCAGAACGTGCCTCCGCAGGCCTGAGCCTCGGTCGGAGTCAGCACCGCACCCCCGACCGAGCCAACGGCGAGCGTACACAGGAGAGTCAATCGAGCGAGTCTGTTCATGTCTTTAGTCCTAAGTCCCTGAGTGAATCGAATTCCGAATCCCAAACTGCAGTCTACGCTTAGTCTCGCCGACGGCGAGCGTTGACGAGGCCCAAGCCGAACAACAGCGTCCACGCCATCCCGAGCGGGGCGTTGGTCGTGCGGCAGCCGCAGCCTCCGTCGTCACTGTCGACACCCGCCCCACCGTCGCCGCCCGAACCTCCCGTGCCGCCATCGGCACCGCCTTCGCCACCCTCGCCACCTTCGCCGCCGCCATCCTCACCACCGCCGGGCCAACCCATGGCCGCGTTGTATGCGGCCAGCGCCACATCGATGGCCTCGGTGTTGGTCGACAGGAGCAACGGGGCACCCGAGGTCATGACCTCTTGGACCTCCTCGGTCGACGGCTGCACCCAAGCTTCTTCGTCCTCAAAGGTTGGCCAGGTGGCGCCCGCGGGCAGGTACACCTCGCGACCGTCGGGCAAGGTGTAGACCGAGTCGTTGTTACACAGGAATCGCTGGCTACCGACCTGCGCGGCCACGACCTCATCCAGATCCGGGTTCTCGTGGAACATCGGGTCGGTCATCATCTCGTGCGGCGAGATGGTGGTGTACATGCGGGTCAGGTAGTCGTTTTGGTCCAGCAGCTGCTGCGCGTGCATGCCGGGCATGATGATGCGACTGCGGATCGCGGCTCCAAATGCCGTGGCATCCCAAGCCGCTTGGTCGATGTCGTCCACGTAGCACTCCAGGCAGTCGTAGAAGTCATCGGCCTCGACGCCGTCGGGGACGGGGATGAACTCGCTGACGATCGGCTGCATCAGCGGGTGGGTCCCGCCGCATCCGGTGCCAAAATCAAAGTCGCAGACGTACGCGCCCTGCTCCTCGAGGATGTCGATGACGTCCACGACGTCGGCGTCCAAGAACGCATCCGGGTCGAGCGCGTCGTTGACCAGGCCAACCTGCGACACCGCGTTGGACGGACCGGCGTACTCGGTCACAAACGCGCGACCGTCTGCGCCCGGAGCGTCGACGGCCAACGAGATGACCTCTTTGTAGTTCGTCGCCGAGTTGAGCCAATCGATCTTCAGCGGGTTGACCAGCACGTGCCGGTAGTTCTTGGGCACGACACGGTCGTCGCCGAGGAAGAACGTGCGCACGTCCATGTCGTCGGTGGCCGCGATTCGTGTCAGCCGCAGCGGGATGCACGGCTCGTCGCTCTCGAAGCGGAGCACGATGGGGTGAATCTCGTTGACGCCCGCGCCCGAGGTCAGCTTGACCGCGCCGAACACATGCCCCTCGTCGAGGTACTCGGCCAGAATCGGTAGGGCGGCGTCGTCGGTCTCGTACTCGTTGTCGACGAGCCACGTGTTGACCTCCTCGGCGGTGCCGCCGCTGAGCACGGTGATCTCGAATGCGCCGACCGTCTCCGTCACGGTCATCAGCCCGCCCTCTCCGCCGTCGTCGCCACCGCTGTCGCCGCCTGCACCGTCGCCGCCCCCGTTCGGCGGCGAGTCGCCATCGTCACCGTCCCCAAAGTTGCAGTCATCCGCCGTCGCCTGCGTAAAGTAGGAGGGCACCGAGCCCGCCAGCAGGGCCTGGAACAGTGGCTCGGAGCCCACGGAGAACTCCGGCGCCGACTGCATCGGGATCACCCAGCCAAACCGCTCCGGGTTGCCCATGTACTGGATCTGAATGTGGGCCTCCATGACGTCGCCGTCGCGGACAAAGAGGATGTTCTCGCCCGACTGGTCCACCGGCATCGGCTGCGGCCCACCGTCGCAAAACGTGCCGCCACATGCGTTTGCTTCGGCAGGCGCGAGCAAGAAGGCGGCGGCAAGGGTGCCCGCGAGGGCTGCGGCTGGGGCGACAAAGTGCTTCATGATTCAGGCTTCCGGGACGGGCGGGGGGCGACGCTTGCGCGCCTCCAGGACCGGGTTTCCCCGAACCCCCGCTTTGGTTCCCTGCAGCGGCAAAAAAGGCCTATGCGCTTGTACCGCGCCAACCGCGGCAGCGCGCCGCTGCATGTACAGTCCCATCATGGCAGACAAACCGTCGTTCCAGCCGCTTCGGGTCGCGGTGCTGACCGTGTCGGACACACGGACCACAGCAAACGACACGTCGGGCGACACGGTTGTGGAGCGCCTGACGGGCGCCGGACACGAGATCGCCAGCCGCGACATCGTGGTGGATGACGAGGCGCAGCTCCGCGCGCGATTTTCCACCTACATCGACGATCCCGCGGTCGACATCATCATCACGACCGGCGGCACGGGGTTCTCACCGCGTGACGTCACACCCCAGGCACTCCAGCCACTGGTCACCCGGGCCATCCCAGGGTTTGGCGAGCTGTTCCGGATGCTCTCCTATGAAGAGATCGGGACGTCCACAATCCAGAGTCGCGCCGAAGCGGCGCAATGCGCTGAGACGTTTGTGTTCCTGCTCCCGGGCTCGACGGGCGCGGTTCGAACCGCGATGGACAAGATCCTGCTCGAGCAGCTCGATATCCGGCACCGGCCCTGCAACTTCGCCGAGCTTGTCCCCCGTTTGCGGCGCGGCTAGCTGCTGCGCTGGCCGGTCGTCAGGTCGAACACGTGGCCGGGCAGCGCGATGCGGAAGCCTGCAGCTTCGGCTTTGGCGCGATGGTCCTCGAGGTCGTCCTCATGGTGCATCAGCACGATCTGCGCCCGAACGGCTTCGGGCAGCGCCGCCAGCGACTCGAACGATCCGTGGACCTGGCCGTCGTACTCGGCAAACGTGCAATCGTGAAAGATCACCGTCGCGCGTTCTGAGAGCTCGCGCAGCATCGGGTCATCGACCGTGCTGTCGCCGCTCCACCAGACCACGCGACCGTCGCCGACATCGATCTCGAGCGAGGACGACGGCTTGTCGGGAACGTGAAGTGTGTCTCGCGTCCAGATCTTGAGCCCCTCGACGTCGAAGCGCTGCGCCGCCGGCCATGGGTCCGACGCGGGTGGAGTCGTCTCTGCCGCCTCGATCACATCGAAGTACGTCTCGAGCGTCCCGTCGGAGGACTGGCCTCCGCCCGAGGTGCTGATGTAGCGAAACGCGGCCCGTAGCGTCTCCCACATTTCTTGGCGAACCGCCTCGTGACACACGAGCTTGGGCTTGGGACCGCCCTCCAAGATCGACGCGACTCCGAGGTCACGGTCTCCGTGGTAGTAGCGCGAAAACGCGAAGTCCTCGAGACCGAACGTGTGGTCGCCGTGCACGTGCGTCATGATCTGCCCGGCGAGCGAGTGCCAGGAGACCCCTGCGGCGTGCAGCTGATCGGGCGCCTGGCGGCCGCAGTCGATCAGCCATTTGGTGCCGTTGGCGAGGGTGAGCTCCGAGCACGTTGTTCCGTACAACCGTGAGAACGCCGCACCCGCACCAAAAAAGCGCAGGCTCATGCTCAAGTCTTCGACGGCCACAACAGCACTCCAGCGGGAACGAACCGTCCCGCGAACGCAGCGTAGCGCATCCGGCCCCACCTCTGCACCTTGTCGTCCAACACGCGGTGTGGGCGGCACGCTACACCGACGCACCAGCGCATCCTCCGCGCTCCCGCGGGCGCCACGGTCACCGGCAGCGGCGGGCTCTTATTGTCCGCGGCGGCGAAGCCACACGACGATCGACAGCATGTTCACGACCGCAAGCCCAAGCACGACCAGCCACAGCACCCCCATCATCCGTTCACTGGAGGGATCAGCCCCGACCTGGATGATGTAGCCGTTCGGGTCGACCCGAATCGGTCGCTCGTAGCGAATGGCCGAGACGGCGGCGAGGGGGATCGTCAGCAACCCGTCTGGGGACAGGCTCGTCTCCACGAGCTTGCCGTCGCTGACCTCAAACCCTCGCGGCGTGGTGTTTTCGCCGTAGGGAAACGCGATGCTGTCTGCGGAGACTTTGAGCGCGCCCACCTCGGCGAAGAACGCCGCGCGCAGCGGAAACAGCACGACACCAATGCGAGGATCCGCGGGGTTGCTGCCATCGGCCTTGTCTTGTGCTTGCAGCGCCTCGAGAGCCTCGGCCCGGTCGGACTCGGGGATGCGGGCGATGAAGCGATAGAAGGTACCGGTCGGCTCCTGTGCGATCCACGGGTAGCCCAGCGCTGCGACCGCTTGTGCGGCGGCATCTTCAGTAAACGACGACTTGCCGAGCTGCAGGCGAATGTCGGAGGACTGGGTGACCAGGCGTACCTGGGCCGCCGCGGCGATCGACTGACCACCGAGCTCAACGCCTGCGCCCGGCGCAGCACGCAGCGCCGCGAGCCAGGCGTCGTTGGGGTGATCGACCGGTACGGTGAGCTCCAGCGCATCGATGTAGTTGGTCAGCCAGGCAAACGCTCGGTCGGTCCGCAGCTTTGTGAGCCGCCCTTGGTAGCGCCCCTCGACCGCATTGCTCTTGGCGTTGGCTTGCTGGGGCACGACCGCGAACAAGCCACCGCTGGCCTCCGTGATGCGGAGGTACCGAACAATTTCCTTCTCGCGTGCGAACGGGTTGGTAATGCGTGGTGTCCACTTGCCCCGCTTGCCCCGCCCGACGTTCTGCACATCGGGCGTCCCGAACATCACGATATAGGCGTCGTCCAGCTCGCCGGACTCAAGGCGCCCACTGGCGACGAGATCGGCCGCCTCGCCCAAGTCGAGGGGCTCATCCCCCAGCCAGTAGCGGAAGTCGGCGAACATCGTGATCAGCAGATAGGTCGCCGCCACGAGCACAAATGCGGAAGCTATCGGCGAGCGGCCCTTGCGGGGGCCTTCGATCAGCCCCGCGGCCGCGAGGTCTTCGGCGTCGCGGTCGGGGTCGCTGGGACCGCCGCGCAGCTTGTTGACCAAGCCGTCGACCCCGAGCTCGTCGAGATCGGAGATGTCCATTGCGTCCTCGGCCGCGTCCTCATCGTCGTCGCCGCCGAGGATCTGCTCCAAGTCCACGGCGCTGTCGGGCGCCTCATGGTCGTCGTCGTGCGCGGGGTCTGGAGTGTCCTTCGTCACGATTGCCTCGCTATACCATGGTCCCCGCGACCTTCCGCGTTTGGCGGGCGGCGGGTTCGAGCCCCGCACAGCGCGGGCCTGCAGGTTGGGACGCCCCAGGACGGCAAAGGTTCCGTCGGCCCGCAAGCTCGGTCCGAAGGGTACTGGCGGTGGTCGGAGGCGTGATCAGGCGGCGCAACGCGGGCCCCGCGCCTGCGGCCCTCAGCTTGGTCCGCCGCCCTCGCGGTAGATCCACACGTCGTGCCGTTGCTCGACCTTCGCGCTGTCTCGGGCAAGAATCGTCACCCGATTGCCCCCCGGCGACAACGGAATGACCGCCTCGAATTCGAGTGTTCCGGCCCCCTCGCTCTGGGTCCACGGGTTGGCAGCGTAGGAGACCTTCTCTTCGATCTGGGCCGGACCGGGCGGCCGGACCATCACCACGACGTCGCGCATGCGGATGGGATGGCTCGCAACCCCCTTGAGGCTGATCGCATCTTTGTCGGTCCGCATCGGGAACGACTCCAACTTGATGGAAGGGGGCAGTACCGCCGCTGGCCTGTCAAAATCACTGGGCTGCAGCGTGGCCCCGCGCCCCTTGTCGGCCACGAGCGCTTTTCCCTCGGGCACGTAGTAGCGCCGCCCGCCATCGCCCGCGACGACACGCCAGCCGCCAATTTTTGCCGTCGTGGCCAGCACGGTCGACTCGGGAACCTCCGCCACGATGGGCGTGGAGGCGTGCGCGCCCGCGTAGATTCGGACGGTGTCTCCCTCGACACGCAGTCGGTCGGTCTCGGCCTCGAGTGTGGGTGAGGCCGCGAGGATCCGCAGCAGGAGCTTGTCCTGCGCACGCGTCCGCATGCGCGCATCGCCGATCGCCAGCTCGACCTCGAACGGTTTGGCGGGGTCGGCACGCTTGTCGACCGTAATTCCGAACGCCGCGCCCATCTTGGCGCCGGGAGCGAGTGCACCGATTCGTGCCGCACCTTCCTCAATAAGGCCTTGCTCACCCGACAGATTCCGCAGGATGGCGCGGACATCCGGACTCGGACCCGTGCCTTTGTTCTCGGCAATGAACGCCAGCAGCACTTGCTCGCCCGGCTGGAGCACTCCATCGCCATTGCCGCGGACCTCCCATGGCGGGTCGCCTGGAATGGGCAGCGCCGTCGGGCGCTTGGGCGCCGAGGCCACCAGTGCCGGGTCGTCGACGATCCAATAGTCGTACGCCAGGGCCGGACGCGGCGCGCCCTGAACTTCGAACAGACTGCGGCTCGTGGCGATGGGTTTGCCCGCAGGCTCCCCCACGTGCACAGCGAGCGCCAGCGAATCGATGAAGTCCGTATGCCACGGCATCACCCGCATGCGCATCGTCCGGGTCTCCGTGGCACCCGCCGCCACCGTCCCGACCAGCAGCTCGATGCCGTCCAGCTCGTCGTGCACGCAGTCAGTGATCGCGTGCACGCGGTGAACCGGGGTGTCGCCTGCGTTGGTGATCTTGACCTCGATCGTAAACGGCTCGCCCGCGGCAAGCGGCTGCGCATCCACGACCTTCATCGCAGCAGAGAGCGCGCCCGTGGGCCCCGCACTCCAATCGATCTTCGTCTTTGCCAGCGCGGCGACTATCTGGGTGTCTTGCTCTGCGGTGAGCTCGGTGGCCAACGTGCGGACTCGGGCCTCACGCTCCGCCTCCGTCGACGTGCCCGCCAGGGCCACCGCCACACGCCGCGCCAGGCGGACCTCGGGGTCCTTGAGGGCATCGGGTGGCGGGGGCGTCTCACTCGCTGGTTTCCCCGCGGTGTCGGGCCACAATCCATCGGGCAAGTCCGCAGTCCACAGATACCGAACCCGCGCCACAGGCTCGCGGTCCTCGGTGCTGGGAGGATCATGCTTGGCGGAAGGAAGATTGGCCGTCCGCGATCGTTCGCGCTGGCGCTCGAATCGTTCGTCGTCGAAGAAGCGGGCGATGCCCGTCATCTCCGACAGCTCCACCGGCTGGAGCACAAGGTGAGGGAGCACGCCGTAACTTTGGATGCGCTGGTCGCCTGCCACCAGGTACTCCGCCACGGTCATCTTCAGTGCCAGCTCGCGGCCGTACGGTTGCTGCGGCTTGATGAGCTGTACGCTCCCTTTGCCGAAGCTCCCGCGGCCCACGATCACGGCACGCCCGAGCGCCTTGAGCCCTCCGCTGACGATCTCCGCCGCGCTGGCGGACTCCTCGTCGACCAGCACGACGATCGGCGTTTTCGCGGACACACCGACCTCGTCGTGCGCCGCGTCTACAACCCGCTCGGCGGCGCTGCGGACGATGACCAAATCGCCCTCCTTCACAAACAGGTCCACCATCTCGGTCGCCTGCGCCAGCAGCCCGCCCGAGTTGCCGCGCAGGTCGATGATCACCCCCGTGGCATCTTCATGGGCGGCCAGCGCTTGCGCGACCTTGTCGGCGGTGTCCTGCTGAAAGGTGGAGACGCGGAGGTAGGTGACCGCGCCCGGCAAGACCTCCGTCTGCACGCTGTCGATGCGGATCGTGTCGCGCTCAATCTCAAAGTCGAGCGTCTTGCCCTCGCGGCGAACCTTGACGCGAACGTTCGTACCAATGGGCCCCCGCAACCGCTCGCGCGCCTCGGCCGACGTCATGTTGACGGTCGACTCGTTGTCGATCTTCAGGAGCACATCGCCGCCGCGCAGCCCAACCTTGTCGGCCGGCATCGCGGGGAGGACTTTGACGATGAGGATGCGTCGCCCTTCTTCTCGGATCTGCGCCCCGATTCCGCCAAAGCGGCCGCGCGTCCGCACGCCGAGGTCGGCATGCTCCTCGGGAGTGAGCAGGATCGTGTGCGGGTCCAACGGCGCGAACATCCCGTTGATCGCCGCGTACTCCAGCTCGTGCAGCGGTTCCTCCTCGAGTTCCAGGACGTCCTGCGCGAACACGAGAATCTGCTCGAGGCGCTCGGCCGCGGCCGTGAGTCGATCGAGCTCGGTGAGCGAGAACTCGGCCGTCTGACTCCGCACGGTGATCTTCACCGCAGCGCCTTCGCTCACCTCTTGGGCAAAGAACGCCGGGTTGTGCAGACCGAGCAGGCGCGTCGCAGACAACAGCTGCGCCTTGGGATCGAACCGCTCAGGATCGAAGTAGTCCGACTGCACGACGCGCGCGGACCACACAAGGAGCGGGAATGGGTGATCCTCCAGGCCCTGGGTTGGATCGGTGAGGTCCTCCGCAGCTTCTGCGGCAACGTCAGATTTTTTTGCTGCCCCGGAATCCTGCTGCGGGTCTGAAGCGTTGCTCTGACAGCCCCAGGAGACACAGAACGCGAGAATGCACAGCGCGGCCCACCGCGCCGCACCGGCGAAAGACAGCATGCCCGGCAAGCATAGCGGCACCCGACCCGCTTGCCATATCTACTCAACGTAGCGCATAAGCTCCATTATGTAGCTGAGTCTGTCGCGGCCAAGCGCTAACCCTGTGATCAGCATCAATCGTCGGCATGGCATGGAACCAGCACTCGCTGCGCCCGTGCTGCGCCTACCTCTGAGCCTTCGAGTGCTCCTCAGCCTCGGCGTGCTTGCCGCGGGCGGGTGCGTGGATGCGCCCATCACCGCCGACCAGCTTCAAGACAACGGTGCCCTCCGCCAAGGTCAGGGCGCGGGGGCGCAATCAGCGTTCTCCGCCGTGGGCAACGCTCCCACCCCACAGCGCGCGGCGCAAATCTCCGCCGTGCTGGCCGAGGTCGGTGCGGGTCCGCTGTCCGACAAGTCGCGGTTCGAAGCCGACGTCGGAACCGTGCATCTGCATCTGCGGGCCGACGGCCTCAGCTCCGACCGCGCAGTCTCTTTCCGCTGGACGCACGTCGCCACTGGCGAGGTCGTGGTCGTGGCCGGAACGTTGCTCCCCGCCGAAACGCTTCGACACGTCGCCACCCACACCATCGACCCCGCCCAATCAGGGAGCTGGACGGTCGAGGTCCTCGCGGGGACGCCAGGTCCCGATGCGCTGGCCGAGGTGCTGTGGCAGCGTCGCTTTGAGGTTACCGATCCGGTCGACCCGCTCCCGGAGGACGCGTTGGGCCAACCCCTGGACCCACCGTCGGACCCATAGGATTCCTTCTACAGAGATGACCGCGTCGCGGTCATCGGGCCGTCGAGACGCCCGCGGAAGTGGTGCCGCGGGCGTTCTTTTTTTGGGCCTGGCATGCCACCAGCCGAACGCCTACCCTGGCGTGCGATGACGGACACGCAGTCGAGCGGGGGTGGCATGACGCCTGAGGTGATCGATCTATTTGCACGGGGCCTGTACCACCTGGCCAGTGTGGACGGCATCGACGAGAAAGAGGAGGAGTTGATCTCCGAGTTTCTGGAGGAGGCCGAGTCGACCACGACATTCGAGGCCCTCAAAGAGACCAAGTTCACCGCGCAAGAGGCGGCGATCACCCTCGAAACCACCTACTTGCGACGCGTCTTTGTGCGGGCGGCGGTGGCGCTGGTGAAGGCCGACGGGATCTTTTCAGACGCCGAGCGACACGCGATCGGTGAGCTGGCCGACGCATTTGGCCTGAGCAACGCCGAATTCGGCGATATCGAGCAAGAAGCAGCGCGCGCCAGCTTTGACTAAAGCCGACCCCACAACTCGGTCGGAAATAGCGCCACAGCCAACACAGTAATCATCCATCGCGACGTAGGGAGACCAACACCATGGGCATCATGAGTTTCATCAAGAGCCAGCTGATCGACATCATCGAGTGGCTCGACGACACCAACTACACGCTGGTTTGGCGGTTCCCGGACGAGGACCATGAGGTCAAGAACGGCGCCAAGCTCATCTGTCGTCAGGGGCAGGCGTGTGTGTTGGTCAACGAGGGCAAGGCCGCCGACGTGTTCGGTCCGGGCACGCACACCCTCTCCACCCAAAACGTGCCGCTGCTGTCGACGCTGCGCGGGTGGAAGTACGGCTTCGAAAGCCCGTTCAAGGTCGAGGTCTACTACATCAACCTGCGGCAGTACCTCGACCAAAAGTGGGGCACGTCCAACCCCATTCTCGTTCGTGATCCCGAGTTCGCCGTTGGCAACCGGCCCGGACGCGTTCGGATCCGTGCCTTCGGCTCGTACAACTTCAAGATCACGGACCCCAAGAAATTCTTCGACGAGATCGTCGGGACGCAAGGGTTTGTCAGCACCGACGACATCGAGGGCTTCCTCAAGCGACGGCTCGTTTCGGCGTTTACCGTTGCGGCGGGCAAGAGCGAGCTGTCGGTCGCGGACATGGCCGGCCACTACGAGATCCTGTCCGACAAAGTGAAGGACGCGATCGACGAGGACTTCGGCAAGATCGGCGTCTCGCTCTCGTCCCTCATCATCGAGAACATCTCGCTGCCGCCCGAGGTCGAAAAGGCGCTCGACGCCGCGGCCGCTCAGTCGGCGCGAGGCGTCGACAACACGATGGCCTGGGAAGGCATGAAGGCCGTTCAGACCGCAGCCGGCCAAGGCGGCACGGCCGGCGGGATGATGGGCGCTGGCATGGGCATGGGCATGGGCATGGGCATGGGCAACATGATGGGCCAGGTCATGGGCGGTGCAATGCAGCCACAACAGCAGGGCTACCCGCCCCAGGGCTATCCGCCCCAGCAACAGGGCTACCCGCCTCAGGGCTATCCACCCCCGCCGGGCTACCCACCGCAGCCCGGCTATCCGCCGCAGGGGCAGTACCCGCCCCAAGGCCAGCCGCCCCACGGGCAGCCCCCGCAAGGGCAGCCACCTCAGGGGCAGGCGCCACCCGCTGCGGCCGCTCCTGCGGGCCCGCCGACCCTCGAAGAAAAGCTCAAGAAGCTCAAGGCGGCGTTCGAGGCGGAGCTACTCACCGAAGACGAGTACAAAGCCAAGCGCGGCGAGCTCCTCAGCGCGTTCTAGCCGAGCACGCAGACCTTCAAAGCCGGGCCTCACAAGGGTCCGGCTTTTTGCTGCGCGCCAGTGCTGGCGTCTACTGGATGGTGACGGCGTAGGTCACGAACGTGCCGCCGCCATCAATCTTCGGGAACTCGAGCTCTGCCAAGACTTTGCGCGCGCAGGGCACTACCGGGTCGACGGCGAGCGGGTCGCTCACAGCGACGCTCGCGGCTTCGACCCGGCCCTCAGCCGAGACCTCGAGCTGCACGGCGATCTCCCCGATCAAGTCGTCGCCGTCGGCGTAGCAGGCAGCCAAGTCGACGCATGCGAGGAGCCGCGCTTCGACCGGCGCCATGCTCTCGCTGAGCGCGACATCGTCACGCCATTGCGCACCCGTCTGGTAGTTCGACTCGCGGGTGCGGTCCGCACGAAACTCGGGAAGTTCCGGGGCCGCAAACGTGCCGATCGGCGGAATCTCGTCCTCCGCGTAGGGGCACTCGGCAAACGCCACCTCCGTTCCGGTGAGCGGCACGACAAGCGCGTCGAGCATGGGCTCGGGTGGCGCTGCGGGCGGGGCCTCTTTGGCCGCGCACGCGACCAGAACAAAGCCGAGCAAGGGCACAGAGCAACGCACTCGATTGTGTTAGCTGAAATACACAATTATTGCCAGACAATAGAGTCCGCGACGGTGCGCGATGCAATACCGATCATTGCGGTTGCGCGCGTCAGCCTCGCGCGCCCCCGATAAGCTTCCTTGGAGATCCGCCATGAAGCCCCTGCTCGTCGCATTCGTTGTCCTGCTCGCCTCGGCCTGTGACAAGCAACAGCCACCACCGGCCGCGCAGGAGCCCGCGCCAGCTCCAGCCTCGACCGCGGCGTCGGCCCCAGATGAGCCCTCGCTCAAGCCGGTCGGCGAGCCGTGTAGCACCGCGGCCGACTGCGCGGATGGGATCTGCGAAGGCGAAGGATGCGACGACGATCACCTGGGTACGTGCGCGGACCCCAGCCGCATGTGCACACGCGATCTACAGCAGTACTGCGGGTGCGACGGTGAAGGCTTCAGCGGTAGTGGGAGCTGCCCGGGGCGGCGCTACGCGACCCGAGGCGTGTGCGAACCAGCGTCCTAGCGGGACACACGATCACGATGGCGTGACCGCTTTGGCCCAGCGCACCAAGTCCGCCAGGAACGTCGGGTCCACATTGCGTTTGACGCGGTAGCGCTCCGCCCGTGACTCGCCGGGCTCGACCTTCATCAGGTGATCCAGCATCGGGTAGCGCGCGACCTTGTGCGTGACGCTGTGCTTGCTCGCCGCCTTGATCAGCAGGTCGAGGTCGACGGTGGGGTCGACTTCGAAATCCTTGCCCCCCTGCACGAGCAGCAGGCGCGCGCGCACTTGTGACAGAAGCTTGGGGGGATTGACCGCGAAGATCTCGGTGAGCCATTGCGCGTGCGCGGCCAGCTCGGGTGGCGGGCTGCCTGCGAGCATCGCGGCGACCATCTCTTCTTGTTCTTTGAGCGCGCCCTCGCGCAGCTTGGGAGGCGCATCGGCGAGCCGCCCCTCGGCCTGAAACCGGAGCAACTGCTGGTAGCGACGACCGGGGCTCGCCAAGAGCGCAAGGCCAGCCAGTCGCTCGCCCTCCTGAGCGCCCAGCGCCAGTGCACGCAGCGCGCCCTCGCCGTGCCCCACCACGATCACACGGTCTGGGTCGACGCTCTCTTGCAGCAACAACGTCGCGTACGCACGCCGAGCGTCCTGCAGCTGACCTGCGTAGCTCGCCGCGCCCTCCTCGCTCCCCCCCACCCCGCGTTCGTCAAAGCGGAGCACGACGAAGCCGGCCTCGGCCAGCGCGTCGTGAATCTCGTGCGTGCCCATGTCGGTCGACGGGGGTCCCACGATCCCGTGCCGATCCTCGCCCGCCATGCGCGACAAAAACAACACGGCGGGGCGTGGGGTGGCTCGGCCGTGGGGCACGAGCAATTCAGCCGCCAGCGTGGGCTCGTCGCGCCCGCCATCGATCTCCAACGGCTTGATATCGAACTTGGCGCCCGGCGGCGGCGTGTACACCAGCCGCTGCGGCGACGCGATGGTCCACTCCGGCCAGACCGCCTCCCGCATCGGGACAACCAGCTGGGCCGCCTCGTCTGTCTTGAGCTCCATCAGTCGACCGCGCTCTAGCGTGACCCGCTCGCCCAGGTTCGTGTGCACCGTCGCCGAGCCACCCGGCTGGGCGGGAAACCGCACCACTTCGGCCGACCACGCAAAAGGTGGGCCGCCCGACAGCGAGACGACGCGCCAGTCCAGCGCACCTTCGACCAACCGCCGCAAGCCGTACATAAGCTCCGTGTGCAGGACCGCGCCGCGAGCGATGTACGCCGTGTCATCATCAAACGCGATCTCGTCGCTACGCGTGCCGTCCGAGATCGTGAGCACGTCACCCTCGCGCTTGAAGTTGAGCTCGACCACCCGACTTCGCTCGAAGCCGTCGACCAACGCACCGCGCTCATCCAGCCGGAGCCGCCCGACCGAGCGCACGGGCTCCACTCCGGGTGCGTGCAACTCAATGCGGGTCTCGAAGACGTGCAGGCCCGCCGCATCGAGGCCGACGTAGCGGCCCCACGATTTGGCGATCAGCTGAGTCCCCTGCTCGATCCGAAACCCGCGGACCTCGCCGACCTCGTACAGGCTTCCGGGATCGCTACCCGGCCACAGGACGGCCGGAGGTGCGGCCTCAGTCGCGGGCTCGGGCGCTGTCGGGTCCGGGCCCGGAACCTTGAGACAAGCGGGCGCGAGGAGGCAGTACGCAGCCAGGATCAGCCGCGGCCAACGCACTGTTGGCCTCTTGGACTGGGGAGCACGAGCGCATGCCACGGCCGCGACTATGCCGCGCCGCCGGACGCTCGTCGCGGCATCGCGTCCCATTGGGTGTGAGATCCAGGGGTGGATCACGCCCGCTCCCGCGCGGGATCTCGCATGGGATGGCGCCTGGGCCAGTCGAGTGCAGTGCGGACGAAGACATTCGAACTATTTTCCACAAAGCCCCTTTTCATCCGCGGAAAATCGTCTATAAACCGGGCCTGCCGGGCCCGTAGCTCAATTGGCAGAGCAGCGGACTCTTAATCCGCGGGTTGATGGTTCGATTCCATCCGGGCTCACTCAAACCCCGCCTTCGCGCTGCGAAGGTGGGGTTTCTTCGTTCCAGGGAGCGTTCGCGCAGCGTCAGCCGCACTCTTCGAATGCGGGCCGGTCGATGCGCTCGGACCAGCGGATGAAGCGCCGCAGGACGCGGTACGTGTCGTCGTCGTCGTAGTACTCCATGACCTCGTTCATGGCGGAGACGATCCTGTTCTCTTGAGCGCGGCCGTAGCGGCACGCATCGGTCGGCTTTTCGGCGACCCCGGGCGACTTTCGTTCGACGGGTCGGATCTCGACACCCAGCGACAGCACGTGCTTCTTCATGCGCTTGGCGTGTCGCTTCTTCCTCCTGCCCGCACGCCCAATCTGTCGGGTTGCTTTGTGGCGAGTGCCAGCCGCCTTGTACGCCTCGGCGGCCGCATACAGCTCGGACAGCGCGAGGTTGAGCGCACGCTCCGCTTCGATGTCTCTGCGGCTCTTTCGCTCGTCTTGGTCGCCGCTGGCCCCGGGCACGACGGGCTCGGGGAGCGACGCGGTGCAGGTCTTGTTGAGCTCATCCAGCCGCTTCTTGGAGGCGGCGTGCTTGTCGTGGTCCGGCACGAGGTCGACAAAGTGCTGGAAGTACTTCTTGGCGGTCGCGCAGTCGCCGGAGAGATCGGCGGCGGTGGCGATGTTGAACGTGAAGATGTGCAGCGTGGGTGCGTAGCGATACCCCTCTTTGTAGTTCGCCAGCGCGCGTGCGTAGTCCTTCTCCTCCATCGCTTTTTCGCCCTCGGCGTACAGCTGCTTGGAGTACTCCATCGCCTCGTCGTTGGGGCCAAACCCAAACGCTCCGACGACCAACACAAGAGCAGTCAAGCCCACCCGCCACGCTCTCGGACCTGCCTGCATGGCGCCATCATACGGCATCCTCGACTCTGCCCCCACACGCGCGGCCACGCGGACCCTCCCAGGCGCCCGCGAACTCGCCGCAGCGGCCCGAATGCGTCTTGTCCCATCGAACGGTCGCCCGCGTTGGCCCGCCCCGGTACGATTCGGCGGTGCGGTTCCTGTTCATTGTCCCTGACCTTGTCTCCGGCCCCCGGCGCCGGGTCCATGAGGAGATTCAGCGGCGGCCGATTCTGGCCAACAACCCGTTCATCCGACGGTTCCTGACGCACCCGCACTTGTACACGCACGTGGTCTGGGGCGGCACGCTCAACCTGTTCCGCCACGCCGAGGTCGCACGCAAGCTCGGAGCCGAGGTCGCCATGCTCAGCCCGACCGGCAAGGACACGTACGGCAAGCAGTGGGGCCTGTACGACTTTGACTTCATCGGCTGGAACGACCGCCGACCCGACGATGTCGTCATCGTGCCCGACTTCGCCAGCGATCTCGTGGATGACATCGAGCAGCGCCTGGTCGTGTACCAGCAGGTGCCGATCCACCTGTACCCAAACTTCGACTACAAGAACTCTCGCATCGCGATGTGGACGGACTCGCCGTTCATGCTCGACAAGTGCCAGGCGGTGTTCCCCGACAAGGACATCCCCATCGTGCCCAACATCGTCGACAGCACGATGTTTCCGTACATTCGGCAGGCCGAGCGGGAAACGGGCCTGGTGTTTGCCTTCCCGCGCAAGGGGCCCGAGTACATCGCGGAGACGCGGCGGGCCTATCGGGAGCTGGGCGGACGCTATTGGCACTTCGAGCTCATCGACGGGATCCCGATCAAGGAGCTGGCCAAGCAGTTTCGCCGACCGCAGGCATTCCTCGCCTCGGCCGACGTTGAGGGCTGCGCCCTGCCACCGCAAGAGTCCATGGCGGGCGGAGCCGTCGTCGTGGGAAAGAACGCCCGCGGCGCGAACTTTGCGATGGAGCACAAGCAGACCGCGATGATCGGCGATACGCCCGCGGAAGCGGCTCAGTCGCTGCTCGATCTCGAGGACGACACGCTCCGCGATGCCATCTCCGACCGCGCGCACACGTGGATCAGTCGGTACTTCCCCGAGAACGCACCGACCGAGTTCTGGCGCGACAACCTCAAGACCTACGGCTAGCCCGAAGACGGCAGACGGCGCCGCATCATCAGGTCGCGGACAAGCGCGCGCAGTATCGCTGGCGTGTAGGGCTTGGGGAGAAACGCTGCGGCGGGGCGCCCGCCCGGGCTGCCCAATGCATGCGGCTCGGCGTACCCGCTGGACAGGATCACCTGCGTGTCCGGGAACAGCTGGCGAATCTCCTGCAGCGCTTCGGTCCCACTCAGCATCGGCATCGTCAGGTCCAAGAGCACCAGATCGACGGGCGAGTCGGCCTCGGCAAGACGCTCCAGCGCCTCGCGGCCGTTGCTCGCCTCCACAACGTCGTAGCCCTCGTCCGTCAATGCCGTGCGCGCGACAGCCCGGACCGCGGGCTCGTCGTCGACCACAAGTATCCGCGGGGTCGCGTTGCTGCGCGCGGTGCCCTCGCTTTGGGGCGACTCCACGGCGGTGGAGAACCCGACCGCGGCCGGCAGCAGCACACGAATCGTGGTGCCGTTGCCGGGCTCGGTCTGCACCATGATCGTCCCGCGGTGCTGCCGCACGATGCCCAGTGTGGCCGCCAAGCCCAAGCCTTGTCCGCGCTCCTTGGTGGAGAAGAACGGGTCGAACGCCCGCGCTTGTGTCTCCTCGTCCATGCCATGACCCGAGTCTCGGATCTCGAACACCAGATAGGTCCCGTCCGGCAGATCGTCGTCGAAGAACGACTGATCGAGTAACGCACGATCGGCCTGAACCTCGTAGCTCCGGACCACGATGCTGCCCGCCTGGTTGACCAAGGCGTCCGACGCGTTGGTCACGAGGTTGAGCACGATTTGTCGGATCTGCGCCGCGTCGGCGGAAACGGGCGGCAGGTCGCTGGCCAGGTCGAACGCGACAAGCGCCTTCTTGGAAACCGTGGAACGGATGAGCTTGGCAAGCTGCCGAACAAGGTCGGACAGGTCGAGCGACTCTGGCCGCAGTCGGCCGCGCCCGGCATACGCCAGCAGCTGCTGGGTGAGCTCGGCGGCGATCTCCGACTCGCGCAGCGCCTCCTCGAGCTGAGCGACACCAGGTGCGCCCTCGGGCATGCGCTGCCGCGCGAGTGCGACGTTTCCAAGCACCGCCGTGAGCAGGTTGTTGAAGTCGTGGGCGATGCCGCCGACCAGCAACCCAACCTGCTCCAGCCGCTGGCTGCGTTCCAGCCGAGAGCGAAGCACCTCACCGTCGGCTCGACGGCGACGGGTGACGTCCAGCGCGATCCACAACACGCGGTCGGGTCCGGCGGGCTCCACGAGCTGGGACACCGACACTTGGTACGTGCGCTTGTCGGCGTGAAAGTCGTACGTCGCGTTGCCGAGGTCCGACAGCGCGTGCAACGCCCCGATCGCGGCCGCCGACTCTGGGATGTGATCGACCATCGGCTCGCCGATGCACGCAGCGCTCAGCGCCACGCTCTCCATCTGCTCGCCTGCGACAGAAACGATGCGGAGCTCATCGTCCGTCGTCCACACCGCGCCCGGGAATTGGTCGAGCAGCACGTCGACGTCGCCCGCCTGGCGGACGGGTACCGCGGCCGCGGCCGCCTGGTCGTGGGCACGCCGTTCGGTGAGCTGCGAGATGAGGCCCAGCGCCTCGGCCAGCTGCGGCTCGTCCACCTCGGCCGCCGAGGGAAGCTCGAGGTCGCCCGAAGCCGCCGTGCGAAGCAACGCGAGCAAGCGGCCCATTGGGTCCTGCGGTTCTGTGATGCTGGACACCGTTGAATCCTGCGGTGACTAAGTGCACCGCGGACGCCAGATTGCCCCGAAAACCGAGCGAGAGGCAGGCGTTCGTTGTATTCGCGATGTGCGTTCACCGTGGAGGCGAGAACGGTGTTCGTATTTCGGCGAGCCCCGGCCGCTGCGCCGCTCATGGTCCCGACCGGCACGGACCCAGCCTCGTCGCCCCTGGCGATAACGGGCTCAAACTCGCCGTTTTTTCGCGAACGCGCCCGGGGGAGGTATGCGCATAGTGTGGGCAGATGTGGAGCATCTCGCTGGCTGGCGCTCGTGCCGGCCTTGCTGGTGGCAGCCATCGTTCAGCAAACCAGCACGTCCGAGCCCCTCGATGGCTGGCGAGATCTCGCAAGTCCCGGATTCGCGCCTCCGACCCAACACGTCGCGGCGATGCGCACGACGTCTGCCAACCCAGCACGCTCGGCGAGTCCCGTCGTATCGACCGAACCGGAGCCAACCCAGCCGGCCGGTCCCTCGACGTCAGAGCCAACCGCCTCAACCTTTGGGCAAGAAGTCTTCTCCGGCCCGGCCGATGACAACCGTGTCGCCCTGACATTTGACGACGGTCCGAGCACGAGCCTCACGCCCTCGGTCTTGCGCACGCTCGAGCGCCATCAAGTTCACGCGACGTTCTTCGTGTTGGGTCATCGCGCCCAAAACAACGCGGAGTTGCTGCAAGCCATCGACGCACAGGGGCACGAGATAGGAAACCACGGCTGGTCGCACACATCGCTGCGCTCGTTGTTTCCCGGCCAAATCAAAGCGGAGATCGACAACACGAACGCGGTCGTACGGGAGGCCACGGGCAAGAGGCCTGCGTTGTTTCGGCCTGCGTTCGGTCGCTACGCGGAGTCGGCTGTCGATATCATCGCCGCGCGCGACATGAACCTGGTGCTGTGGAACGCCGACGGGCGTGACTGGGACGGCGATGCGGACGCCATCGTGACCCGCGTGCTGGAGCAGGCACGCCCCGGCGCCATCATCTTGCTGCACGATCGTGAGGCTGCGACCGCACGCGCGCTGCCCCGAATTCTCAACGGGCTGCAGCGCAAGGGGCTTCGCCCGGTCCCCGTTTCCGAGTTGACCGGGCTGCCCGCCACCACCGCGCACTAGCAGGGGCGGCTAGCTGTTCATCCAGGCACCCTCGACGTAGGGCGCGGGAACTTTGGTCAGATCCTCTTCGAGGACCGTGTCCTGGACTGGGGGCATCACGACCGGGGCGGCAGCCGGCTCAGGTGCAGGTTCGGCGACGGGAGGTGCGACAGGCTTGGGCTCTGGTTCGTCCTCCTGTGGGTCGGGTGCCTCGACGACTTCGATGGGAGCGGCCGCAGCGGCCGCATCGGCCCGAGAGACGTAGACCGCGGTGCCAACGGCTCCGACGGCACCCAACGCAACGGTCATCGCAAGGAACTGTTCGAGATCGATTCGCATGGCACCCACTGAGACGCACGGGACCCCCTGTGCCATTCGACCGATGGAGTAAATCGTACGTAAGCGGAGCGCTACGTTTGTGCGTGCCGCTCACCGCTTTGCGGGCCAAAAATGCAGGTATCCACTCAAGATTGCTCGGTTTTGTCGCCCGCGTCCCAGCCTGTCCAGCCATCGAAGCGCGTTGCGCCCGTGGACCCCCGCACCACGGCCAATCCGCGCTTGAACCATGCGTACACGGTGAAGAAGCGCTCGATCCCTGCCCGCTGCGCTGCGGTCAACGGCTGGGCGCTGCAGACAACCTTGGGGTCAGCCACGCCGCCGTCGATAAAGCGCACGACATCTCGGACCGGCGAGACGATCACAATCCCCGCGGGCAATCGCGGCCCGAGCACCAGCGCGTCCAGCTCATCCCCATCATCGGCAACGATCCCTGGGATGGAGCCGTAGTTGTAGGGCGACGGGAGTGGTGAAACGAAGTCGATCCGGCCGTCGCCTTTGCGCTTGGCGAAGCTGCCGCGCGAGACCTCAATGACAACGCGCGCCCGTGCCGTCAACGATTGGAGTGGGTCCGCGCCAGTGCGCACACCACGACGGTAGCGCAGGTTGTCGACGTTCAGGACGCCGTGTCTCACATGTCCAGTGCCCGCCTACATCGGGCGGCGGTCGCGTCGACTATGCTAGCGGGCACGTCGTGCGCGCTCGGGCACACCTAGGGGGCCACCCGATCCGATGGTGGCTGACGCTGCAACTCGCAGCGATCACGTTGTGCGCGTGCTCCACCGCCGACAGCCCGGCCGATCCCTCCGTTTCTCCGACTGTCCCCAATGCGCTTGGTGCCACCTCGAATGTTGCCGAGCCCGCGGCCCCATCGCAGCCACGAGCGCGCAACGCCACGCCTGGTGCGGCCCCCTCGGTTGAAGACGACGACAGACCCGAGGGCGCGGAGGGCCCAGACGACCTTCCCGACACATTGGGTGATACGCAGGACGCGGACGCGCTCACCGACCAAGCCAACGCCGGCCCGACCGACCCGGCGACAGACAGTGTCACCGACGCCGCACCGCCCGAGGCGGACGCCGAAACCCAACGAGAGGTGAACGCCCTGTTGGCGAAGGTGGGAGACAACGACCCCACCCCAGTCCCGACGCTCCCGCGTGCGAAGTGGTTTCGGCACAAGTTGGCGCCGCGCGAGCGGGTGAGCCAAGTGGCGTACCGCTACGGCGTGGAGCTGGCCAGCCTGCGCCAATGGAACGATCTTCCCGCGCAATCCAAGCGGCTGCGTATCGGCTCACGCCTCAGGGTGCACGCATCCCGCATGCCGCCACACCGACAGCGCGTGCAATACACCGTCGTCGAGGGCGACACCTGGTGGAGCGTCGCGCTTCGCCACGGCGTCGATGGGCGTGACTTGCGGGCCTACAACTACCCCTCGCGTCGCAAGATGAAACCAGGAACGGAGCTGCGGGTCTGGGTCGACCCTGTGGTGTTCGACTGGATCGAGGCCGGCGGCGATCCACTCCCGGACGATGAAGCGTTTGCGTTGCGTCGAGGGGGCGTCGGCGTGGGAAGTCCGAACAACGGAACCCTGCTCAACGGCGTCCGGATCCCCAAGAGCGAGGCATACAACCTGCGGTTACCAAAATCGGCGTACGGCACCTCGCACGCCGTCGCGCACCTGCTGGTCGGCCTGACGACCTTTGGCAACCGCAGTGACTACCCGCTCGAGCTGCAGCTGGGCGCGATGAGCCGACCCCGAGGAGGCGCGCTCAAGGGGCACAAGTCGCACCAAACCGGCCGGGACCTCGACATCCGCCTCCCCCGTAAGGTGGGGGTTGCGCAGTGGCGCGAGCTGACCCGCCGCCGTGTGGATTGGCTGGCCACGTGGGCGCTGATCGACGCCCTCCTGCAAACCGACGTGCGCGCGATTTTTCTCGACTACACGGCGCAAAAGTACGTATTTCGCACTGCGGAAGCCGCTGGGATCGACCGTGCGCGCCTGCGTGAGGTGCTGCAGTTCCCAGGCGGGAAGGCGGCGTCCGGCATTGTGCGGCACAGCCCAGGCCACGAAAAGCACCTCCACGTTCGCTTCGGTTGCGGCCCCTACGAGGTCGAATGCGTGGACTGACTTGCGTGGTCGGCCGCAGTGGCGCATTGTACCGCAATGGTATTGGGTAGTTGGAGTTCGATGGGTATCGCTCGTGGTTTCGCGACGCGCGCGGGATTGACGATCGCGTTGACCTCCGCGCTCGGGCTCGGCGGCTGCAGCGACACCCCCGATCTCGGCGGTAGTGGAGCGGGAACAGCGGGTAGCAGCGACGGCGGCACATCCGGCGAGATCGAGCTCGTGGTCGCTGAGGTCGTCGCCACGCATTGCGAGTACGTGGACGCTTGCGGCTGCGCGGGTGAGGTGGGCACCGACTGCGAAGAGACCCTAGGGTTGACGTGGGACGCCCGCCTCGAAGCTGGTGAGAGCCGCGGACTGACACTGGATGCCGTCTGTCTCGATAGCACGCTGGCCAGGATGCAAGCGCAGGAGTGCCGCTGGCCCGCGTCGAGCCTCGGGCCCGTTTGTGAGACCTTTTGCGCCGTCTATCACGGCGAGCTCCAGCTCGGCGACGCATGCACGGCATACGACATCCAAGTCTCCGACTGCGCCCAGGGTCTGGCCTGTTCAGAAGGCCGCTGCGCCGAGCCGTGCGCGGCGCTGGGCGGTGCGCTCACGGGCGAGTCGTGCCGCAACCCGGAGTTCGGCGACCAGTTCGAAGAATGTGTGCAGGGCCTTCAGTGCGACTGGGAGAGCCAGGTGTGCGTGACGTTGGCCGACGTCGGACAATCCTGTAACACGCAGAACTGCATGCCCGGACTGTGGTGTGACTGGAACAGCGACGTCTGCCGAGCAGGGGCCGCCGAGGGGGCATCCTGCGACCAGGCCGAGTGTGCCGAGCAGCTGTACTGCGATTGGTCGAACGACTTTCCCGTTTGTCGGAACTACGCAGGCAGCGGCGCATCGTGCCAGAACGCGCAATGCGACACCGGCCTGGTTTGCAGCAACGCCCAGGTCTGCACCGAGCCGCCCGGGCCCGGGCAGGTCTGTGCGTCGGGGCAGTGCGCCTCCGGGGCCCTGTGCGACTGGGAGGTCGAGCGATGCGTGGCGCTCCCCACGGCTGGTGAGAGCTGCCTGTTTGGGGAGTGCGCGGGCTCGGCGTGGTGCGAGTTCGCTGACCCCATGAACCCCGAGGGGCAATGCGCAGAACTCACGCCCTACGGCCAGGCGTGCTCAGGCCACAACCAGTGTCAAAGCGCGTACTGCCCAGCCGGGTACTGCGACCACCGCCCCGAAGGTGGTGAGGCGTGCAGCCCGATGCTGCCGTGCGCCAACGGGCTGGCCTGCAACGGTTCGACCTGCGTCACGACCCGATCCCTGGGTTCCGCCGCATGCGTCTACAACGGCTGGTAGCGGCGGCACCAAGGCGCGGATCGGCCGTGCAAGGCCGCAGCACCGTCCCAGCGTCGAAGGGATGGGAATCAAAAACCATCCCAAAATGTCCAACTCCGTGAAGGACTTCCGCGACGGGGCCATAGACCCAATACGCAGGGGGCCACGGGGTGCAACCCGTGCCTGCAAGGGGGTCCTCTTCGAGGACCACACATTCGAGGGCGAGCACCGGGTTCTCTTCGCGTCGCATGGTTGCCGCGAAGAGAGCCCGGATTTTTTTGTGCCGTCGATGCGCGTGCCTCACTTGAGCTCTTCTTCGAACGGCCAGCCCATCGGCTGCGTCACGAAGATCTTGCCCTTGCTGCGCTCGAAGTAGTAAGCGCCCCAGCCCTGAAAGACCGCGCCCGCGAGCACCAAGACGGGCAGCCACGCGCTCCGCCAGTCTCTCCAGCCACGACCGCGCGGGTCCATCCCGCCGCCGAGCGTGATCGCGACCACGACCAGCGGCAGCCAGTCGACGGCGAAGCGATACGAGTACTGCAGCTGGCCACTGTTTTGGTACAGCAACCCCACCGCTGCAGCGATCATCACGGAGACCCACAGCGCCAGCCGTCCGTCGAAACGACGCCGGGCAAACGCAGCAGCAACGATCCACGGGGCGCCGACCCACAGCGCACTGCCGTGGATCGAAACGCGCCACGGCACCTTGGGGTCGGAGACTGGGAGCAAGCTGAACATGCAGCGCAGGTTTCTCGCCACGTACTCGAGCGAGAACAGCCCGGTCTCTTGGATTCGCCCTTGCCACCGAATCTCGAGGAAGCGATGCCCAAACTCGAACATGTCGCCGAACCGCACGTAGTTGTACAGAGACACCGCTACGCCACACGCGCCCAAGGTGACCGCGAAGCGAACCGCCGCGGGAATGGGCCGGCCGTTCCGCAGCCACCACACGCCAAACACGAGGATGGCGGGCAGCGCCCCCGTCGGGCGGCACGCGACGGCGATGCCGAGGCACAACCCCGCGAGTGCTGGGTAGCGACCGCCGAACCCGGCCAGCAAGAACAAAACAATGAACAGCGCGCAGAAGATCTGCGCCGTGAACCAAACCTGGCCGTTGGCCGCGAGCCACAGCGCGGGGCTGGCGAGTGAAAACGCCGCCGCCGCGCACAGATGCGCGATGCCGCGGCCGTCTTGGACCCCCCGCTCCCGATCGAGGAACACCACGAGCAGCGCGGGGATCAACGCGCCCGCAAGCACTGTGAGCGCAACGTCCAACGTCGCCAGCCCAAACAGCGCGACAAAGGGGAGCATCAGCAGTGCGGGGCCAGGCGGAAACGTGATGTGCCAGCTCTCGCCGTTTTTGACCTTTCGAAGCTCTCGCCGCTCAAAGTCGCGCCAGCCCTCCCCCACCACGTACCAGCGCTCCACCCCGTCCGCACGCTTGCGCTCAGCGCACGCGTCGGTCTTGCAGGGGTAGGCACGGAACGGCTCCCCTTCGCCGTCGCGCCGCTCGAGCGTCCACAGCCTGGCGTAGTCGTCGAAGCGATGGACGCAGCCGCCGCGCTTGTTCTTGTGGGCGCACCAACCAGGCGGCTTGCCCTCGAGCTCAAGTCGGCCGTCGAGCCAGCCTTGTGCCAGGTGAACGAAATGATTGTTCGCGCTGGGGCGCAGCATTCGCTCTCCGGCCAGGCCAGAGAGGATGGCGAGTGCGACCACGAAGACGAGCAGCGCACGCCGATGGGCGACGACCCGGTCTTGGACGCGGCGTGCAAGCGACGGCACGCCCGGGAGTGTAGCGCCTTTGCGGCGTCAGCCGCCGCAAGCGTCGGCGAGGTTGCCTGCGATATCCACCGAGCCAACGACGGACAGCTGGCCCGCGAGCCCAACCGGCGAGCACGTCGGCAGCAACGGGTTGCCCGTGACGCGGAACTCCTCGGCAACCTCATCGAGGGTGGCGAAGTTGCCCAGTGTCAGGAGCGAGTCGTTGTTCCAGACCTGGAAGTCCCGCCCAACAACGCTCAGGTTCGGGAAGCCGTCGGTCGTCACGAGCGAGGGGTTCTCCACGATGATGAAGTGACCGCCGACGCCTTGCAGCTGCATGATGGTGCCGATGTCGAACAGGATGTCGTGTTCGATGACCTGGAAGCGACCGACCACGCCAAAGAGATTGTGAAGCCCCTGCAGGTTGCCGATGGCGTCGTTGTTGTTGAGGACCACGTCCTCGCCCACGAGCCCGAGGTTGGCCAGCGGCCCGTAGCTTTGCAGCGCGGGGTTGTCCATGATCGCCAGCCGGGCGCCGACTTCGGTCACATTGCTCAGTCCCGCGATATTGCCGAGCTGCGTGTTGCCCTGAATACGAAGTTGAGCGGGGGTACTCGTGATGCCGAGCAGCCCGTTCACGTCCTCCAGCTGGGCGTTGAACGTGACCCGAAGCAGACCGCCGACACTGGTGATATTCGAGAGTCCGTCGATGTCGGTCAGAGAACCGTTGGAGTTGATCGACAGCAGATCGCCGACCGTAGTGAGACCCAGCAGGCCGTCAACGTCTTGGAGGTTTGGGTTCTGGTCGATCCACAGCCCGCCGCCAATCGCCCCCGTCAGCCCCGACAGCCCATCCAGATGAAGCAGCGCGGGGTTGGTCTCGAACACCACGAAGTTGCCGACGCTGCTGAGGCCAGACAGTTGGTTGACGTGCGAGATCGCGGCGTTGTTCGCGATGTACAGGTTCCCGCCCACGCTTTGCACGGAGCTGAGCCCGGCAGCGTCGGTGAGCGAGCTGCAGTTTTGGATCCACAGGTTTCCGCCGACCGTCTCGACGTTGGCCAGGCCGAGGAGACCGGTCAGCTGCTGCATGCCCTCGATGCGAATGTGCTCGGTTACCGAGGTCACGCCCAAGAACGCACCAAACCCGGTGACGGCCGGGTTGCGTGCCACGAGCAGCCCGCCCACGGTGCCGCCCACCCCCGACAGCGCCGCCATCGAGGCCAGCGCGGGGTTGTCGGTGATCACGACCTCGCCCGATACGGCTCCGATCCCGTTGAGCCCCTGCAGCGAGGACAGCGACTGGTTGCCCACGATCTCCACCCCGCCGACAGCGCCCGTGACACTCTCCAGGCCGGCCAGATTCTGCAGCACGCCCGTGCTCGCGATACGCAGACGGCCGGCGACCGACTGCAGCGACTCGAAGCCGCTGAGCGACTCGAGCTGCGGGCTGTCCTCGATGAACAGGAAGTCGCCGATCGACGTGATCCCGCCCAGGCCCGTGACCTCGCGCAGCGACGGATTGGACAGCACGTACAGGTAGCTCCCGATCGACTCGAGGTTCTCGAGGCCCTCCAGCGATTCGAGCGACGCGTTCTCTCGGAACTCCAACGCACCGCCGACCGACTGGAGACAGTGCATCGGCAGCAAGTCTGTGGAGTCGGGGAGGTTGTAGACGGTCAAGCGACCCGAGACGCTGGTGTAGCCCTCGAATCCAAGAATCTCCGACTCGCTGTCGAGCAGGATATCGCCCTCCCACTCGCCCTTGTCGCACAGCGGGTCGACGCCGCTGGAGCTGCTCGAGCTGCTCGACCCACCCGTGTCGGTGGACCCGCCGTCGGTCGACGAACCGCTCGACCCGGTCGTCCCGGGGAGCGCGGTGGTTGAGCCGCTGCCCGTATCGCTCCCGCGGGAGGTGCCAGTGCTATCGCTGTCGCCTGCGGTCGTGCTCGAATCGAAGCCATCGCCGCCGCCGCCCCGCACCAGGAAGTAGTCGTTGGAACGGCCGCACGCGGTGCTCGCGAGCGCTGCCAACGCCAAGCCCAAGGTCGGACCGAGCGGGCGGGGAGCGATTGCGTGGGCCATCGGGCCGGAGTGTCTCAGGAGTGTCGAACGGAGCAAAGTGCCGAGGCTCTGCACTGGCGCGGCGACCTCACGCGCCACGGCCAATAGCGCGGCGGGCCCCCACCACGAAGGATCGTCGCGACGCTGCGCACCAGTCGCCGAAGGTACCGAGGCTGCTTCCTTCACTTGCACCCTCCCTATGGCCAGCTGAGGGCGGGTCCGTCGATGTATCCAGCGCAGCCCAACGTCCGCCCCCCGAGCAAGGGAGCGCTGCGGGCGCCCGCCCCCCTAGCGGTCTCGGATGCACAGGACGCTAGCGCCCTCGTAGCCCACTTTCGCGGCGCCCATCCGGTTCTTTCGTGCGTTGACGAGGATCCGGGTGTCGCCAAAGGCGTCGCCCAGCGTGCTGCTCCAGTACGTGCCCTTGCCCGCCAGCCCGCCTTCGATGACAGAGTTGAGCTCGCCGAGCATCGGCACGCGCCACTCGCTGAGGCCCGCGACCTCCATCGCAGCGCAGTAGGCGACCGCGGAGTCGTGGGCCATCGCATCGCTTCCCTCGAGCGCGACGACAAACAGATCCAGGGCACGCACCTCACGATTGCGCAGGGCCTCGGCCACCGCGGGTGAGTCGGCATCGCCCGCAGGCACGGGCTCCGACGGCGCGGGCGCGGGCGTGGCCGGCGGCTCATAGTGCTCCGCGTCGGGTGCCTTGCGGCGGACCTCGACGGGCGCGGCGGGCGTCGCTGGGGGTGGCGGATCGCCGCCGGCGGCAGGCTCCGCGCCGCCCTCGCCCGCTGGTTCGACCAGGCCTTCGTCACCGGCAGCGTCGCCACCTTCGGGTGCAGCTTCGGCCCCGTCGCCGGAGTCGCCGCCCGCAGGTGGCGTCGCCTCACCGTCGTCCGACTTGGCGCTGTCCTCGGCCGCCGCGTCGTCGGCGGCCTCGCCGTCGGCCGGCTTCGTGTCGGACTTTGTGTCCGGAGCGGTCTCCTCCTTCGCCTTGGCCTCGGCACTGGCGACCTTCGGCGCGTCGGCTGAATCGTCCCCACCGCTGAACGCGACGACCAAGACGATGATGAGCAGGACGGCGCCGCCCCCCAGAACAACCATCATCCCCGTGGGGCCGCCCAGCGCACGGGACAGCGGACCCCCTACAGCGAATCCTTCGTCGAGGTCGGGCTCCGGGATCGAGGGCCCACTTGGGGGACCGAGTTGGGGCCCCGAAGCGGCGGACGCCAGAGCGGGTGCCGAGGGTGCCAAAGAAGGTACAGCGGCGGGAGCCAGAGACGGTGCGGCAGGCGGGGTGAGATCAGGCGCGGCCGGGACAACCGTAGCCAGAGGCGCGGCTGCGGCACCCGATTTTTCAAGCGCCGGATCGGTCGGCGCACGCTGGATCACCGTGTCTCCACCGCGCACGGGCTCGGGCGGGGCCACACTCGTGACCAGGGGTGCCTCGTAGTCGGGGGCGGGAGCGGCGTACGCAGCCGCCGCAGACTCGGGTGGAATCCCTTCGAGCGTGGGGCCCGGCTCGTCGTCGTCTTCGCCAAAGTCTGGGACATCGCCCACGAGCGAGTCGGCCCACTCGGCGATCTCATCGGCATCGACCGCCTCCTCGGCTGGGTCGGCAGCAAACGGCTGCGGAGCCGCGACAGGCTCGCTTGGCGACGGTTTGGCTGCCTCGGGCGGACTGGCGGCTGGAGTCTTCGGCGCCTCGGCTTTCGCGGGCCGGCTCGCGCCCATTCGGCGCAAGACCGAAACGATGCGCTCCTCCAGCGCGCGTGGCCGCTTCGCTTCGATGGCGAGCGTCAACGTGCGGCCAAACGGCACCTCCTGGGCACGCAGGACCGCGCGCAGCTCATCGATGGTCGCCCGTGGCATCGCCGCGCTGCGACACAGGACGTAAAGCCCCTGCGAGTTGAGTCGGGTGATCGCCGACTTGAGCTCGGCACGCCCGGTTTCGACACCGATGACGAGCTCAACGTCGTGCCCGCGGCCCAACAGGGCGTCTGCGGCCACGCGGGCCGTCGCCTCGTCGGGAGCCGCGCAGCACAACACGACGGGTGGTGTGCTCTCATCCGAGGTGGATTCGCCGTTGTCCATGGGCTGCGTGCGACGGGTGCCGCGTTTTTTAGGTTACAACGAAAGTCGGCTGGACACCCAATCTCGGCAAACGCGTTCGTTCAGCACTGCGCACATTCCACGCCCAGCCGGCCCCTCGCTCAGCGCGGATCGAGCTGCGGGCGTCGCTTGAGGACGACAAAATGGCCAAACCCGCCCCGTCGCACACGGATGCGCAGGCCACGGTCCAGATCGGCCCCCTTGAGCAATGTGTCGGCCTGGGTCGCAGATTCCACGGAGGCGCCCGCGACATGGGTGATCACATCCCCAGGCCGGAGCGAGGCGTTCGCTGCGACCGAGCCTGGGGTGACCGCGGTGACCACCGCTCCCCCACGGGGGAGACCTGCCTTGGCCCGACTGCGGGCGTCCAACGCAGTGAGCGCGATCCCCAGCGGAGTCGGCCCCGACTTGGCCGCCGGTTTGCGCGGTCGCTTGCGCTTGTCGTCGCCGCCCAAACGCGTGGGCAGCTTCTTGAGCCGAACGTTCACCGCCTTGGTGCCGCCGTCTCGCCACAGCGACAGCTCGACGCGAGCACCCGGCCCCGCCTGCGCGATGGTGTTGCGGAAATCCGCCATGTCGCGCACGGCCTTGCCATCGATTGCGGTCACGATGTCGCCGACCCGCAGACCCGCCTGCGCCCCCGGGCCCGCCGGGTCGAGGTCGTCGATCAGCACGCCGTCGCGGTCGCCATAGTCGAAGGATGCGGCCAGATCTGGCGTCATCGCCCCCATGACCACGCCGAGCCAGCCGCGCTCGACGACCCCGCTTGCCATCAGCTGGCCCATCACCGTGTGGGCCAGATCGATGGGAATCGAAAATCCGATCCCGTTGCTCCCGCCATCGCGCGACGCGATCGCCGTGTTCACCCCGATAACCCGCCCCTGGAGATCGACGAGCGGGCCACCCGAGTTGCCTTGATTGATCGCCGCGTCGGTCTGGATGAAGTCACCGTAGTTGGCGATGTCCATGCCGCCTCGCCCGACGGCGCTGACGATCCCAGCCGTCACCGATTTGGACAGGCCAAACGGGCTGCCGATCGCCATGACCCACTGGCCGACGCGCAGCGACTCCGAGCTGGCCAGCTTGGCCGCGACCAGCTTGTCGGCCGAGATCCGAATGACGGCCAGGTCCGTCTGCGGGTCCGTCCCGACGACCTCCGCGCTCAGCTCGCGGTCGTCCCACAGCTTCACCCGCAACGCGTCGGCGCCTTCGACCACATGGTTGTTGGTGAGGATGAAGCCCCGCGGATCCACGATCACCCCACTGCCCAGGCCCCGAGCAACCCCGCCTCGGCCGAACGGCCGAAGAAAACCTGGGAGGTCGGAGCCCGTCTGGCGCGTGCTCGTGATCGAGACGACGGACGGCGCGATCGTCTCGGCCGCGTGCTCAAAGGCTCGCTCCAGCGACGCGATGCCCGCAGGCGCGACCACGGGCTCCCGCTCGACGATGGTCTGCGGGGCGTCAGCGTCGGGCGCCGCGGCCGACGGCTCTGCGACGAGTCGGGGCTCGGAGGCCTCTGGAGAGGTCGTAGCGCCGCGTTTGACGCAGCCAGGCGCTGCGAGCAGGCCGGCGGCGAGGAGGAGAGAAACGGCGGAGCTACGGCGGTTCACGGCAGCTTTGAGTATAGCCACGGCGGTGCGGAGTGCCCGAGAGATCCGCGTGGGCGGGGGCGTGCTATGGATCGCGCGCTTTGGCCAAGCTCTATTTTCGGTACGGCACGATGGACAGTGCCAAGACGATGAATCTCCTGGCGGTCGCGCACAACTACCGACAGCAGGGGAAAACAATCGTCCTGGCCAAGCCAGCCCTTGAGAACCGGTTTGGGCAGAGCAAAATAGCGTCCCGCTCGGGGCTCGAAAAAGACGTCGACCTGCTGCTGCATCCCGACACAACCCTCGACACCGACGCGCTGCAAGGGCTCGACTGCTTGCTTGTCGATGAGGCGCAGTTTCTCTCGCCCCAACTCATCGATCAGCTTCGGCGGCTCACGCGCGAGGCCAACGTCCCCGTGATTTGCTACGGGTTGCGGACCGATTTCCGCACGCGGCTGTTTCCGGGGTCGCGGCGACTCATGGAAGTCGCCGACAGCATCGAAGAGATCAAAGTGACCTGCCAGTATTGTCGGCGCAAAGCCGTGTTCAATCTGCGCATGGTCGACGGCAACGGCACCGTCGAGGGGCCACAGGTTCAGATCGGCGGCAACGAGAGCTATGCCCCGGTTTGCTTTCACTGCTACGCCGACCGCGTCGCCTTTGGCGACGACTCGACCGACTAGGCGTGGCCTACTCGGGCGTCACGGGCTCCGCACCCGTCGCCGGCAAGATGGCGTTGGACAGATCGCTGTCGACCGTGACCCCGTCCCAGACAACCGCGTCGCGAACGGTGACGCCCGGCTTGACGACCGCGCCCGCGCCCAGCTGAGCAAACGGACCCACCGTCGCGCCAGCCTCGATCCGCACGTCCGCTGCGATCGAGTTGGGCGGCACAACCGTGGCGGTCGGCGCGATCACGGCACTGGGATCGACGGCCTGGACGGGCGTGGGGGCGTGGGCCAGCGCGGCCTTGCCGGCCAGCACGTTGCTCACCCCCTGCAGGTAGCGCTGCGGGGTGGAGTGCTCGAACCAATACCCGGGGTGCACATAACCATGAAGGCCCTTGCCCTCGTCAAAGAGGCTTCGGTAGGCGGTTCGGATCACACACTGCTCACCGTCGGGTGGGATCCTATCCAAGAACCTGGGCTGCACGATGTGGATCCCCGTGAACATCAGGTGTGGGCCCGGCTCCACGGATGCTGCGCTCGGGTGGCGCAACTTGAGGAGCTCGACAACCCGCGAATCCTCGCTCAGGCGGAGGCTCCCCCAGCGCTCGGCGTTCGGGTCCGGGCGCAGCACCATCGTGGCCTCCGCGTCGTGCTCGCGGTGATGGGCCAGCACAGCCCCCAGATCCAGATCCAGCATGATCTTGGCGTTGACGATGACGATAGGCTCATCGTCGTCGGCCGGGTCGAGCCACTGCCGAGCCTGCCGCAACGCCCCACCCGTCCCCAGGATGAGGCCGTGCTCGGGCGAGTACGTGATCGAGACCCCGAGCTCGGAACCGTCGCCGAGTTCGGCTTCGATCTGCTCGCCCAGGTGATGCAGGTTGATCACGATGTCGCGCACGCCGTGGTGCGCGAGCCACCGCATCGCCCAACGCACCAGCGGAGCCCCACACACGGGCATCATCGGTTTGGGACGCAGCTTCGTGAGCGGGCCAAGGCGAGTGCCGTACCCCGCGGCCAACACCATGGCGCGCATGCCCGATCGTACCCCCGTCCGCTCGGGCCGCCCAGGCCCTGTGCCGCGCTAGAACTCCCAGACCATCGTCTCGAGCAGCAGCACGGCCAGGCACAGCGCTGCCGCCATCACTGCGATCAGCCCCAACCCATGGACCAGTGCCCCACGCTGCGCGGTCGTGACGTCGTCGACCACGAGATCGACATCGCTCTCTTGGTCGATCGCGAGCAGCTCTCGGTGGGTCTTGGCGGCTGAGGCGGCATGCGTGCGCGCCATCAGGATCGTCATCGCAACCAAGAACAGGCCGCCACCGCCCAGCAGCGTCCACCGCAGCGCAAACGTCCACCGCTGCTTGAACTCGGCCATGGCCTCCTCGTCGCGCTGCCGCGTCGACATCGCCGTGGGCGGCCCGTAGATCGCGACCGGCAGCGTACCGATGAGCCACCGCCGCAGCCCACGGACTTCTTCAGGCGTCAGATTCATCGCGCTGACGTGATCGAGCCATACCCGCTCACGGTCCGGGTCATAGCTGACGTCCTTGCGCTCCTGAGACATCGCTTTTTTCTGTGCCTCGACCAAGGGTTGAAGCGAGATCGCGGTGTCGGAGGTGTGCGCGAGCTGCAGGCGCGCGGTCGCGGTCGACTCGCCGGGCTTGGTTGGCTGGTCGTAGGCCTCCAGCTGCACAAACCCAGCCCCCCCCGCTTCGGGCATCGTCCATGTGCGCGGCGCCTCGCGGCCGCCCACGGGCGCAAGCGTTTCGATCCACGCCCCGACGGGGTCGTGCACGTCCAAGTAGACCGCGCGCTTGCTCGACAATCCAACGACCGCCAGCTCAACGGCATCGCCCGCGTCGGCGACGACAGGATCGGCGGCAACCGTCACAACACCCGCGAAGCTGACCAGCATGATGTTGCGACTGGCGATTTCCTTGTCTTGCCCCTCGAGCCCCGAGCGACTGAGCACGCGGACGCGCAGCCGCAGGTTGGGTGAAATGAGCATTCCCCCCCACGCGAGCAGGCCAAAGCGATCGGTCGTGCCTTTGACGACCGTCACGGGGGCGCCCGCGCGCGCGACGTGGTCGTCGAGCTCTCCCTTGCGCATCACCACTTCAATGGGGCCTTGCCAGGGCTGCCCGATGGCGTCGGTGACCCGCACGTAGAACTGATTGACGAATCCCGTCTGCACGCGACCGTGCGCGCGAACGTCGATCTTGACCGCGCTTGGCTGGGCCTCGGTGTCGTCGCTGTACTGCGCAAGCGAGGACGCAATGGTGTGGGCCGGCTCCCGCAGTTCTCCTGCGGTGGCCAGCTCCAGGTCCAGTACCTCGACGACCGGATCGGGCTCCACATCCATCGTCAGATGCAGCCGCGCGGGGCCCGGCGTGAGCGCCTCGGGCACAGCGATGGTGCCTTGGGCGACGCCGACCGCAATGGACTCGAGCGGCGGCAAGTCAACGCGCGTCCCCCCCTGCTCGAGCGCCAGCGACACCGGCGTACGGCCCGGGTCGTAGCCGCGCTCGCTCGACACCGTGACCCGTATCGCGCGGGTCGAGCCCGGGACCCACACGCCGTCGGCCTGGACGAGGGTGGCGTAACGAACGTGCGCGTACGAGACCCACAGGCTGAGCGTGATCGTGACCAGCAGAGCGAACGGACCGCCCCAAACGAAGGCCCGATGCACAAGCGTGCGCTCGAGCGGAGACGACAGCAGCGTCTCCGTGTTCCGGGCCACATCGGCATCGACGTGCTGGACGCGCTCGGCCGGGGTCGCATCGTCGGACCCGGCGTCGTCGTCGCGTTCCCCGTGCTCTTCGTCGCTCAAAGCCGCCCAACGGTATCCCATCGTGGCCAAAGCGCCGCGGGACCGCGCATGGACAGAGTGCCGCCCCCGCCAAAAGTTCCCAAGGCTGAACCACGGACCGAGCGCGTGGCCGTAGCGGCGTGTGCGCGATTGTCGTATGGTCGCGCCGTCCATGAAGGTTAGCGTTATTGGAACCGGGTATGTGGGGTTGGTCGCCGCGGCAGGGTTCGCCGACCACGGTAACGATGTCGTGTGCGCCGACATCGACGAGTCCAAGATCGAGCGGCTCAAGCGAGGGGAGATCCCGATCTTTGAGCCCGGGTTGGACGTGCTCGTCGAGCGCAACATCAAGGCCGGACGACTGCGCTTCACAACCGACAACGGCGAGGCCGCGCGTCATGGTGATGTCATCACTTTGGCCGTGGGCACCCCCAGCTCCGCGGACGGCTCGGCAAACCTGTCGTACCTCTTCGCCGCCGCCGCCGAGATCGGCAAACACATCAGCCGCTTCACCGTCATCGTCAACAAGAGCACCGTTCCCGTGGGCACCGCCGAGCGGGTGGCACGGATTGTGGGCGAGCAGACCAAAGAAGATTTCGTCGTCGCCTCGAACCCGGAGTTCCTCAAAGAGGGCACCGCCGTCGACGACTTCATGAAGCCGGACCGCGTCGTCATTGGCACCACCGACACCCGTGCCCGCGACCTGCTGGCCCAGCTGTACAAGCCGTTTCATCGCCAGTCGGAGCGCATCGTCTTCATGGACGCGCGCTCGGCCGAGGTCACCAAGTACGCATGCAACGCGTATCTGGCCACCCGCATCTCGTTCATCAACGACATGGCGAATCTGTGCGACCTGGTTGGCGCCGACGTCGAGTCCGTCCGCAAGGGCATGGGCAGCGACCCTCGCATCGGAAACCGATTCTTGTACCCGGGCGTGGGCTACGGCGGCTCATGCTTCCCCAAGGACACCCGTGCGCTGATCGGCACGGCGCGCGAACACGGATTGTCGATGTCGCTCGTCGCGGCGGCGGAGCGGATCAACGAGACCCAGAAGCTGGTGCTCGTTCGCAAGCTTCGCGCCACGCTAGGTGGCGACACGGCCGGCAAGACCATTGCGATGTGGGGGCTGACGTTCAAGCCCAACACCGACGATGTACGCGAGGCCCCCGCGCTTCGGATCGCACGCACGCTCCTCAACGATGGGGCCAAGCTCCGGATGCACGATCCCGAGGGCGCCGAGAACTTCATGGAGACGCTCGGCGATCCGACGGAGGGCGCAACGCTCTTTGACGATCCGTACGAGGCGGTCGACGGCGCCGACGCGCTCCTGCTCATCACGGAGTGGCGTCAGTACCGAAGCCCAGATTTTCCACGCATCAAAGCGGCCATGCAGTACCCGCTGATCCTCGACGGCCGCAACTTGTGGGACCGCCAGGAGCTGGAGTCACTGGGCTTTCAGTACGACGGCATCGGTCGCTCCAAGTCCGCGGTGGGCTGAAGCGACCGACAGCGGCGACCCGCGACTACCAGCGACTACCCGCCGACTACCACTCTTCTTCGTACTCAGCGCCCGCGTCGAGCTCGCAGGAGAACTCCGCGACGCGCGGCGTGCCGTCATAGGTGGGGAACTTCACCCCGCCGACGGCCTCGCGGATGCAGGTGTGGAGCGCTTTGTTCTTGGCGTACTTCTTCGGCAGCGTGGCATTCACGCCAGCCGGGGTGCCCGTGGTCGGGTCGAGCTGAACCGCGATCTCGACGCTGCCGTTGAGCGTCGCGGTCTCCTTGACGCCCATCTTCTTCTTGGCGTTTAGGACGCAGACGTCCATGGGCTCGAACGCGGACCCGAAGGCCTGCTCGATCGCATACTCGTCGGGCGAGTCGCTCCCGAAGGTCTTGTTCATGTCGAGAACGAAGTCGGCGTTGGGGTCGAACTCGGCGATGCTCGCCTGAACGGTGCGACGGTTCTTCTTCGCCTTGGGGTTCTTGCAGCCGACGGTACCGACGGACATCAAAAGACCCAGAGCTGCGATGACAAGCTTCGTATTCCGCATGGACTGTTCGCTTCAGTGCTGTTTGGGGGCCCGCTCAGACGCGGGTGGAGGTTTGGGGGAGGCCGCTGCGCTCTTTGGAGCTGCAGGTAGACGGTAATCTAGCAGGGATTATTCCGTGGCGCGGCACACATCGCTATGCTTCGCAGTACTTTGGTCGACAAGGCCAGAACGACGACCCACGAGGGGGTCTCGGCGCAGTGTCCTTCCTGCGAGCTTCACGCGCTGGTGATCGTGCACTTGGCGCGACAGGCCGATGGAAACTGGACACAAGTTGACAACCCGCCGCTAGTGCAACGGCTGCTGGCGCGCCTGAAGAAGGACGAACCGGACACGCCGTCCGCCGAAGGTACGCTGCCGACCGAGGTTCAGATCGACACGTGCCCCGTCTGCATGGGCGCTTGGTTTGATCACGGGGAGCTCGACTCGCTGTCCGGGGATCTGGATCCCGTTGAGGAGGTGCTGGGCGAGGAGATCGTCCCGTCCACGCGGCCCTGCCCACTGGGGCACGGCGCCATGGTCGAGCAGCAGTTGCCGGGCGTCATCTCGACCCCGGTCGACCGCTGCCTGCAGTGCAATGGCATCTGGCTGGACGGCTCCGAGCGGCGCAAGTTGGCCAAGGCCACCACCAGCTCGGGTCAGGGCACCAAGACGTCCCGCTGGCTCAAGCGTGGAGCCATCTGGGCGGCGCAGGTCCTGACCCACCTGCCCGTGGAGGTCGACAACCCGGCACGCGGAACGCCGTGGGTTGTGTACTCCATCCTCGCGGGGCTGCTGATCGCGTTTCAGCTACAGGTGTACGGCTACATCGACATGTACGACAGCGGGCTGGTCAGCGGGCGACTCGTTCGCGACACCAGCAACTGGTACGAGCTCGCCACCGTCGGGTCGTATATGGGCCTTCATGCGACCTGGGTGCACATGCTCGGGAACGCGTACTTCCTCTATACGTTCGGCGACAACGTCGAGCACCTGTTTGGCCACCTGCGCTTTGCGCTCTTCTTTGTCGCCGCCGGCCTGGTCGGCGGCGCGGCGCACATCCTGCTATCCAAATCTACGGCGCTTCCAGTGGTGGGCGCCTCAGGCTGCATCGCTGGGGTACTGGGTGCCTACCTCTGGGCGTTCCCGCGACAGCGCCTGTTCCAGGTGATCTTGTGGATTCAGGTGCAGATCCCGATGTGGGTGTACCTGTTCGTTTGGGTCGGCTTCCACATCCTGATGGGTGTGTTCGCCACGGGCGAAGCGAGCAAGGGAACCGCATGGTTTGCCCACCTCGGCGGGTTCTTGCTCGGCCTGGCCGTGACCCCATGGGTCCTGCGCTGGCGTCGCCGTGTCGTGGCCCGCAGCGTGCGCGTCCCGGCCAAGCTGCCCGAGGGCGCCGCGTTGGCCGCACCGCTGGAGGGCTAGCCGCCCTATTGCTCGGGGGGTGTCCACGCCGTGTCGACGTTGTCGCCCTCTTCGAACCCGAAGAACACCCGCATCTGCTTGCGGATGAACTCTTGGCCGTCCTCGGTCTGCAGGTCGACGCCAAACGTGTTGACGTAGCGGGGCGACTCGGTAAGCCACTCGCGCCATGCCTCGTACGACACGGAGTCGAACAACAGCTGACCGAACTCGTCCGTGAACGGCTTGAACGGGAGCCCAGGCAGCTCGCGGCCCAGCTTCTTGCACATGACGGTCCGTGGCTCAGTCATCTGCCGGAACATAGCGACGACAACCCCGCACGGCCACCCACGGCGACCGCACGTCCGCTCACACGCCGCCGGGATTAGGCGTCGGCGAGCGACGCCCGAACGACGTCGACCGCCGTGCTGATCGGGATTCTGTCTTGGGAGCGGTCGTCACGGTGCCGGATGGTGACCGTGTCGTCCTCGAGGCTCTGCGTGTCCACCGTGAGCGCGTATGGCGTGCCGATTTCGTCGTGGCGCGCGTATCGCTTACCGATCGCGTGCTGCTCGTCGTACTTGGCGGCGATCCCGGCGGCAAAGAAGCGCGAGACGATCTCACGCGCCTTCTCGGGCATGCCGTCCTTTTTCACGAGCGGCAGGACCGCGCATTTGATCGGGGCCAGCCGGGGATGCAGGCGCAGAACGGTGCGCGCGCCCTTGCCGTCGGCGTCCGCGGGCTCTTCGTCGTATGCGTCGCACAGCACCGCCAGCAGCCCACGCGTGGCGCCGGCCGCGGGCTCCACGACATGGGGCAGGTAGCGCCACCCCTTCTTGCCCGTCTCCGGGTCGACCGCCTCTGCGTCGAAGTACTGGAGCTTCTTTCCCGACGCCTTGCTGTGCGCGGTCAGGTCGTAGTTCGTGCGACTGGCAATCCCCTCGAGCTCATCCCAGCCCCATGGGAAGTGGTAATCGACGTCGAAGCAGCCGTCGGAGTAATGGGCCAGCTCGTCGTCGCCGTGCTTGCGAAAGCGCAAGTTCTCCGACGACAGCCCCATCGACTCCCACCACCGCATGCGTTGCTCCTTCCAGTACTCGAGCCACTTGGGCCCCTCGCCCGGCTGTACGAAGTACTCCATCTCCATCTGCTCGAACTCGCAGGAGCGGAAGATGAAGTGCTCGACCTTCACCTCGTTGCGGAAGCTCTTGCCCATCTGCGCGATGCCAAACGGAATCTTCGCCGACGTCGACTGCTGAACCGCCATGAAGTTCACGAACATCGCCTGCGCCGTCTCGGGCCGCAGATAGATCGAGCTCTTGGACATCGCCGCCTCAACGGCCAGTCGCTGCGCCTTGGGGTCGTCACCGGATTCGATCGATCGCCGCAGCTCGGCGATGACCTCACCGACGGGATCGACGGGCCCCAGGCTGGTGCGAAACATGAGGTTGAACTGGCGCTCGTCGGACAAGAACGGCGAGTTGCAGTTTGTGCAGACGTAGCCGGCGTCGCCGACCGTCGCGCCCGTCAGGGTCTTGCCGCTGCGCTCGAGGGCCTGGTCGGTAATGTTGGGAGCGCTGGCCAGGGCGGCCTTGGCTCGGCCCTTGTCGGCCAGGGTGATCGTCACCGCAGTGCCGGGCTCGTGCCGCGGCGCCTTGTCGGCCCGGAACCGCTCGCCGCACACCTTGCAGTCGACCAGCGGGTCGGAAAAGTTCGATAGGTGTCCCGATGCCGTCCAGACATCGGGATGCATGATGATCGATGCGTCGAGGCCGAAGATGTCCTCGCGGCTGACCACCATGGAGCGCCACCACTCGTTCATGAGGTTGCGCTTGAGCTCCACCCCCATGGGGCCGTAGTCGTACGCCGAGCGCAATCCGCCGTAGATCTCTGAGCTTTGGAACACAAAGCCTCGCCGTTTGCACAGCGAAACGATCTTCTGCATGAGGTCGTGGGCGTCAGCGGGCGCGGACATGCGCCCTCCTTATCACTGGGTTGCCAGAGGGGCCAGCAACGCCGCCACCTCGTCTTCGCCCAGCCGCAGGCGGCCGCTACGACCCCTCGCAGCCGCAGCCTCGAGCACCCCGTCGGCCAGCGTGCGCTTGCCAGCCTGAAGGCGCAGCATCCGCTCCTCGACCGTCCCCCGGGCCACCAACGAGAGCACCAGGACAGGCTTGTCCTGGCCTATGCGATGGGCGCGGTCGGTCGCCTGGTCTTGCGCCGCGGGATTCCACCACGGATCGAAGTGGATCACCGTGTCGGCGGTTGTGAGATTCAGCCCAGTGCCGCCCGCCTTGAGCGAGACGAGGAACACGGGCACGTCCCCGGCTTCGAAGCGCGCGACGACCTCGTCGCGGTTTCGGGTCCGTCCGGTGAGCTTGCACGACGCAATGCCGTGCTCCCCCAGCGCCGTCTCGATGAGCCGCAGCATGCGAGTGAACTGCGAGAACACCAGGATTCGGCGGCCCGCCGCGACCAGGTCGACCACGGTCTCCATCAACAACGTCAGCTTTGCGCTCTGGGTGACCCCACTGGCGGCGGGGAACGCCACGAGCCGCGGGTCACAACAGACCTCGCGCAGCTTGAGCAGCGCCGCCAGCACGCCTATTTGGCTGCGCGCCAAGCCCTTGTCGTCGATGACCTCGCGCACCTGCGCGTCGGCGGCAAGGCGGACCGCCTCGTACAAGTCCCGCTGCTCACGGCCCAGCTCCGCGTAGCGGATCTGCTCGGTCTTGGGCGGGAGCTCGGGGAGGACGTCGGCCTTGGTTCGCCGCAACAAGAATGGTGCGATGCGACGGATGAGCGCCTGGCGTCGGTCCTCGTCGCCCTCGACCTCGATGGGCGTGCGGAACACGGTCGCGAAACGGCGCGGTGTCCCCAAGAGGCCCGGCATCACAAAGTCGAGCTGGGCCCACAGCTCCGAGAGGTCATTTTCGACTGGGGTGCCCGTCAGACACAGTCGAGTCCTCGCGTTGAGTCGACGCGCGGCGGCCGAGATTTTTGCGCTCGGGTTTTTGATCGCCCCCGCCTCATCGAGCACGGCGAGGTGAAGCCCCAGCGCCGACAGCAGCTCCACATCCCGCAACAGCAGCGCGTAGCTGGTGACGATGATGTCGTGACCGGCGAGCATCGCCAGCTCCCGCGTGCGCCCCGACCCGTGGTGCAGGGATACCGACAAATGAGGCGTAAAGCGTGCCGCCTCCGCGCACCAAACCGGCAGGACACTCGTCGGCGCGACCACCAGGCACGGCCTGTCCAAGCGGCCCGCGTGCTTTTCGACGGCGATGTGGGCCAGCGTCTGGAGCGTCTTGCCCAAGCCCATGTCGTCGGCGAGCAAGCCACCGACGGCGTGATGACGGAGGAACTGCAGCCAGGCGAGGCCCTGATGCTGGTAGTCGCGGAGCTCGGCTGTCACCGTCGGGGGCACGGCGACCCTGTCTGGGGGCACGCCTGCCGTGAGCCGCTCTCCGAGCTCTCGAAGCCGCGCCGTTCCGTACCAACGCAGGTCCCGCTCCGGATCGATCTCGAGCAGACGTGCCGCGGCCGCGCGTGGCAGCCGAAGGCGGTGCTGGCCGTCGAACGGGCGATGCGCCGACAGCTCGAGCAAGACACCGACGATGACGCGCAGGCGATCGGCGGGCATGCGGACCCGTCGCCCCTCCCCCAGCTCGAGCACGACGCCCTGCGCGGGGATGCTTGGCTGAAGCAGCCCTCGCTTCAACGCGCGCTTGACCGCGGGCAGCACCCCCACGCGCACGCCATCGATCTCCACGCCCACCGACAGCGTGAACCAATCACCGTCGTCGCTCTCCTCGACCTCCGCGTACCAGGCGTCGACGACCGAGAGCGTCCAGACGAACCCTTGACAGCGTTCGACCCGCCAGCCCTCTGCGGTCAGTGCGGGCATCGCTTCGGCGGCAAACGACAGCCACGCTTCTTCGTGGACCAAGCCGGGTGCGCCGAACTCGGCGTCGGCAAACGTCCACAGCGAAGGCCAGCGCTGCTCGGCATCGGGTTCGACGATCTCTGAGGTCGACAACCCCGTCTGCGCAAGCCGCTCCATGAGCTTCGCCTCCGCGGCCCGATCGCGGGGGGCGCGGAGCACCTGGGTCGCCTCGGAGACGATCGACGCCTCGGGGTACGGGTCGCCCGGATCGCAGACCGCCTCACCGTAGCGAAACGACAGCCGTGCCCAGCCTCCCGCACGGGCCTCCCCGTGCAGTGAGAGCACCGCGATGGGAGCCACCGCGGGCAGGGTGTGGAGCGTGAGCACGCGGGGCGCGGGGATGCCGGATGCTACGGGCCACGCGGAAGCTTCGAGGGTGGACTCGGCCGACAAGGCGGGCGCATGCGCGAGCGTCTGGGCTGCAGTCGGCGGCAAGTCGCAGTGCACGGCCCCGCAGTGCCCGGTCTCGGTATCGACCCAGTGCGGCGGGCGGAGTCCGACGACCTGCGCGCCCGCGGGCAGCCCCAGCAGTGCAGGGGTTTGGGTGCCTCGGTGATCCAAGCGCCAGCCCAGCTCAGCACGCTTGGCGCGTTTCCACTGCAACCGCGGACCGTCGGCGCTTCCCAGATGCGCCCGACCGGTCGCGACGAGCCGGGCCAACAGCTTGGGTCCCGTCTCGTCCGGCGGCAGACGCGGCATGACGTGGGCGTAGCCGTACGCGTGCCGCTCCCGCAAGCGAAGCTCGTGGTACAGGAGCCGGTCGTCGACCCCAACCCACTTGCCCAGTCGGTTCCGGGCCGTCTTGGAGGTGTCGTCGAGATCGACCGCCTGTTCACGACCACCCGCAACGCCGACCGTGTGCACCACAGGCGGTGACAGCCCTTCTCCGTCGATCTCGACCACGAACCGAAGCTCGCGGCGCGTCTTGGGCGGGGTGTGTTCTTCATTGGCGACGCCGCCGCGCAAGGCAACGCCCTGAGCCCACGACAAGAGTGCCTCGCGGCTGTCATCGACCACGAGCGCGGGCGGAGCCTCGGGCGCCGCACTGGGCCGCGGCGACAAGCGCTGCCACAGCAAGCTCGCGGCAGCCGCGATGTGTTGGCACTCGCGACCGACAGCACAAGCGCAATAGCCCTGCAGGTCCGTCACGGTAAACGAGACGTCCGATGCCGTGCCCGTCAGCGCGACCTCGACGCGATACGGGCGACGCCGGTCGCCCTGCACCTGCGCCACGAGGGCCGACCCCGTCTGACGCAGCACCAGAACGTGCGAACGCCCGAGGTACTCGCGAGCATTCGCGAGCACTTCGGGCGTGAAGTAGGCGGAGACCGCAGCGAGAGAATCCGGTGTCATCGCAGCGGCCAGCCGTGATGGCAACCGTTAGCCCGTGTAGCCAGCCGACAGCGCGGTGAAGTCGGCGTAGAACCACCAGCCGTCTCCGTCGGTGTCGTCGCCGTTGCCACAGTTGGTCGGGTGGCCGGGCAGCAGGCCCGCCACGTTGGTCGCGCCCGTGCTCTCGGTGAGGTCAGCGGGCAACGCCACCGCCTCCGCGTTTGCCGTGCTCAAGAACCCGCGGAGCGTGCCGCTGAGCAGCGACGTGGCGGGATCGCCCTGATAGGTCGCGGCGATCTCCGTCATCTCCAGCGGAAGCGTGAACGAAGTCGTGACGATCGAGACGCTGGCCGGCCCCGCGGAGAAGCAAGGACCCGCGGTCGTGCCTGGCGCGGGGTCGTACCCGCTCAGGTCGCCCGCCTCGACGTGGTCGCACGGACCCGCAGCCGACGACGTGAAGTCGGTTGGGAACTCCATGGTCATTGGAAGCAGCGAACAATCGCCGCCGCCAACCGGGCACGCGCCGTTGGCGAAGCTCAGGGTGCCGCCGCTGCCATCGGCTTGGTCGAGGGGGTCGAACACGAGCAGCAAGCTCAGGTCGAGCAGCCCATCGGGGGCGCCGTCCGGGCTCATGTCGGTGTTGATCGCCTCGTTGAACTGCTCGTTGACGCTGGAGCCCACGGGCACGCTATCGGTGACGTCAATACACCCGACCAACGTGTCGCCGAAAAAGTGCGGATCGCGAACGTTGAGCGAAGCAAACCGAAACACCGACACATCGCCCGCGGGCCCAGTCTCGGAATCGGTCGCGTCCGCATCGTCGTCACCCGTGCTGTCGGGGAGGGTGTCGTCCATGCCATCGCCCGCGGTGCTTGTCACACCATCGTCAGCGCCGTCGTCAACACCGTCGTCAGCACCGTCGCCGTCGTCGCCGGCCGTCGCGGTCGAGGTCGCCCCGACCGTGGCACCTCCGTCGCCGCCGCCGTCGTCGCCTCCGCAGCCGACAAAGAGAGCGAGGGACGCCACTGAAGATACAACTAGGGCAGGCCTGAGCAACATCGCCGCACTCTACACGCTCGCCACAACGGTAACCAGCGAGCGAACTCCGCGCGTTTGGCCGATCCAGTCGTGGGGACATGGTGGAGTTTCCGGCAACGGCACCGAAGCTGATAGCGTGCCGCGGGTGACGCCGTCGCCGTGGTGCTCGACTCCAGTTCTTGCCGTAGCCAGCCTTGCGCTTTGGCTTACGCATGGCATCGCAAGCGCTGCGCCGCCTAGCTCAAATGAGGGCGACTCCGAGCCACCACTGCTGTACCCGGATCCCGCGCCACCATACGACGACGAAGCCGTATCCGCGGTGACGTCAACAAGCACAACCGATGAGCCAGACCCAACCCCGCGCGCGCTGACGACCCTGTACGGGAACCCTCCCGACGAGGTTGTCAAACACCGCTCGCGCGGACGGCGGGTCTCCTTCACGCCCGATCTCATGGTGCGCGGCCGCGCGGGTGCCGTGTCGGAGTTCACGATGGACAGGCGGGGCACCCAATACGTCGAAGGCGTCGAATCCGCAGGCCGAGTGCGATGGCGCCCCGTGATCGGTTTTGGCCGCCGCGAGCAAGTGCGTATCGTCGGCATGCTCGACATCGCAAACGGCCGTTGGTCTCCGAAGAACGCGGCGAATCCAGAGGTGGAAGCGATCATCGACGCAGAGCAAGCGCCCGTTCAAACGGACTTGCGACTGATCGACCCGCGCGAGATGTACGTGGAGTGGACGAGCAAGGTCGGCCAGCTGCGACTCGGCCAGATGTCGTTCACCTGGGGTCAGGGGCTCGTCGCCAACGACGGCAACAACATGGATCGCTACGGGGACATGCGGTTTGGCGACGATGGCGACGGCTCGATCCAAGAACGCATCCTGTTTGGAACAAAGCCGCTGGCCCCCCTCGGCGGCGCGGGCAAGGACATCGTCGTAGCCCTCGGCGCCGACCTCGTCTATCGCGACCCCAACGCCGACCTGCGTGAGGGCGACCTGGCGGGGCAGGGTCTGTTTGTGCTGCGTTGGCAACCCGAGACACACCCCGACAACTGGCTGGGCACCTACGCCGTATACCGACGGCAGCGCAACGCAGACGACGGCGATGTCGTGGACGGTGACGACGACCTCGAGATCGGGGTCTTCGATTTCGCAGGACAAGGGTTCGTAAAACGGCCCAACCGCTTGACGCTGGTCGGCGCCTTCGAGGCCGCGGTCATCACGGGCCGCACGACGTTCGCCAAAGCAGAGCGGGATCATCAT
>Ga0316189_10000148_pt1 | contig 65263 bp, 76 predicted proteins | sample LowCovwburrow_MG_FD_204930 | JGI IMG/M metagenome (GOLD analysis project Ga0316189, IMG submission 204930) | Coastal sediment microbial communities from Maine, United States - Lowes Cove worm burrow | ecosystem: Environmental > Aquatic > Marine > Coastal > Sediment | place: USA: Maine...
GCCAATTAGCTCAGCCCAGTCATTTTTAGTCATACTTGGGATTTAGTTTTTATCTCTCTTAAAGTATAACACTTTTTTATTCGTATTCGAAATTATTTAATGAATTTAGTATACCCTCCTCCTTCTAGATTCTCCTTTGGAGAATCTAATCATTGGGCTTCCCTGCATTTTGTGGGGACCCCGTTTTTTTTTGTGATTGGTTTCTTTGGAATAGTCATTCCAAAGACTACTTACTGTTTGTTACTTATAACTAAACTCAGCTCCCCCTTTATCAAAGGGGATTGGAGGGATTTGTGATTAGAACACCCCCTCCTTCGGAGGGGGATGGGGGGAGGCCGCGATTGGTCTCGTATCTCACGTCTCACGTCTCACAGCTCAAATCTCCCAGCCGGGAGGGGGTCTCACATCCCATCTGGTGGACTGGCTTGCACCCCTCCTTCATCTGACATGATTTGTGGGTCAGAATCATCTGCATCAACTACATCGGCAATAGAAGTTGTTGCAGCTACGTTCTCATCATCTTGGGTTAAGATGGGAATACTATTTTTGGGCTCGGTTCTGGGAACAACATTTAAAACTGCCGGCTGGATGGAGGGTGGCTCTGAAAGTGGTATGGGTAAAATAGGGGGGTGGAAACGTTGTGTCATGTCACTCTCGAGGAGCTCTTTGGCCAGAGGAACAAAAAGATAGTCGGGGGCATAATCGTCCTCACTCAACACAGGAAAACGTAGGGCTGGAGTGAGCAGAGGGTCTCCTAAATACTCATCGTTATAAACTTGCATGAGCACTTGGATAGGCTTACCTAGCTTGAGATCAATCGCTTGATCCTGAGCCCCTTCCTCAAAATGATAATGAAATAAGTCATTTCCTGCTTTTTCAAGGTAGGCTTCTATGTCTGACCAGTCACTCACGGCTTGATATGAAGCACGTTCAAATTGCTCTGTGCGCAAGCCTTGAATGCTAATAATTTTTCGCCGCGGAACATCCACCTCCACCGTCAATCCCACAGGGATTCCATGGGCTTGATAGGCTATCTTTTCATCCAAAACAATGGGATAAATGACAGTGGCATGAGGTGAAAATAACTCGGGGTTATTGCGTTCATAGTGCTCAACCGTAGGAGCTCCATACGACTTAGTTTCAATGCCATATAAATTCAGAAAGACATTTGAAATATTCACAACGGTCCTTTCATCAGGAAGTTCGGCTAGCTCCACTTCTTGGCTTAGCCATTCATCGTTATCTGAAAAAAGACTGATCTGACTGCGATTAAAATCTAACTCAACCACATAATCATTCTTGTCTTGTTTCAAGCGAATGTTTTCAATGTTGAGTGATTCTAAGCTGTTCAAGTTCATCAACCCAAAGCCCAGGCTGTCTAAAAAATTGTTGAATACAGGTGTTGCCATCGGTGTTGAGAGGCGCTTGTAAACCTCCACATTCTCTGGTAATTCTAAGGGCTCCCCTTCGTAATTATAATGGTATGTGGTGATGGCTCTAGGCTCTAGAATAGGTAGGCTAGTTTCTATCATTGACTCTGACACTTGAGCGTCTACAAGCTCAATTAAGCCTTCCTCCTGGGTTGAAATAGCCGGAACTGAATCGACTTCAACTTTTTCGCTTGTGCCGGAGTGAGCCAAAGGCCCGAATGCTTGATCAGACAAAGTAATGACCTCCACTCCGTCAATGCTCTGAGGGGTCAATTCTATGAGCTGGTCCTCACTTAAGAGGATGGCAAATACCAGCCCCACCGTGATCACCGCACCACCCAAGGGATAAAAAATACGCCTGAGCCACAATGACACTCGCCCTTCATCATCCAAGAGCACTTCCATTTTTGGCTTTGGACTAACCTCCACTGAAACATTGAATAATTTTTCTTTTAAATTTTCAGCAAATTGGGGATTTACCTTAAAATCTGGCGTGGCTTTTTGGAGCTGCCCCAGAATCTTCACAAGCGCCTCCTCTTTTTCTTTCAATTGAGGGTCTAATTTATATAGGGCATCTAAAATGGATTGAAATTCTGGCTTCATAGAGATTGAATGGTCAAAAGTAAGATTAATAGGGGGGTCAAGTCATCACGTAGTTTTTCGATCACGCGCTTGAAACTCATTTTGCAGGCTGCTTCCGTTTTACCTGTGATCTCGGCAATTTCAGCAAAAGGATGACCTCCCCAGATGCGCAATAAAATGATTTCTCGGTGCTCTGGTTTTAATTTTTCTAGATAGACTTCAACCGCCTCCATTTTCATTTGAAAATCAACATCGCGCTCCACATCAGCTTTATCACTCACCCCCCATGCGTCCTCTAGCACTTGTGTGCCTTTAAAGGAGCGGTAATGATCGATGACTGTATTGCGCGCAATTTGATAAAGCCATGTCTTAAAAGACGCTTTTTGAGGGTCAAAACTAACCACTGCCTTGATCGCCTTCATGAAGACTTGACTGGTCAGATCTTCGGCGGTTTCGCGGTGATGGGTTTTGAAGTAAATGAACTGGTAAATGGGCTGAAGGTACTGGTCATACAGTGGACCAAAAGCTTCCAATTCACCTTTTTGGCATTTTTCTATGAGTGTTTTTTCCATGAATGGGTGATTTGTGTGGTGAATTCAGTTTTTATACTATAATTTTAGATCATTTAGGTACAGGAATATAGTATCAGAAGGCGCCTTTCTGATTCACCCACTTGATTATACGAGAGATTTAGGAAAAAGTAACAACGTTTTGGCCTCCCCTTATTATAAACAACCCCAAATTAAAGACAACAAGCGTCAAAAACATGCCCACATCCCCATTCTTCTGCCTTTGTTGGAATCAATTTTATCAACTCAAATTGACCACTAAACTCATCAATTTCACCTTCTTCACACAACAAAGGACCACCTATTTCCTGAGCTTCTGATTGATAATCAAATAAACCTAAAATAACATAAAATTGTCTATTTTTAACTAATAAATCACTTCTTTTGGCTTCAGAATTAAGTCGACGAGCAATTTCATCTTGCTCATTTAACTTTTTAACTAGAGCCCAGAGCCTTCTTTTTCTTTCCATGGGAGAGCTTTAGGGGTTAGGAGGGCTGGTGGCATAGAGGCTATTTTAATGCTTTTGTTCTAAAAATGCAAATGCCTCTTTTTTTCTTTTGAATAGAATTGGGAAAACAATAGACAACACTGTAATATGCATGGCTAAGCCTAATCCAAAAGCCACTGGAATGGCAAAAATACCAATGTGGCTAGAAAATACATTCGCAAGTATGATGGTCACAAAAATGGTGAAGGCGTGCATGAGCGAGGGAATGAGGGTGTTTTTGAGGGAATAAAACGCCCGATGATAGATGTGCAACAGGCTTTCGAGAGGGATTGAAAAACAGTAGACAATGAGCACCTTCCAGAGCAAGGTGACATCCTCCTCTCCGAATTCACCTCCACCAAATAAAAATTGAATGGCAAATTTGCCCAAAAGCGCCAATACAATGGCGGCCAGTGTCGTGTAAAAAATTGACTTGAAACGATTCTTTTTAAAATCTCGAATGAATTTATCGAATAACCCTTTACCAGCATCATGGGAGAGGGTGGGATACATGGCAGTTGCAATGGCGATTCCCAATAAACTCACTGGCAGACTTTGAAAGTTTCGAGCATAACCATAGAGGGTCACCTCCCCTTCTGGGAGCGCTGTGGCGATGTTAGTGAATTGAATCAACATCAGGCTAAACATGCCATATTGGAACATTTTAGGGAGGGCCAGTTTGATGGTCTCTTTGACCTCAGGCGTAAAACGAAAATCGAAAATGGTTTTGAAATTATATTTCTTCCTCTTGAGAACCACCATGCGGATGAATAAATGGAAAAGGGCTCCTGAAAGTGTTCCAAAAACAAGCCCCACCAAGCCAAAGTAGGGGTAAAAAATGAGAGCGCCCATCACAATCCCTGCATTGTAAAGCACAGGAGAAAGGCCCCACCACAAGAATTCTTTCATGCTGATGAGGATTTGCCCATAGGTTAAGCTGATGGCAAAAATGATGGGAGAAAAAAGCATGATACGGGTCAGGCGGATGTATTCTTCTAACTCTGCCCCTTGAAATCCCTTGACCACATAGGGCGCCAACTGAGGTAAAAAGACAGCTGTCAATGTTCCCACAATGGCAATCATCAAAATCCCATAACTCATCACCTGATGCGCATAGGCATGGCCCAGTGACTTTTTTTGATCGTGTTGACGTGTAAAGATCGGGACAAAAGCGGCTGAAAGAGCGGCCAAAATAAAAAGCTGCTGAATGGTGTCTGGGATGGTGAAGGCAGCATTGTAAACATCGAGTGTGCGGGTGGCTCCAAAGGTGTTGGCAAAAATTTTATCGCGGAGCATTCCAAAACCATAGCTCAAACCCGAGGTGAGCGTGATGGCCCATGATGAATGAAAAAGGAGGGTTTTTAGGTCATGTTTTTCTTTAAGATTGCGGAGGATATTCAACATAAAATGGAGTTAGTCAAAAAGGATTATAGCAGATAAAATATTTCTGTAGTGATTGGTCACTCCCAACCATTACAGAAATATTCCCAAACGCCTATCGTCATCTTTTTTCTTTTCTTTCTTAAAAAATAAATGGGAAGCGCTCGAGACTGTAAATTGACCAAATCGTTTATTTAGGTCATCTTTTGCCTTATTCAACCGTTCTTTTTGAAGCACTGGAAGCACCCCCTCGAAGAGGCTAAGCTGCTTGATACGACTGGATCGCAAGTCTACCAAAAGGATTCCTGCCGAACGCCAGTAACGGCCTGGTGGAATTTTGGCAATCAATTGTTTCAAGCAACCTGCCAGAGTGACAAAGTCATCGGTTGCTTCGGTTAAAGCAGATTTTAAGTACAAGGATTTAAACTCCTGATCCCTTAAATAAAGACGAAACTCTCCAGCAGCCAAATCATGTTGATGCAAAGACTCTATACTTCTTTCCAAGTGATAAAAAGACAATCCCTCAATGATTCTCATGTCATTGGATGGGCGAGGGAGGCTGCTGGTACGACCAATTTGCTTGGGGACTCGTGGCGTAGAATCCACTCGAAACATGTAATCTCCATGCAATTCCCTCCAGAGCATGATGCCATTTTTTCCAAACAGCTGCTTGATAAGCGTCATGGGTAATTTTGCCAAATCTTTGGCTGAATGAATGCCATAGTGTTGAATGGATTTTAATCTCTGACGGCCAATGCCCGGAATCTTACCCACCTCAACACTCATTAAAAAATCCATGATATCATTCGCTTTTAAAACCACCGTTCCATTTGGTTTTTTAGCTTCACAAGCCATTTTTGCAAGCACTTTATTGGCTGAAATACCCACCGTCACCGTGATGCCCAGCTGTTGCCATACATCGCTTCGAATGGCATCTCCCACCTCTAAAAATGTTTTTTTATGCATCTTTTCAATTCCTGAAAGATCCATGTAGGCCTCATCGATGGAGCTCACTTGAACCGTGGGACTCCAGGTTTTTAAAATTGCCATCAATCGCCGAGACATGAGGGTATAAAACTTAAAATCCCCCTCCAAAAAAATCCCGTCTGGACACCTTTTTTTTGCCTCCCAATAAGGCATAACTGTTGTCACCCCCCTCAGCTTTGCCTCCTGGGTTTTGGCCAACACAAAACTCCCAATACGCCCCAACACCATCACAGGCTTACCCCTAAGATGTGGGCTTCGAGAGAGTTCGCAAGAGGCGAAAAAGCCATCGGCGTCAATGAGTCCTATCATTGTGAGATTTGAGATTTGAGAGGTGAGATTTGAGATTTGAGAGGTGAGATTTGAGAGGTGAGATTTGAGAGGTGAGATTTGAGAGGTGAGATTTGAGATTTGAGATTTGAGATTTGGGCAATTTTTAAGCACTCCCTTGAGATTTTAGACGTTTGTGAAAGTTGTAGAGCATTCTTTGTAGCTCATCTATTTCTCTTAAGAAGTCATCTACGCTAGATTTCAGGTATTCAAATGACTGTGCTAATAAAAATTGAGTTTCTAACTCAGCCAAAGAACCTTTTGCAATAAGAATAAAGTGTGCAAATTCCTTATCTGACGTGCGCTGACTGCCCTCAGCAATGTTTGAAGGTATGGAAACCGCAGACCTTCTTATTTGACCCTGTAAGCCATATTTTTCCTCAGTTGGAAAATGAGCACAAAGACCATATGCCTTTTTAGCAATACCCATGGCTCTTTGCCATATTTTTAATTTTTTATAAGAATGACTGGTCATAAAATCAACCTAATAAGTAAAGCTTGTCCCATAGCTCAAAGCGTAGCGGTCTCATATGTCCAAGAGCTCATCAAAGTTTCCGCACCACTCCTCGTACCACCCCCATCATGCCCTGATGCACGTCGTCTTCGAGGGGGATTTCAGGGTAGCTGGGGTGAGCGGATTCGAGAATGAAATGCCCCTTGTTTTGCTTGAGGGTTTTGACCACCATTTGCCCCTCCAGATTCACGACTACCATTTGCCCTAAATGGACCGCCTCGGTGCGTCGGACGATGACAATGTCTCCATCTAAAATACCGGCCTGACTCATGCTGTCTCCTTTGACGCGTATAAAAAACGTATTGTTGGGTTGTTCGATGAGGTATTCATCTAAACTCATACGATCATTAGCCTCCTCTTCCACTGGACTGGGAAAGCCAGCTCGAACCGATTTGTAATAGGGCAAGCTCATGAAATGAGGCCCTGGAATGAGTTTTTGACCTTTTTTCTTGAGAAATCCAGCGGCCACCAGCTTGTTGATGGCATAATAGGCAGTGGACTTTGATTTGCAGCCAAAAATCTGGCGCATCTCATTGTAAGTGGGTAAAAATTGATGCTCTCGGTAATACAGCCTTAATTTTTGAAGCTGAGATTCGTAGGTCATTCTTTTTGAGTTAAAAGTTAACGGTTCAACCTTAAGTGATTGGTATTTGGTAGACATTCTTTATTTTAGTGAACAAATGTTTACTTTTCAAGCACTTTGAATTGACGAAGGCAATGTTCGATCGACAATGATTTTTTGTTACTTTTTTGACATAATTACGTATTAATTTCTGAATCATATATTTTCAACTTAATTTTTTACCCCCTTTCCCATGAAAAAACGATTCTCACTCATTGTGGCTGGTGTTTTGGTTTTTGCGGCTTCCACCTATGCTCTTTCACCACCAATGTTTACATTTAATGACGATGCTGACTTTGCCCCGTGGTACTCTGGTGCGGTCTATCACTTTGAAAGCGAAGGTGTGATCACAGGTTATGCTGATGGCAACTTTAAGCCCAATCAAAACATCACCCGAGGCGAAATGGCCTTGGTACTCCAACGCTTTGAAGAGAAAATTTTAAATGAAAAAATAGAGTCGCTTTCTCAAAACAATTCAGATAGTGACTTTGTGTGGTCAATCGACAATGTCATCGACAACATGCGCCGCTTTGAAGGTCAAGATATTGACCATAAAACGTCAATCATCATTGCTGAAAGTGGATTAAGACGACTAAGACTTCCCCCAGAAAGTCATAAAATAGAAGTTAAAGATGAAGACGCCAATGTGCCTGAGGGTTATGAGGTTTATTTATATGACGCCTCAAATGGCCACGAAGCCCCCACTGTCTATCTTCACTACACTGGATTTCGTTCGTTTGGAGATTACTTAGATACGGTGGATGAATGGTTTGGTCCATTCTAAATCAATTTAAAAAGGCATTGAGCAGGTTTAGAGAGAATGTGAGCCTGTTTTTTGCTATAATTGAATTCCTATTTTAGCCATGTATAAAAAACCTTTCCACATCACCGAAAAAATCTCTAGCAATGCCTTTAATTTTGAGAAACGCAGCACTCCAAAACTTTATGTTCCCTCTGTGATTGAGGGGGAATTGAGTGATGTGAAGGTGGGGAATGAAGTGGTTTTTGAGGATTTTGACGAGTACGACCAGCTGCAATCTTGTGTCGGCCTGGAGCATTTAGTAAAACTCCCTCATCCTGTGACTCAAAAGCCCATGGTGGTGGTCGACAATCACAATCATGTGTTTTACTTTTGGTATGAAGCCTGGCAACAAGGGCTGATTGATCGTGGGATTCAGTTGGTGCACATTGATGCCCACCGAGACACTCGCATTCCTGAGCGAAACCTGACCCATGAGGAGGCCAGTGATTTGAAAAAAGTTTTTGAGTACACCAATTCTATTTTGAATGTGGGCAATTACATTCCCCCTGCCATGAAAGAGGGGTTGATTGGCGAGCTCATCTCCATCACCAGCGAACGAGAATTAGATTTGGCTCAACCTAAAAAACCTTTTATTTTGAACATTGACTTGGACTTTTGGGCTCCTGAAATGGATTATATTGATGAAAATAAGAGTGTTTCGATGATCCGAGAATGGATTGTGGACGCTGACTTGATCACTTTTGCCACCTCTCCTTTTTTTATTGATCAGGAAAAGGCTATTGAAGTGTTAAGAAAGTTGGTAGAATGATACCCCTGTAACACCTCTCATGAAACAGCGACTTGACCGACATTTAGTAGTGGAAGGGCTGGCCACTACCCGCTCTCAGGCCCAGCTCTTGATTAAAGAAGGGCATGTGAAAGTGGCTGGGAAAGTCATCACTAAAGCCGGTTTTGAGCTTAAGGAGGGTCAAAAAGTTGTTGTCGAAATTGACGACACTTTTGTAGGACGTGGCGCGAACAAGATTAAGGCGGCTGTAGAGGTCTTTAAAATTGAGGTGAAGGGCAAGGTTATTGCTGACTGTGGGGCCTCCACGGGTGGTTTTACAGACTATCTTCTTCGGCAAGGGGCCATAAAATCTTATTGCATTGATGTGGGTCACGATCAACTGGCTCCGGAGCTATTGAAAGATGAGCGGGTGATGAATATGGAAAAAATCAACCTGAGACACCCCCTAACTCTGCCTGAAAAAGTAGATTTAGCCGTGGCCGATCTCTCTTTCATCTCACTACGATTGGTATTACCCACCATTCATTCCCTTTTAAAAGAAGGGGGTGAAATGATCCTCCTTTTTAAGCCTCAATTTGAGGTGGGTAAAGACAAGGTGGGGAGAAATGGGGTGGTTAAGAATCCAAGAGACCGCAAACGAGCCCTAGATCAGTTTTTGGACTGGTGCCGCACGCAAGAGCTTAAGGTGTTGGGGGTGATGGAATCGCCTATTGTGGGGAAGGTGGGGAATCGGGAGTTTTTGGTGTGGATGAGGAAAGATTAAGATGAACTCCAAAAACACCCCACTACTTGTGAGCGGGGTGTTTTTGTGTGAACTCTATTTTTTCCCAAATTCCGCAATTCCCTTAAGCGCCTCCAATCCCTCCACAGGCACCATCCAAATGGTGGTGTTGGATTGATCAGAAGAAAGGTCGTTGATGGATTGCAAGGTTCGAAGATGAAGGGCGCCCGGAGCTTCAGCTAGCATTTTAGCCGCCTTGGTCATATTGGCTGCTGCAGCCACCTCTCCTTCTGCCTTGATGATGACAGCCCTCTTTTCCCGTTCTGCCTCAGCCTCTTTGGCCATGGTTCGCTTCATGTTTTCAGGAAGACCAATGTCTTTAAGCTCCACTGCTTCCACCAAAATTCCCCAGGGATCCGTGGCCTTGTCGACAATGAGTTGAATTTTTGCAGCAATAGCCTCTCGCTTTTCCAAGAGCTCATCCAAGGTCACTTCTCCCACCGCATTACGCATGGTGGTTTGAGCCAATTGAGAAACGGCAAAATAAAAATTCTCAACTTCGATGACTGATTTACCAGCGTCTTTAATTTTGTAATAGATCACTGCGTTGATCCGGATTGAAATATTGTCTTTCGTGATGGCATCCTGATCGGGCACATCCACCACTTTGGTACGAAGATCGACCTTGACCATGCGCTGAAAAATAGGGATGACCAAGCGCCACCCAGGATTTTTCATTCCTGTAAATTTACCAAGTGTGAACATGACACCGCGTTGATACTCATTGACCTGCCTGATGCTGATCAAAATAATGACCAGAACAATGACAATGAGTGTTATTCCTGGACCATACATAATATTTTTTGTTATAGACTAAATTGAATCAATCATACACGCTTAAGCTATTGTTTTGAAGGTCAATTCCGGGTAATCTAGTGCCATGACAGAAGATGATTTAAACATCTTTGGCGATCACCTAGTGGCAAGCCTAGGCACCAATGAAGTGGAACTCAAAGAAATCCCCTCCTTAAGACCTGAGGAATCTCCTATTTTCCTGTTTATTTTTCGGGATTATCCAGATGAAAACCTCACGACATTTGTGACCTATGGATTGTCGGAAGTGACTCATCCCACGTGGCATTTTGGTCGGCCAGAACTCATCCTTTCCGTGGAATCTAATAAAGATGCCTGGGGCATTGGATTGGCTTTTATTGTCGATCAATTTCGAGGAGATAAAGCATTTAGCCATGGCAGCACCTACATGCTCGATCGCCCTCTGATTGACGAGTCAGACATGTCAGGATTCGTTATTTTTAAGCCCAGTTTTTTGGATTTGGAACAAAGCGTATTTCAATTGCCCACCACGACGGTTTATTTAACCCAAGCTTACCCCATTTACCCCAATGAAGCTCAGGTGATTGAAAAAAGAGGATTTGAGGCCTTTTGGACCGATGAGCGATTGAAGGATGTTTATGATGTGGGGCGGGAGGAGATTGCGTGGGGAAATTGATGATGGCTTGATTTTCCATCTTATTCGATGTATAAAGTTAGACCTCCCTTTATTTTTTTGATGAGGGGAAATGCAACATCGAAACTCACAGAAACGGTTTTATAATGAGAATTACACGTATTTTGTGACAGGGGTGACCAAGAGTCGTTATCCGTATTTTAAGGAGGAGGTGTTTTGCGAGGTGTTTTGGGAGAAGTTACAATTGTGCATTAAATTGAAAGGCTTCTTTCTTCATGGATGGTTTTTGGGTTATGATCATTTTCATCTTTTATTGACCCCAATGAGCAATGAAAATATTTCAGAAATCATGAGATCCTTAAAAACAAATGCCTCCCGTGCCATTAACCAAATTCTTGAAGGCGAGGTCTGCAGACCTCGCCTTCAAAATGGTAATCACGAAGTACACCAATCCGAAATCAACATTCATTATTCCAAATTAAAATCACTTCAACAAAAATTCCACCACAAACATCCCATCCCCGAATTATCATTCCCACAATTCCAATGGCAACAATCCTTCCACGACCATGTGATTCGAAATCAACGAGACTATGAAACTCATCTGAGATACATTGAATACAACCCCGTCAAACACGAGATGCCGGAGGGGTGGAGGTGGTGGGGGTTTGGGGTGAATTGAAAAATTGAAGGCGAATCATTGATGAAGCGAGACTCAAAAAATATGAAGGCGAGGATATACATCCTCGCCTTCATATTTTTTGACCTTCAATTTTTGGGGAAAGATCAATTGTCATCCCTCTTAATAAGCGCTACACTATTGATGAAACGTAATTTTAAAATCACCCATGAACTTTCCTCAAATTGGACAACCCCTGCAACAAGACCACCTCGATTTTCTAAACACCCTCAGCAAAGGTTGCCGGGCTTCTATCGTCGAAATGGTGATGAATTCTCAATCAGGTCATCCAGGAGGGTCTTGCAGTGTGATCGATTATTTGGCTTTGATCTACAGTTTTATCGTCAGTCAAACCGGAGAAGATGTGGTGGTTTCCAATGGTCATGTGTCGCCTGCGGTTTATTCTATTTTGGGTCGCATGGGCTACATTCCGATTGAGGAGGCCGTGAAAGGGTTTCGAAAAATTGGCGAGATTTATGAAGGGCACATCACAAGGCATGTAAGGGGAGTGACCTTTGGAACGGGACCACTAGGCGTCGGTGTTTCGGTCGCGAGTGGCTTTGCCATGGCTGAAAAAATGAAGCAAACGGGGCGTAAGGTGTTTGGTATTTTAGGGGATGGAGAGAGCGATGAGGGGCAGGTCTACGAGATGATGCATTTTGCCAATAAATATAAATTGAACAACTACATTTTATTCATGGATTACAACCGGGTTCAGCTCTCGGACAGTTTGGCTAAAGTGATGCCCATCAACCCCAAAGCCACCTGGGAATCGGCCGGGTGGAAGGTGATTGAAGTCGATGGACATGATTTTGGAGCCATGTGGGAGGCACTTGGTGAGGCCTATCAATCGGAGCAACCGGTTATTTTGATTGGAAACACCGTGATGGGGAAAGGCGTGAGTTTTATGGAGCCTGATGGACTTGCTGATAAAGCGACCTGGCATGGCATCGCTCCCTCTGTGGAGCAAGCTGAGAAGGAATTGGCCGGACCATTGAAACTTTCCGAAGAAGAGAAAAAGGCAATTGCTGATTTTCAATCACGAGTCACCTGGCAGCCGCCAGAGCCTGGAGCAATAGAAAGTTTGAGTGAGATGCCAGGGGTGAAAGCTGGAAAACCACACATTCTACCAGCGGGAACAAAATCCGACTGTCGCTCGGCCTATGGAAAAGCCCTGTTGAACTTGGCACAATTGAATGACAATGTGATTGCCAGCACGGCTGATTTAGGCGGTTCGGTGAAGACCGTGGTGATGGGCAAGGAGTTTCCGGAACGACATATTGAAGTAGGAATCGCCGAGCAACACATGGTCAGCTTGGCGGGAGGGATGAGCTTTAAGGATTATATTCCTTTCACGTCAACCTTTGGAGCCTTCATGAGCAGCCGCGCCAAAGACCAAGCCCGCGTGAACGATATTAACTGTGCCAATGTTAAAATGGTGGCGACCCATTGTGGACTTTCAGTGGGAGAAGATGGACCAACGCATCAGGCTATCGACGACATGGGGTCTTTTGTGGGCTTGTTCAACACTCACGTTTTAGAACCTAGTGATGCCAATCAAACCGATCACATCATTCGTTATATTGCCTCACATTACGGCAATTTTTATGTGCGGATGGGACGTCATAAATTTGAGGTGATCCTGAAAGAAGATGGCACGCCGTTTTACGATGAAAATTACAAATTTGAATATGGCAAAGCTGACCTACTCCGCTCTGGCAAAGGGGTGACGGTGGTGGCTGGTGGGAGCATGGTGAATGTAGCCGTACAAGTCGCGGATTCACTGAAAGCGGAAAAATCAGTGGAAGTGATTGCGGTGAGCTCGATGAAGTCAATTGATTTGGACACCCTCCTTCCATCGCTTGAAAAGACGGGCAAATTGATCACGATTGAGGACCATAACCCTCACAATGGCCTGGCATCTCAGGTAAATTCAGTGGTCGCGCAAGAAGGGCTTTCGGTGATGATCAATAATATGGGAGTGCGGGCTTACCAACTTTCGGGCACGGCGGACCAGCTTTATGATGCGGCGGGGATTGGTAGGGGGGATTTGGAGAGGGCTTGTCGAGGGATTTAAATGAAAATTTCTCTGAAGGCCAGGGTTTTTGAAGTGATTCCTAAGGAGACTGGTCTATATTTAGGTTGTTGTGGAGAATATGGAGTTTTTTAAGTTATGTGGATAAGAAAATATTTTATTGTACTGAGTTTTAAAAGGGAAATTTGAAAAATATCAAAAAATTTAGTACTTCGTCACCCCACCTCCTCAATAATCTATCGACATTTCATTCAAAAAATGTTATCATGAGATGAAATCAATAAAAAATATGACTAAAGAAGACTTTCTCATCGACGAAGACCATTTTAGAGTGGCCATCTTCGGCTCCGCACGTATCGAAGAAAAAGACCCCATCTATAATCAAATCAACCGCTTGGCTCGTATGATTGCTGAAGCTGAAATGGACGTCGTGACTGGTGGAGGTCCTGGCTTGATGGAAGCCGCCAACAAGGGGCACAAAGAAGGGCGAAAGAACGATAAAATTCATTCATTGGGCTTGAATATTTTACTTCCTAACGAGCAAGATGCAAATGGCCATCTGGATATCAAAAAGGATTTTGACCGGTTTTCTGACCGCCTAGATTACTTCATGTCCCTGTCGGATGTGGTGGTCGTGGCTCCCGGTGGTGTGGGAACCATTTTGGAACTCATGTACACCTGGCAACTGCAACAAGTCGAGCATACCTGCAACTCTCCCATCATTTTATTGGGGAAGATGTGGAAACCCTTTATCGAATGGATTGAAAAATGGCCTCTCAAGCAACGATTGATGAGCAAATCAGATATGATGCCTATATTTTTGGCTGAAGATTGTGAAGAAGCGATGAAAATTATCAAAAAGGCGCAACATGATTTCAATGAAAAAGGGCCTGATTATTGCTGGAATTTCTTTAAGTACAAGCTAGACGTTTAATTTTTAATGCCAATCTTTAGTCGCAACGTACAAATAACTTTAAACCAGACAAACCCTAACGAAACAACAGCCAGGTACTAAAATCACTAAATAGAATGGTTTCCTGGGCATTTCTAGGAGTCTGAGGAGAAACGAGCGGACATAGAGATGAATGAAGCACAATCTTGAGACCGCTTCGTGTTCTCTTCAGGGTTTTTTGGTTCGTTTTTGACCCCAAAAATGAACAAACACTGAGATAACAAAAACGTAATCGGCGATTAGCCGGAAATAAACGGAAATCAACACACCTAGGTAAAAATCGGGGAAAGGCTGACTCTGTAATCATTTCAATTCTGAGACTATTAATCTCCATTAAAAATTGACATCACTATTCCTTAGGAAGCTCCAAGGTATTCAACATGTCCATCAACTGGCTCATGTGATTTTCTCTTTCTCCTTTTTCAGGATGAGCAACAGCCAGCCGGGCTAAATAAATTAAACCATCCCCCTCAATCACAACAGACCGCACTTGCTCATCCCCCTCTTCGCTCACATATTCCCATGCGTTTTCCCCTGAAACAGTCAGAGCTTGAGGATCAGTTTCTTCCTTTAAAAATTCCTGAACCCAACTTTCCACATCAAGGTCGGAGGCATAACGTTCGACTTGAAAAGACTTGGATGTTTCAACTGATTCCCCATCAACCTCGCTTTTTTCGGACCAATTCCAGGTGGTCAATACTCCCCCTCCTCTTGACTCAGTGGGAACGTCACTATCGCATGGGTAATTAAAACTGAGTCCATTTGGAGTCGCTTCACAGTCATTTTGGACCATGCTTTGACCACAAGCCGTTAGCAGCGTGAGGCCCAAAAAACTTATAAAAATGCTTTTAATAGGAGCTTTCATGATTTTAAAATTAATTTATGCACCCATTTTAGCATTTAAACGACTCCTTTTGAATAAAAAATTAACAAAAACCCCCGATTCAAATTTGAATCGGGGTGCTTTTGTATGGCTCCATCTGGTCAAACGTCGATCACATTTTAAAGCGTGTCGAGTAAGGCCTAGAGCCAAACATTTTCTGGTGACTAACCAGAGATAAATTCCAAGCTGTATTTTGGTTGTTGTTTTCGTCCTTCCAAGACGTATCCTTGGGCGCCTTCTTTTTGTTTTTAATTTTTGTATTAAAATAGATGACAGAATAAATGGTGTTGGACTCATGCTAGTCTCACTGAGCCGCATCATAAAGCCTAGGAACCAACAAGCAAATTTTTAATTTTAAGTTTTAAATTTTAAATCGTTTTTGGAATGATAAATCATCACCAATCACTCATTTAGAATTTAGAATTAGAAATTTAGAATTCACTCGCTGGTCTCAGGGCTTTATAATCAGGTGATCCAGAATGGGGTATCGAGCCAAGCGCTGATCATTTACACAAGGTAGATGTATCAGGGGATGCAAGGCCGCCGTCATTCCAGGTCTTTTGATTTTTGTTTTTAAGGAGCTGAGAGATTTGCTGGCGTCCGGTAAAATTTGTGTGAACCGTGCTGAACAAATCTAGTTATTATATCAATCCTAAAATTATTTGCAAGTTTTTAGAGTTGACATCCTAATTTAAATGTTGTGCTCAATCTATTTTGAGTGAGCGACACATAAAGCCTAGCGTAGTGACACAAGATTTTGTGTCTCTACCTCAGGCTTTATAATCAGGTGATCCGGAATGGGGTATCGAGCCAAGCGCTGATCATTCACGCGAGGTAGATGTATCAGGGGATGCAAGGCCGCCGTCATTCCAGGTCTTTTGATTTTTGTTTTTAAGGAGCTGAGAGATTTGCTGGCGTCCGGTAAAATTTGTGTGAACCGTGCTGAACAAATCTAGTTATTATATCAATCCTAAAATTATTTGCAAGTTTTTATGTTTTACTTTTTTATAAAATGTTTTATAGATGAAAAGGCGACGTCCGAGGGACGTCGCCTTGGTGCCTGACCCACGCTGGGTTTAGAGGTCAGACACCTTTCCTCGTGCAACGCGCGCAGCTTGATAGGCGTCGTACGCGTCGTTCATGCGCCACTTTAGGTCCATAACGATCTCCTTTCTTGATTCTATTCAAGGCTGGCCCATCTGGCTTGGCCTAACTTGAGTTAAAAATTCACCGACTGTTCGCCTTCTTATGTTGTAGCAGCCGGCCAATGAGACTTGTATGTCGTGCATCATACTGTAGGTAGATTTCCCCCTGCATGACACCCCCCTTCTTCGGCGTTCGAGGCTTTACGAGTGACTATTATGACCACCTCAGCATTGAGGAGTCGTTTGACTCGCATCATTAACTTAATACAATTTTTATTTATTGTCAATATTAAATTTGACATTTTATATTTTATCGTTCATTATATCATAAATTACCTTAACGTAAATTAAACAACATGTCTTCCAGCCCCTCCCATTCAACTGATGATTTTTATGACTCACCCGAAGAAGCCTTAGAAGACTTTAGAAGTCTAATTTCGGATTTCTTGATTCAAATCACCTCAAAAGGAATTGAATTTAAACCTAACATCGATAAAAGTGGGCTTATTGACTTTTTAAACCTTGCCCACTTTCTTTTAAAGCAAGATAAATTGCCAGTGCGAGTCTCTCGTGAGCAACTTGAGGCAGCTACTCAAGAGGCTGAAAACAGAATTAATGACGTGAGAGTTGAGGTAAAAATATCCCTGAATCCTGAGGAACAGTCAAATTCAGCAGGAATTCAAGCCTCAATTAAAAACTTCATTGACATGGTGAGACGGGGGGAGCTTCATCCGTTTAATACTCCTAAGACTGGAGCAGAAAAGCTACCAGGAGCAGAAAAAGCGCAGAAAAAAAGAGCCAAAGAAATGCGCCGCCTTGCTGTTTTTATCGATGACCATCGATTAGATATTAAAAAGAATAGGCCTGGCATAAGGCATAATTTAGATGAAATTAAAAGAAGAGGTCAGATTATTTTGGATAAATTCAGACATTCCATTGAAGAAGGACGAGCTGATGAACTGATTGAGGCCATTGATTTGATGTATGAAATGGGCCGTCAGTATGACATTGACCACGAATACCTGGAAGGTAGAGCATCACCCACAGGCAGAAGATATGTGGCAGCCTATAAATTTGTACTAGCAAGTTTCGCTCTGACACACCCCATTCCATTCTCACCTGAGATGCTTGAGTCATTAAATAATATCGCTGCAAATGATGCGCGTTATGAATGGCTTAAAGGTAAAAGCTTTGTCCAAGTGATGATTGACGCTCATTATCAAAAAGAAACCTTGGAAGGCGCTGATGATGAATTTTTAGCCCGCCTGATGGATCTTGAGTTAAAAAGGCCTCAAGCATCAACCCGTCAGGGGCCAGAAAAAAAATCTACCAGAAGGCACATGGGCTTCCCTAATTGGAATCAAAAGACCAAGGGCGGGAGTAGCACTACTCCTTGTGACAGGCAAACCTCAAATCCCACCCCTCCTCGTCCTAAAACCCCTCCAACACATCAATCCACATTCACACCTAAAAAACCTGGAGGACGAGGAGATAGACGACACCGAGGTGGGTCAGGTAGAAATCCCTTGAAGATGGCTTAAGATTTATTTATTTTCACCCACCCCTCATACGCTTTTTTAAGCTGAGGGAATTCAAGTAAATCTCCCGACCGTTCCACCACGGATTCAGCGGCTTTTCGGACGCGATCGAGGAGGATGCCATTCATCAAATTAGCTACTTTTAAGTCGGGAACGCCTGACTGACGGACCCCGTACACCTCCCCTGGACCCCGGAGCTTGAGGTCGATTTCGGCGAGCATGAACCCGTCCGTATGGTCAGTCATGGCTTTGAGGCGAGTGTAAGTCAGTTCGGAGCTGGAATTGGTGTATAGAAAGCAGTACGATTGCACATTCCCCCGACCCACACGCCCTCGGAACTGATGGAGTTGAGAGAGGCCAAAGCGCTCAGCCCCTTCGATCAGCATGAGGGTGGCATTGGGCACATCCACCCCCACTTCAATGACTGACGTGGAGACTAAAATTTGAATCTCATTGCCTTTAAAGGCCTGCATGATGGCATCTTTTTCTTCGGATTTCATCTTGCCATGCAGCAAGCCCACTTTATGATTGGGAAATACGGATGTTAGATGCTCAAATTCACTGGTCACTGATTTGACCTCGAGCGTGTCTGAGTCATCAATGAGCGGACAAATGACATAAAGTTGCTGTCCTTGCTGTAGCTTACCCTCCACAAATTTATAGACAGATTTACGATGCTCTGGGGGGACCACTTTGGTTTCGATGGGCATCCGACCCGGCGGCATTTCGTTGATGACGGACAAGTCTTGATCACCATAAGCCACCAAAGCCAAGGTACGAGGGATGGGAGTGGCGGTCATATTCAAAACATGAGGGCTCCCTTGCCTGACCAACATTTCGCGTTGTTTGACGCCAAAACGATGTTGCTCATCGACCACGACCACCCCTAGCTTTGAAAATTGAATGCTCTCTTGAATGAGGGCGTGGGTTCCAATCGCAATGTCCACCTGGCCATTGGCAATGCCATTGGTCACTTGCTTTTTTTCAGCGGTTTTCAACGCCCCAATCAACAATTGAATGTTCACCCTCAATTGGTCGGGAAACTTTTTTTCGTAGGCATTCAGAAAATTAGTGACTGAGATCAAATGCTGACGGGCCAACACTTCGGTAGGGGCAATGATGGTGGCTTGGTAGCCATTTTTGACGGCCTGAAGCATGGCTGTCATCGCCACAAGTGTCTTGCCTGAACCCACATCCCCTTCGAGCAAGCGCATCATAGGATAAGGCTTCTCCATGTCTTTTAAAATCTCGTAAATCGCAATTTTTTGGGCATTGGTCGGGGTGTAGGGGAGGGTGGAGAAAAATTCCTTTATGAATTCAGGATTTAGGGGCATGCCAGAAGAGACACAAGATGTTTCGTCTCTACTGGCATGCCATTCCTTCTTCTTTTTAACCGCCTTCAACTGAAGGAGGAAAAGCTCTTCATAGCCCAATCGATCTTGGGCCGCTTCGAGTTTTTTGGGGTTCGAGGGGAAATGGATCTCTTGAATGGCCTCCGCTTTTGGCATTAATTTTTCTTCTTTCAAAATTGCTTCAGGCAACACCTCATCAAATTCTTTGGCCAAATAAAGTAAGGGATGAACCTTCTCCCGTAGCCATTTAGACGTGATTTTATCGTGTTGTGAGTAAACTGGAACCATGTTAGAACTGTGCACTTGAACCGCTTTAATTTTCTCAATCTGAGGATTTGAAATTTGGTATTTTCCATAAGCATATTTCACTTTTCCTGAGATAATAATCTCCTTATCCATTGGCAACGTACGGATGAGATGAGGCTGGTTGAACCACACCACCTCAGACTCAAAACCCGCCTTATCATAAAACATCGCCTTGACGAGCTTCACCCTTCTATTTTTGGTGGGAATTTGCTTGATCCCATGTAAAAATCCCCGTGTGGTGATGGCCTCCCCTTCTTTAGCCTGAGCAATGGAATCCACATCTGAAAGATCCTCATAGTGACGGGGGAAATTCAGGAGGAGATCGGCCACGGTGAATAAGCCCATTTCTTTGAGGGCTAAAATATACTCCGATCGCGTGCTGAGCGCTGCTTCAAGTGGTGTGTTGAGGTTCATGCCCTTATTTTAGAATAAAGATAAAGGCAAGGGCAAGGGCGAAGCTGAATTATTGCTTTAAAACTCGGTCTTGAGCTGACTTGACGATTTCACCCATCCTGTAAAAGCCGTAAGCATAAGCCATGAAACTTCCAATCCAAAGGAAATCTAAGATGACATTGAAACTAAAAACTCCTTCTTCATATGGCTCATAATAAATGGCAAAGCCAATGTCAGCAAACAAGGTGAAGATCAATCCTAAAAAGATTCCGAACCAGGTGTAAAACAGCCGTCCCCCCTTAAACTCATCCGCCATCTTCAATACAAACATGGCCAATACAAGAAGGATTAAGTCTCCCACTCCATAAGTCATGGCTACAAAATTTTCCAGTGCGCCTGCTCCCGCATCATAAGCAAGGTAAAGTCCAAAATAGCCCACCACACCTGCCAGTGCCAATGTGATTAAACTCATCATTAATTTTGAAAAGCCACTCACTTCAGACCAATCGACCTTCATCAAGCGCCACTCCTTAAGCAATCCAATAAAAAGAAGGGGATAAGAAATGATGTAAAAATAATCAGCCGCAGAAGGATAAGGATCAAGGCCTATGAATTCAAATATAGCCCACAATGCCTCCCCTACAAAAAGGGTTAAAAATGACAAAAACATAAAGGTGAGTGCGCTACCATGCTGCCCCTTTCGACCATAAAGATTAAGCGCATACATCACCGCCGCCACAGGGAAAAAGCTAGCAATGAGATAAACAAAATCTGCTTGCTTAAAGCCACTATTAAAATCGGGGAAAAGAAAATAGAAGGCCACTGTAACCACGGCATAAATTAAAAGGCCTCCGGTGAACCACTGATTACGCTTGATCATCTTGCATCGTTAGGTGATATTTTTTAGCAAGAGGGGTCAACACTGTCTTCGTTTTCTTCGGACCAATCGTTTCTGTTAATAACTCCTCTATTGAGGCGAAAATTGTTTTTACATCCTTGTCTTCATAAAACTTAGTGTAAAGGGTTTTGGTATAACTGCCAAAATACTCCTCAACTAATTCTAGCGCCTTTTCTGTGATTTCTTCTTTTTTTGTCATGTCTACACTGAGGTTAACACAATTATTATATACTTGTTAAGACGAAAATCAGAAATTAAAATGCTCCTCACGCTGACCTCCAATTATCAAGCCATTCCCCGACTTTTTCAGACGTTTCGTTCAGACGTGGGCGTTCAATGGTTACATTGTGTGGGAGTGCCTTAAGAAACATCTTGCCATATTGCTTGGTGAGCACCCGGTTGTCAAGAATGACCAAAGCTCCATAGTCTTTTTTAGAACGGATGAGTCGCCCAAATCCCTGGCGAAAACGGAGAATGGCACGGGGCACTGAATACTCCATGAAGGCATTTCCAAATAACTCAGAGCGGGCTTTAAAAATAGGATCATTGGGCACGTCAAAGGGGAGTTTGTGGATCACTAGTGTGGTCAGCGCATCCCCCTGGAGATCTACCCCCTCCCAAAAACTATTGGTACCAAATAAGACGGAGTGCGTGGGGTCGTTTTTATAAGCTTTCATGATTTTACCCCGCCCTCCCGAAATGCGCTGCGCTATAATTTTAGGATCTTTGGAGCTAAAAACTCCCATCAGATTCATGTAAACTTTTTGTAGCGCTCCATGTGAAGTGAATAAAGCAAGCATGCCTCCTCCCACCCGGCGAATGAGGGATTGCATGAAGCCACTGATTTGATCAATGGAAGCTCTCGCCTGAACAGGCTCAAGGTCGGTGGGCGTGAGAATGTAAGTTTGAGACTCATAATCAAAAGGACTCTCGAGGATAAGCTCTTCAAATTGATCGTTGATGCCCAGCATTCGGCGAACGTAAGTGAAGGGATGGGGGGCATCTGGCACATCGTCATCGCTTAGGTCGACGCCCAGGGTGGCAGAGGTGAACACCACGGATTTTTTTTGTTCATAGAGCTTTTCCCCCAACTCTTGCCCCAGCATCAAGGGGGCAATGTGAAGCGTGATGACCCCTCTCATGTCTGAAATGATGTAGCGGATGAGCTGCTTGGCATCGGACTCATTCTCAAAAAATTTATTGAGATTCCCCAATTGTTCAGAAAGAATGGCAACTTCTTGTCGAAGCTCATCCACAAAGTCCACTTCATCTGGAAAATCATCCCCCTCGCTGAGCTCAAGATTTTCAGCCAATTTACGGAGTTGACTGAGCCAGCGCATGAGTTGATTGTGGAGTTCGGTGAGCGATGCTCCTAAATTAACCCACTCTTCACTAGCACCCAAGACCCGATCGATGAGTAAATTTTCAACAAAAGAAGACTCTGGAACATTACGACCTACAAAAATAGCCACCACACTGAAGAAATTTTCGAGTGCTTGCTGAAGGTCTGGCAGTTGTTCAATGAGGGGGTCAATTTGCTGAAAATGACTACTGGTCGTGAATAAGGTGCCTGAAAAACGGCGTTGCAAGTCTTCCAGATGGTTTTTGATGGTTTTTAGGGGGACAGCCAGGGACTCTTGCTTGATCTGAAGTCCAAATGACTGTGTGGCCACCGATTCAAAATGATGGGCCTCATCCACAACGAGATAATTGTATTCGGGGAGCAGCCCACCCTCTCGGGCTAGATCGGAACAAAGCAGGGCATGATTGACAATGATCAAATCGGCTGCTTCGGCTTTTTTACGGGCTTCATGAAGGTAGCAATCTCCATAATTTTTACATTTTTGAGGGGTGCAAAATTTTTGATCCGCACTGAGCTCAAAGTTCCAAATGAGTTCTTCAGAGCGATTGAGATGAATCTCAGACGAATCTCCGGTGTGGGTTAGGTTTTGCCAGACCAGGATTTTAATCAATAAAATCAACTCTTCTGGAGTGAGGCGAGGGCGCCGGCTGAATTCTGCCAAACGACGTAAGCACAAATAATGAGAACGCCCCTTGAGCAGAGCCACATTGACCCCCTTATTGTCGCTCATTTTGTGATAGACTTTTTGGAGGAGTGGCACATCTTTTTCAAAGAGCTGCTCTTGCAAATTGATGGTGTTGGTTGAAAGAACAACTTTGGTTTTATGGCTGATGGCATGATGGGCGGCGGCAGCCAGATAAGCCAAGGACTTTCCCACGCCCGTGGGCGCCTCACACACCAGATGGTACCCTTCTTGAAAGGCTCGGAGCACGTTGTCAGACATCTCCACTTGCTGAGGTCGCGTTTCAAAATTATCGTGAATCTTTGAAAGCCCCCCATTTTCACCAAAAACCTCATTCAATTCAAGGGCTTTTTTTACCCCCAAGCCAATGGGTCCAGCGTCAAACGAAGCCGCTTTTAAATCTGAACGGAGTGTTTTTTTAGTGGGTTTCAAGTCTTCAAAAATAACGGATGAATCCCAGACGGCTTTGTGTAAATGAGACTGAAGCTCGTGAACTGTAGGGATTGGAAGGTCATTCCCCAATTGCCATAAGTGCTCAAATAGACCAAGGGTCGCTTCCACATCCGCCATGGCCCGATGGCTGTTTTCGTGAGAAATATCCAAATCATCAGTCAGGGATTCCAGGCTATAACTGGCTGCCTCTGGCATCAAGATTTGAGCGAGTGGAATGGTATCAATCTCTCCCAACAGGTCCAAATCAAGCTTTTTTGCACGCAAGAATCCCAAGTCAAACTGAATGTTATGCCCCACAATGTAGGCTCCTTTTAGCAAGCGCTCTACCTCTGCAAAAACCTCCGGCTCCTCTTTACCATCTTTTTCCAAATCCTCATCGGTAATGCCTGTGATAATGGTGATGATGTCGCTTAGTTTGTAGTCAATTTTAATCAAATCATCATAACGTGCCACTTCTTTTCCCTTTTCATAGCGAATCATGGCGACTTCGATGATGTCATTTTTTTGAGGATCAACCCCGCTGGTTTCAAGGTCGAGGACGACAAATGGTTTTTGGAACATAAATTGAAAGGTGACGTTTAACGAGATAGCTTATATAAGGATATTTGGCGTGAATGACTAGCACCCGTTAGGTGATTGGAAATTTGGTAAAATTAGTTTAACATAAAAGGAATGTCTATTTTTTCAATTTTTAAGCTATATCAAGTACTATGCTCATTGAGCTTATACAAGAAACCATTAAATCAGCAAAGCTTAAAAAGATCAATGATGACCTGCCCTATGATGGTGAGACTTCTGGTTTTCAATGAGTTTGAACTCAGGTCAAAACGCCACAAGCGTGTAAAAAGTCACTCAAAGAAGTTCTAGAAAAGTGGCTTATTCTTAAAATTCTCAAAAAAAGTTTGTTCCGACCACCAAAGAATACAATATTGCCTAGCTCATTAAGCCCTGAATATAATCTTGAAAAAGCTCAGTCAACCTCTCGGATGTCAGATTTTCAGAATCATTTTCCTCAAGGGAAAAGTACTGAATTGCCAGTAACCTTAAGGCCAAATAATGTAATGTTATATTGGCAACACTCCATGGATCACCTGTTTCTGAGGTGTCAGTTATTTTAAATCCTGGTAATTGAGACTCTGATAGAAGCCGTCCTAGGAGGAGACTCCTAATTTCGGGCACCTCACGCATCCCTGTAAACCTACCCCCACCCACACTTGCTGGAAAGTAGTCATGCAAAAGAGAAACCAAACGGACAATCCGATCAATTTCTGCTTCTTCATCAAGTAAAGATTGGAGTCTATTCAAAATAACTTTTCCTATTTTTTCTTTATCCACCTCATCCAACCCAAAATTTTTAAGTCTTTTTTGAAAATCCACTCCCGCCTCCCTTTGTCTAATGTAAGTCCAAGAAGCGATTAGCTGATCCGTGCGATTTTCAAGTTTCTCGCTACTTAATTCTGCAGACTGCTCTTGACTCAACACCCCCTGCAAATCAATTCTTTGCTCTCTAAGACGAACTAACACCTCTTCAAAAGTTATATCTCCATCCTCAATCGCCTTTCTAATTATGCCTAGAGCATCTGATATTTCAGGGGATAAATGCTTTTTTTCTGATTGTTGTGCCATTTATTTTGTATAATAATAAGTATCATTATATCATTTTATTTTTAAATTAACAAGTTAGTATGGTATTTGATTTTTTAGCTAAAAAATGCTATAATTTAAGGAAATAAATAATAAAAACTCATGAACGCAAAAAAAAATAACCTTGGTCAGATTGATGAAGCATTGGTCTACTTTTTTGAAGTGGAAGAGAAAGATGAAGCAATGCTCAAAAAAGCCTTTCCGAAAGCCAAAATCATCCATGAAGCGTTGACCCCTAAAAATGCTGAACAATACAAGTCCGCCCACGTTATTTGCACCTTTATATACTCTGACCTGTCTGCTAAAACCATTGAGTCGTTTAAAGATTTGAAATTGATTGTCACACGGAGTGTGGGCTACAACCACATTGATTTAGAAGTGGCTCAAAAAATGAATGCCATCGTTTGCAACGTGCCCGATTATGGAAGCCATGTGATTGCTGAGCATGCCTTTGCCTTGCTACTGAGTGCCGCTCGAAATGTGATTGAGGGAGAAGAACGGACTGAAAAAAATCAGTTTGATTGGAAGGGGCTTCGTGGGATTGCCCTTCGAGGAAAAACACTGGCTGTGGTGGGAACCGGTAAGATTGGCATGCACGTCTGTCGCATTGCCTCCTTGGGTTTTCAAATGAATGTACTGGCTTATGATGTTTATCCCAACCAAGACAAAGCGAAGGATTACCATTTTAATTATGTGGATTCACTGGAAGAACTTTGGAAAAAAGCTGACTTTATCAGCTTGCACACTCCCCTTTTTCCATCTACGGAGCACATGATCAATGATAAAACGATCCGTCAGATGAAAGAAGGGGTCATGCTGATCAACACCGCACGTGGAGAACTCATTGACACCCCCGCCCTAATTAAAGGTATTAAATCTGGGAAAATCGCTCACGCTGCCCTGGATGTGATTGAACATGAAAAAAACATCCAAAAACATGAAGCGATTTTGCATTTGGAAAATGTCATTGTCACCCCTCATATTGCTTTCTATGCGGATGATTCGATTGGAAAGATGTATGAAGAATCCATCAAATCCATCCAAGAATTGATGGCGGGGAAGGACATCGTGCATCAAGTACACGGGCGCTAAGCGCTTATTTAGCTCGATGATCTATGATTGGAATGATTGAAGAAAAGCCCACCGTATTTCAGGTGGGCTGTTCGATTTGGAGTGAGCGAGCCTACCAGAGGCCCATCCACATCCGTTGTCCCTGGTCGGATTCGAACCGACATCTCTAGCATGCCCCTTTATACACAAGCTACACGACTTCTTTCTTTGTTGGACTTATAAATGAAGGGAGGTGGGGATCCGACTTCCACCTAGCTAGCGCTCTACCAATTAAACCACAAGGACGATATCTTTGTTTATTTTAGCATGTTTTAATAAAAATGCAATTTACCCCATAAAACCACCCGTTCTCCCAAAATACAATGTTAAATTACTGGAATTGAATTTGTCATTCAACTTGAATTTAACCCTTTTTTAAGGTAGGCTAATTTTGATATAATTCGCTTCATTATGCCTGTTTCTGGTTATAGCCCTTATAAAGAGCGGGAATTTAAAAAGAAGAGACTTCTCAAAATGCCTCGCTTTCAGTGGAAGGCGAAAAAAGCTATTTTAATCGTGCTGGGTGTTTTATTTTCTTTGTTTATTTTGGCTTACCTCAGCTTGGGACAACTCAGATTCTTTGTCAATCACCCCTTTGGTTTTGGTTTTTTTCAAAAGAACTACCTCGTCCTTCTGCAAAACAACTACGAAATGCGGCCAGGCGGGGGCTTTATTACCGGTTACGGGGAGCTGAGCATGCGCATGGGGATGCCTTCAAACCTGAGCTTTTTCAATTCATATGACATAGATACCAACGACTACATCACCCCACCCTACCCCCACGAAGAACTGCTAAAGAATGAATGGTATCAGGGTTACAGCTTTCGAGATGCCAACTGGTCTCCCCATTCCCCTGACAATGCAGCAAGTTTATTAGAATTTTATCAACAAAAGTTCCCAGAAAAAGAAGTGGATGGTATCGTGGTGGTTAATTTTAGCCTGATTGAAGCCTTGGTTGGCCAACTGGGAGGCATTGAATTGAATGGGAAAACCATCACTCAAGAAAATTTATTTAAGGTTTTAACCGACAGCGTCAATGATGTCGACCGGCATAGCGAAGAAGCTTTGGCTAATCGCAAATCAATCCTACCTCAACTGATTGGCCCTCTGATGTCTCAAATCAAGCGACACCCTTTTAAAGCCCGTTCTGTTTTGGTGGAGGGGTTGAACCATAAAAATATTTATATGTGGATGGCCAATGACCGGATGCAATCTAAATTGGAAGCACGCGGTTGGGCAAACACCCTGACTCTGCCAGAAGCCTCTGATTTTTTGGCCGTGAATGTGGCCAATCTTGGGGCCAAAAAAACAGATCGCTACCTGCTGAAAGAGGTTCACCATCATGTGAATTTAAAGGCTGATGTGCCAGAGCTCACCACAGCGATTAAACTCCATTTTCCAGGTCAAAAAAATGTCTATGCTGATGATTACAAAGGCTATTTAAGGCTCTATTTACCGGGTGGCGCTGAAATCACTCAAAACCCAGATGACACGCGCATTGAAGAGGAGGGTGATTTTAAGGTACTTGGCAAGATCATTAAAGTGGAGGCTGGTCAGACCTTGAACCTGTCTTTCACCTACCAACTTCCCCGCAGTCTGCTGAATAACAATGAGTATCGCTTGAAACTCCACAAACAGTCCGGAGACATGAAGCGCTATGTGGTGACTGTCGAAAACAATGCTGACCATGGTGTGGAGAGTGATGATTTTGTGGCCTTGGAGAACAAGGCAATTTGGGAAGGTTACCTTCAAAATGACACCCACTTGAGACTACAATTTTTGGAGGATGAAACCGCCCCCTATCCCATTGAACAGGTCTTTGATAATCTGGGAGCCATCAGCATCATTTGGAGTGAACCCATTTCTCCCAGCAGTGGTGGAGACGCCTTGAATTACCAGGTGATTGATTTAGACCGCGAAAATACCGATGTGACCGACGAGGTGAAGGTGACTTATGCGGAAGTGGTGGGTGGCAACATCAGTCGTTTGGAGTTGGAGGGGGTGACAGCACAAAACATGGAGCGCTATCAAATCATTTTGAATGACATCCGTGACCTATCGAACAACCCTATTTCTCCCAGCCCCAAAGCAGTGACAGCAGTGCAGCGCTTTGATGAAGGCTAGTCAATCACTGAGTGACTATTTATGTTGTCAGTTTGTAAGTGTTTCTGGTGTGGTTCCCCCAACCCTCTCCCGTCGCACCGCTTTGGAAGACGGGCCTTTGATAAAGGGGTGGCTAATTTTAGCAACTGGTAGATTCCACGGTCTCACTAGGTTCCATCTGAAATTAAGAAATGCCTAGTTTCGCAATGGAATGACAATGGGTCTTATTGAGCATTAGAATGACAACCAACCAAAACTAAAACCGCTCCAGACGCTCCAAAAACTCCTCTGAATCTGAATCCATCTCAACCCCATTTTGAACCCATTTTTTCAGTATCCCTTCCTCGAAAAAATACTGGTCATGAGCCCCCAAACTTTCTGTAAACGTCTTCATGGACCCTGGGATTTCCTCTTCGGGAACGTCATAAAAGAATTCTAACAAATCCTCATCCGTCATGGTGATGGGACGGCTGTAATCAATTTGAATAGAATCGATGTAAATCACATTTTCTTCTTTAAAATAAGCCACCTCTTCTCGCCGCCCCGTCTCGCCTAAAAATATTTTTTCAGTTTTACGACGTTCATCTGCCTCAAGGTAAGAAAGTAAACTCCCGCCTTCAGTCGACTGCCCCTCCAGAGATGACTCTTGTTGTTCGAACTCGCCCAAACGAGACTCGATTGACTTCACTTCTTCCAAAATGACCTGCTGCTCATTGGACCACTTGGGGGATTCAACCTCTAAATCAAGGGCTTGCTGAGCATAAATAGACTGAAGTTCGGCTTCTAAATTCGCACTGCGCCTGAGGTCATGGGGAAAGAAAGTGGGATCTGACTGAGGTCCTTGGCGTTGCTCCATGAGAAGCAAGAAAATAAGCGTAAAAATCAAGGTGAGACCTATGAATTTGAAGAGATCTCGATGAGGATTAGAGGCAGCTGACATTTTTGAAATGGGTTACTTTTTGTTGAGGGTGAAGTTCTATCGCCAGAACGTCTAGGCGCCAGAGTTCATTGGGCTTATCTTTTTCATCCAACCAACTGAGGGCTGTTTTTTGCATTTTTTCTATTTTTTGAGGGGTCACCGCCTCCTCGGGATGGCCAAGTGAATGAGTACGGCGGGTCTTCACCTCAACGAACACAATGCATTTTTCAAGGGGGTCGAAGGCAATCAGGTCAATTTCACCCACGCGCTTGTGGTAATTTTCATCTAGAATCAGGTAGCCCCGCTCAATGAGATAGCCTTCCGCCTGCTCCTCCCCTTGCTTTCCTAGCTGTTGATTGTTCATAAATTTTTATGGATGACTGCAGGATATTTTTAACGGTCAAGCAAATAAGGTGAGCGTGAAGGTGGCTCCCAATGGGATGAGTAAATTATCATCGATTTCGAAACCCAAAATACGGATGTTGGGAATTTCAAGAAACATTCCCACCGCACTTGCGGCTATCACGCCGTAAATACTGGGGAAAAAGTAGTAAGCAAAGGGAATGGCAATTAGAATCCCAGCCAGATTACCCTCGATGCATTTGTCGGGATTGAGAGGGGTTTTAATCCGCCCAAAATGACGCCCAATGATGTTTGAAAAGGCATCCCCCACCGTTAAAATCATGATGCCAGCGTAGGCTAAATGTTCAGGGAAAAGAATGAGGCTCAAATAACTGCCCATGGTGAAAAATAGCGGTCCCCGCCCTGGAAAAGATTCAAGATGGTGCTTGCGTTCAAAAAAATGAAGAAAGCGTTGGATGAGCGAGAGTTTTTTGCGCCTCACCAGGAGTGAAACCATTCCCCCTCCAACCATGACCCCCAAGAGTAAATTATTATCAATGATTCCGCTGGAATGGAGTAAAACTAAGGCAAAACCATAAAACACATGCAAACTTTGCCGTCGGAATTCTAATTGACTCATTTTTTTAATTTCAAGTTACGAATAGAGTGGGGGCAAATTTGATTTTGTAAGTGTGGTCAATGTACTGAGCTAGTACGTTATGGTCGACTGAATCACCTTTGTATTGACTGATATTTGATGGTGAGCTGAGTTTATGTTAGCGTATTCTTGAAGGATAAGGCAAAGAAAAAGACAAGGGTAATTCATAATCCATAAAAAAATGATCACCCGTCAGGACCTAGAAATTAAGGAGGAAAATGAGCTGGTTTCGTATGCAGTCAAGAGTTGTCATAGTCGAGGGCGAAAATTTGAAGAAAAGGAAGATCTTTATCGCACCTGCTTTCAACGGGACCGTGACCGCATCATTCACAGCAAAGCCTTTAGACGGTTGAATGGAAAGACACAGGTTTTTATTGCGGGCTATGGAGATCATTATCGTTCCCGACTGACCCACAGCATGGAAGTGGCCCAATTTGGGCGAGACATTGCTCGGATGCTCAACTTGAATCAAGATTTGGCAGAGGCGATTGGCTTAGCGCATGATTTAGGCCACACCCCCTTTGGACATGCCGGGCAAGACGCCATGAATGAAAAAATGGAAGCCCATGAATCTCGCTTTGAACACAATGAACAGAGCTTTCGAGTGATGGATCAGCTGGAGGAAAAATCTCATCTTTATGCCGGTTTGAATGTGAGCTTTGAAATTTTGGATGGCCTCCTCAAACATCGCACCCGCTATGATCGCCCCCAAGCCTTCGACCATTTTATGCCTTCCTTGGAAGCTCAAGTCGTGAATGTAGCCGATGAAATTGCCTATCAAAGCCATGACATTGACGATGGACTCCGCTCTGGGATTTTAAACATAGGTGCCCTAGCTGAACTTTCCATCTGTGAGTCAGCAAGACCTCTGATTCATGCCTCAAACGACCCTGACGTACAACGTCAACATTTATTGAGCTCAGTGATGTCGCTATTGGTGAATGATTTAGCGACTGAGACCGAGCGCCTTCTTCAAGAAAAAGGGATTAAAACTTTGGAAGACCTCTATACCACCTCAGATCAATTGGCTCAATTTTCTCCTCAAGTGGCTAAAATGGGGAGTGAGTTGAAGGATTTTTTGTATGAAAATTTCTACCATTCTCCCAAGGTCACCAAATACAATGATCAAGGCAAGGTGGTGATTGGAAAATTATTCGATTATTTTTATAGTGACCCCACACAGCTCCCTCAAAAATACCAGACTAGACTTGAGCAAGAGGAAAAGCATGAGGTGGTTAAAGACTATATTGCAGGGATGACCGATGGCTTTGCCTTGAATGTTTTTGACTCGATTTAAAGGTGAATGGATTGATAATTTTCAACTAAAAGACAATAATGAGTGTGTGAAAATTTAGAATTTAAAACTGAAACTAGCTCATGCACTGCCCCAAATGTAAAGCAACGGACACTAAAGTGGTTGATTCTCGGGTCACAGAAAATGGACGGGTGATTCGACGACGACGTGAATGTGAAAAGTGTGAGAATCGCTTCACAACCTTTGAACGCGCAGCGATGGGCAATTTGATGGTGAAGAAAAAAGATGGTTCCTATGAAATTTATAGTCGTGAAAAATTAGAACAAGGCATCTGGCTGGCCTGCGGCAAACGCCCGGTGACCAAAGACCAGATTGATGAGATTGTGAGTGAGCTGGAAGACAAATGGTCCTCCAATAAAAAAACAGTCGGCAGTCAAACCATTGGAAATGATGTGGCTGAAGCCCTCAAAAAACTCGATCACATTGCCTACATCCGTTTTGCTTCGGTTTATAGGAGCTTTAAAGATGTCGATGAATTTAAGGAAGAGTTGAATAAGCTATTGTCTTAACAAAGAATGAACACTGTCTACATCATCACGGCAGTCTGGGGGCAGGAAAAACCACTCATGCAAAGCAGTTGGCCCAAGAAAAAAAGGCTGTTTTTTTGGGGATCGATACGGTTAATGAACGATTGGTACGAGCGGGATTAGAGTTGGCCAGCTTGAACGGAGACGATCGGGACAGTCCCACCTATAAAAAAACCTTCCGGGACCCCATTTATGAAACCCTTTTTGACCTGGCCAAAGACAATTTAAACCATTTGAATGTGGTGATTGAAGGGCCGTTTAGTCGAGAAATAAAAGATAAAAACTGGCCTGAAAAACTAAAAACTCGCCTGAATTCCAATGTTGAAGTGCATTATCTCTACTGCCCGCCTGAGATTCGTAAAAAAAGACTCATCGAACGAAATAGCCACCGAGATACCGCTAAATTAGCTGACTGGGAAAGTCATTTGGAGCATTGTGGTGAAGAAAAGCCACCTGTTTTTGAGCATGTTTTTATAAATACAACTGGCCAAACTACTCCACCCGCTCCACCCCCAAACGCTCCATCATAGCCTCAGCGATTTGATTGGACTCTTCTAGATACACGCCGTTATCACTCCAAATCATCACTAGATATTTGTTGCCCTTTAGGTGAACATAATTTTCGTGTGGAGTAATTTTGGAAAGCTCACTTCTGAAATCAGTATTTGATAAGTATTCAGCCACATAAATACCCAGCTCCTCATTTGGCGCGCCTGGCTTTTCGTAGAGGGAGGCATGCATGTTGGCAATTTTGAGCGAATCGACATTCTCATAGAGCTGACTGAATGCCAAAGGTTCATTCAAATAACCTGGATTTCCCTCATACCCCAATGCCTCCAGCCCCTCAGTAAATTCGCTCAACTCAAAGCCCTCTGGTATCTCGTTAGACAAAAGGACAAATTCACCAGGAAAATTGTACACGCGGCTGGACGCGCAGGCGGTCAACACAATGAGCATCAGAGCCATTGCAAAAATATATATTTTCTTTTTCATAAATGGACATTAAAACAGCATCAATATACTCTTTTTTTAACTTGATATCATCCCCTTTCTTTTTTAAGACCTAATCACCACTCTTCAGAAGCCCCTCTTCCTGCTCATTGATTTGCTTGATCAGACTCTTGACTGTCAACTTTAGAACATGATTTTCCTTGGCTTTATCATTGAATTTTGAACGCATGTCTACCATCAAAGTCACATCTCTTTGCACACCAACAAAATGGGTGATGTCTCCTGCATCATCAAAAACAGGACTGATGGTGAGGTGATTCCAAAAACACCTTCCATTCTTGCGATAATTAAGAATCTCTCCGCTAAAAACTGCACAATTCTCAATGGCCTTTTGAATTGCTTGGACTGTGTCAGAATTGGTTTTTTTGCCCTGTAAAAACCTGCAGTTTTTACCAATTATTTCTTCGGACTTGTAGCCCGTGAGCAACTCGAAGGCTAGATTACAATAAACGATAGGATTGTCTTGCTGGCAGGGATCTGTAATCACAACTCCATCCCCTATGTAATCAATGGCTCGCTGCTTTAGAAGGACATCATTGATGATCACCTGATAAGGCTGTGTTTGAGACTCTGTTTTTTTTGACATAAAAATAATGGCTACCTGGAGGGGGGATGGCCAAATTTGACCCTTACCTTAACTTTGATTTTGATTCTAACACCCAAACATTGTCTTAAATTAAAAAAGGTAACTTAAAATCATGGTAGAATTGAGGTGTAAAATTGTTCATACACCTTTGCTTTTTATACACCTTTTCCTTTATAATTTTGCCTGTTCGGAAGGCGGGTATAATGGGCCAGAACATAAATAATGTCTCTAGCCTTAGACATAGAACTATAGAAGCTTGGGTGCCTACTACAAAATTTGAAATTATTTATATGAAGGAGTATAAAAATGGATTCAGCACTCAAAAATTACCTTAAAAAACTCAAGGAATATGGCAGGGAAAATAATATTCCCAATGTCACCGATGCCGTTGGCCAGTTTTTGAATATAATGATTAAAACAAAAGCCCCTAAGCATGTTTTAGAGATTGGTTGCGCCAATGGCTACTCGACCATTTGGATAGCCGACGCCGTCAAAAAAACAGGTGGTCACCTGCACACCGTGGACCACAGCGCGCCCACCTTTGCAGACGCCCAAAAAAACTTGAATGAAGCAGGTCTTTCAGAGTCCGTTACGTTTTATTTTGGAGACGCTCGTGAAGTGATCCCCGACTTCTCAATGGATTTAAAATTTGATTTTGTGTTTGTTGATGGTCAAAAAGCCTCCTATCTCGACTTCTGGAACGTGGTTAAAAACCGCTTAAATCCTGAGGCCATTCTAGTATTTGATGACATGCTGGCTTTTGAACCAAAAACCCGTTCTTTCTCGAAAGCGATTGAAAATTTAGAGGGATTTGATCAACTTTTGATCCCCATTGATGAGAATGATGGTATCCTATTGATGAGGAAGGATTGAGCACTTAGGTGAAGGAATGGTCATCAAAATAAAAAACAATCATAATACAAAATGCCAAAACTAAATGCTAAATTTTTTATCCCCTTAGTGGCTGCTGGCTTTATTGCCATCTGGTGGATGAACCGTGCTCGTTTTGTGGAAGTCAAAATCAACGGAACAATCATTGAAACTGAAATTGCTGAAACTGAAATTGAGAAACGCAATGGACTGATGCACCGCGAAACCCTTGGTGAAAATGCAGGCATGCTTTTTGCTTACGAAGCCCCTGTCCCTGCTTATTTTTGGATGAAAAATACTCTCATCCCCCTAGACATGATTTTTATCCGACCCGATAAAACCATTAGCTACATTGAAAAGGAAGCAGCCCCTTGTCCTCCAGAAGTTGAGACGTGCCCCAATTACACTTCACACGAAATCACCCAGTATGTCTTAGAAGTGAATGGAGGTTTTAGTGAGCTTAACGGCATTAATGTGGGGGACGTTGTGGAGTTTGAACTTCATCCCACCTTGCAAAAAATAGAAGAAAAATGGCGTCGAAAAACCCTTAAAAAAGGAGTAATTCTCGAAATGGAAGAGTCATCAACTCCAACCACAGAACCACGATAGAACTACAAAAGTCCTTCATTCAAAATCTCCAATGCCTTATCTAATTGAGGGTCCTCTCCAGCATCTGCATTTTCAAGAGTGAGCTCAACTTCAACATCAGGGACAACCCCAGTCTCATTTATATTTTGATCGTTGGGCGTGAACCATTTGGCTATTGTTACCCGTAGACTGGCTCCGTTTTCTAGATTCACCACCTCTTGAACCGTTCCCTTTCCAAAACTTTTTTTCCCCACAATTGTTCCCCGTTCGTAGTCTTGAATGGCACCCGCTACAATTTCTGAGGCTGAAGCACTCCCCCCATTGATCAAAACAACCAGTGGCACGTTGGGCAGACGAGATTTTCCACTCACGTACAACACTTCATCCTGCTCTGAATCTCGCTTTTTAATAGTGACCACTTTTCCTTTCTCTAAAAACTCAGAAGTAATGTCCACAGCGGCATCCAAATACCCCCCTCCGTTATAGCGTAGGTCGAGCACGATGCCCTTTGGCCTTTCTTTGAGCAACTCGCTAATGGCTCGGCTAAATTCAGTTTGAGTGGAGTCTCCAAATTGATTGATGGCCACAATAGCAATGTCATCTTTAATTTCCCAGTCCACACTATTCACGTCGATGGCACGACGGATGATTGGAATCTCAAGTGGCTCGGGATTTGAAGGGCGAATCACCCCCAATGTCACCGATGTACCTTCCTTTCCCCGAATATGCATCACCGCCTCTTCAAGTGTCATGTCCTGAGTGGATTCCTCATCCACTTGATAAATGATGTCTTCAGGAAGCAATCCGGCGGCTTGTGCAGGTGAATTTTTGAGGGGGGAAACTACAGTCACCAAGCCATTTCTCAATGTAAGTTCAGCGCCAATACCCTCTAGATGCCCTTCCAAAGCCTCCATGAACTCACGGTTTTCCTTGGGAGTCATGAAGGATGTGTATGGATCCTCCAGGGAATCCACCATTCCTTTCACAGCGCCATAAACCATCTCTTGAGTCACCAAGCTATTTGGATCGACATAATCCTCAGACAAGAGCGCCCATGCGTCCCAAAAAATATCCAAATCAACCGCTTCTAGATTTCCCTTTGCATCACTCACCACAGCCCCCCCATCACTCAGAGCCCTTTCGTGTTGGGTGATTCCCACATTCCATCCTAAAATAAACGTGACCAAAACAATGGCTGCAATGCCAAAGTAGCTGGATGAAAAACGATCTTTAGGCTGTCCATAAATATGCTTCATTCCAATAAAGTGGTGACAATTTAAAAATTCAAACCCAACCCATCAACCAAACAACCCTCGGCTTTGTGGGGTGATGTCTAATTTGGATAATTCAATGAGAGCCTTGTAATGATCTTTTTCTTTGGAGGAAACTTTTTTAGGGATATCTACCACAATTTTAACATGATGATCCCCCTTGTGACTAGAGCCGATGTGGGGCACCCCCTGCTCTTTAAGCTTCAAAACACTTCCAGACTGGGTTCCAGCAGGAATCACTAAGTCAACTTCGCCATGGACTGTTTTGGTTTTGATCTCATCGCCCATGATTGCCTGTAAGACGTGAATGTGCTGCTTGGTGTAAATGTCTTGCTTGATGCGTTCAAATGTCTTGCTGGGCCGCACGCTGATGTGCAGGTATAAATCCCCGTGTCCCCCCCCACGCAAACCTATCTCTCCTTTTCCAGAAAGCTTCATGACTGCTTGATCGTGAATGCCGGCGGGGATCTTGGCATTGATCTTTTTGGTTTTAAGCAATCGGCCTTGCCCCTCGCAACCATGGCATTTTTTTTCTGGGATCTTACCCTCCCCCGAACAGCTGCTGCAAAGAACTGTACTTTGTATTTGGCCAAAAGGAGTTCGCTGCATGCGCACTTGCTGACCGGTTCCTGAGCAGGTGTCACAGGTTTTAATCTCACTTCCGGGCTCTGCCCCATTGCCTGAGCAGGTGTCACACTGATCATAGGCTGAAATTTCCAACTCCTTACTCACTCCAAAAATAGCTTCTTCAAATTCAATTTGCAGCACCATTTCAACATCTGATCCTCGAGTAGGACCTGTTTTTTTTCTACCACGCCCTCCTCCTCCAAAAAAAGTATCAAAAATATCACCAATCCCCCCAGAACCGCCAAAGTCGAAATTAACATTGTTAAAATCAAAGCCGTTAAAGCCAGCTCCACCCCCTCCTCCTGCTGAGCCGAACTGATCGTATTGAGCTCGTTTTTGCTTATCACTCAGCACTTCATAAGCTTCCGTCACCTCTTTAAATTTCTTCTCATCCCCCCCTGTGTCAGGATGGTATTTTTGAGCCAACTTACGGTAAGCCTTTTTGATTTCAGTCTCTGACACACCTTTTTCGACCCCGAGCGTTTTATAATAATCCATCTAAAATTATAACAAAATAACATTTAACCAGGCGACTAAAATCGGTTGATAGCAATTAGCAGTGGCGCTGTTCAAAAAACGACCCCACTTGGCCATCTATGTTTTAGTACTTGTTTATTTTACTTGAAAAATCCCGAAAATCAACCATTTCAAAGGCTTGTAAAATGCAATAAAGGAATGGTAGACTTGTTGATGTATGAAGATAAACCAAATAAATTTCATGGTGGGGGGCAAGGCGGGTGAAGGGGTCGATGTGACCGGGAGTATGTTCGCCAAGCTCTGCATGCATGTTGGACTCAATGTCCACACCAATGCTGAATTTTACAGCGTTATTAAAGGCTATAATAATATCAGCCAAATCCGCGTGTCCGACCAGCCACTGGGAGCCATTAGCAATGCTTTTGACCTAGTGGTTGCCTTGGACAAAGAAACCACGGACCGCTATGTGGACCACATTGTCCCAGGGGGTGGTGTGATTTATGACCCCAAACTGACAGAAGTCACTCGGGATGATATCAAAGCTTTTCCGGTTCCCTTGCGTCAAATTGCTAAAGAGAAGGCTGGGATTGAGATTGCCAAAAACATTGTTGGCGTGGGAGCGACCTTGGGGCTTTTGGACTTTCCGTTTGAACCCTTGACTAAGCTGATTCGAAAAACATTTGCTCACAAGGGGGAGGCCATTGTAATGAAAAACCATGATGCCGCTCAGGCGGGCTACAAATATGTACGTGAAAATTTCACACGGGAGTTTGACTACCTCATCCGACCTGTAGAAAATGCACCCAAGCGATTTATGGTGAATGGAAACCAAGCGATTTCATTGGGTGCCATCAAAGCGGGATGCAAATTTGTTTCTGAATACCCCATGACACCCAGCACGTCCATCTTGCATTGCATGGCCAAGCACGCCCAAGAATACGACATTTCTGTGAATCATGTGGAAGATGAAATTTCGGCCATCAACATGGCTGTAGGAGCGGGTTATGCGGGGACAAGGAGTTTGGTGGGGACCTCAGGAGGTGGTTTTGCCTTGATGACTGAAGCCATTGGCTTGGCTGGGATGCTAGAATCACCCGTGGTGGTGGTTGATTGCCAACGCCCTGGCCCTTCGACAGGCTTGCCCACCCGGAGCGGACAGGGGGACCTGCGGCAAGTGATCCACGCGTCTCAGGGAGATTTTCCAAAGATTGTGATGTCCCCTGGAAATCATGAAGAAGCGTTTTACATGGGTTTTGAGGCCTTTAATTTAGCGGAAAAATATCAATGTCCTGTACTGATGTTGAGTGAAAAATATCTAGCCGAAGGACATTCCACCTTGCCCTACTTAAAAACTGACCATCTCAAAATCAACCGTGGAAAACTATTGAGAGATGAGGACATCAAAGAAGATTTTAAACGTTATGCCGCTACAGAAGATGGCGTGACCGACCGAACCATTCCTGGTCAGCCGGGAGGCGCTCATACGGCGACCTCTTATGAACATGATGACGTGGGCTATTTTAATGAAGAAATTGATGTGTGTGTGGCCATGAATGCCAGGCGCATGAAAAAAATGGAAACGATTGTAAATGAATTGCCCATCGCCACATTAGAAGGAGAGCCTGAAGCAGAGATCACACTTGTTTGCTGGGGAGCCACGTATGGCAGTGTTCAAGAGGCCATTGAATTGTTAAAAGAAGATCGAATTTCCGCCAACCTCATTCACATCAAGTACCTTTTTCCCCTTCAGCGCGGTATTAAGGAGTTGTTGGAATCGGCTAAAAAACCAGTGCTCATCGAAGCCAATTACACGGGTCAACTTGGAGGACTCATTCGAGAGCACACCAGCTTTGAAATCAAAGATAAGATTTTAGACTGGTCTGGACGGCCATTTGAACCCAAGCGAATTGTCGAAGAGGTGAAGAAACTCATTGCCTGACCCCCTCTCATCCTTAGTAATTTGTAATTTGAAATTTGAATATGCCACGAACCGCCAAAGACTACACCGACACTTATGGAAAGCCCAACTGGTGCCCAGGTTGTGGGGATTTTGGAATTGAAATGGCTTTGAAGCAAGCCATGGCTCGGATGGACTGGGATCCTGATAAGATCACCTTTGTCTCTGGAATTGGTTGTGGAGCTAATATGCCCTACTGGTTCAGCACTTACGGAGCCATCACCCTACATGGTCGTGCTCTGCCTTTTGCCACTGGGGCCAAGCTGTCCAATCACGAACAAAATGTGGTGGTCGAGGGAGGAGATGGAGATGGATATGGGATTGGGATGGGACATTTTGTACATGGCATGCGTCGCAACATCAACCTGACTTATGTGGTGGGGAACAACACGGTTTATGGGCTCACCAAAGGGCAAATTTCACCCACTGCGGCCAAGGGTTGTGTGGGAGCCTCAACTCCTTTTGGGAATCCTGATCCCGCGGTGAATCCGCTTGCCATTGCCTTAAGCTCCGGGTGTTCGTTTGTGGCTCGTGGCTATGCAGGGAATTTGCCCCACTTAGTGGATTTGATGGTCAAAGCCTTCAAGCACAAGGGCTTCTCTTATATTGATGTGCTTCAGCCTTGTGTGACTTATGACAAGGTGCATGGCTATGCCTATTATCAAGACCGGACTTATGACTTGGAAAAAGATGGCCATGATAAAAGCAACAAAACGGATGCTTTTGCAAAAGCCTTTGAAGACGAACGCTCTCCGATTGGTATTTTCTTTCAAGAAGAACGTGACATCTACGAAGATGTTCAACCACAGTTTGCCAATGGCCCTCTGACGGCTAAAAATTTGGAAGCCATTGATATCGACTCTTTGTTTGAGCAGTATGGCTGAGGATAAGGACAATTAATGTGACGTTTATTCCGTTTTATTTGAGCCTCTTTTGAGCATGTCGGATAAAATTTTACGCTCTTCCTCTGTAAATTCCGTGATGGCAATGGTCAATTTTCGAACTGAAAAATCAATGGGTTGCTCGATGGACTTGGCAATGGCAGTGGCTAGGCTTCGATGGGTGCCCTCCATACAGGTAATGTCTCCATTGGGAAAGCGAATGCCAAGCAATTCTGTTTCGAGTGGGAAATTGTGAATCATATCACTCACCTTAGAATTTTTGACCAGCTCAGCACCATTCAAGCGGGCGGCATCTTCAAAGGTACCTGTCAAAGGCTCGCCTTGATAGCCCTTTAAAAAAGCATTTTGCGGCCCTTGAAAAGGACCCACTTGCAGCTTAGGTAGAAACTCATTGGGATTTAGAATCTGATAAATGGCCCACTTCCTTTGAGAGGCGCCAAACTGCTCTGCCATAAATGTTCTCCATTCGCGCCAGCCTTCCCAGCCTTTTACTTTTGTGGCACATTCCTGCCACCCTTTATCATCCTCCTCACGCTTGGCCCACCGTTCAAAAAGAGTTGACCAAGGCACGTTCTCTTCAATCATTCTTATGTCAGAAGCTTCAAATGAACTCATTTGATACGGATTAAAATATGATCCAAAAATTTATTATTAATTTAACAATATTTTTAGATTATTGCAAGCTTTTTTCTACGTCCACTGCTTTTCTTGGTATGATTTTAATCCCAACTGGAACAACACCTCTAGGTCTGACTTGAGCGAATCATTCCACGATTTAAGGTGGAAGCAAGATTTTCCTTTTAGACAGGGTTTCAAACGCTCTGGAATAATTTTTTTCAGCTCTGGCTCGGCATAAATGGGCATAAAATAGAGGCCTACGTAAGTCTTTTGAATGATCACATCGATAAAAGCGACATCTTTCAGTTGCCTTCCAGACACCTCTACTTCTTTATTTAAAGTCAGGCCATAATGGGTTTTGGTATTTTTTTGCTCATTAAACAGCTTGGCATAAGGCTTTAAAATAGCCTTCATCTCTTCAAAAATCATAGTTTTATTTTCAACTGCACTCATGACATCCTATCTTATTGAATCAATCCCACCTTAAATAAAAAAGTAAAAAAGAAGGGAGATCACTGCCGCTAGCCATCCAATAGGAATTGCAGCAATAAGCCCTAGCAAGAAACCAAAGTCATAACCAGCACCCACATTGTTGACTGCGTACATCTTCACCTCTATGAACAAACTGGCGATTAAAGAGTATGGAGCAAGGATTCCGTGCCATATTCCCATCAGAAAACCAGGTGTTTGCCCTGGGTCGTCAGTGGCAAAGGTACAACCTAGCAATAGGCAGGTGACCAAAAGGAGGCTGCTGATTTTTAATGATTTATACTTCATGCCTCTTATTTTATATCAAAGGAACCATAAAGCACCAGGGGTTTTAATCACTTGCAACCTCAGAAGCGAGGGAATTTATGGGTTCAATCTCAATCCATCTTGACTCAGAGACCACTTGCCACAAAGGATCATCGAAGGATTCCATCTTGGCTGGATCAGCATAATAAAGACCGGGAGCCACCACACGAGCCATGTAGCTGAATTTTTTACTGATGTCATTTTCATACCAGATGAAACTCACTGATTGCCCCTCCACTTGAAATGGGTAGTCAAAACTAGCACTCCAGCCTCCTGTCGCAAAATTTGAATTAGTCATCGGCACAAGCCCACTTGGAAGGATGTCAGTCACTTTCATGGGCATATTGGTCTTATTTGGAGGACGGAAGACAATCAACTCCACCTCAACCAACTGCCCCTCCTTCATGCTATCGATATTTTTATTATCAATTTGATAACGACGTTCAATGGTGAAATCTTCATCTGGTGACTGGATGGATTCAGGGTTGACCGGCTCATTGTAGTGAGCAATAGCGGACAACTGACCTGATTGAACTTGCAATTTCACTTCATCGCCGGGCATGAGAACGGTATTGTAGAGCTCTCCATTTTCAAAGTCTAAAGATTGCACATTTCCATTTCGATTCCACTTGAAGCTAACTGGACTGGGATTTGCATCAGACATGGCATATTTTAGGAAACCAATTTGATATAAATTGAGGAAATCGTCCTCTTTTTTAGTCGTTTCAACCTTTTCCCAGAGTTCAAGTGTATTTTGCTGCCTCAACTGAGCACCCACCATTGCCGTAAGAGCCTTAACATCTACATGCTCTTGAGAAGGGCTATAAAGTGATATGGCTCTTTTGTAGATCTCTTCTGCCGTAGCAAAGTCACCCAAGCTTGCCATGGAAGAGGCAATGTATAAGTGATCTTTAATGCTCAATTTATTTTCATCTTTCAGGAGGTGTAGGCTATTGAGGACAGGCTCATTCAAGGCTGCCAATCCTGAAAGTGAAAGAACCACTTCATTTAAATTGGAATCTGAATCACTAAAGACCTCATAAAAATAGCTTTTGAGACTTGTCGTTTCAAAGCGATTTGGATCCACATCCGCCATTAAAGTGAGCACACTCAACTCTAAATTTGGGCCTGCATAAGGCAACAACCGCACCCCTGAAAATTGACTTGCTGGCCACCCCCCCTTGGCCACTTGATAATTGGAAAGCACAAACTCTTGAGGCTTGGGTAGATTTTGATCAAAATATTTTTGGAGCAATTCATAAGCGGCCCATTGAGATAGGCGTTGATCCACCCGATCTCCTGGAGTGAAATAGAGGCTGATCAAATCGTAGTAATACATCCCTCGTCCTCCATCGAGCAAAGTGAGCTGAATGGGTTGGTCTGTTTTTTGAATGAGCTGATCCACAGAAGTGAGATTGGAAACAAATTCCACATGGGTTTTTTTCAAGCGAGAATCCACCACCTTAAAAGGCTCTTGAATGGCATCTGCATAGTCGTCAGAACTTACAGTAAAATGGAGGTCATGCTCACCCAAAGTCAACCCAGGCAATTCGACGTAGCCAGATTGAAACGCTTGCACCTCAAGCGCGCCAGAATTAAAATCAAGGGATTCAGATGTCAACTCAAAGCTCAGAGGATCCCCCTCCTTTAAACCATCTCCAAAGGCTCGCATTTTAACGACTGGTTCATCATTGATGCTGTACTCTTGATTGAACACCATGTCACCAAACAAAGGAAGGCTGACTGGGATTTCTGCCACCTCAAACCCTGCCTGTAACCCCTCTGGGTCGATGGCCTTAGCCGTCACTCGCCATGAAGTGATGTTGTCTGGAAGCTTGATGGTCGCTTGCCCCACCCCATTTACATTGGTTTGGATGCTTCCAAAGTACGCGTTGTCCTCAAAATCAGAACGGATTCTAACCTCTCCCTTATCATTATGTACGTAAAAACCATTTGCAAAGTAGGTATGGTACTCCTCCACTTCAAAATTATAGACATCCACTGGCATTTTTACCTCTTGGATTGAATCAATTTCCACCCACGCCTGGTCTTTATTGAGAAGAGAGTCTCCCACTCGTAATGACCCAGCCGTGACAAACGTTCCATTCGCAAACACAATATGCTCTGGAGTCACCTTTAGATCGTCATTGATAAGAAGATAGCTCCCCACACGATGATGAATGGTGCTTTTTACTGAGGCAGGCATCAACCTTGCAGAAACTGGCCCCTCTTTTGTCAGAATGCGATCACCCACCTGAATGTCTTCAATGGCCTTGTGGCTTCCATCAGACATAAGAATTTGAGTGCCCGACACAAAACAACCTCCACCATCGAAGCCTTGGAACATGTTGAATGGATTCTCATGAGTGACCAAGCGACTGATTCCACCAAAAACCAAGGGTTGATAGATGTCTTCGAGAGGGTCTGAGAATTGATCGTATACCACCTTGTAATAAGCCTCATCCACTAAATTTAAATTCACTTCTGCTTGCACCGGATTTCCTTTTTGATCTGTCACTTTAACGGATAGATCCACTTCATCACCTGGTTGATAGGCTAATTCATCAGCCTCCACCTCAATGTTAAGACGTCTGCTTTCCTTTTTAAAATTAGCCATGCTCCCATTGGCAATGTGGTAGTTACTTCCATCAAACCACACTCCAGAAATATAGACATTTGGCACATCCTGAGTCTCAAACTTAAATTCATAAGTGGGACTCTCTTGAACCTGATAGTCACGCAATCCATTTTGCATCTTAAGATAAATAAAGCGCCCAGGAGCCCCTTCTTTTATTGGACTGGAAGCCTTTGAAAAATGAGCAGAGATGCTTTCGCCAATGTCAAAAACATTTTCTGCATATGAATAGGGTAAATCAATGGTGTACACATCCTGCTCTTCATATCCTCCAAAACTATTGGAAACAAATGCTCTGGCATAGCTATAATTTCCAGCTTCATCCTGAGCACTGAGATAAATCACATAATCAAGTTCGGGATCCATTTCAAACTCAAAACTCCCCTCTCCGCTCTTGTCAGTCCTGAATGAAATTGGATCTCTTTCCACTTCGACCATTTTATAGCGATAGGTCTCCACCACCTTCTTATTGATGTAATCGTAGTACTCACCTGTCACCTCTTTGTCCCAGCTTCTTTCTGTTACATGAGCAGTCACTTCGAGCTCAGGGGCAAACTCGCCTTGATAATTATCTATTTCTTTTTCTAGATCGACAAAGTAGCCTTCCACATCCACCTTCGCCACATTCTCTTCAGCACTCTCTGTCTTCGCCCTAAGCATGATTTTTGAATTGAAAACATCCACCCCCCCACTTGCCCGAATATCTGTCTCCTCCCCCTGAAGCGGTTCAGCTGAAAAATTAAACCAGCTTCTATTATCGCAATAACCATTTTTAGAACAGGGCTTACTGAGCTTTTCATCTTCTGCTAGGGTTACTTTTTGATGATACATCCCTTGAAAGTCAGTCTGAACTTGCTCTGTTTCTCCATCCAAATAAAGATTGAGGTCGAGTTTGGGCACAGGGGTTCCATCAAAGAAGCGAGTGGCGATGTCTAATTCAACCTCATCTCCTGCAAAAGCCACCTTTTTATCCGCTGCGATTTCAATGTTGTAGGCAGGTTTTTTGTAATTTTCCGTGATGATGTACTGATTCACCAAAAGCTCATCACCTTCATAGAGGGCGATTTGATGAGATGATCCAGACAACCCCTTTAATTCAAACTCACCTGAAAAGAAATGATCCTCCGAAATATCAAGCACCTGCTCCTCAATTTGATCATTCTCCCGCTGAAGCACTATACGCAGACTATCTGAACTCCCTCCCTCTCCTCGAGGTTGTAAAAAGCCCCAATATTTCACTGTGTCTTTGTTTTGGTACACTGGTCGGTCCGTTGAGAGGTGATACCAATAATCCAACCCTGTTGTTCCAGGTCTAAAAAAGTAATCTGCTTCATTGACCAGGTTAATAAGCTGATCTCCTTCATGTTCAATTTTTAAAATGTCAGCCCCACCACCTTGCCCAAGAAACACCTCAGGGCTTTCAAATACGGCGATTCCATCTTCATCCGTTTTCGCACTCACCCCACTATTAACGAAACTCACCTGAGCCTCCTTGATAGGCAGCCCCGTCTCAATGTCATTCACCCAAACCAACGTTTGAGTCTTGGTCACATTGGTGTACGTGGACAAATTAGTGACCTGGAGCAAGGTCTGACTCCTTTTTTCTCCATTGGTCATCTCAAGTAAATAATACCCCTTAGGCAAAGCAAGCTCTGGCATGTAGATGAAGGTTCTAGCCCCACGCTCGCTCTTAATAACCTCATGTTCACCCAGCATTTCTAATTCAGCAAGATCATCCACCAACACTGAATTAAAACTCCTAGCCCATTGAGGCTGCTCACTACCCACTTGAATTTGACCTAAGAAATCTTCCGCATCATCAAATTTATAGACACCCACTTGAGTTTTAGCCATCGCCTCCTCTTCATCATTTTGCTGTCCATAATCGTAGACTGAAAAGCCAATAACCCGCCCTTCTGGCGATTCATAATGCTGCTTCGTAAAACGAATGTCTAAATCACGCTGTCTCTCACTTTCAACTTGGAATTGGAATTGATAATCCTCCTTCAATGTTTTTTCTGAACTTTCCAAGGGCAGCCCCGCCTTGACTATAACTGTGTAGAGCGTCCCTTTTTCTAAATTTTCTGGAGCAAAAGCGAGGGTGCGTTGATGTTTTTCGAAGCGGCCTTCTAGGGCTGGTTTAATTTCAATGTAATCCTGAACTGTTTTAAGGTCAAAATTCTCATGGCTGAATTGGATTTCAATGCCTGTATCCTCTGGCACATACGTGCTTTTGTCTGCGGGGAGGGTGTTGAGAATCTTAAAGTCATCTTTCACCTGATAGGACCAGGCAAAGTCCTTGTCTTGACCTGCCTCTTGACCTGAAATGCTGAATTGATAAATATTATTAGCCTCCAACGCTTGCTGAGGTACGACTTCAAATTCAGTCTCATCAAGTTGCCTGATTTCAAAATCAATCGGTGGATTGGTTTGTAAGTTCTCTTTAACATATGTCTCGGAAACTGGCTCAGAAGCCACCAACTTAAAACCAGATTCAGGGGTAATACCCAAGGCATCTTGGTCTAGCGCTTCCATTTGAAAGGAGGCATTAGCCACCTCAGGAGCAATCACAGGAATGTTGAGCGCCGTTGTCACCACCACCACAATTAAAACAGAAGCTAAAGCAGCAGTAAAAGCCATCTTGTGCAATCCCAAAAAGTGAATCAAACGCTGGAACCAATTTTGCTTCACACGTGCTTTATTTTGGATATGTTGCCACATCAACTGCTTTGAACGGTTGAGCGGAACCTTATCTACCCGGTGATTTTTTAAATCTTTCCTATCCATTGGATTGATAAACGTTATGAAGCTAGAACATCTCTCAGGGCGGTCATGGCGCGATGCATCATCGATTTGACCGCGGAGGTCGAACGGTTGATGGTCTTTCCAATTTCCTCCTGGGACATGCCAGAAAAATAATAGAGACTGATTATATTTTGATAATTTGGATTGAGGGTCGCAATTGCATCACTGAGTTGCCCCAACTTCTCATCCCCAAACAAAGCCTCGTTGAGCTCTTCCAATTCTGAGTGCATGTTGGTTGCTAATTCAGGATGTGTTTCAGTCAACTCGCCCAATGCAGATGTCTTTGGCTTCCTCCAGTGACTCCTTAGGGTATTAATGGCAATCCGATAGAGCCAGACCTTAATAGAAATACCACGATATTCAAAGCGATGAAAACTTTCAAAGGCTTTGATAAATGTTTCAGCGGTTAAGTCATAAGCCAACTCACTCGACATACTTCGTTTGGCAATATAACGCATGATTTGCTCGTAGTAGAAGTTGTATACCTCTTCAAAAGCATTGGAGTCCTCCTTAAAGGCATCGATGATGTCTCGCTGTCGCTCGGGCGACAGGTCTTTTTCCGTCATAGGGCGTGGACATGAGGTTACATCTACAATAACGATATTATTTCAAAAGGTTGCGCTTTTTTTAAATTTTTTCCCATGTGGCTATATTTTAGCTTTTTTCAAGGAATTTTAAAAGACCATTCCATCAATAACCTGACGGAGTTTACGTAAAAAATATCCATCAAAAAATCCCCACCAGATGGTGAGGATTTTTTTGAATTTTTGAGACTAACGCTTGGCCCATTGTGGCGCTCGACGTGCCCGCTTGAGACCAAATTTCTTTCTTTCTTTCACACGTGAATCGCGTGTTAAGAATCCAGCTTTTTTCAATTCAGAACGGAGCTCAGGGTCGTAATCGAGAAGTGCCTTGGAAATACCATGGCAAAGCGCTTGCGCCTGAGCACTCACTCCACCCCCTTCGATCACAGCCGTGATGTCAAATAACTTGAGGGCATTTGCAATTTTAAGTGGGGCTTTGATGCCTCCAATCAATTCTCCATAAAAGTATTCACTGGCAGGCTTATTGTTGACCATGATTTCTCCTTTTCCATCTTCGTAAAGTCGCACGCGTGCCACGGCAGTTTTTCGCTTTCCATTGGCGTAAAAGTAGCGTCCATCTTTTTTCATAGAGGAATAGTCTTTGCCTTTGTTCGTAGTTTTATTGTCGGCCATAATGAGTACTAAACGTTAAGGGTAATGGGATTTTGTGCCGCATGAGGATGATCCTCTCCAGCGTAGACAAATAGTTTTGCCATGATGAATTTTTTCAGTCTATTACGAGGAATCATACCACCCACTGCTTCTGTGATGATGCGGGTAGGGTTTTCAGCTTTCACCTTAAGGTAAGGTTTGCGACGTAGATGCCCCAAGTAACCGGTATGATGAATATATTCCTTTTGTTGCTCCTTTTTTCCAGTCAGGCGAATCTTGTCAGCATTGATCACAACAACGTAATCCCCCATGTCCATATGAGGTGTGAAGGTTGGCTTGTTTTTACCACGCAGTCGAACTGCAATTTCGGTCGCTAAGCGTCCCAAAACCTTATCTGCAGCGTCAACAACAATCCAATCTTTATCTGATTTTGCCTGTACTTTAGGAGTAAATGTCTTCTGAGTCATGTAAATGAGGAGGATTAAACAAATTCAATTTGAACCATAGGAGCCGCATCTCCAGGGCGGAATCCAAGTGGGATGATACGTAGATAACCAGAGTTACGATCTTTGTAACGATCGATCAATTCACGTGTGAGTTTTTTACTGGCGTTTTTATCCATCAAGTATGAATTGAGGGAGCGCATTGCATTGGGTGCATCTTGCTTTTTAGCCTTAGTGATTAACTTTTCTACAATCGGCTTGATTAGCTTGGCCTTACTCTGAGTTGTCTTAACCTTTTCATAAAGAATGATAGAGGTGGCCATATTACGAAGCATGGCATTCAGATGAGCGGCATTACGATTGAGCCGGGTTGTTTTTTGTCGATGTCTCATACGTTACTTAGGAAATTAATAGCTTTTAGAATTTAAGACAGGTCGGCTGAGCTTCCATCATTCATCAGAGCCAAACCACGAGTGGCCAGAGCATCTGACACTTCAGTCATGGCCTTTTTACCAAAGCCACGGAAGTTTGAGAGCTTGCTTGGAGAACATTTTTCAAGTTGTTCGATGGATCCAATTCCTCCATTGATCAGAGCGTTGAGTGTTCGAGGAGAGAAGTTGAGGATTTCGATAGGTGTATAGGTTTCCTTTTCAGACTCTTCCTTGCGCTCTTCCACCTCCTTATCCATGACGGATTGAACGTCTGAGCGGAATTCTGGCTCAATGTCATCTTCTTCCATCAGGAAGAGTTCGAAGTATGATTTGAGGACACTGGCAGAGAATTTTAGCGCATCTTCAGAAGAAATGGAACCGTTTGTTTCAACCTCGAGAGATAAATGATCAAGGTCGGTCATCTTTCCAACACGAGCACTGGTCACATCGTAACGAACCTTGAGTACAGGAGAGAAGATAGCATCGATTTGAATCACACCAACGTCTTTCTTGTCCTTCTTTCGAAGTGAAGCTGGAACATATCCCACTCCCTTTTCAACAATCAACTCAATGTTCAGCTTGACCCCCTTCTTGTTGATGTGTGTGATGACATGGTCAGGATTGAGAATCTCGATATCACTAGAGCAGTCGATCATTCCAGCTGTTACCGCCCCCTCTTTACTCACAGAAAGCTTAACGATCTCAGGATCCTTTGAATGTTTTTTAAGTTGAACTTGTTTGAAGTTGAGCAAGATGTCTAAGACACTGTCTTGCACCCCTGAGATGGTTGAGTATTCATGAGTTACTCCATCAATTTTAACGCCGGTAATGGCAGCGCCTGGCAAACTGGAGAGAAGTACACGGCGAAACGCATTTCCAAGAGTCATTCCATATCCGGATGGCAACGGGCTGACGCTGAACATAACGGTGTTGCTTTTTCCAGTTGGGATTTCGGTTTTGATTTTAGGCAAACCGATCTCTTCTTGAATAATGTGCATAAGAGATAGTGATTAAGAAATTTAACGTGAATAGAACTCCACGATAAGCTGGGAATCAATGCTTTTTTCTAGGTCGTCCTTTTCAGGAAGCGCCAAAACCTCGATGGTCATTTTTTTGAGGTCTACATTGAGCCATTTTGGTGAATAGTCTTTTAGTTTAGCCAAGTCAGCATATAGTGGTGAATTCTTGAACTTATCTGCCAATTCAATCTTATCGCCAGGTCTCACTTGAATGGAAGGGATATCAACCCGTCTTCCATTGAGCTTGAAATGACCATGGTTCACCATTTGGCGAGCTTGAGGACGAGTCAATGCAAATTGAGAGACATAAATGATATTGTCTAGACGTCGCTCAAAGAGGCGTAGGAAATTTTCACCAGTATCCCCCATTTGAGCCCCTGCCTTTTGCATATAACGTCGACTTTGCTTTTCGGTAACACCAAAAATGTAACGTGCTTTTTGCTTCTCTTCTAACTGGCGACCGAATTCACTCTTCTTAGAAAATTTAGCCCCGTGAACTCCTGGTTTACTTTGGCGATTTCGAAGAATTTTAGTGTATTTCTCTGTTCCAAAGAGGTTTACTCCTAGACGGCGGCACAGCTTTGCTTTAGGTCCTGTATATCTCATTTACAAGTTTAAATTATAAGTTCTAAATTTTGTGATAATTTTCTGAGGTGCTTTTTCAAGCGCTTATACCCGTCTAGCCTTCTTCTTTCTGCATCCATTATGAGGCCTAGGTGTGGTGTCAAAAATAGCAATCAATTCTAATCCTGCCGCTAGCAAGCCGCGAACAGATTGCTCACGCCCTGTTCCCACCCCTTTAATATAAACACGAACCTTTTCCACTCCGTATGGAGCCGCTTTCTCCATCAACTTTTCTGCGGTAACTGTGGCTGCATAAGGTGTGGATTTTCTAGACCCCTTAAAACCGTTGGCTCCAGCACTAGATTGAGCCAAAACATTTCCATTAGGATCAGTGATAGACATCAAAGTATTGTTGTAAGAAGCTGTCACGTATACATTCGCTTCTGGAACACTTCGCTTGAGCTTTTTTGAGCTAGTTTTTACTGGCTTGATGGCCATAATTCAGATAAAAGTTAATGGAATTAATTATTTCTTGGTGATCTTTAGCTTACCACTCCCCATAGTTCGTTTTTTTCCACGTTTGGTACGACCATTAGTTTTGGTACGTTGACCTCGAACCGGTAAATTTCGGCGATGTCTGAAGCCTCTGTAAGATCCAATTTCTTGGAGTCGTTTGATATCATCCCCAACCTGGCGTCGAAGGTCTCCTTCTACAACTATTGTACCGACAACCTCACGAATACGCTGTTCTTCATCAGGAGTGAGGTTTTCTACTTTAGTATCCAGGTTGACCCTAAGATCATTCAAGATTTTTTTACTAGTGCTTTGCCCAATTCCGAAGACATAGGTTAAAGCCACTTCAATTCGTTTTCCTTTGGGGAGGTTTACACCTGCTATACGAGCCATATTCAGTTTGAATTTTAAATTTCAAATTTTAAATTTTAAAATCGAGACTAGTCTTAATTTTAAAATTTAGGATTTAGAATCAAAATTTATCCTTGTCTTTGCTTATGTTTTGGGTTCTCACAAATTGCACGAACCACACCATTTCTTCTGATGATCTTGCATTTTTCACACATTCTTTTGACGGACGCTCGAACTTTCATGATATGAAGAGAATAAAATAAGAATAGTAATTTTTAATATCCCTGAAGGGCCTCACACGTTATTCATTTTGGGATTGAGGTTTTTTGTTTGTTGGTTGACGATAGATTATACGTCCTTTAGTCAAATCGTAAGGTGTCATTTCAATGGTAACGATGTCTCCTGGTAAGATGCGAATGTAATGCAGGCGAATTTTTCCTGAGACATGGGCTGTTACAGTGTGACCATTGTAACTCTCCCCCAGAAGCTCGACTTTAAAGGTTGCATTAGAAAGCGCTTCTATCACACGTCCTTCTACTTCGATCACTTCTTTTTTGGCCATATAATGACGTTTTTTTACTTAAAACTTGAGCGGTAAGAGTTTACATAATTCATTCAGGAAGTGCAAGCTTTTTTTTGACTTTTTTTCATGATGACTGAACTTAAACTCACTTTTTCTTTAGCTAATGGCTTTTGCAAAAGGTTTTTTGGCTTTACTCAAATTACTTTTAATGGTATTTACGACGCTAAAATTTCATAACCATCTTCCGTTACCAGTACGGTGGCTTCAAAATGGGCTGATAAACTACCATCTTTTGTATAGAGTGTCCACTCATCCTCTGCTGTCTCAATATCCCCCTCGCCCATGGCAGAAATAGGCTCGATGGCCAAGACCATGCCAGGCTTAATTTCAGGCCCTGTGCCCCTCTCACCGACATTCATGATTTCAGGAGACTCATGGAGGTCATAACCGACTCCATGCCCCGTACACTCCGCCACAATCCCATAATCGTACTGGACCAGTGCCGCCTGGACGGCAGCGGAAATGTCACCGATATGATTTCCTGGCTTAACTTGCTTGATTCCTTTTTGCAAGGATGCCTTGGTGGTTTTAACAAAATGCTTCACGTCATGGTCCACCTCTCCAATCATCACAGTTCGACACGCGTCAGTATGAAGCTTTTTATACATCACCCCACAATCAATACCAAGAATATCCCCTTCTTCTATGATTCGTTTTTTAGAAGGAATCCCATGAACTGCCTCATGATTGAGTGAGACGCAAATGGAACCTGTGAAACCATGGTACCCCTTGAACCCTGGAGTGCACCCTTCATGACTTCGAATGAATGCTTCAGCCAACTCATCCAGCTCCCACGTACTCATCCCTGCCTTGACCACTCCCTCAAGATAATCAAGGGTTTTGCTTAGAATTTCTCCTGCATGACGCATGGATTCAATCTCTTCTTGATTTTTAATGTGTATCTCAGACATTGTGGGCAATTGAATTTATGAAGATAGAACGAGGTGTGATACACCCCCCTTGATTCAGGGCCTAGGATTCGAAAAGAGGAGTGAGCTGATCCATTAGCCCCCCTGCAACCGATTCAATAGACTGCTCTCCGTCGACCTCGATTAAAATTCCTTCATCCCTAAAGCTATCTATCACCGGCTCAGTCTGGGTTTTATAGTTTTCAATTCGACGATCAATCACCTCTCTTGTGTCATCCCCCCTCCCCCGACCCAACATGCGCTTAACAGCCTCATCCTCAGAAACATGAATATAGATTCCATGAACCCCTCTATTGTGCTCGCTCAATTTTTCCATGAGCTTTTCTCGTTGGATCATGGTGCGTGGAATCCCATCAAATAGGACAGGTGCACCCTTTGCTTCATTTTCAATGAAAGCTTCAACCACCTGCATGATTGTGTCATCACTCACCAACTCCCCAGACTCCATGACTGACTTAATCTTGTTGCCGAGCTCGGAACCTGAGGCCACCATTGCACGGAGCGTGGAACCCATTTCAAATATTTTTAATCCAAAACGTTCAGCCAAAAATTTGCTCTGTGTTCCTTTTCCAGAGCCCTGCATTCCAAAGAGAATAATGTCCATAATTAATTTAATCCCTAATACTCTAATTTCCAATGATCAATTTTAAACTGAAACATTGGCCACTGAGCAGTGACTAATAAAGTTTATCGTAATCGTGCATGACGAGCTGAGAATCAATTTGCCTAATGAGCTCAACAACCACACCCACCACAATGATCAAACCAGATCCTGTGATGATTAAATCACTTGACTGTAGTGTTGTAAATTTTGTGAAAATAATAGGAACCACAGCCACCACTGCCAAGAAAACTCCGCCAAAAAGATTCATCGCACCTGATACTCTGGCCAAAAATTCTGCTGTTTGAGACCCAGGACGAATCCCAGGAATAAACCCACCTCTTTTTTGAATATTCTCTGCCACTTGCTCTGGATTGAAAGTCACGCTCACATAAAAATAAGAGAAAAGGATGATGAGCAAGAAGTAGATGAACATGTAGGCGTAACTTGGATCAGCCGTGTTGAAATAACGATTGAGCCATTCTGCAGCGCTTTGAAGCTTGGCTGAAGCTGAAGCCGTGAAAAATTGAGACAATACAGAGGGGAAGGTCATCATTGAAATAGCAAAGATGATCGGGATCATTCCGGCTTGATTCACGCGGATTGGAAGTCCCGCTTTTTCCCCTTGGGATGCAGCCGAACGTCCAGCATAGGTAATGGGAACATTTCGATAAGCCTCATTGATGTACACCACAAAGATGAGCATGACAATGGTGAGGACAATGAAGGATAGAAAGTAGTAAAATTTAGTCGTATCACCAGCCTGACCGATGTTGAGCATTCGTCCTAGAATCGTTGGCATTCCTGAGATGATACTAGCAAAGATCAAGAGGGAAATTCCGTTTCCAATTCCTTTTTCCGTGATCAATTCCCCAAGCCACATCAAGAAAACTGTTCCTGCTGTGATGGTAAGCATGATTGGAATCATGATGGACCAATCAGACGTGTCAGAAATGAGCGCTGTACCAGATTGCTGAGCACTAGAATTCAGTAAGATAATCATTCCATATGATTGGAGTAGGGCAAATGGAACGGTGAGTATGCGGGTGAATTGATTGATTTTTCGTCGACCTTCGGCACCTTCTTTTGATAGATTTTCAAGCTTAGGAATCACAACTGTCATCAACTGAATGATGATTGAGGCATTGATGTATGGAGAAAGCCCCATGAGTACGATGGAAAAACTCTCCATTGATCCTCCTGTGAAAGCGGAAAACACCCCTAACAATTGATTTTGATCAAAGATTGCTGAAAGGGCTGATATATCAACATTTGGAACTGAAATATGAGCTGCAAATCGAAAAACAACTAAAATAAACAAGGTGAAAAGGATCTTGTTTCTTAGCGTCTTAGACTGCCAGATTTGGTGGAAGTATTTAAACAAGGTGAGGTCGAATTACAAAAATAGAGCGAGGTCCTAAAGCATCTTACCTCCCGCTTGAGTAACTTTATTACGAGCAGTGGTGGATGCCTTTTGAACCTTAATGGTTAATTTTTTAGTTAACTTTCCGTTTCCAAGCAACTTAACGGGAACATCTTTTTTAGAAACCAATCGTTTTTCAAGAAGCGCTTGAATATTAACCTCATCCCCGTCATTAAAGACATTTAAGTCAGAAAGGTTGATGACTTGGAAATAGGTCTTATTAGGATTCTTAAAACCACGAAGCTTAGGCAAGCGAGAAATTAGAGGTGTTTGTCCCCCTTCAAAACCAGGGCGTACATTTCCACTTTTGCGCTGACCCATTCCTTTACAACCTCGCCCAGAAAAAGTTCCATGTCCAGAGGCATTTCCTCGTCCAACACGCCTTCTATTTCTTACAGCGCCTTTTGCGGGTTTGAGTTCATTGAGTTTCATGTCGTCTACGTTAGAGTGATGAGCTTAGTTTTTAATTAGTCTTTCTTGGTTTCAGCAGCGGCTACTTCTTTCTTAGGCGTTTCCACCTTAGGTGCTTCAACTTTCTTTGCTGACTCTCTCACAGGCCTTAGCATTTTAAGGGCTTTGATGGAAGCTTGCGCAGTTACAAGTGTATTGCGAGTTCCAATATTTTTTGAGAGCACATTTTTTATTCCTGCCAAATGAAGTACTTTACGAAGGGATCCTCCTGCAATCACACCCGTCCCCTGAGACGCTGGCATGACCATCATTCGGGCGGCTTTGTATTTAACTTTTACGGAATGAGTGATTGTATCCCCCTTTGTGATGGGCACGTGAATGAGATCAACCTTTGCACGAGCAACCGCCTTTTGGATTGCAGTGACAACTTCAGTGGCCTTTCCTACTCCAACACCCACACGACCTTTTTTATCTCCAATGGCAACAGTGGCACGAAAACGAAGACGTCTCCCTCCTTTCACCACACGTGTCACTCGATCGATTTGCAACACCTCCTCTTGGAATTCTTTTTGCTCTCTTTCGCGAGACCTAGATTTTCTTTGGTTCTTTTTAGCCATTATATTAATGATTGAAAATTAATAATTGAAGATTCTTTATATAAAATTAGAATTGAAGTCCTCCTTCTCGCGCACCCTCTGCAAGGGCCTTAACACGCCCATGATACAGATATCCAGAGCGGTCGAAAACACAAGATTCAATTTTTTTTGCCTTCGCCTTTTTAGCCAACTCCTCTCCAACTTTCTTTGCAGCGTCCATGGTTGATCCTTTTTTGTCTTTCAGGCTTGAACTATTTACTAGAACCGCTCCAGTCACATCATCAACAAGTTGAGCAGAAATACTAGTGAGGCTACGGTAGACAGAAAGACGTGGTCGTTTAGCAGTTCCACTAAGCGTAGAACGGATTCGATTGTGTCTTTTTTTCCTGAGTTGATGTCTTGAATTTTTCATAACGAGAGCTAAATTGAATTAATTAGATTACTTGGCAGCAGATTTACCAGCCTTTCGGATGACATGCTCACCAACATAGCGAATTCCTTTCCCTTTATAAGGTTCTGGAGGTCTAAAGCTTCGGATATTGGCGGCAAATTGCCCCACCAACTGCTTATCGATTCCTGTGATCACTATAGTATTTTTGCGTGCCTTATCCATTTCTGTCGTGAGCCCCTCTGGAACTTGCAATTCAATAGGATGAGAGAAGCCTAGGCTTAAGGTGAGTTTCTTACCTGAGAGCTGTGCCCGGTAACCCACACCAATGATTTCCAACTCCTTTTTAAAGCCTTGAGACACACCAACCACCATATTGTTGATTAGCGCACGGGTCAGGCCATGGAGTGAGCGAACATGTGGCTCGTCTTCACCACGTGTCACATTAATGACATTGTCGTTGATGACCACGGTTATGGCTGGATCATGAGAGAATTCAAGTTCTCCTTTTGGACCTTTTACCTTAACCAGGGTACCTTCAATTGTTACTTGAACACCAGAAGGAATTTCGATGATTTGTTTACCAATTCGAGACATTTAATAACAATTAGTGACTTAACTTTATAGTTGAATAATTACCACACCTCACACAAGAGCTCTCCACCCACTCCCATTTTTTTGGCTTCAGATGTTGTCATCACCCCCTTTGGAGTAGAAACAACCCCAATCCCATATCCGTTCAAGACTGTTTTCAGCTGAGCGTGCTTCATGTAGATGCGTTGCCCTGGTTTACTGATACGCTTGAGGTTGAGGGATTCAAAATCTGGATTCAATTGAACTTCAATTTCTTCAAACTTATCGGGCTTAACCACGGCGTAATCAAGGATGAACTTCTTCTTCTTGAGAACTTCAAGAATGGATAGTTTTAGCTTAGAATAGGTTACTGTGGTTTTTGTATGCTTTGCTTTTACAGCATTCCGAATTCTTGTAAGCAAGTCTGCAATCGGATCGGTCACCATAATCTTTAAATTTTATAATTAAATAGTTGAGTTTACCATGAAGATTTTTTCACCCCCATGATCTCTCCTCGAGAAGCCAATTCACGGAACTCAATACGAGAGATTCCAAAGAGTCGCATGTAGGCACGAGGACGACCAGAAATCTTACATCGATTTTTTAAGCGTGATGGACTGGAGTTTTTTGGAAGTTTTGCCAATCCCACATGATCACCTTTTAACTTTAGCTCTTGACGCTTTTTAGCATACTTCTCAATGAGCTTCTTTCGCTTTTCATCCCTTGCAATGAGTGATTTTCGTGCCATGAAATAGAGAATTTACAGATTGATAAAATTAAGCTTGAGGTTTTTTAAAGGGAAAACCCATTTGATCCAATAGAGCCCGACCGTGTTCGTCATTATTAGCCGTGGTACTGATTGTAATCTGAATCCCATGAATGTTCATCACATCATCTGGATTGATCTCTGGGAAAACCAAAGCTTCCTTGAATCCAATAGAGTAATTTCCAGTTCCATCAAATGAGCGTGGATTTAGACCTCGGAAGTCACGGACGCGGGGGATAACAATATTAACCAATCGATAAATGAATTCATACATCTTTTCACCACGGAGTGTCACAGTGATTCCAGTTGGCATCCCTTGGCGAAGTTTGAAGTTTGAGATCGCTAGCTTTGCATTCGTTACCACTGGCTTTTGCCCAGAAATCTTGGCAATATTCTGAATGACATCTGAAAAGTCTTTCGTTTTCTTGGTCAGGGTTCCAATTCCAACATTGATGTTGATTTTTTCCAATTTAGGAAGAGCCATTGGATTTTTAATACCCAACTCTTTTTGTAAAGCTGGCAAAACCTCTGATTTATATGTATCGTAGTAAGACATTGGCGTTAAATCCTTAATGGGTTAGAGTTTATTTCTTCTTCATTTCACGTCGTGTGAAGGCGGCATCTAGCTCGGCTCCTGATCGCTTTGCCACACGGTATTTTTTTCCTTTTTCTGTCATTTTATAACCAATGCGAGTTGGCTTCTTGGTTTTTGGGCAAAGGATCATAACATTAGAAGCATCGAAAGGAGCTTCGTATTGCACACGTTGTCCAGCAGATGTTGCTGTTTTTTTAACGTGCTTCGTTCGCATGTTCACACCTTCCACCACAACCTTTTCGCTCTTTTTAAGGATGCGCATGACTTTACCAGTCTTTCCCTTGTACTTCCCGGTGATCACGATGACGTTGTCGTCTACTTTAAATTTCATGACTGAGGATAAATAATTAACGAGATAACTTTTGATAATGACTAGAGAACTTCTGGAGCTTGAGAGATGATTTTTTGGAAACCACGAGCCCGTAACTCCCGAGCGATTGGACCGAATACACGCGTCCCCTTAGGCTGACCCTCATTACTAACAATCACCACAGCGTTATCATCAAATTTTAGATAGGAACCATCGCTACGCCGAATGTTCTTTTTGGTTCGAACGACGACGGCGCGCTGTACCGTGTGATTTTTGATCACTCCTTTTACAGCAGCTGACTTAACGGCCACGACAATGATATCACCGACATGAGCATATTTTCGCTTGGATCCACCAAGCACCTTGATGCACATCACTTTCTTGGCACCGGTATTGTCTGCAACATTCAGTAGGCTTTGAGTCTGAATCATTTTATTAAGTAAGGAGTAATAATTAAGGGGTGAGAACGGATTAGCTTTTTACCGCTTTCTCAGAAACAACTTTCCAACGCTTCAACTTGCTGATGGGACGGGTTTCAACGATAGTTACTGAATCCCCCTCTGCAAAGTCCTCTGGGTTTTCAATGTGGGCATAAAACTTTTTGGAAACACGGTAGCGTTTTTTGTACTTAGGATGGTTCCTGTATGAATTGACAGTTACCACGATGGTTTTATCCATCTTCTTGCTGGAGATGATTCCGGTTTTGGTTCTCATAAGGTGAGTGAATTAGTCTTAGTCAACTTTTGATAGCTTTTCAATTTTTTCTTCAAGCTCAATTTCTTTTAGTGCCGTGAGAATTCGAGCAATATACTTTTTTTGCTTTTTAACAGCGCTGATGTCTTTTTCGTGCTTAGTTTTTACAGTAATGCGCTTTCTTTGAAGCGTTTCACGAGCCTCCATCAAGCTTTCTTGAAGCTCTTTTTTGGTCATTGATTTTAGATCTTGAGCAGTTTGCATATTGTGAGTTGAAACGTTAGAAGAACTAGAGGGGTGTGATTATAGCGATTACATTAAGGTTTCGCTAGTCTTTTTTTAATTTAAATGTGCCTGAGGACTACTTTTGTCTTGATGGGCAATTTAGAGTCAGCGAGTCTAAGGGCTTCTCTAGCTAATTCTTCATCGATACCATCCATTTCAAAGATGATTTTTCCAGGTTTCACACGAGAGACATAGAATTCCACAGATCCTTTTCCAGATCCCATCGGTACTTCAGAAGCTTTGCGTGTGATAGGCGTGTGAGGAAAGATTCGAATCCAGATTTTACCCCCCCGCTTAACCGCCCGTGTCATGGCTCGCCTAGCCGCTTCAATTTGACGAGAAGTCAATTCACCTGGGGTTATTGCTTTCAAGCCAATGGACCCAAAACTAATAGAGTTTCCCCCCTTACTCTTCCCCTTAAGGGCAGAGCGATCGCGGTGTAATTTCCTGTATTTCTGCTTTTTAGGCTGTAGCATGATCAGATAATTTTATAAGTTTGGACAATAGATTATTTTGGAGTGTTGAAATTTTTCTTTTTGAAGACCAAGCCTCGATAGATCCACACCTTTATTCCAATCACCCCATAGGTCGTGTTGGCCCGGCGTTGAACGTAATCAATATCAGCACGAAGCGTATGAAGTGGAATGTTTCCCTCTTTGTAAATTTCCCTCCGGGAGATCTCCACCCCATTCAAACGCCCTGAAACTTGAATCTTTATCCCCTTTGCACCCGCCTCCATTGCCTTTCGAATCCCAAGCTTAACCGCTCGACGGTAGGCCACACGGCGCTCGATCTGGGTCCCCACAAGCTCTGCAATCAAGGGTGCACTTAGATCTGGTTGAGACACCTCTTTAATGTTAACTTCGATGTTCTCGTTGAATTTTTTTCTTAGCGCTTCACGGAGGTCATCGATGGCCACACCTTGGCGCCCAATGATTAAACCTGGCTTAGCTGCTGTGATGTTTGCCACCACTTTTTTAGCAGAACGCTCCACTTCAACTTCAACCACTCCAGCATCCTTTAGCTTTTCGCGAAGGAATTTTTTAAGCGCTAGATCCGCGTGAAATTTTTTAGCATAGTCTTTTTTACTAGCAAACCATTTTGAAGACCAACTGGTTGTGATACCGATGCGCAATGATTTGGGATTGACCTTTTGACCCATGGGATAAAAAAGAATTAAGTATTATTTCGCTTCTTTCGTTGCTTTTTTTGCGGTTTTTTTCTTTGCAGACACCTCTTTCTTTGCCTCTGGCCTGACTGCCTTTTTAGGTACCACCTCTTTTTTGGGAGCCACACTCTCGGATACTTCCATTTGACCGACCTCAACAGTGATATGAGACGTACGCTTTCGAATTGGATGGGTACGGCCACGAGAAATTGGAAGAGAGCGTTTGTATGTTGGCCCCTTAGTCACTAAAATTTTAGTGATGTAAAGGTCGTCAATTGATTGTTTAAAGTTGTTCTTGGCATTGTGTGCCGCAGAATAAACTACTTTGTAAAGGATTTGCGCCGCCTTTTTAGGCATGAATTTCAGAAGGTCTAGGGCGTCGTTCACCTTTTTTTTACGTACGGTTCCCGCCACAAGGTTGGCTTTTTTAGGTGAGATCCGAACTGTTCTTAGGACTGCTTTCATTCCTGATGACGTTTAAGTAAGTGAGTAATTGACTAAACTAGTGATTGAGCTTATTTGGCGAGCCTTCCTCCATGAGATTTAAACTTACGAGTGGGTGAGAATTCACCGAGTTTGTGCCCCACCATATTTTCAGTGACATAGACAGAGATGTGGGTCTTACCATTGTGAACTCCCAAGGTATGTCCGACGAATTCTGGAGAAATGGTACAAGCCCGTGCCCAGGTCTTGATGACCTTTTTTTGACCAGAAGCTTCCATCCTTTGAACCTTCTTGAGGAGCTTAGGGTCAATGTAGATTCCTTTTTTTAAACTTCGACTCATAATTTAATTAGCTTAGAGCTCGGAGCTCTGGGCCTGAAGTTAACAGCAAGTGCTCATAACTCCTAGCTCATAGCTCCCAGCGGATTGAATATTAACGTTTTTTCTTGCGTCGACCGCGGATAATAAAGCGATCGTTATGCCTTTTACGTCGTGTTTTTACACCAAGTGCAGGCAGTCCCCATGGGGTCTTAGGTGTCTTGGGACTAATGGCAGTATGCCCTTCTCCTCCTCCATGTGGATGGTCAACCGCATTCATTGATTTACCGAGAACTTGTGGTCGACGGCCCATAAGACGTTTTCGACCTGCCTTACCAATGGTCACGTTGCTGTGATCAATATTACTAACGGTTCCGATAGTGGCGTAACAGTTTTTAGGAACATAGCGGATGGATCCAGATGGCAATGTAACCTGAGCCATTTCTCCATCTTGCGAAGAAACTTGCCCTGAAGATCCAGCAGATTTAATGATTTGAGCGCCACGTCCAGATTGTAGCTCTAGGGCATGGATCTTGAAACCAACGGGGATATTTCCAATTTGAACGCGATTTCCCACTTTGATTTTTGCCTTTTCACTGCAGATCACTTTATCACCCACACTTAGACCATCTGGAGCAAGAATATAACGTCGTTCTCCGTCGTGGTAGCAAACTAGTGCGATGAAAGCGGTTCGGTTTGGATCGTACTCTACTGTTTCAACCTTTGCTGGAACGTCCAATTTGTCAAAACGCTTGTTGTCAATAACACGATAGCGACGCTTTACCCCTCCACCACGATGACGCACAGTGATACGACCTTGATTATTGCGCCCAGCATTCTTTGGTTTAGCTTTAGTCAACTTTTTAAGAGGACTCACCTTGGACAATTCACTGTAATCTACAGTGCTCATGTTTCGTCGACCCGGTGTTGTAGGCTTATACTTTTTAATTGGCATTATTTCTTGGTGGATTTCAATTTATTAAAATCAATGGATTGATTGGGCTTGAGAGTAACGATTGCTTTTTTAGAAGCAGGTCGCTTAGTGATAACTTTACCTCGTCCGGCCAATCGAATTTTTTTGAGCACAGGAATGATATTCACAGCTTTAGCATCCGCTCCGTAAGCAGCTTTAACGGCATTCATGATGTCTATCTTTGTGGCACCAGGATGGACCCGAAAGGTATATTTTGACTGAGCATGAGCGTCTGTGCTCTTTTCAGTAACGACCGGTGCAATGAGAACTTGAGTGAGTTGCATAAGGGATCAGATTTTATAGAAAGAGTTCTTCTGCCTTCTTAAGTGAGGCTTCTAAAAACATAATGTTTTCAAACCGAAGGAGGTCATGTGGGTTGAGGTAGTTGACCAAAATGGTTTTTACATTGGGTAAGTTGCGAGCTGATTTTTCTAGCACTTCATTTTTTTCACCTAGCACCACTAGAAGACTTCGACCCTCGGGCAGCTTCTCAACCAACTGAGCAAACTCTTTAGTTTTTGGCTCTTTAGCCACGTAGGTCTCTAAAGCGAAAACTTGTTTGTCGGCTGCCTTTTGAGAAAGGCAAGAGAATAGTGCAGCACGACGAGCCTTTTTAGGCATGTTGAGTGTGTAGTTGCGAGTGTTTCGCGGTCCAAAGGCCACTCCTCCTGAACGCCATATTGGATTTCGAGATGAACCGAAGCGAGCTCGACCAGTTCCCTTTTGACGCCATGGTTTTCGTCCTCCCCCTCGAACTTCCCCTCGATGTTTGACATGAGCACCTGCCTGACGGGCATTTGCAAGTTGGCGAATGACTGCTAGGCGAATGAGCTCTTCATTGATTTTAGTTCCGAAGATGGCATCAGATGCATCTGCAGTTCCTTTCTTTTGGCCGGCTTGTGTGTAGAGATCGATTTTCATTATAAGTTTCGAGTTGGTTTACGGATGGGTTAACGAGTAGACCTACGGATGGGCTTACGGATTGGATCGCTATTCGTGAACCAATTCGCCACCAATACGCTTGGTGATCCGGAATTTAGAACTTGATATAAACGTAAGAATTTTTAGCGCCAGGCAGGGGCCCTTTAACAGCAATCACATGCTCTGAAGGCTCCACAGTTATGACAGGTCGATTCTTAAGCGTGACCGTGTCATTCCCCATGTGACCAGGCATCTTTTTCCCTTTAAGGACGCGTCCGGGTTTGGCACACATTCCGATAGAACCAGGCTTTCGATGATGATGTGACCCATGAGTTTCAGGACCCCGTGAGAAATTATGTCGTTTGATGACCCCTTGGTAACCTCGCCCCTTTGAAGAACCAGTAACTGTGACAGATTCGATTTCTTTAAGCATTTCCAGGGAAACCTTCTGTCCTTTTTTGAATTCTTCTGCACCTTCCACACGAAACTCTTTGAGGGCCTTGAATTTTTTGTTCTTGGATGGATTTTTATACGCATCAAAGCCTAGGACTATCGCCGGATATCCATCTGCACTTTCCGTCTTCACATGGACAACCTCATTGGGTGTACACATGATGTAGGTAACAGGGATCACACGACCGTCGTCTTGAATGACTTGGCTCATTCCTAATTTTTTGCCAATAATTCCAGGCATATCTTTTTAGGGGTTAAGGAGGTTTTTGCTCTATGGCTAGACCCCGCTATTAACATAATTTATTTTTTGCTTGTCCATTTTACAGGCCGATTGTCCAATGTCAAGAAAAAAAGTGGAGTTTTTTAGACAGGGTGTCTAAATTACAAGCTTGGAGCTGGGAGCTTGGAGTTGGGATTAGCCTACCTGCCACAAATGAGAATTAGGAGTTTTCAATTTTAAATGGGTTGTCTAAATTGATATTTTTGATTCGATAAGCTCAATTAAAATTGACATCTACATACTATAAAGTTCTACTTCAATTTTTTCAGCACCTTCCCATGTTGAAATCCATGCGTGATCACCATTAGGCAAGTCAAAGGATATTCCATAGACTGTTGTATCAACCCCTTTAGGATGGTGCTCTACAAAAGACTCATCCCACCTTTCGCAGGGCACAAATTCTGATTCAAGGATATTAAATGATTCGAAGCTATCTCCGGAACTTATTTTTATTCCAAACAATTCGGTTTTTAAATCATCTGATTCATCTAAAATTAACCCTTTACATGGGATAGATGTTTCTAATTCAACTGTGTAAGGATCCATATCAGGTAATTCAAAAACCAGCTGAGGTTGATAACTATTATAATAAGACCGAACTCTCTCTTCCCCATTTCTAAAAGCAATTTCGGTCGAATCAGAAGCATCCCCGCCAGCTTGAATTATTTTTATAACCAAATCTTGACCTTCGTTAGAAAAGTTCCATTGAACATCATTGTAAGGACCCATTCCAACCTCATGAATCACCGTCTCATTTCCAAGCTCATCCACCTTGACCACCTCATAAACTGTATCCGCTTCATTGACGAGCATCTCTCTTCCAATCCAGGTGACACTAAAAAGACCCCATTTTTTTAATTGAGGTGCTTTGTTTTTGGCTTATGTAGGTGGAAAAAGGATGTATACTTTTTTACGCAAAATAGAAAAATAAACAACCCAATTTCCATGAGTAAATATATC
>Ga0316189_10000149_pt1 | contig 65090 bp, 47 predicted proteins | sample LowCovwburrow_MG_FD_204930 | JGI IMG/M metagenome (GOLD analysis project Ga0316189, IMG submission 204930) | Coastal sediment microbial communities from Maine, United States - Lowes Cove worm burrow | ecosystem: Environmental > Aquatic > Marine > Coastal > Sediment | place: USA: Maine...
TGCTTAGTATCTTTATCACTTAAGCGATATTCCAACTCTGATTTTAGTGTAGAGTTTACATTTGGAAATTCCAAATCAAAATCTAATGTAGGTAATTCTAGTTTTTCTGTTAAGTGAATTTTAACTTCAACTGGAATACTTTGATTGATTGGGTTATCTAATAAAATAGACGGATTTGCACTAATATTGTCATGAATGGCCTCAATATTAATTTCAGCTTGTATTGGATCACCTTCCCAAACTAATGTTCCTCCTGGAACTACTCTAAAATCTTTTTGAATAACACCTCCATAAATAAAATTATAGGTTCCTTCAGTTATTAAAAAATCACCATACATGTTAAAGCGTCCATTGGTGTTAATTTGTGCCAGTAAACCTCCATTCCCTTTACCTTTAATTGTACTTCCAGAATTTTTATCCATTACAATTTCAATCTCGGCATTTTCATTAACTGTTAAATCAAAATCCATTTCTAATCCTGAAATATCTTCAGATACAATAACTTCACCTCTAAGCTTTGCTGCTTTTTCTTCTGGGCTTAAAAAATGGATATAAGAATTGTCACCTAGAGAGTCTGCGTCATTAAGTGGGATTTTGAATACAGTGCCCTCTTCTGTGCTTACTTCTGCTTTAATTACAAGTTGATCTGTAGGTCCAACAATATCTATATTACCGTCAACGAAAGCTGTACCAAAATATAATGCATCTTCACTATCTTTTGTATTCAGTACCAATAACCTTTCTGAAGCCATATTAAGGTTAAGCGACCAGTTTGAGAAATTGACATGATTTATTCTTCCACTTAGATTTGCTCTTGAGAAAAACTCATTATCTGTTAATTTGGCATTTTGAAAAATAAAGCTTTGTCCAGATAGATTAATAGCTGTGTCATCTTCAAATCCATAGTTAACATTCAAATAGGGAATAGCTAATCCTCCATCGTCCAAAATAAGATCTCCATCAATTTGTGGTCTGCTTAACCTTCCTGTTACTCTAGCATTTCCAGATACGTATCCTCTAATTTCTGTAATAACACCATCACCAAAAGGATTTAGAGGTTCTAAAATAAAATCATCAAAATTAACTTCTAAATCAACATTTGAGTTACTTCCAGAGACATCTAAATTACCAACTATAGATAGGGATTGTTTACTATCTTCTTTTAATGAGATGTTCACATCATAATTTGTGAGTGTTTGATTACCCACAATATTAGCTCTAAAGTCTCCTAAACTGGTTTCATTTACTTTAAAATTATCTACAGTAACATCAGACTCTGGTATATAATTGCCGTTTTGCTGCTTAATATTTATAACACCATTGATATTTCCATCTAATTTTAGATCTTCAATATCTGGTGTTACCTTAATCAAATCGACATCTTGAAAATCCAGATTAATATTTTTGGTTGTTTCTCCTTGTATTATTCCAGAAAGTTTTATTGACTCATTATTATGAGTCATTAATATATCTCTAATAGCAATATCATTAAATGATCTGTCAAAAATTATTTTATTGCTTTTGTTTCGCTCTTCATTAATAAACCATTGATTTTCTTTGAAGTTAATTTTTGAATTTTTAAATCCTACTACAGATTTATTGTCTTCATTAATGGTATAAAAGAGGTTTAAATCATAACGATCTCTATTAGTTTTTCCGCCTTTAAATTCAGTTCTAATAAATAGTGTATCATTTACTGTCACATTAATAAGGCTGAATTTTGAAACGTCATAATACTTTGTATTGAGGCTGTCAATTTCAATATATGTATTATATAATGGATTTTTATTATTTAATTGAAGTTCTATATTATTAGCGAAGTTATCAGCAAAACTTATTTTTGGAGATTTAAATGTGAGATTAAACTCTTTAGCATCGCTTTCAATCCTTCCTTTAAAAAAGGTGTTACTACCTAGTTCTAAATCTGGATAAAACACTTCAGCTATCTTATTGTAAATCTTAAAATTAAAATCAATATATTGATTATTTTCAATTAAGTATGGATTATAATTTGTGTAAATATCTCCTAAAGAGTTTTCTGCAAGTTTTATAACATCGTTGATGTTAAATTTACCTTTCATAGTCCCTTCAATAATATCAGGAGAATTTACATAAAGTGTTCTTTCATTTTTATCAAAACTAGAAGAGATATTAAAGTCTTTAAAATAATACTCATCATTTTGATTTTTATAAAGTGTGTTTTGAAATGTAATATTTCCATAAGCATCATCAAAGTTAGTACCCTTCATGTTCATTTTAACCAATCCTTTAAATGTTGAAATACTATCTTTGGTTACAAAATTTAAGGCATTTAAATCCGCATGATTTACAGTGGCAACAAAGTTATAATTGTTTTCATCTTTAGAAAAATCTACTAATCCCTTAAACACAAAGTCTAAATTTTCTTCAGATGTATTTAAATCACCATTAAAGATTTTATTTTTTATATTTCCATTTATTGCAATATTTGAATAATAATAGTCATTATACTCTATGCCATAAATAGTTCCTTTCACAAAGCTATCAAGATTATCAAGCGTAAAACCTTTTCCATCAACATCAGTATTCATTGACACTTTACCAACTTTTGGATCATTAATAATAGTTCCTATTAAAAACTCATCAAACACTATATTGCCATTATATAACGCATTATCAATATTACTAATATCATGCAATTCTAATTCAGAAATTATATACCCTAAACTTGTTTCAATATCTAAATCTGCAATAATATCATCAGCAGTAATTTTTGTTTCACCTTGAATATTAAATTTTCCAAATTTATTTAATGCAGAAGGAATTGAATTACCTAATACATTTGGCAACAAAGATTTTAAGTCTGAATATGTAGAAATCACGTTATTGAACTTCCCGTCCATCACAAAATTCCCAGGTGTCTTATTAAACAGATTTTTAAAATTTATATCTCCATTAATAATAGTTTGTCGTGATGTTGTTAAATACAAATTATTTGCTGTTAAATCATTTAATGTTCCTGTTAACGTAGCATCAATTTTTGCTATTTCATTAACTCCAAATTCTTTATAAAATGCATTTAATTCATCGAGCGCAATTTTTGAATCTTTAAAAGTTGCAATTAATGCTACCTTATCTACAAAGAATTGTAAATCTTCACGATCGTATTTAAACTTTAAATCACCTTTAAGTTCAGATTTAAGTGTGTTTATATGCAAGTCATCAAACACCATTGAAGTTCTTGAGTATGCAAAATTGGTTGTCATTTTTTTAACATTAACTCCTCTTGAATCTATAAATGCAAGTTGGTTAATGCGTGCAGAAACTTTTGGTCCTAATATTAAAAAATCTGTTGCATTAATATTTAAATCATCAAATATTAATATTTCAACAGTCTCTTTGTTTTCATCACTTAATCTAAACTTACTATCAATAATTGAAACATCACTTGAGGATAATAAAAATGTATTCTCAGATGGTGGTCTTGGGTTATCATCATCAAATTTAGCAACAAAAATATCCAAATTTGTATCCTTCTTATCTTTATAGGTTTTTATATTCAATGTCATACCTATAATATCCACATCGCCAAACGTAAGTTTATTGTCGTATATTTTTTTGAAACTTAATATAGAAGTATTCAGCTCAATAATATTTACTAAAGTGTCCTTTTTGTAATCTTCAATGTAAATGTTTTTCAATTCAACATCACCATTAAATTGCAATCCAACTTTTTCAATTTTAATATTTGTGCCGTAATCTTTGTTAATTCGCTCTGTAGCATATCTTCCAAGTCTGTTTTGCACAGCAGGAATGGATAATAGCAACACCAATATGATGAAAAGCAGTACCAAGATGGTAGCTATTTTTAGTGCTATTTTTAATACTTTTTTGATATGCTTTTAAAGGTATAAAATTAATGTAACAAAACTAATAATTGTGTGTTACAAACGTATCAATTTAAACACGTGATTTCAAGGTTCTCAATTATTTTTTTTATTTCTTTGTATATACGTTGAATATTGAACTTTCGACGTCATACAGCATAGCAAATTAAACAAATATTATGCCTAAATTGTACTAATGAGTTCACAAAATATATATGTTTTAGGAATAGAATCATCTTGTGACGATACCGCTGCATCAATAATTCACAACGGAAAAATCTTGAGTAATGTTGTTGCTAGCCAGAAAATTCATGAAAAATATGGTGGAGTTGTTCCTGAACTTGCTTCAAGGGCTCATCAGCAAAATATTGTTCCAGTGGTGCATCAAGCCCTAGAGAACGCAAATATCACTAAAGATCAATTAAGTGCTATAGCCTTTACAAGAGGTCCTGGTTTAATGGGTTCTCTGCTAGTTGGCACTTCGTTTGCAAAATCATTAGCTTATGGACTTGATATCCCTTTAATTGAAGTCAACCATATGCAAGCACATATTCTTGCACATTTTATTGATGAGGAAGGATTTGAAAAACCAGAATTTCCGTTTTTGGCAATGACAATTTCTGGAGGACACACGCAAATTGTTAAGGTTAATAGTTATTTTGACATGAAGGTAATTGGAGAAACTATTGATGATGCTGTTGGTGAAGCTTATGATAAGTCAGGGAAAACATTAGGATTAGGATATCCAGCTGGACCAGAAATTGATAAACGTGCGCAACTTGGAAACCCTAAAGCATATCAGTTTACAAAACCTAAAGTTGCTGGATTAAATTTTAGCTTTTCAGGGTTAAAAACAGCTGTACTTTATTTTGTGCAACGTGAAACACAAAAAAATCCAGATTTTGTAAAAGAGAATCTTAATGACATTTGTTCTTCATTACAATATACAATTATTGGTATTTTAATTGACAAGTTAAAATTGGCTACCAGAGAAACAGGAATTAACCAAATAGCTATTGGTGGAGGTGTTTCTGCAAATTCTGGAATACGAGCTGCTTTAATAGCTGGAGAAAAGAAATTTGGATGGAAAACTTATGTGCCAAAGTTTGAGTATACTACAGACAATGCTGCAATGATTGCCATTGTTGGTTATTTGAAGTTTTTAGAGGGTGATTTTGCTGAACAAAATGTGACTGCTTCCGCTAGACTGAAAATTTAAAGATCCCTATTTAGTTAGTAATGCATTGTTAAAACTTCTGTTGATAACCTTACGTCACTCCTTATTATGCTGTTTTAAATTTTAGTTTCTTGCCAATTGTAATAATCAATCATAACTTCATGAAAAAGTGCTTAATATTACTTCTTATATTTTCTTCATCACTAACTATTTCTGCTCAAACACGATATAAAAAAGAGCTAGATTCAGTGACTTCAGTTGAAATAGCACAACGTTTTATAAACTCAAAAGAAGGTAGAAACAATAAAATCATCACCTTTAATGAAGAAAAACATAAAACTAGGTTATCCCAAGAGTTATTAAAGTTAAGTAATGGTGGACACAAAGTAGTTAAAAAGGGAGGAGAAAATATTCATTATAAGATTATTGAGAAAAATGAAATTATTTACTATCGTGTGAGTTATATTTTTCTTGATGGCAAAGAGTTTTCAATAAGTAGTATTGAAAAGCTTCGCACTCAAATTATTGCAAAACATAAACGTGGTGTTCTTTTTAAAGATTTGGCAACACAATATTCAATGGATAGCAACAAAACACGTGGTGGTGATTCTGGATGGTTTACTTATGGTGAAATGCTTCCCGAATTTGAACAACAAGTTATGAATGATAATCATCAAATTGATGATATATTTACTGTAAATGTTGAATCAAATCAATGGTATTATGTTGTTAAAAAAACACATGATAAAAAAAGTATTACCGAAATTAAAGCACTTCGTGTAGTAGAAAGCAAGAGATAATGCAATTATTTTATAGTCCAAACATAGTAGAAACAACCACTTCATTTACATTTAGTAAAGAAGAAAGCAAGCATATTGTAAAGGTGCTTAGAAAATCTGTAGGTAATGTACTTCACATTACAAATGGACTTGGATGGCTTTTTGATGCTGAAATAGTTAGTAATGATATTAAAAAATGCCAGGTCAATATTATTAATGCAATAATGCAACCAACAAGAAACTATAAATTACATCTTGCAGTTGCACCAACAAAAATGAATGATCGTTTTGAGTGGTTTCTTGAGAAAGCAACCGAAATTGGTATTGATAGCATTACTCCTATTTTGTGCGATCATAGTGAACGTAAAGTAATTAAGTTGGATCGTTTTGAAAAGATTCTACAATCAGCTATGAAACAATCCTTACAGTGCTATTTGCCAAGATTAAATGAATTATCCACATATAAATCATTTATAAATCAAGATTTTAATGGACAGCTTTTTATAGCTCATTGTGAAGAAACTGATAAGAAATCATTAAAATCACAACTTCAATCAAGTAAAGACATCACAATCTTAATTGGTCCAGAAGGAGATTTTAGTGTTAAAGAAATTGAAATGGCTTTGCAGCATAACTTTATTCCAGTAACTTTGGGTAACACAAGATTGCGTACTGAAACTGCTGCTATCGTAGCATGTCATAGCGTTGCTTATGTTAATGAATAATATGAAAAGAAATTTCTTTTTTTTAGTTTTTACATTTTGTTTTTTCTCTTTTAGCTTGTTTGCACAAGATGTAGCAATTTTAAAGTATAAAGGTGGAGGTGATTGGTATAGTAATCCTACAGCATTACCAAATTTAGTTGAATATTGCAATGCCAATATTAATACTAAGATTAATCCAAAACCCGAAACTGTTGAAGCTAGGAGTATTGATATTTTTCAGTATCCCTTTTTGCATATGACAGGTCATGGCAATGTTTTTTTTGATAATGACGATTCAGAAAACTTAAGAAATTATCTAATCTCTGGTGGTTTTATTCATATTGATGATAATTATGGAATGCAGCCATACATAACAAAAGAACTTAAAAAAGTGTTCCCAAATAATGAGCTAGTAGAAATTCCTGCTAATCATCCAATATTTAATATTGTTTATAAATTTCCTGATGGACTACCAAAAATTCATGAGCATGATGGATTGGCTCCAAAAGCGTTGGGCATTTTTTATGAAGACCGTTTGGTTTTGCTTTTTACATTTGAAAGTGATTTAGGTGATGGTTGGGAAGATCCAGAAATCCATAACGATCCTGAAGCTGTAAGAGAAAAAGCACTTAAAATGGGAGCCAATATTATTAAGTATGCTTTTGAGAATTAAATATGCAACTCAACCATTACAACACTAATTTTCAGCAAAAAACATTTCCAATCACAGTAGTTTGTGATAATGTTACCAATGCACCAAACCTTGGTAGCTTATTTAGAATATGTGATGCCTTTGGTGTAACACAACTTATTTTATGTGGTGAGCACATTCCACTAGGACGCAAAATGACTAAAACATCCAGAGCGACAGAACAAGCTCTCAATTATAAAACTGAAACTAATATTTTGGATGTTGTAACTAATTTAAAAAATGAAGGGCAATTTTTAATTGCATTAGAAATAACCTTAAAAAGTGAGTCCATTCAAAATTTTAAATTCCCATCAAATAAAAATATTGCATTAGTTGTAGGAGATGAAAATCATGGTGTTTCAGAAACCGTTCTAAATTTATGCGATGCAATAATTCATATTCCTATGTACGGACAAAATAGTAGTATGAATGTGGTTCAAGCAACAAATATTGCGCTTTATGAAATTACTAAGCAATTAATATAATCTGTTTTATATCTTTACGATATGAATTCTAATACCATTGCAAACGGAATATTAAAAGCACTTGCCATTGTAATTGGTGTGTTTCTACTTCTATATTTTTTATATACAATTCAATCTGTACTTGTTTACATCGCTATTGCTTCTGTTATTTCACTTATAGGATTACCAATTGTACGGTTTTTAAAAACCAAGCTAAAGTTCAAAAACACATTTGCTGTTGTAGTGACCATGCTGATTTTAATTGGCTTATTATTTGGGCTAGTTCGTATGTTTATTCCTTTAATTGTTGAACAAGGAAGAAATCTTTCACTTTTAAATATTGATCAATTACAAGCCAATGTTGAAGATTTATATTATCAGATTTCAGAATATTTTACTATAAATAATATTGATGTTGAAAAATCACTTAAAGAATCAAATTTATTATCAAAATTTAATTATGCTGCTATTCCTGAGTTTTTAAACTCTATTATTAGCGGTTTTGGGAGTTTTAGTATTGGCCTTTTTTCTGTGCTTTTTATTGCCTTCTTTTTGCTAAAAGACAGTCGGTTATTAGAACAAGGAATTATGATATTAGTTCCTGACGGAAAAGAAACACGTTCAAAAAAATCGTTTGATAAAATTAAAAATTTACTGTCTCGTTATTTTGTTGGTCTCATATTTCAGATTCTAATATTGTTTGTCATTTATACAATTGTTCTGCTGGTTTTCGGAATTAAAAACGCAGTAGTCATTGCTTTTTTGTGTGCTCTGCTGAATCTCATTCCATATGTTGGTCCCTTAATTGGTGGTTTTTTAATGATTCTTCTAACCATGTCTAGCAATTTAGGTGCAAGTTTTAGTGATGTTATATTGCCAAAAACGAGTTATGTAATGATTGGTTTTATTATTGGACAACTTGTTGATAATTTTTTCAGTCAGCCATTTATATTTTCTAAGAGTGTAAAATCACATCCTTTAGAGATTTTCTTAGTAATCATAATTGGTGGATTGCTTTTTGGTGTTATTGGAATGATTACTGCTGTTCCAGCCTATACTGCAATAAAAGTGATTCTAAAGGAATTCCTTGCCGAAAACAAGATAGTAAAGCAACTCACCAAAGACATATAGTATTCATTTGAATAGAGCTATATTAAATATTGAAAATCAAGATTTTATAAACTCAAATTTAGATTCAAATACTGTTCAGTTATTACTTCAAAATACTGATTCTGGAACTGTTAGAATAAAAGAATTAGTAGAGCAAATTGAAGCCAAAAATAAGTGCAAATCTAAACTACCTACTTGGTATAATACACCTCAGATATATTTTCCTAATAAATTAAATATTGAGCAAACATCTTCAGAAATTACAGCTGAATACAAATCCAATTTAGTAAAAGGCAATACACTAATTGACTTAACAGGTGGTTTTGGAGTTGATTCTTTTTGCTTTTCAAAGCAATTTAAACACGTTACGCATTGTGAAATTGATCCAAATCTTTCTGAAATAGTCACACATAATTTTAAAACACTGGGAGTTAACAACGTTACTACCTTACCTATAGATGGAGTTGAATATTTAGAGCACTCAAGTACTACTTTTGATTGCATTTATATAGATCCATCAAGACGACATGACAGTAAAGGCAAAGTGTTTTATTTAAGTGATTGTCTTCCAAATGTTATAGAACATATTGATATGCTGCTTGAACATTCAAAAACTATAATGATAAAAGCATCTCCAATGCTAGATATATCAATGGGTTTTAAGGAACTTAAATGGGTAAAAGAAGTACATATAGTTGCTATAAATAATGAGGTAAAAGAACTTCTTTTTTTAATTGAAAAAAACTTTAAAAACAATATTAACATAAAAACAATAAATGTTACTAATACAAAAAATCAGATTCTTGAGTTTGCTTTAGAAACTGAAAAAGAGTCTATATCTAGTTATGGTTTGCCAAAAAAATATTTGTACGAACCAAATAGTGCAATACTAAAAGCAGGAGCGTTTAATACTATTTCTAAGTCCTTGACTATTGACAAACTTCATAAGCACTCTCATTTGTATACATCAGAAACTCTTATAGAATTTCCAGGTAGACGATTTGAAATAACTGAAGTCATTCCATATAACAAAAAAGTAATTACCAAAAGATTTTCAAAATCTAAATGTAATGTCATTACAAGAAATTTTCCAGAAACAGTAGCTCAATTAAGATCAAAATTCAAAATGAAAGATGGTGGTAACTTATTTGTATTCTTTACAACTAATGAGAACAATGAAAAAATTGTAATAGTAACAAGTCAGCTAAAAAAATAAGGTTGCCCATTTAAAGGCAACCCTTAATCCTTTATTATAATGTTGTTTTAATACTTCTGGAATATTTTACCTATTAATCCTGAAATTCTTTAAATTAATATCATCCAAGCCTTCTTCATCAAAAGGATACTCCATATGATCCTGAATGTTATATAAAGAAATTAATATAAACTGACTTAAAATAACAACAAAGTAAGTAATCCAAATTGTAGTATCTAAACCTACTTTATTTATAATTGTTGGTGTATAAATTAAAGGGAATATATAGATAAACACAAGGCAATATGCCTTTAAACTTATTGGAGTTCTGTGAGTATGAATAGCTAGCAAATTCTCAATTGATTCATGCATATCATGCATAAACCTAATGACCTTATCTTTAACGCTTTTTGGCAAAACATCTTTATTATCCATTATGAATAAATAAACTTTATTCAATATTAAATCAAGATCTTCAGTATTATGGTCATCCTTACTTAAATGATCAATTACTTTTTCACTTATTTCTTCTAAAATCTCACTAATTTCTAAATGTTTTTCAGGAGTTAATGTTGTTGTACTCAAAAAGAAATAGTGTACAGTTTTCATTGAACCTCTAAATTGGCTTAAATGTTCTAATGCTTTTTCTCTTCTCCTAAAAGAACTTCTAATGGTAAATACCAATGGGAATACAATAGCAATACTTATTAATGTTAAATCGATATTGTAATTGATGTTGTAGTGATAACAAACAACTGGTGTGAATACAGATATTGAAATGGCAACTAAAGTTCGATAATTAATTATCGCAACGTACTGTCTCATTGTTAGGAATATAAAATGTTATATTTGTTAAAATAGAAACAATATTATGAATAAGCAAATAATATGCATTCTCCTTATCTTTCTTTTTAATCTCCCAACACTTGTTTTTACTCAAAACGAAGTGGAATCTGATTCTAGAAAGTCAAGCTTAAATCTATTTGATGAACAAAAACTACTTCCACTTAAACTAAAATATTCTAATAAAGAATTAAAAAGAGATACTAACGATAGTACATATATAAAATCTGAACTTTCATACCAAAACACAGATGAAAGTTGGACTACACTAAATATAGAATTGAGAGCTAGAGGAAATTTCAGAAGAGCCAATTGTTATTTTGTTCCAATAAAAATTAGCATAAAAAAGAAAAATTATAAAAACACAAAATTTGATGGTCATAAAAAGCTAAAGCTAGTCGTTCCATGTCTTCTAGAAAAAGACAGAAATGATAATGTTATTAAAGAATATATAGCATATAAATTATATGAAATTATGACTCCTTATCATTTTAATACTAGGCTTGTAGATCTTGAATTAACAGAAACCAGAGGAAAAAAAGAAAAACTCCATACCATTAAAGGCTTTTTAGTAGAGGATGATAAAAAAATTGCAAAACTCTTTGATGGTAAAATTGTTAAACGTTCAATTCATCCAATGGCTCAAGAAGAATTAAACTCCATTCGTTGTGAATTTTTTCAATATATGATAGGAAATACAGATTTTTCAAATTTAGAACAGCATAACGCAACACTAATTTATATTGACAAAAAGATTTATCCTGTGCCATATGATTTTGATATGTCTGGCTTAGTTAATGCAAGTTATTCTGTTGTTTCAGACGCTATAACCAATAAGTCATCAAATATGACGAGAGTTACCCAAAGAATGTACAGAGGGTTTAAAAGAAACGTAACGCTAATAGAACAAGTACGACAGGAATATATTCATAATAAAGAAAAAATGCTTGAAATTATCGATAGCATGAAGGATGAATTTGAAAATAAAAAAGAATTTGAAAATGCTAAAATCTATATTCAAAGCTTCTTTGATACTCTAATCAATGAGGAAAAATTCAACTCAGAGATCATTGGTAAACTTAGAAGTTAAATTTCTCCTTTATAATATTCAAGTAATTTTACACGTAGTACATATTCATATTTTATATTATTCAAGTTTATTCGAGCGTTTTCCAAATTATTCTTACTTATAATATAATCAACACTATTATTAACACCATTGGTGAATCTAATTTCATTTATTCTCATAGATTCTTGATATGCATCAGTTTGTCTCTGTAAAGCATTGTAACGTTCAAAAGCATCTGTCATGTCCTTATAAGTTTGCTCTATTGAATTTCGCAATTGTAGTTTTATACGTTGTAATTCTATGGTTGCTTCTTCTTTTTTAATTTTCTCTAGAGCTACACTGTTTTTTGCGCTAAAACCATTAAAAACAGGAACGTTAACTGAAATTCCTGCTGAATTATTAAGGTTGTTTTCAAACTGATTTCTATACGAAATATCCTCAGGGATAAAACTAGTTTGCTCACTAAACACTTGAAAATTTTGACCTTCAATAGTCACAAAATCACCAGTATCAACAATATTACTGCCACTTTCATTAAAAATACGAGCAGCACTTGAATAGTTAGTATTAAGATTAGCGAATAGCGAAATCTCTGGTACATATAAAGATTTTGCAACCGAAACTCCTTTCTCAGCAGCTTTAAGCCTGTACTCTCCAGCCTTAACAATAGCCATGTTTTGCAATGCTTGCGAATAAGTGTCTTCAAATGATTCAGAATATGTATTCAAATCTAAAGGCATATCAATAGCAGCAACATTAAAATCTGTATTTACATTTAGCAAAAGCATCAAATTCAGTTTTGCGTCTTCAAAGTTATTTCTAGAATTGATTAGATTAGATTCGTCATTTGCTTTAAGTCCTTGAAAATCTCGATAATCTGAAGGGTTACCCATTTCTTCCTCAAACAATGACTTTAGCCTATTTACTTGTTCATTAGTGTTTTCAAGTCTATTTTGTGCTAGGTCATATAAATCTTTTGTGTTCATCACTTGCAAATATGTAAGTGTAACATTTAAAATCAGATTATACTTTGCATCTTCACTTTCCATTTCTGAAGCTAACATATTTAACTTCTGTTGTTTCCAGCTATTTATTAATTTGAAGCCATTAAAAACTACTGCTCCAAGTCTTAATCCTGCATTTGAAAATGTTAATTGCTCATTAATGTAGCTATTTGTAAATGGATCAATACTTCTTCCAGTAGTTTTACCAATATTATAATTACCATTTATTGTTGGCAAAAGCGCATTTTTACTTTGTTTAAAATTTACATCAGCAGATTTTGCTCTTAATTCTGCAGATTTTAAATCCAAATTATTTTTTAAGGCAATATCAATGCATTCCTGCAAATTATAGGTTGAGCTATCTAACTGAGCATTAACAAATAACGCTTGAAAGCAGACTAATATGATGACGATTGTATTTCGCATGTGTTTTGTATTATAAATTATTTATTCTCACGAGATCCATCCAAAAGTTGAATAATTCGTTTGCCATAACTCGCATTCGAGTCAGAATGTGTGGCTTGTATTATAGTAACACCTTCGTTATTAAGTTCTTTAAACAACTCCATAATCTCTAAACTTTGCTTTGAATTGAGATTACCTGTTGGTTCATCAGCCAAAATAAGCTTAGGTTTTGTAATAAGTGCTCGTGCAATTCCAACCAATTGTTGTTGGCCTCCACTAAGTTGAGCTGGAAACAAATCTTTTTTTCCTACAATATTAAAACGATCTAGCATATCAGCAACTAGTGCCTTACGCTCAGATGATTTCATTTTCTTATATAATAGTGGTGTTTCAATATTTTCATATACAGTAAGATCATCGATTAAATGATACGCTTGAAAGACAAACCCAATACATTCTTTATACAGATTTGCACGATGTTTTGCCTTAAGTTGATGCACAGGTTCATTAATAAAATTATACGTTCCTTCATCAAAACCATCAAGCATTCCAATAACATTAAGCAAAGTAGATTTCCCAGAACCTGAAGGTCCCATTAATGAAATAAACTCACCTTCTTCTACAGCAAGGTCAATATCTTTTAATAAAAAAATTCGCCTTCCTCCTGTATTAACCCATTTAAATATTCCTTCTAATTGTAATAACATCTGTATGTTTTTCTCTTTAATTAATTATTCTGTCCTCAAACTATTCACAGGATTTTTCATTGCTGTCGAAATTGTCCTTGCACTCATAATGATAATGGCAATTAATACCATACCTAATCCACTAAGCACAAAAATCCACCAACTTAAATTTGTTTTAAATGCAAAATCTTCTAGCCAGCTACTCAGTCCCCAATATGCTAGTGGTGTAGCAATAATAAATGCTATACCCACAAGTATTAAAAACTCCTTGCATAACAATATATTTAGCTGCTTTAATGATGCCCCTAGTATTTTGCGTATTCCAATTTCTTTTGTTCTACGTTCTGTAGTATAGATTACAAGACCTAGTAGACCTAAACAACTTATTAAAACCGATAATCCCATCGCCCAACTAAGAAGTTTAGATAAGCTTTTTTCTTGATTATAAAACCTTTCTACTGTATTATCCATGAAATTTACTTGAAAATCACCTTCAGGATAAATTGATTTGTAAACAGATTCGATTTTGGAAATTGTGGCAGCCATGCTAATTTCCTCATTATTAGTCATAGAAAAATGCATCACTCTAAACGAGTTCCTACCCCAATTTCCTACTAAAGCAAGTGGTTTAATAGGGTCTTTTAATGAACGTTGATTAAAATCTTTAACCACTCCAACTATTGAAGATAATTTCTTACTTCTTTTTATTTGTTTTCCAATAGCATCTTGAGGGTTTTTAAAACCGAGAGTGTTAAGATAAGTCTCATTGATAACATACTCACTAATGGTATCATTTAATGTAGTTCTACCAGCTAATAGCTCAATACCATAAAGATCCATGTAATCTTTGGTCCCTCGTATCAACTGCAAATTTGTTTGTATCTCAATACCTTCGTCATTTATGTATGTAACAGTGCTTGTACTCGTGCTAAATGATGCAGGAGTATTGCCTCCTCTAGCAAGTTTAGATATTTCTGGATACTTTTTAAGCTCTTGCTCAAATCTCACTTGCTTTTCTTCGGTATTATTATACCATGGTGTACGTACATTAGCAATGGCATCAGTTTTAAAGCCCATATCTTTATTCATCATAAAATGAATTTGCTTTCCTACCAAAATGGTTGAAATGATAAAAACTTGAGCTATTGAAAACTGAAATACCGTTAAAAAACGTCTTAATGCTGGTTTCCCTGTTTGACTAACTACCTGATTCTTTAACACCGAAATTGGTTTATATTGTGTTAACACCAGTGCTGGGTAAATACCAGATAAAAAAGTTACCAATGCTATAAGGATTATTGCGAAACCCGTAATGAGAGGGTTTTTAAATAGTGAAAAACTCAATCCACTTGGTGTAAAATCTGAAAATACTTGCAATAACCAATAAGCCAATACCACTGAAATTAATGCAGATGCTAAAGTGAGCAGAAAAGTTTCTCCCATGAACTGCAAAATGAGCTGCTTTTTAGAACTTCCTAATGTTTTACGAATTCCAATTTCTTTAGCACGTTGATTGGCTTGTGCCGTATTCAAATTAATAAAATTGATAACGCCCAATAAGAGCAAAAACAAGGCTATTAAACCAAGCCCTCGCATTACCGATTTATCCGCTGGTCGATTACTAAAATCAAAAATTCCTAGCTCAACATTAAAATGCAGATCATTAAGTGGTTGCAAGTTAAAAACCTTACTTCTATTATATTTTTTTTCCCAATCTGACCTATGCTCTACTTCTAATGCATTCAATTGGTTTTTAATTGATGAAATTACTAAAGGGTTTGATACTTTTACAAATAATTGACTTCCAGAGGTTGTATTATCCCATTGAGGGTCTAAAATATAACTACCTTGACCTGTTTTTTCTGAGGTTTCAATAGACATAAATTCTTCAAAAATTAAATCTGTACGCTCTTCAAAATTAGCAACAACACCTTTAATCGTGGTTTGTATAGAATCGTTATAGGTAAGTGTTTTGCCTATAATTTCAGTTGGTGATAATGTTGGAAAATATTTTTTTGCCCTATTTGCAGTTAGCACTAATTCATTTGGGCCATTCAAAGCCATTTCTGGAGAGCCTGCTAGCCAATTGTAGTCAAATATTTTAAAATATTCAGGGTTAGTAAAAACCACATATTCAGGATCTTTAAAAACCTTTTTACTCAGGTTATCTTCTACCTTTAAAAAATCTGCAACATGAATTCCACTTGCAATTTCTATACCACTGATATTCTCTCTTGCTTCAAGAATATACGGCATAGGCATACCAGGGTTACTGTTTTCCGATTCGTTAGAAATTGAACTAGAAGTTACTCTATAAATAAGTTCACTATCTGGATGAAACTTATCAAACGTTAAGTCATAGTAAACCATGAGTCCTATGACAAACGAAGCACTAAAACCAATGGCTAAACTGATTATATTTATGACTGAAAACAATTTATGCTTCCAAAGGTTTCTCCAAGCTATTTTAAAATAATTTCTAAACATAATTTTTTTTGATTGATGATTATTATTCTGTTCTTAAACTTTTAACTGGATTAGAAAGAGCCGCTTTAATGGCTTGAAAACTTAAGGTTATAAGTGCCACTACTAAGGATATAAAACCTGTAGCTGCAAAAATCCACCAGCTTAAATCTATTCTAAAGGCAAAATCCTGCAACCATTGGTTCATAAACCACCAGGCTATTGGCGTTGCTATTAAAAAAGCAATCAATACTAGTTTTACGAAATCAGTAGATAACATTCGGACAATATTAGTTACTGTAGCTCCTAATACTTTTCTAATACCAATCTCTTTAGTACGTTGTTCAGCAATATAAGTAGCTAATCCAAATAAGCCAAGACACGCAATAATAATAGCCAAAAAGGCAAAAGTGATTGCCACGCTTCCAACGCGTCGTTCTTGACGATACATACTATCGAATGATTCATCTAAAAAAGAATAGTCAAAAGGCATTCCTGGGGCTACTGCTTTATATTTCTTTTTTATAACATCTACCAATCCAGTAACATCATCTGTGTTAAATCTATAAGCACTCACCCAACTATTATTTCCTAACCTTAAACTCAAAGCTCCAACATTTTGTTTAAGCGATGCATAATTAAAATTCTTAACCACTCCAATAATATGATAGGTAACAGTATTCCCATTACCATCAGAGTCATATAAATTTTTACCCACTGGATCATCAAAACCAGCTAATTTTGCAGCAGTTTCATTTATAACAATTGCTGTAGAATCCGATCCAAACTCTCTTGAAAAAAATCGACCATCTAACATTTCCATATTCATGTTTTCGAGATAATCATAATCGGCCCTCCAATACTGCATATTAAAGGAATTTGATGATGTCATGACGGTTTCTGTAGAAAAGGTAGTATCAGATCTTGAGGAATTAGATACAGGTAGAAAACCACCAAATGAAGCCGATTGAACACCTGTTAATTGTACAATCTCATCCTTTAAAGATTGCCTGGTTTCTTGTGGTAATCCAGTATTACTAACCACCAAGACTTGATCTTTATCAAATCCTAGTTCAGATGATTGAATATGATTCAATTGCTTATATATTACGACAGTACCAACAATTAATATGATTGAGGTTGCAAATTGAAACACTACTAAGAAATTTCTTAAAGTATCTTTTTTATGACTAGTTGACAATTTTCCTTTTAAGACTGTTATTGGCTTAAAGGATGACAAGAAAAATGCAGGATACACACCAGCAAAGGCTCCAATTATAAATGGGAATGCTAATAGGAATAATATAAATTGTGGTGTCAAAAGAGCACTCATAATCATTTCTTTTCCAGATATATCATTGAACCAGCCTAGTGTAAATCTTACAAATAACAGACCTATAAGTAAAGCTAAAATTGAAATTAAAATTGATTCTGTTAAGAATTGCCAAATCAATAATTTTTTTTCTGATCCCAACACTTTACGAATACCGACTTCTTTAGCTCGTCCTGATGATCGCGCTGTTGTAAGATTCATAAAATTAATACAAGCTAAGATTAGAATAAATAATGCTGCTGCTGAAAAAATATATACGTATTGAATATTACCATTGGCACTTAACTCAATACCACGTGAAGATCTCAAATGAATATCAGTCATAGGAAATAAAGTATATTCCAAACTATTTCCAGCACTTTCAAACTCTTCCATGCTTTTGATTTGCATAAATTGTGCAGCTTGAGGCAAGATATATTTGTCTATAACTTTCGGGAAATTCTTGTTAAATTCTTTATAGTCGGCGTTAGACTTTAAAAGCACATAAGTATGGAAATTATGACTTAAATAATTTCCAAAACTATATTGAACATTATCCATTGAGAAAAAGAAATCAAAGCGGAAATGTGAATTCCTTGGCATATCTTTAATAACAGCAGTAACCTCATATAAGGTACGTGTATTATCATCAGTATCTAGAAATTCTCCCATGGCCTTTTCTGTACTTCCAAAATACCGAATGGCAGCAGTTTCTGAAATAACAACTGTATTTGGCTCATTAAGAGCTGTTTTTGTATTTCCAGCTATTGCAGGTAAGGTAAACACATCAAATAATGTAGAGTCTGCATGAGTGACAAGACCTTCATTAATATACTCACTACCCTTTTTTATAAGCTTTGAGCCACCAGAGGCATATAATCTCACGCATTCTTCTACTTCAGGATAATCATTCTTTAAAGTTTCTCCCATAGGGTCTGAACTAACTGCCATAGAAAGATCTGTTCCTCCAAATTGAATATCTGAATTGATTCTATAAATTCTATCAGCGTTTTCATGATACTGATCGTAACTTAATTCATCAGTTACGTACATTGCAATAACAATAAAACAGCCAATACCTAAAGACAATCCAATAATATTTATGGCTGTGAAACCTTTATTTTTTATTAGATTTCTCCATGCCAATTTTATATAGTTTTTTATCATGATTTCTGATTTTTTTTGATTGATGACTTATTCTGTACGTAAACTTTTAACTGGATTAGAAATAGCTGCTTTTACTGCTTGAAAACTAATTGTTAAAAAAGCAGTTAATAAGGCAATTATTGATGCAATCACAAACAAATCCCAGCTAGAATTTATTCTATATGTAAAATTTTGTAGCCATTGATTCATTGCATACCAAGCAATTGGTATAGCAATCAACGTTGATAAGAAAACTAATTTTACAAAATCTTTTGAAAGCATAGAAACAATATTTCCAACTGAAGCACCTAATACCTTTCGTACTCCAATTTCATGAACCCTTTGTCTTGTTGTATAAGCTGCTAAGCCTAAAAGGCCAATACATGCTATGAAAATGGTTATAAAAGAGAAAAATGTAAATACTTTTCTTGAGGTTCTTTCTACTTGATATTGATTCTCTATGGTTTGATCTAAGAATTGATAGGTTAATGGCTTATCATCAACAAATTTTTTCCAAATACTTTCAATACTAGTCAATGCTTTGTCAATTGAACTTCCATCTAAATGCACAGCAGTAAGACCCATAATATTGTTGAACTTTGATGCATTTGTAAAAACTAAAGGTGTAATAGGTTCATGTAAAGATTGATAATGAAAATCTTTTACTATACCAATTACTTCATAAGTATAACTTGTACCATCTTGACCATTAAGAAATCCATCAGGCGTTACTAATCTTTTACCAATTGGATTTTCTAATCCGAGTTCACTTGCAGCCTTTTCATTGAGCACAACAGCTAAAGAATCTGTTGCGAAATCTTTTGAAAAAAACCGCCCTTCAACTAATTCTAATCCCAAGGCTTTTTCGTATTCATCATCAGCAATAATACCTCTCCCTGTTATAGGTTCATTCCTGTTTTCAACAGTTGCCCAACTAACACCAAAGTAATTCTGTTGCCCCGGAAGTGCTGTAGATCCCGTTACATTTGCCACTCCTTTTATATTTCTTAACTCATTTTTAAATGCTCTTGTATTTTCACCCAAAATATCAGTACGCTCAATAATTATTGTTTGGTCTTTATTGAACCCTAAGCGTTCACTTGTCATATAATCCATCTGGCGATTAACAACTAATGTGCAAATTATTAATATTACAGATATGGCAAATTGAAAAACTACCAATCCACTTCTTAAGTTTCGTCCTTGTTTCCCTGACTTAAACTTTCCTCTTAACACTTCAATAGGGCTAAATGATGAAAGTACAAACGCTGGATAAATACCAGCTAAAAGCCCTGTTATACATGTAAATGTGACAAGAAGAATTATTGCATTAGCATTTAAGAGTGAATTTAATGAGAATTCCTTTCCAGAAATGTCATTAAAAACTGGAACTAAAAGCGCAAAAACACCAACAGCAACAATCATTGCCAATAAACTTATTAGAAATGATTCTGCCATAAACTGCATAATCAAAGATTTCTTTTCAGAACCAAATGTTTTTCTTATACCTACTTCTTTTGCTCTTTCAGATGATCTCGCTGTAGATAAATTAATAAAATTCACACAAGCAATAAACAAAATGAAAAAAGCGACTAAAGCAAACACATAAAGTGTTGTAGCGTTTCCATTTGATCTAAATTCAGCTTCGATATGCGACGTTAGATATATATCTTTTAAAGGCTGTAAATAGTAAGTGTAGCCATTACCTGCAGCCATAAATTTGTCAATAGACATAGTGAATGACCTTTCAATATTTCCAGCGGCAAATTTTTTAATGATGTCAGGCATTGCAGCTTCTACCTTATCTGGTGAAGCATTTTCATTTAGTCTAAAATAGGTGTATGCAGAAAAGCCTACATAGTTTTCGTTTTCAAAATTATCATTTCCAACAGTGGTTAGTATAGCATTGAAGTCAAAATGTGAGCTTTTAGGCCAATCTTGATAAACCGCAGTTACTTTTAAAGGCTGAATGTTATTACCTTCTGGTTTTAATATCTTTCCTACAGCAATAGCAGCATCACCAAAGTATTTTTTTGCTGTGCTTTCATTAAGCACTATTGAATTTGGCTCTGTTAAAACACTTTCTTCTGTACCAAAAAGTAAATTAGATTTAAATATGTCGAAAAATGTAGGGTCCGCAAAATAAACTTCTGTTTCTTCAAACTTTTTATCTTCATATTGAATTTGAAACGTTCCATTATTAAAAAAATTAAAAATACGAACTGCTTCTTCTACTTCTGGCAATTCTTGTTTAACTGTTTTTGCATAAGAATCTGGTATTATTGCATATGACGATTCCCTTGTTGGGTACTTTCGTTTAACAACCATTCTATAAACGCTATCTGCATCATTACGCCAAGAATCAACGCTACTCTCACTTTTAATAAATAACACAATTAGCAAACATATTGCAGCACCTAGTGCTAAACCAAAAATGTTAATAAAGGCGTATGTTTTTCTTTTAAGAAGATTTCGCCACGCTATTTTTAAATAATTTCTAATCATGCTTATTTATTTAGAGATTAATTTATATCATTCAGTTCGTAAACTTTTAGTCGGGTTTGATAATGCTGCTTTAATAGATTGGAAACTAACAGTAATTAAAGTAATTATTAGTGCTCCCATTCCAGCTGCCACAAATATCCACCACGAAATATCGGTTCTATAAGTAAACTTTTGAAGCCATTGTGACATTGCGTAATATGCAATAAGTGTTGCAATTATCAATGCTATAATTACCAACTTAACAAAGTCTTTAGATAATAACATCCATAAATTACTAACTGTTGCTCCTAGAACTTTACGTACTCCAATTTCTTTGGTTCGCTGTTCTGCAACAAATGACGCCAATCCAAATAGACCCAAACAACTTATTAATATTGCTAATAAGGTAAATACACGCGCTAAACTTGCTACTCGCTCTTCTGAAGCAAATTTTTCAGCATATTCTTCATCTACAAAATCATATCTAAATGGAAGATTTGGAAAATGTGTTTTAAATGTCGTTTCTATAATGTTTAAATTATCAGAAACACTTTTGTTAGGATTTAATCTAAGATTATAATAATTTCCATTCCCTTGTCTGTCAAATACGTACAGTCCTTGTTTTACAGGTTCATAAGGTGATTGGGTAATCACATCTTCTACAACACCTATAATTTGCATTGGTGGATCTGGATTCTCTTCACTATCATCTCGTAAAAATTTGCCCACTGGGTCTGTAATTCCCATATATGTTACAGCTGTTCTATTAATTAAAACCGCATTCGAATCTGTTGCAAACTCTCTGGAAAAATCACGTCCCTCAACTATTTCCATTTTTAGAGACTTTACATATTCTGCGGAAACTTCTGTCCAAGCAAAATCTTCTTGAAACCCTTCAGGTTTTCCTTCCCATGTATAACCTCCTCTGTTTGACCAAATTCGAGTTGTAGGACTACTTGAGGTTGACATTTCGATGACTCCGCCTGAGGCAAGAAACTGATTTCTCATAAAATCTTGTTTTCCAGTAAAATCTTGACTCATTACAGGAATTTGTATCATTCCTCCGTTATCATATCCTACAGGTCTGTTTTTGCTGTATTCAATTTGAGACATAACTATCAAGGTTCCAATAATTAAAGCTATTGAAACCGTAAACTGAGTAACTACGAGTACTTTTCTAGGCAAAGCTGCAAATCGGCCGACTCTAAATGTTCCTTTCAAAACTTTTATTGGTTGGAAAGATGATAAATAAAGTGCAGGATAACTACCAGCAAGTATTGCTGTAAATATTATGAATATCATAGAGTATCCCCAAAATTGAAAATTACTCCAAGGGAATTCAATTTGTTTACTGGCCAAATTATTAAAACCATTTAATGACAGTAGAACCAAAATAATAGCAACCACAAATGAAAACAAAACAACCAACAATGATTCACTTAAAAACTGACTGATTAGTTGTTTTCTATTAGACCCAATAGCTTTTCTAATACCAACTTCCATAGCACGTTTTTCAGATCGTGCTGTACTTAAATTCATGAAATTGATACAAGCCAAAAACAAAACAAAAGCACCAATAATAGCAAATAACCATACATTTTCAATACGACCACCAGACTGCACACCATTTTCAAAACTTGATCTAAGGTGCCAATCGTTCATTGGTAATAAAAATATCTGAGGATTAAATTCAGCAGTATCTTCGTTTGCTTTTTTCTTAGAATCTAAAATTGCATTAGTAACACTTTGCATTGTGGTATTATCTGCAATTTGTACAAACATTTGAAATGAATTGTTTCCCCAACGATCCGCTGCATTGGTTATCCATTCCTGAGTCGTTATGTAATGCTTCCATGGCATGAAATAATCAATTTCATCCAAATCAGTATTTGTAGGTATATCTTCAAATACGCTGGTAACACGCATATCATACTGGTTATTTACTTTAATTATTTTACCAACAACTTCCTCATTACCAAATAAAGCTTTTGCTGTAGATTCAGAAAGCATTATGCTGTTCTTTTCCTTTAGTCCATTGGCTTCTCCTCTAATTATTTTTGGTGTAAAAATATCTATGGCTTCTTCCTGCATAAAGTTGCCTCTTTTAGAAATAGTATTATCTCCATACTTTAAATACATAGAATTGTTCCAAGAAGACATGGCAATATGTTTGAAATTATCACCATACTCTTTTCTGAGCAAGAATTCTAAAGGTCTTGGAAGAGATGGACCCGTTCCTATATTACCATTAGAAGTTTGACTTTGGTATACTTGAGCAATTTGATCATGATTCTCAAAAAATTTATTGAAGTTTAATTCATCAATAACCCAAAGTGTAATCATAATAGTTACAGCCATGCCAATAGCTAATCCAAAAATATTTATGAAAGAATATACCTTATTCTTTAAAAGGTTTCTCCATGCTATTTTAAAATAATTCTTAATCATGATTGCTCGTTTTTTGATTGATTGAAGTCATTAAACTAGTACGTTTTCAGTTACTTTTTGACCATCCAACATTCTGATAATACGATGACTATATTTGGCATCATGTTCACTATGCGTAACCATTATAATAGTTGTTCCAGCTTCATTTAGTTCAGTAAGTAAGTCCATAACTTCGTTACCATTGCTACTATCCAAATTACCAGTAGGCTCATCAGCCAAAATTAATTTTGGGTTATTAACTACTGCTCTTGCAACTGCTACACGCTGTTGTTGTCCACCAGATAACTGCTGCGGAAAATGTTTTCTACGATGCATGATTTGCATCTTTTCTAAAACTTCTTCAACACGTTTTTTACGTTCTTCAGGTTTAACTCCAATATATATTAATGGTAATTCTACGTTTTCATAAACTGTAAGTTCATCAATTAGGTTAAAACTCTGAAACACAAAACCTATGTTGTGCTTTCTTAAATTTGCGCGTTTGCGCTCATTAAAACCTGCTACTTCAATGTCATTGAAAATAAAACTTCCTCCATCTGGATCATCTAATAATCCTAGGATATTAAGCAAAGTAGATTTACCACAACCAGAAGGTCCCATTATGGCAACAAATTCGCCTTCCTTTACTTCGAAGGATAATTTATTTAAAGCTATAGTACGTACTTCGTCCGTGCTATAAAATTTTTCTAAATCAGTAATTGATATCATTGTTTTCATTATTTTTTCTTGTTGATTTGTATATAATTTTATATGTCTTTTAGTTTTTTATAACCAATTCCTGAACATCTCCATAATTATCATAACTTGATGTAATGATTTTATCTCCTGGTTCAATTCCGCTCAAGACTTCATAATATTCAGTATTTTGACTTCCAAGAGAAATATCAACTTTGTAGGCTGTGTTTCCATCCTCGCTTACCTTAAAAATCCAATTACCTCCAGTTTTTTGAAAGAAACCACCTTTAGGAATTAATAAGGCTTGCTTTTCTTCACTCAATGCTACACGAATTTGCAATGTTTGACCACGTCTTATACCATCTGGAACATCACTTTCAAATTCCATATCAACTTGAAAACGTCCATTGGTGACTTGTGTAAAAACTTTCTTTATCACTAAGAAATATTGTGTGTTATTAAAAGTAAACGAACCACGTTGTCCATTATAAATCCTACTTATATAATGTTCATCAATATCAACTCGAACTTTGAAGCCGCTTAAAACATCTATTTGACCTAAGCGCTCTCCTTTACTTTTTGATTGCCCAATTTCAGCATCTAGTGATGTTAACTGTCCATCAACTGGTGCTTTTACAATCAAATCTGCAACTTTTCTGCGCATTAATGCAAGTGCATTTTGTGTTCGCATATATGAACTTTGCACTTGACTCTGCTCCTGTTTAGTAGCAACAGAGTCTTGTTGCAAAATCTGGTTGGCTAGTTGCATGCGCTCTTTTTGGTAATTATATTCGTTTTTAGATTTAATTAATTCTTGCCTAGCAATGGCGTCTTTATCATAAAGCTTTTTATTAAGATTATAAATTCTCTCAGCTTCTATAAGACCACTCTCTACATCAGTAAATTGATTGAGTTTGTTAATTGTATTTTGTCTTGCCGCATTTTGTGAAATTTGCATTTGCGTTAGCAAATTGTATACAGATGTTTCTTGGTTTACAAGGCTGAGCTCAAGATCTGTATTTGATAACCTTAAAATTGGATCACCTTTTTTCATAATAGCTCCATCTTCAACAAACTTTTCATCTACTCGTCCACCTTCTATAGCATCCAAATAAATTGTAGTAATAGGTAGTACAACTCCATTTACTGGAATATTTTCTTGAAAAATACCAGACCGAGCTTCATTAATACTTAATCGTTCTTTCTCAACATTCAGTTTTGAATTCCCAGAAGACGTAAAGATTACATATAAAATTAGTACTAATACAATAGCTCCAGCTCCTATCATCATAAGCTTAGATGTTGTAAATTTCTTTTTTTCAATTGGTACGTCCATAAATACAATAGTTTTTACTGTTTAGTAGGTAATTATTGTGCCACATTCATAACTATTTAATTATCAGTTATTTAACTGTTTGCATAACAAATAAAGTGTTCGGTTTTGATACACCATATGTACGGAAGTAATACAATTTTATGAGTTAACAAATTACTTTGCGATAACTATTTAAATGGACATTGAAATTGTTAAATTTGAATAATGATTTTAAAAGATGCTAACATATTAATTATTGATGATGACGAAGACGTGTTAACGGCATTACGTCTTTTATTGAAATCTATTGTAAATACGGTTACTGTAAACAAGAATCCAAATGCTATTAACGAGCTTTTAAGGAAACAAAATTTCGATCTTGTTCTTTTAGATATGAACTTTAATGGATTAGTGAATACTGGAAATGAAGGTATTTATTGGTTAAAAAAAATTAAAGAAATAAACTCAAAAGTTGATGTTATTTTGATTACTGCTTATGGTGATATTGATCTTGCAATTAGATCATTAAAAGAAGGCGCATCTGATTTCCTTGTAAAACCATGGAAAAATGAGAAGATGATTGAAGCCATAAAATCAATACTTGTCAAGAAAAAAATAGTAAAACCACAAAATTTAGAAACGGATAAGGGCTTAATAATAATAGGTCTCAGTGAGGTTATGCGTGAAGTGTTTTTGAAAATTAATAAAGTAGCTCCAACTGATGCTAATATCTTAATCCTTGGAGAAAATGGAACAGGTAAAGATTTAATTGCCCAAGCTATTCATGAACATTCAAATAGAAAAAGCAAACCATTTATTAAAGTAGATGTTGGATCTCTCACTGCTTCATTATTTGAAAGTGAATTATTTGGCTATAAAAAAGGAGCATTTACAGGGGCAAATGAGGATAGAATAGGAAGGTTTGAAGCTGCAAATGGAGGAACTCTTTTTTTAGATGAAATTGGAAATATCACACTAGGTCAACAAGTTCGATTACTAAGTGTTTTACAAAACCGAAAGGTTACTCCTATTGGTTCAAACATTGCTATAGATTTAAACATACGATTAATATGTGCCACTAATCTTAGTTTAATTGATCTTGCAGATGAACATAAATTTAGAAAAGATCTTATTTACCGAATTAATACTGTAGACATCATAGTACCACCATTACGTGATCGTGGCACTGATATAACCTTAATCAGTCATTATTTTATTGATTTGTATGCAGAGAAATACTTCAAGGATTCGTTTAAATTAACACCTGAGTTTATTAAAAAATTGAAAAATCATCCTTTTCCCGGGAATGTACGTGAACTCCAATATGTATTAGAGCGATCAGTTATTATGGCTGAAGATAATATATTAGATGCTGACGATTTAGTGTTTTCTGCAATAGAAAGGACATCACCATCTATAACTAAAAAAACCGTGAATCTTGAAACATTGGAAAAGAATACAATTTTAAGTGTCATTGAAAAAAATCATGGTAATATCTCAAAATCAGCCAAAGAATTAGGAATTACTCGTACAGCATTATATCGTAGACTCAATAAATATGATATATAAGGCTTTCTTTTTTTTTCTCTTAATAAGAATCCTATTTTTACTAGGCTCAGTAACACTTATTGCTTACGGTTTTAATTTTGAAAACAATTATGCAGTTTTTGGAGGTTCATTTATTACATTAATTACATTCTTCAATTTATACAAATTTGTTACAAAACGATTTATAGAGATTGACGATTTCTTTGAATCTGTAAAATACCGTGACTTCTCAAGGTGGTTTAATGAAGAACATGGCTCAAAAGATATTAGAGATTTACATCAAGGCTTTAATTTAGTAAACAAGACATTTAAATCTATTAATAGTGAACGACAAGCACAGTTTCTTTATTTACAGAAAATACTAGAAATGGTAGATGTAGGCATTATTGCCTATAATTTGGAAAATGGAGATGTATTATGGGTGAATGATTCCATTTTAAACACATTAGATTTACCCTCGTTTAAAAACACTAGGTTCGTTGAAAAACGTCGCCCAAAGCTATTTGAGAAAGTATTTGAAACTTATCATTCCGATTATCAATCTATAAATTTAGAAATGCGAGAGGAAAACTTAAAAGTGTTAATCTCTGACACCGTTTTTCAGGTAGACGAAAATGCTTTTAAGCTTATAGTATTACAAAATATTGAAGACACATTAAATAAGAATGAATCTGATGCTTGGAAAAAATTATTGAGTGTAATGACACACGAAATAATGAACAGTATTGCACCAATTTCATCATTATCAGAAACACTTCAGTCTGAAGTACAAATGAAACTAGATAATCCCAATGACTATCATTTAGATCTTGATGATATCAACGCTGGCATATCGAGCATAAAAAAGCGAAGTGAAGGATTAATGAAGTTTGCTAAAACGTATCGCACATTAAATAAAGTGAGTCAAGTAAATAAATCTAAAATATTAGTTGATGAGCTTTTCAAAAATATAAGAAACCTGTTAGAGCCTTCATTAAATAAAAAACAGATAGAATTAGAATTTATAGTTAATAACCCAAAATTAGAGTTAAATATAGATACTCATTTAATTGAACAAGTACTCATTAATTTAATTATAAATGCACGGGATGCTTGTGAAAATAGACCAAATTCAAAAATTATAGTTCAAGCCGAAAAATTCCGAGAGGGCGTTCAAGTTAAGATTTCTGATAATGGTAAAGGAATTCCATTAGAAATTCTAGATACTGTATTTGTACCATTCTTTAGTACAAAGAAAACTGGTAGCGGAATCGGTTTAAGTCTATCAAAGCAAATCATGATGCTTCATAACGGACGCCTACAAGTTCAAAGTCAAGAAGGAAAAGGCACAGTATTGAACCTCATTTTTTAGCTTCCTAATGGCTAAAATTAAAAAACAAAAAAGCCTTACTCAAAGGAGTAAGGCTTTTTGTGAGCTTTATAATTTACAAACTGTAATTGTTTAACCTACACTAGCATCTATGTATCCGATTTTATTTTCTGCCAATCTTCCTAGAGCCCAAACTCCTGAAGGTGCTATTTCAATTCCTGGAAGTGTTCCTTTGACAAAGTCTTTGTAAACTTCTTCAGGATCCACTCCTTTTTTTTGACCTATATCTTGAGAATATCCCTTAAAAGACATATCACAAACAAAGAATTTTGCTCCTAATTCTTGTAATCCTTTTATTCCTGCTAATCCAGGCATTGGTAAAACACCCTCATCTGGAGTATAATAAGGGTTTCTCAAAGCTGGGTTATTAGTAATTGGATCATTAAACCCAAAATACGCTCCTAGATTGTATTTCTTAATAGTAGCATCATTCAGGGCAAAAATCATTCCATGATGCCTTAATACATTAAGCACTCCAAGTTCGCTTTCTGGCGTTCCTGTTTCCTTATTAGTAATGTAATAAACATTAGACCAAATAAGACCCCAAGGATTCACTGATGACATATCATATGCCAATGGATGTGCTCTTTTACCTATTTTTTTTAGAACTTCGTCTAAAGCCTCTCCTTTACTTGATAGGCTGTCCAGATTAGTTGTAAGTTTATTAGATCCTATTTGCGCTTGAATAGCCTGTGGCACCAGAGTTAATCCTGCAGCTGCAACAGCACCTGTTGCAAGTTGATTAATAAATGATCTTCTTGTGTTTAAATTTTTAGTTTTCATTTTATTATAGTTTAAATTCTTTATTCTGTTATAATTATTGCTTTAAGTTTTTAAAAACAGCTTAGTACTACGTTAACCACAGAAGGTCTTATTTGCTATATGTAGCATTAGTGTTGGTAATAGTTTTTATTCTTTCTTTTTTATTCTGGATGGATTATTGTTAATTCTATTTTATGATTATGCTTTAAGTTCTGTAGCATCAACTAAATTTAATTGTTGCATTAGTTATTAATTATTCCACTCCCGTTTTAATAATTGGAAGTTATTTTTACTTGCTGCTATAATCAAAACCTTTTGATTCAGTTGCAGATAAAACAATACATTTAACGTCTTCCTAGCTTGTAGATAATTGTAATCTATTTACCATTTAGTATGTTTTTTATTTTTGAAAAACTGTTTCGCATATCTTGCCAATGTGACGGTGATCCGTTCCACAACATCCAGCGTAGCACAACAAATTGGGGAGCAAATCTTTCAGTTGCAGATACTCAGTTGCAAGACCATCCATATCACCAATATCGAGTTCAACCGATTCATCCAATTCAGCATGACTTTTCTTTGATGCATTGGCACGAATACCTTTAATGCGTTCTTTCCAAGCGCCATCTTCACTTAGAATATCCTTAAAGTGCTCAGGATGTGCACAGTTTATCATGAAATGTTCGGGATAATTATCGGTTGCGCTATCAATTTGTTCAATAACTTCTTTTAACGATTCTCCACTAGGTAAACGTCCATCGGTTTCAAGCGTGAAAGAAATCACTACAGGAATGTTCACCTCTTTAGCAGCTAGTACAATACCTAGGCCTTCCTCTTTGTAAGTAAGCGTATATGCACTTATTAAATCAGCATCGGCTAGCGTCAATGTCTGCACTTGCTTCCTGTGATATACCAATGCTTCATTGGCCGTCATCATTTGGCCTGTTTCGTAGCCATCTCCTCTAGGCCCAATACAACCACTAATGATAGTATTTATATCTTTGTGTGTTTCTGCACATTCACGCATAAAAGCGATGGAATCTCGATTGATTTGATCCAAATCATCTTGGCTATATCCCATCCTGTGTCCCCAATCTTTATTGGCTCTCCACGTAGGAGCCTCAAGAATAAAATCAAGATTGTATTGATCTGCTGTTTCAAGATAAGGTCGGAAGTAATTTTTCAAGGTCTGTCGTCCTTCTTCTGTATTAATCAGTTCAAAGGAGGCAAAATGGTTAAGTTCTATTCCTTCATGAAAAATAAGGGTGGTTTCCATACCTCCATCCATTAAATATGGTCCTTTGGTAAAAAGTTTTCTTTTGTTTGTCGTTTGCATAATGTATAATTATATTATAGTTTGTTTAGGCTAATAAATATCTCTAAAATTAGCATGTTAAAGGTTCTGGTTAATCTGTCAGCGTAAAATCTTGCTTATTTAACCCTCAATTCTGTAATTTTCATTAACGGTTTTGAGTTATATATCCGATTATTTGTTGAATACGTGTCGGTATCCCAATTTTAATAGCTTGTTATCCTTTTTGTATCCAATTTGGATTAAACTAATCAATACTGTAATTACAGAGATATTTATATTTTTGTACATTTTTATTAATTATTATAATCAGTGCGCAATTTTACGTTATAAAATCAGAGTTATTCATTAATCAAATCAAAATAGCTTTGTGCATCTTGTTGAATATTGTACCAATTAACAGAGTTTTTGGCCTCAGTTAAAGCATCCACTGTTTCTTGGTTAGTTAAATTCAATAGAGATTCTGTAAGTTGAAATGGAGTCTTTCCAGCTCGATATTCGTTCTCAACGTCTATGCCTTTTGATCTCAATAAATGAGTTGCAATTGCTCCAGTATGATACCAAATTCGAGTCTGAAAGATGTAGTTTACTATATCTCCATCTGAGGTCGATTTTAACTGCTCATTCCAACTATGTGTAGGGTCAAAATTAATTGTAGGATATATTGTTGCATTTGCTGTGAAATGTTCAACGTATCTTGCCGATCCCTCAATCCGCTCTGAATACTGAGCACTATTTCTAATAAACCCATTCGAATCAATCTCCATTAGCGTTTGCATAATGGCACAATACAATTTTAAATAGTTCAGATATTCAGAATCAGGAGCACTATAAGCTTGAACTGAAATCTCAGAAAGTAGCAATAGGTGACTTATAAGTTCAGGTGTGAACTCAGCTTCAATATATTCTTGTCCAGACCAACCCCACTGCTGAATGTCAAATTGAAAATAATGGAAGAGCTCATGGTTTAATATCGTTGGAATCCAATTGTCATCTACATTTTTAAATTCGTCATAAGTCGATCTTGGGTCACGTTGTCGCATTAAAAAATATTGATTACCCTGTAGTTCAATACTGGCAAAACTTCGTAGAGGTTCAACCATATTGGCAATTTCATCAGTAATAGCATTGTTTCTATAAATATTAAGCCCAAAAGTGGATACATTGAGTTTTACAGACCCATCTGGCAATGATGGCGGATCATTTACGATATAGGTACTATTAAAATCATCAACATCAGTAAAAAATTGTATAATTAGTGGTAATTCAGAAATCGAATTATACCCAGACCAATATTGATCATTGACGGTATTAAGATCACTAATCTTTTTAAAGATCTTCTCTTCATAAATTGAATCAAATCCAATTTCTTCTTGCTTTTCGGTCTCACAAGAGATTATTAAACTGATAATTGGTAGTAATAATAGCTTTTTCATGATTATTGCTCTTTAATGTTATATTACTTTTATTAATTATTTCTTTCATATAAATGAACTATAATTCATTCTCCGTAAAGGAAAAAATCAATGCTCTTTTGTTTCTCGTTTGCATAATGTTATAACTCTATAATAGTTTGCTTAGACTTATAAAAATCTTTGAAAATTAGAATGTCAAAGGTTTGAGTTAATCTGTCAGCATAAATTTTTTTTCTTTATTGTTTCATCGCACACATTGATTATTTTTTATCTTTTTTTTGGTTCATTTTTTGACAAAAAAGTTTAAAATATCAGGTAAATCCGTATTGTTATCATTAATAGCTCGAAAGTTGTTGTAGTAACTATCCTTTATAGGGTGAAACTTTTCTGCTTGTTTAGCTTCAGACCAACCTTCTTTTATTGACTGTAATGCAAAAGGGCTGTTTTCATGAAGGTTTAAAAACAAATCAGAAATCTCATTTATATCTGATTTGGAAAATTTATTATTCACTAGAACTGGGCCTAGTGGAATTTCTTCCGAAATCCAGATTAATCTAGTCGATTTTAAAAGTGTCGAATCCTTTTTAATTTGTTTAAAATATTCATTGCTCCCAATTGCGCAGATGTCAGATTTACCTTCTAATAATTTAGTAAATGTCGAGGTATGATTACCACCATATTTCACTTCCTTGAATTGACTTTCTGGAGACTTAATTCCTATTGAACTTAACATTAATCTGGGTACAAGATTTCCAGAAGTGGAGCCTTCAGCTACAAACATCATAGAAAGATTATCCACATTTTTCATCAATGCATTTAAATCATTGATGCTATCTTTATTAGTCAACAAGACTGTTTTGTAATTATCAACAGCATCTTTTTTTACTTTTAGTGTAGCAATCGGCTGCATATTCTTGCTGTCCAACGAAAGAAGTAAGTAGCCAAGAGTGTTTATCAATCCAACATCTACTTCGTCTGATTTTATGCCTTCAATAAAAGTAGTAACATCTGGATAGATTTTGATCTGAACTGGCCGATTGAGACGCTTTTCCAATTCTTTTGCAAACGGTTTCAAGTTATCTATCCGATTATTTGTTGAATACGTATAAGTAGCTAGTCTTAATGGCTTATAATCCTTTTTGCATCCAATATAAATTGAACTAATCAAGAGTATAATAATAAGAGTGCTTATTTTTTTTCTCATTTTTACTTTTTTAGATATTGTGTTATAACCTTGTATTGTTGATAATCCCAAATATTTTTTTTGACTTTACTTCAAACTGTATTTAATGATATAAGTTTTAGTTAAAATATCTTTATTAATTATTCTTTTTAAAGAATCATCGTAGTTTTCCATTTGGCTGTTAGCCAGTAAATAAATATTATCATTTGCAACGTCTAAAGTAGTTGGCACGTTCATTAAAGGGTGATTAATAATTAAGTTTGATTTTTTAAGGATTCTTTTTTCATTATCAGATAGGCTGTATTTAACCAAGCTATGGAGGTCTTTGTTTTTTGAACCGTTAATAATAGCATATAAATTATTTTTATAATACTTCAAACCATCAATGCCCTTTTTTGCCGAAGGTAAATGCACATTGTTAATAATCTCTTTTGTTTGTATATCTACAATTCTAATTCCAGATGTATATGAGTCAATAAATAACTTAGTTTGATCAGAAGAAATAGTTATTCCGTTTGGGTATTTAATTTGATCGTGTTCTAAAAAAATTTCAATTTCTTCCGTTTGATTATTTAGTTTGTAAATTTTATGAGATTGCGTGTCAGTTATATAAGCATTTAACTGATTGTCAACAGCTAAGTCATTAAAATAATTAGAGATAGAATCTTTCGTGGTGTATCTTTTTATCAGTTCATTTGTTTCGATGTTTATCTTAAATAAAGCTGATTGATTATCGTTATGCACTTTCGCCAGAGCCCATAAAAGATTGTTTTTAATAATCATACCAACACCTGAACTATAACCTTTTTCTCGTGGTTCAATAATATTCTTAATTTGATTTCCTTGAATATCAAACCTAACTACTTTGTCTTGTAAAAGGCTACTTAAAAAAATATCATGCGTTTGAGGGTCTATTGCAATCCCTTCAGGAATCAAATGCTCTTGTTCATCTAAATTAATAATGCTAAGCGTATTTTGTTTACAACTAAATAGCACTACTAGAGTTAAAAGAAAAGCTAAATTTCGATAAAACATATTATTTTAGATAAGTCTTTGGTATTGGGTTATTATTTCTTTCACCATCAAACATCCAAGACATAATCCACCATCTTTTACCATCATTATAAAGTTGAATACTATTTATTCCTCTACGCATGACATCACCATTTTCTTCAAATCGTGTTTCGTAAGTACTCCAAACGTGAGCGATATTACCAAAATGATCACCTTTTCTATGACATTCTGATTCAAAAAATCCATTCTCATAAGCTTTTGTATCCGAGTGGAATTCAGTTATGGTCATGTCTTTTGCATAAGGCTTACCTTCACTTATTTCACCAGTATATATTATTAATGCATTTGGGTCATGTAAAGATTTATCACGTTCAGTTTGTCTGGGTGTACCCTTCGGGCCAGAAACAACCTCATAATAAGCTCTGATAACTCCATCAATAGACTCAACGTCTTTTTTAAGAGGATAGCGTTTATTATCTTGTTTATTCATTTTATAATTTTTCAAATTAATACTGTTAAAGATTACTTTCTCTGATATAATTGAACTGTAATTGATTCTCCATGAGGAAAAAATTCAATATTCTTTTCTATTCCATTATCAATAACAGTAACTAAGTAGGGTTTATCATCAGACCAACTATTACTCCAACGGTTCGAATTTTTTCTTTTTACATAAGTCATCCCATTTCTCAAACCTGCTTGATAAGCTTGACCCTTTGGATTAACACCTTGAATAACTTTTTCTTTTGCAGATTTCTGCACATCAAATCCTGGATCAAACAGTTTGATTTTTTGATTAGTGATTTGGTATGCTACAATAGCTCCAGGCTCTAGCCTTAGTTTTTTCCCATTGATAATGTATGCTTCAATATCTTCTTTAAAATTTAAAGTATATTTTTCACCATAGTTGTAAATATCACTGTAAGAAATTTTGCCATCAGTTGATTTTGAAATGGAATATAAATGCAACATCATTTTTTTTAAACTTGATCCTTTTTCTTGAAGATGATGATCCCAGCGCAATGCAATAAGTACACCTCGATAATAACTCAATTTTTTTTGAGCAGCACCTGAATTTTCACGTGCAGCAATTTCTTTATAAGATTCATTAGCGCTTGGGTTATTCTCTATATTTATCAAATCTTTATTAAGTAATTCTACATAGTATTCTTTTGGTATCATACTTTGGTTGTATAGTATTTTTCTCGAATAATATTCGGTAAACCCTTCGCTAAACCATTCATGTTTAAAGTCATACTCACCTTTTAAGGTTGGTAAGTATATTTTATTACCTATCCAATTGTGCATATATTCATGGGAAATCAATTCTTGAATATTTCTAGCACTTTGATTTAAATCGATAAAGCAGTAGAATAAATTTGGTATAGATGCTCCAGCTAGTAAACCAGTTCTTGGAAGAATAGTAATATTATAAAATGATTTTTCTTTGTCATTGAAAAATGATTTTTCCGCTTTCAAGGTTTTTTTAAGATCATTAAACAACGCTTCTTTGTTGAATTTGAAATCGCCATTAATAAAAACTGAATATTTAGTGCCTTGCAATTCAAAATTTACTTGAGAATCAGCATTATTATTACCTCCAAATCCTGCAGAAATTAAATCTTCATAACTAGATTCTAAAACTATATTTTTAGTTTCTTCGGATAACGAAGAATATAAAATCCAATCTGAACTTTTACCATTCATGGAGATATTGTATGTTGCTTTTTTATCTAATGGATAAATAGGCAGCATCCATTGACAACCTGCCATATAGAAGAAAGAATTTGATACATTTGGAGCGTAAGAGTACTTGTCCAATTTAGCTGGGTCATATTTAATTTTATAAGTAATATGAACTTCACCATTTGCATTGGGTGACACTTTGCGGAAATTTGAACCTTCTTCAATCAGTTCAGTTCCGTTTTCAACTTTAAATGATTTCACCCATTTATGCAAGTCTGGCGTGCCGTAGTAATCAAACGGCAATAAGACTTTATGTATGGAATCTGATTTATATGTTAAGTCAATATGAAACTCTAGATGTTCATCTACATTAACAACATTTAGATTGTAATAAAAAGTATTGTTATTGATTTGGATTGAATCGATTGGTTTTTTTTCTTTAGCTAAAACTAAAAAGGTAGAAACGACTAGTAATAAAGTGATTAATTTTTTCATGATTACTGTTTTTAATTTTTCGTAAACTTATAGCTGCCTATATTTCTATTTTTGTTTTTTATTTCTAAAAAATAGATTCCTTTAGATAGCTTAGATATATTTATTTTTTGAGCTTTTGAATTTTCTTCTGTTGGGTTAGTTTTTAGCTGATGAACTCTAGTTCCTAAAACGTTATAAATAGTAATTTCATCAAAATCTACTTTCTCTACTTCTACATTTAACATACTAGTAGCCGGGTTAGGATAAATTTTTACTTTTGCTGTTGGTTTATTAAAGTATGGAGCCCCTAATGTATCATCAACTTCACTAAATCGAATATAATCGAATTGTGCTAGTAGATTTCCAGGATATGCTTCAAAGACATATGCTATAAGCCCAACTTGTAACGTTTCTGGTAAATCTGGTCGCATAAAACTATCACGAAATATCCAATCTAAATTGCCAATAGGTCTAGAATAAAGACTGAAAAGCGAACCTTCTCGAACCATTCTAACTTCTGCGGCTGTACCAGACATATTATCTGTATACGCTCTTATAGTACTTGAATTATTAGTTGTAGATTTTAATTCAACAGAAGCATTATCAAAACGTATTCCAGCAACATTAAACACATAGTTTTCTTGGCCAGAAGTAGTTGAAGCTGGGTCTCTAGCAATTAAACCAGCTAACTGTGTCCAACGATCTATGTCTTGTGTTGGATTAGTTTTTTGTTTGGCATAAACAGCAGTGATAACATCAAAATCTCCAGTTAGATTTTTATAAATGAGTCCAGCATTTTGATCAACCCACCATACACAAGTTCTATTGCACTCTATATCATCAAGATTCATTTGCATAAAGCCATTATTAATAGGTACTGGAGTTTCGTAATATTGAGTCTGGAACAAATTCCAAGAAGCATCTAAACTAGATGTATTGAATTCATCACTCAATACATCTAGCTGTGCGTGTGTGTTATTCGTAAATGAAATAAAAACAGATAAGATAAATATGTGAAGTACTTGCTTCATTTTTCAGTTTGCTTTTTATTGTTTATAGTGATTTATAATAAACTCAATTTTATCCTTTACGTTTTCATTTATCAAAACATCTGGCATTATACCTGTTTTGTTGAATCCGTTTTGAGGGATTTGTTTATGATATGTGCTTGTAGGATACCCGAAATAGATATTTTGATTTCCGCTATTTATCTTTAGAGTATTTATACTTGTGTAATCAATAACTCCTCCTGAAGGGCTTCCAAATGTTTTAACTTTATTACTTGAACCCTTAGAATGTATTACAAAAGATTCAGCGGCACTCATTGAACCTTTATCTGTTAGAATAGCAACATTCTTTATTTTGGATTCAAAAGGAGGAAAAACCTTATCTGGGTATTTTGGACCATCTATTATTTTACCCATATTTCCTTGAATCTGATCAACTATAGGTTGATATGTCTCAGGAGAATTCTTTGCTAATCTTTCAAAATACTTTTGTGTTTCTTTTGAAGCTAACACTAAGCCTTGTCCTCCTTTAAGAGTTTGAGTAGCATAGGCATCTATAAATGCAAAATATATAGCGTTGCCTCCTACATTTCCTCTAACATCTATGATAAGGTTAGTCGTGTTCTTCAATAGGTCAATATTATCAGTAATAACTTTTATAAATTTTTGATAATCGGCCAAAAATGATGGAATTGAGAACAGTGTATTTTCGTTATCTAACTTTTTAATCACAGGGAGGTTAACTTCATCTTTATGAATCATACTTATTTCTCTATTAGAAAGCGACCCAATTTTGCCCCAATACATGGCACCTGTTAACACTAATAAGGTTTTTTCTTTGTAGATGTTTCCTTCAACATATCTAGGTGCATAACCATAAGAATAATAGTTGCCTTCAAAACCATTTTTTGACGCTTTAAATATTGCTTTTAATTCTCCAGCCTCAACTGTTTCTTTTTTTGAGTTTAAAATGTAAGCTTTGTAATAGCCTTCATCTTTAATAATGGCTATTTCAGATTCTCCATCTGTCCATTTCCCAATAATTCCATCAAGCTCAATGTTTTCTATCATGTCTTTCTCAAAATCCAACGTTCTAAGAATACTTTTGGTTGATACTTTATTACGCTTTATGTACTCTTTGTATGTTGCTATTTCTTCTTCAGAATATTTTGGTCGCTCATAAACAAACAAATGTCCATCATTAAAGAAACTTAAAAAACCTTGCAGAAACTTTGTGCAATCTTTGGTTTTAACTCCGTTAACCTTACTAGCAATCTCTTCTTTCAAATGATTGTATTGGCTTTTTTTAGCGCCTTTCATTTGAGCTAACCCAATATAGTTGTCTTCAACTTTTTGTATTAATTCTTGATAGACATCGCTACACTTACAGTCTCTATTTTGACTAAAAACTGAGTTGTTGAATACTATAATAACTGTAACTAATAATATTTTTTTCATCTTATTATATTTAGGTTTGTTTTTAAGTCTTTGCTGTGCGTAGGTTTTATAATTGATTAATAAAATTTCCTCAAATCAAATTTTTCTTTTAAATAATTATTGTTCCAATCAGGATTTTTTTTTCGAATCACAAGTGATTCTGCGAAACCTACATCATATACAGTAACTCTTTTAAATTTGTCAAGTTTTAGGTTCGTAACATTCGCAATATGTTTTAAATAGAATTCATGAATATATTTATCATATGGAATGAAATCATTGAGAGATGAAACTTCAATTTCAGGTATATAATTTTTCAATAGTTCTAAAAAAGCATATTCTGTAAATCTAGCTACTCCCTCTTGATACCATTGAAATAATAAATACTTATAATCATTTTCCGAAAGTGTGTTTTTGAACAGTTTTCGTTTTCTTATCAGTTTTTTATAATTCCTTTTCCAATCCTTATCATTTATATTTTCTATCGTTTTCCTTAATTGAATAGTATATGATTCGTATGCTCTAATTACATCAGCTTCTTCATAAGGAAAGGGATAATTTATTTGCCACATGCCTGTTTCGTCACCGTTAGACAATCCCAATTTTAACGCATCTTGATGATAATTAGGAGAATTATATTGGTACTGATGAAAATGTTCATGCAAGAGTGTTATTATCCATTGAGTACTATTATGGTTTGTGTTTTCTGGCGTTCCAATAACTACACAATTAACTCCGTTAACAGCTGGAAAGGTTGCTAAGAAGCTTTTATTAAATTGTTGTTTTCTGTAATAGATATCAGCTTCTAAGATGTCATCTTTTCGTAAAAACTGAAAGTCTTTTGAAGGATAAGGATGGTCAATTAAGAATTCATATTGGTCTGTTACTAAAATTATAGTAAAAGGTGTTTTCCTGAATTCTGGCCAAATTGAATCTCCAAATTTTGTAGCGATTTGTTTTGCTTCTTTAATTCTTATTTTATCCTCTAGTCGAATATCAATCCTTTCTTGTGCTTGAATCGAAAAAGCTGCCAAAAATATACTGAGGGTTATTATTTTTAGGTTTATTTTTTTCATCTTTATATTATTTAGATTTTATTTTTTTATGTATTTACGACTTAATTTATCGCGTTTTTTTAATCTTCTTTTTTGAATTTAGGCAATCTGTTTACTATAAATTTGAATTGCCCATTATGGTTAGACTCGTGTTCACACACATGAAACCATTTACAATAATTATTCGTTGGTCCCCAATACCAATCGTTATCTACCTTCATTAACCACTCGTCATCACGTTTTGATAATTCCTCTAACGTATGTTTCCTTACATCTTTTAATTTCTTTAAATAAAATTCTAAGTTATTTCCTTTAATCGTTTCACGTGCTTTATCACCAAGTCCAGATGCTATATTCCAATCTAATACATCTTTATCGTCCCATTCTCCCCATTTTCTTCCTTCAAAAGTGTGGATTTGATAAAACCGCTCTGTTGCTGCTAAATGCCAAAGCATCGCCCCAAATGAGTTAGCATTGTCATCATGTAAATAATCTAAATCTTCAATGCGCAAACCCTGTACAGGTAATAGAATTTCAGCTCGCATCCAATTTAACATCGAAACTAACGTGCCAATTTGAGGCGTAAACCCTTCTTTTGGTCCAATAATATTTATACTATTTTGACTAGTTATGTTATTTGCAAACATCGTTTGCGGTAACAATAGCATTCCACTTGCTGCTATAGTAACAGCTGATGATTTTTTGATGAATTTTCTTCTACTATATTGATCAGTTTCTTTTATCATAATTATTTAATTTTATCACTAATCTTTGAAATTGATTTTTCAATGGAGTCACTAAAAATAGGATAATAGTCAGGCTTATTTTCAAGCTTAGCATATCTATTATAGTTTAAGAAAAATTGTGTAGGGTTAAGTCTGATGTAGTTAGATATAAAATCATCACCTTCATGTTTCTTAATTAATTCACACATTCTAAATCCAACAAAGTAATTTGGGCTCTCCCACATACCAGAAAATCCTAAATTATATAAGCTCTCCAACGTAGCATTTTCATCGTGCTTTAGCCGATATAACATGCTGCTAAATAGTTCGAAATTATCAACCATTCTATCGAAATTTCTTCTATACTTTCCTTGAAACCATTTCGAATAATACTTTGGATCTTCAATGATTAATGGATTTGCCAAATAGGATGCAGATCCTTCTAAAAATAAGTGAGTAAGAATTTCATAAAGAGATTGGTCTGATTTTTCCCATTTCTCCATTGGAACATTATTGTGAGAGTTTACATTTTGTTGAACTATATGGAATGCTTCGTGAAGCATTACTAATTTTACAGCTTCAATGTCATCTCGAAAAAACCCTAAATCAATGCTAAACGTATTTTCTTGAGCAAAACCATCAGATGTACCACCTACAAGCAAATAAATATTCAAGTCAATTTCTTCATCGGGCAGAAGGAATTTCGAAAGCTGCTGATTTAAATAATCACTCAACTCATTTTCTTTAGTAAGAATATAATCATACATCAATTGAGATTTCTCAATGTGTTTTTTTATGCTTTTGAATCTAAAATGATTGCTATTGTATACAGGAGATTCTGATGCTGCTGTTTTTAATTCATCTATATATTTTTGCTCAGTAGCTTCAACATCAAATCTCTTAACTTGATCGATTAGCCTCTTCGTTCCTTCTAAAGTCAAAATATTACTTGACTCTATCGTTTTTTGATTAAATAAAACTTGGAACACGGCTTCTGCATTACCTTTGTCTATATTTAACTTTAATTGACTAAAGCCGCTATTATATGATAATAAAAGAATGATGATTAATATTAGCTTAGTTGTTTGTACTAATAATTTTGATTGTTTCATTTTATTAAAGTGTTTGTTTTCTAAATATTACGTTTAAGCCGATTTCAAGCCCTTACGTTTCATTTTGTAATATGCTTTTGATGCGATATAAATAACTCTTTCAACTTCTGCGTATACAATGCCTTCCTTATCGATTAAGTAGACATTCAAACTATATTCCGTTTCATTCAGTAATTTAACATCGTGTTTAATTTGTTTTATAAACTCATTTGACAACTTAAATTCGGCGAACAATGTTTGATTACCAGGGCGTTTAAACTTGATAGAGGCAGCTTTATCCCAAACTACATACTCATTTCCTAAAATGGTAATGAGCTGAATCATATAAATTGGATCTGTAGCTGAAGTCATAGATCCTCCATATAGTGTGCCTTTATAGTTTTTATTTTTATAACTTAAAGGAATCTTTACCTTAACGGTTTGTAAATCGTCAGACACAAAATACACTTTACCTGTGCTTCTTTTATACGCTGAGTTGAGCTTGAAACCAAATTTAAAGATGGTGCTTCTTTTGAAAAATCTTTCTAATATTTTTATAACTTTTTCATTCATTTTTTCATTTTCTGAATGTATTCAATAGCCCGTTTCACCTTAGAATCATTTTCTAAGTTTGAAAAATCATCGCCATCTACAACCAAAATATCTGGTTGAATTTTTCCTTTGTATAAAACTTTATTTTTATCCATTAAATGAGCTATAGAAAGGTTGATTCCAGATTTATCATTAATTCTAAATCCATTAACCACACTTACTGCGCCTGTTGTTGATTCTCCAATAAAAGTTGTGTTTTGTCTTGTTTTAAGTGCAACCATCAAATCTTCTGCAGCACTAGCAGTCCAAGGTCCCGTAATAACTACAATTGGAATCCCATAATTTGGTTCGCATTTACTTGTAATTGAGGTGATTTTGTTCTCCCCTTCATAAATATTTTCTTTATCAATAATCCAATTACTAATGGTGCCATCTGCATAAGAAAAGCTACCTACGATTCCTTTTTCTATTACATTGCTTACTCCTAAAATCATTGGCCACATAGTACCACCATAGTTTAATCGCAAATCAAAGATTAATCCTTTTGGTTTTGCACTTAAAAGCTTGCATAAACTATCTTGAAGTGCTTGCCCTCTCTCTTGGGTTATTTCTTGAGGCGTCATAGGAATTCTTAGATAGCCAACCTCACCTAATTGTTGCGTAATAAACTTATTTCCTTTTTGCTTAAATGCTCTACGATATTCGTCTGTAAGTTTTATTTGCTCTTTTTTCCAACGGAAAACACTATCCTTGTAACGAAAGCGCCCATGAAAATCACCTAATGATTTAAATAAAAATCGGATACTGTTTCCTAAATCTTCTGGCACTTTAGCATTTTTTGCTAATTTATAGGCTTCGGTAGTTAATGTTGTCCAATCAACCTGTTTAGAGTTAGTGGCATTTACTTTCATTATAGAAATTGTACTATCTAAAACAGTTTTAGCTTTTTTAGATTGAGCATTAATTACAGTGGATGAAATTAATAGTAGTGTGATACAAATAGTTTTTTTCATTTTTAGTTTGTTTTATTTATCGGGTTCCTTAACAATATTGCACTGAAGGAAATAGCGAATACACAATAAAATATCCCAGTTACCCAAATTGTATATGAGATACTTGGATTAGAAATTATCCCTTTGATTAAAGCAAGTCCAGCTATTAAAAAATGAGTGAAATTTGCAATGGCTACTGGGCGATTATAAATCCCTCCTATTAAACTATTCTTTGTCATCCAGTTAAGCATGGAAAAAGCAAAATAAAGTGCTCCGATAATTTGTAGTAAGAACATAGATATTTTATTTGCTTCAATACTAAGATGACTTAATACTACGTCAGGAATAAAAGTTAAAAGTATTCCAGTTGTTCCCAAAACAACTGCACTTGATGACATTACTAATTTTGTGTTCATATTGTTAAGATTCTGTTCTATTTTAATAATTATTAATGAGTTTACTTTTAATTGGATGTAGCTTCCATTATACTAGTCCATTTTTCTTTTGTTTTAGAAATTGAAAACCAAAGAATGATGAACATAACTAATAATGAAATTGCAGTAAATAGTGGGATATAAAACATGGCTTCTGCCGATACATTTAGACCTATTATTAGGCTAGAAGCAGAAATAATTCCAGCTAAAATTGCATAGCTATTTTCATCATAAAACCATGCGTATGGAAATAAATGAGCTCCAGTAATAATAGCATAAGTCATGACAAAATAGTCTGGCAATGTCAATAAGACGAATATTAAAAAAGGGAAATAGAATAGTTGAGCAAAATTAAGCCAGAGACCCAATGGTTGTAAAGGATTTTCCTCTACTTTCCAATCTGTTTTTAGAATTTTGGAAAAACTAAATGCTAAAGGAAGTAGCAAAGCTCCAACCATAAAAGTTATTACACTCTTATTATAAGATTCTTCGCCTACAAACCAAATGTAAGTAATGATAAACCAAACAAAACAAGCTGCGAGTATAAAGTCTGCTCCCTTTTTTGATTTGACTGCTAATTCTAATTTTAGTTTATGTAATTCTAAATGATTCATAATATATGTGTTGGTGGTTTATTGAAGTCGGTTTTTATCTTACTGCTATTCCTTTAATTTGTGGAATGATGGGTATAAATGGTGAATATGAATTATAGCTCTCAATTTCTAAAGAACTGAACCCACTCAATTCTAATAAGGCTTTAGTATCTCGATTGGTGTTACAACCTTCAAAAAACCAATGCCATGGTTTATGACATATATTTTGTATAAATGCTAAAAACGAATTTTCACGAGCTTTCACATGTTCAATAAAAACAAATTTACCTGAAGGTTTTAAGATGCGCTTAATTTGATTAATGCATTGAATAGGATTATCAACTGTACAAAGTACCAAAGTGCTTAAAACAAAGTCACAGGAGTTGTCTGGAAGATCTATGGATTCGCCAGTTAGTGTTTTTATCTCTAAGTTTATATCATATTTATTAGCACTTTTTTTAAGATTATTGTGCATATAAATATTGGGTTCTATGGCAATTAATTTTGTCCCCTTTCTTAAATACCGCATATTTGCTCCAGCACCAGAACCAATTTCTACCACAACATCTGGATGATTTTCAAAAAGAGTTCTTTTTGAATTTCCAAATAGATAATCCATATAGCCTGAAAGCATTTTAAACATCCAAGAATTTAAAGGACCAAGAATTATATTGTTTTTGAATGTTGTACTCATTTTAATTATGATTAAAATATTTTATTATTTAATTGCAGGACTAGATAATAGATTATGACGCCCTTCATGATGTTCTAAAACATTATGCATTCTGCTTATTTGATCTTTAGTAAACATATTCATCATTTCGTCATCAGACCAATTCATATAATTATTTGTAGCCACTGTTTCTCCTTCACATCCCATAAAAGCTGAATTATAAACTGGCCTGTCCACCGCAGGCGTATCATCACAATAGTCATTAAACTCACAATCATTTCCTCCCCAAGGATGTAATACACCTAAATAATGACCCATCTCGTGTGTTAATGTTCTACCGAATCGTGCTTGACAATCTATATTAGATTCCCCAAAATGCATCCAGTTTATTAAAATACCCTCTGGATCTCCCAATTGGGGAATTGGTAAAAACTGAGACCCAGGTAAATTTATATCTGGTCCTGTTGCACTACCGAAAACAAGACACTCTGTATACTCTCCTGATAACGGTGTAGTCCATATATTTATGTAATTGCTAGAATCCCAATAGCCATATTGTGCATAATTATTTTGATTATACCCTAAATAAGGACCATTTAATGTGTTTTCATTTATTCTATTAATACCATTAGTAGGGTTTCCGTTTCGGTCTTTTTTTGCTAAAACAAATTCAATTTTAGCATCTCCTCCATCTGGATGTTCATTGTATCCTCTAGTACCAACTTTTCTTCTAAAATCTTCATTAAGTATTTCAATCTGTCTCTCAATACGTTCCGTTGAAAGGTTTGTGTCTTCACCAATATTTTCTCCCTTATGAATTACGTGTACTATCACAGGAAGATAAAATATGTTATCTTCTGGAATAGATATTTCCTGACTTTCATCATTTGAACACGAACAAAACAATAGACATAATGCAAATGCAAAATTTATATATTGAGAAATAAGGTTATTAATAGTTTTCATTTTTAAATACTTCCTTGAGTTTTTATATTTTTTCTAAAATGTTGTTGTTGTACTGTTTAATCGTCTATTACAGCTTGTGTGAAAAATAATTTCACTATTAAAGCATTTTTTTGGATTCGAAATCTTTATTCATATTTAAACTTATCATGGTAATTACTAAATAGGTTCTATTCTTTTTATCTAAAACATTACGCAACAATTCCCCTTCAAAAAGCCGCGCAATGCTATTTTATATTAAAGACATTAATTGACCTAGTACAATTAATCAACTAATAAATAATGGCGTCAATACTAAATGCACTATTAAAAATCACAATTCCTGATTCTGAAAACTCTAAATCAATTTCACCATTGAGAGCAACTGTTCCTGTTATGTTTTCGAACTCAAAAGTTCCATCAATAATGTTATTTTTTGTAGATTTAAATGAAGTTGAAAAAATCGCTGGATTGCTTGTAGGCTCTTTTAATACCATGTTTTCAGATGTAATTGAACCTCTTCCATATAAATTAATGGTAGTGATGACTCTAGAAATAATTATTCCACCATAATTAAAAACATCATTTGAAACACAATCTTGTAATAACCCAATAATTTTGTCTGTTTCTGGATCGATTAAATCCATTAAAAAACATTCTACTCCTAAATTTTCATCAGTTTTAGGGTGAACAGTAATTTTTGCTTTTGCTACGGAGCTTCCACTAGCAACAACTTCTTTTTTAAATTCGATTGTTGCATCTGAACCATTGTCTATGTTGTTAGTACAACTAACAGCAAAAACAGTAATAAAAGAGCAATACTGCAAAGTTTTAAGAATTTTCATAATTTGAATATTTATTTTGAAAGTATTTTTTTATAAATTCTATATAGCAAAACTTAATTTTATTGAGGTCTTTTTGAAACGTCTCTAAACAGCAACATATCTTTTATCCTATTGGACGCACCTAAATAATACCCTGTTTCTTTTTTAAAAGATTCAGGGTTTTTAAATGTGCCAAAAATCATATCAATAATTGGTAAATCAGTATAGTTATATCTGTGGAGCCCTTTGGCGTGATGAACAGAATGGCTTTCTGGACGCTGAATAATATAACCTAACCATCTCGGTGTTTTAATATTAGCATGTTGAAATATTCCTAAAAATGTTAATACTAATACAGTTATCGTAATTGCTTGTGATGATAATCCCATAAGTAAAGCAAAACTAACAGAGCCTACCAAAGACAAACCTATCATATCATTAATACTAAACATAAAGGCGCTAGGGACATCTAATCGTTCAGCACTATGATGTATTTGATGTGAGACTCTAAATAAAAAGTCGGATTTATGCATTCCTAGGTGCCAACCATATTGGACCAGTTCAAATAAGAAAACCCCAAGCAGGACTTGAATTGGTAAACTTAAGTTGCTTAGGTTTATTAATTGATAAGAGGCAAAAAAGTCATCCCATATTATCGGAATATAAGTGGTAAGCAATACGTAAGCAATAAAGAAAACTAATCCTTTAAGTTTCCAAAATTTAATTTTGGGCATTTGACGTGCAGGAAATAATTGTTCCCAAATAAATAAACCTCCGAAGATAATATAGACAATAATCATTATTGGATCAAAGAGTATCTCTAAAGGCGTTGGCAAATTGATAAGTATATCTTTCATTTTAATAAACTCTTTGTTGATTTAACTGTTGTTTTAATTTTTGTCTTTTACTGAACCAAAATTGTTTTAATGTTGGTTCATGTTTTCTCGATTTTAGGAAGCTCATAACTCTATATTTTTTGATTGTGAATGATTGTACAAATCTATATATGAACAAGAAGGGATTAAAATAAAGCGTGTATACAAATAGTGGTCTATCATAATAATCTAGATAGACCACTTTATGTTTTAACATAAAAACAGGTAAACAAGAGGTGAACATTTTTATTTAATCACCTGAAAAACAGTGATTAATAAAATATGGGTTTTTAAGAAAAAATAGAATAAAACTAAGTTAAAAAAACAGAAGTTTAGTTTTCTAATCTTAAAAAGTAGCTCAAAAGTTCTTCATTTGATTCAAGTTTGAGCTTTTTCCTAAGTCTATAACGTGCAGTTTTAACACTTTCTGGAGTTATTCCTAATATTGTAGCAGTTTCCTTAATGTTAAGATTAAGTCTTGTTAAAGCACAAATTTTAAGATCATTTGAACTTAAGTCTGGATGTTGCACATTGAGTTGCTCGATAAAACCTGTGTGTACCTCTTCAAAGAAACGTTTGAAATCTTCCCAGTCTCTATCAATATTTATGTGCTGTTTAATTAAGCTGCTTAGGTCTTTTACTATGACTTCTTGTCGCTTTGGTGTTGCAACTTTTAGGGATTCAATTTTTTCTTTAAGTTGTTGGAATAACTCACTTTTCTGTACAAAATTAAGTGTATAAGAGGTGAGCTCTTTATTTTTATAATCTAGCTGCTGCCTTAGCTCTGTTTGTTTTAATTTGGCATTTTCTAATTCAGCTTTATTAAATTCTTCCTTCGTAATTTGTAATTCTCTTCTTTGTGAAATGCGCTTTTTCATATTTAGAAAGTACAATACAGTTATAAACATTACACTTACTAAACCAATAATTAGACTCCATTTAATAATATTGTTTGTGCGCTCTTTTTCAGTAAGAAGCTCTAGTTCTTTCTCTTTAGTTTGTAGTTCGTTGTTAAACTCTAAAGTTGCAATTCTCATTGCTTTTTCTGAATTAAAAATACTGTCTTTTAGAGTTATGTATCTGTCATAATAATGCAATGCCTCTTCAGACTTGTTTTCAAGACGTTTTAAATTTTTTAGTGCCTCGAATGCTTCAAGTTCATGACGTTTTAAATTATTTGTTTGTGCGCGTTGAATAGCAAGTACAAAATGCTCTTCAGCAGTTTCAAATTCTTTGTCTAACATCAATAATTTTCCATACTGGATGAGGTTACTGGTCATCCCATTTGTATCACTGACTTTTCTGCTATTGGTTATTGCTTTTTCAATGTGATAGTAAGCCTGTTCTTTTTCATTTAATTTTATATATAAAACACCTAGTCTATTGTGAACTTCAGCAATTCCGTAAGTAAAATTGGCTTCAGCATGCATTTTTAATGCGTTGTCTAAATAATCTTTCGCTTCATATAATCGGTCTTGATCTAAATAAAGTGATGCAATTTTAGTGAAGGTTGTTGCAATTCTAGATTTTAGATTTAAAACAGTAAATTGATTTATCGCATCTTCATACATGTCTAATGCTTTGTCATTCTCATTTAAAGCTGCATAAACCATCGCAAGATTTAAAGTAATGTTTGCTACTTCTTCTGCAACGTCTAGTGCTTTGTTTTGTTTTAAAGATTCATTTAAGTGCTTAATCGCATCCAAATGATTTCCTCTTGTCCAATAAGCAACACCTAATACTCTATTTGCTGTAGCTTGACCTTTAATATAATTAAGACTATCAGCTAATTTTAAACCTTGCTTACCATAGAGAATCGATTCATTGGAATTAATAATCCAATAATCATATCCTAATTCGTTTAATGTGTTTATATAGTTTTCAGAGCCTAATTCTTGATTGCTAAGTACTGCTTTTAAGCTATCTATTCTTTGCTGTGAAAAGCAATTAATAGTAATAAAAAACGTGATAACTGGGATAAATTTTTTCATAATTAAGATACATAACAAAATGTTATATAAGATTCAATGTACTACTAAATTAGTAAAAAAGAATAACGCCTTGGTTTATAAGCAAACAAAAATAAGCTTTATTTTCACTCTATTCAATTTTTGAGAAGAGGCGAGAACAAGTAATTACTTGTTTGCATTATTATCATCTAGATTTTTCCATCTCAATTGTTTCCTTATCTTCACTTCCAACAATAATATTAGTTCGTGTTTTTTTAGATTAAATATCGACTGGAGTGCAAAATTATTTGTTCCAGATTCAACTGTGATTAAACTATATAATGATTTAGAATTCTACTCGTGAGACTAATTGAATTCTATTTTTTATGCAAATACGCCTTTATATCGCCAATAGTGGTTTTCACAATAAGTGCATTTTAGGTGCATTTATGATACTAATTTAATGCCTTTTGATAGTAAATACAAAAAATACCGAAAGGTATAAAACCAACAAAACCCTGCATTACTGCAAGGTTTATAGTTGTGAGCCCGATAGGATTCGAACCTATGACCGCCTCCTTAGAAGGGAGGTGCTCTATCCAGCTGAGCTACGAGCCCGTAACTCTCATTTTGTCGGGGTGGCAGGATTCGAACCTGCGGCCTCCACGTCCCAAACGTGGCGCGATAACCGGGCTACGCTACACCCCGAAAATAATATTAAAGCGGAGAGACTGGGATTCGAACCCAGGGTACCTATTTCTAAGTACGACGATTTAGCAAACCGTTCCTTTCGGCCACTCAGGCACCTCTCCTTTTTAATAATTATAAGAACTTTACATTATATCTAATAATGCGGATGCAAATGTAAGTTTTCATCTTAAAGAACGCAAGCAATTTTTTTAAATTTTTAATATAAATTACTACTCTGGATATTCTATTCTTAAATGATAGATGTTTGCCAACTTATGCTTCAATACTTTCTTGATAGATTGTATTTCTTTAAATGTAATATTTGAATTTAAAAACTGCTCATCCTCCATCTGCTTACTAATAATTTTTTCAACGAAAGCGTCAATTTTTGTTGATGTTGGTTCTTTTAAACTTTTAGACGCTGCTTCAACACTATCACACATCATTAATATTGCAGTTTCCTTACTAAAAGGGCGAGGTCCTGGATACATGAAATCTTCCCTTTTTGCATTATCATCAACAAGCTGTTGCTCTTTATTATAAAAATAATAAACAACGCTTGTTCCATGATGAGTCCTGATGAAATCTATAACTCGATCTGGTAAATTATATTTTTTAGCAATTTCAATACCCTCAAGAACATGATTAATAATTATTGATGCACTTTCTTTAGACGAAAGTTCATCATGAGGATTGATTCCTGTAGATTGATTCTCTGTAAAATATGTTGGATTATTCATCTTGCCAATATCATGATATAATGCTCCTACTCTAACCAACATTGCATTTGCACCAATTTCGTTTGCTGAAGCTTCTGCTAAATTTGCAACATTTAAAGAATGATGGAATGTTCCTGGAGCTTTATTTGAAAGTTCTTTCAATAATTTTGTATTGGTATCTGATAGTTCTAATAATGAAACATCTGAAACTAATCCGAATATTTTTTCATAGGCATATATTAATGGTTGCACAAATAATGTAGCTAATCCGCAAAGAATGAACATTACAAATGTTTCCCATTGAAGATTATCTATACTACCCTCATGTATCACAAAAAACGCAAAATATGCTACAATGTAAATAAGTGTTATTTGCCCAACAGAAACAAATAAATTTGCTCTTTTATATAATTCTGAAACAGTTAGTATTGTTACAATTCCAGCTATTATTTGGAGAAACATATACTCATAATTATTTGCAACTACAAAACCCAATAGCAAAACGGTTATTACATGAGTAAATAATCCCAGCCTTGCATCAAAAAAGGCCTTAAGTACCAATGGCAAAATACAAAGCGGTACAATATATATATATGCAGAATCATAATTTACAACTAATGTTGTAAGAAATACCATTAATAAGATATTGAAGAAAATGAAGGTAACTTTGGTGTTATTATTAAAAACATCCAATCTATATTTTCTTAAAAAAAGAAGCAACATTAATAAGGCTAAAGCAACAAGTAAAGTATAAGCTCCTAGAATCCAATTATAATTTGCTTCACTCCAAACTTGTGATTGATACTCAGATTCAAGAGATTTCAAGATTTTAAATTTGTCCCCTTGAACAACCTCACCTTTAGATATAATAATAGTTCCTTGTTCAATACGTCCTCTTACTGATGACACTTTGTTTAATTCCTCTTCAAGCGTATTATCAGTAATTAATTGGTTTAATGAGATGTTAGGCTTTATGATATCAAAAAATAAGGAAAGAAATTTTGAACGGTAATTTGAAAATTCACTTGTTCCTATTTGGTTATCAATAAATGATGTGATTTCATTTAGTTGTATTAAAGCTCCATATTTTGCAACCCCAACTTGACTTCTGTTATTTAATAACACTAAGTCCTTGTTTTCAGGAAAATTATAATCTTTATCTAAAACACCTAATACATATAAATCACTTAAAATAGATTTTGCATGATTTTTTAAAGCATCTTTATTAAAAACATCAACAGAATCTGGGAATTCCTCTGAAAACTGAACATCAAATCCTTCATTAATTTTAATTACCAATTCAGAATCTATATTAAAATATATTTGCGCATTTTCTGCAATTTCTTTTTTCTCAGACGCAATTTCTTCATCTGTTTTTTTAATTGCAAAATCAAAAGGTGCATACAAATTCTCAGATTGCCAAGGCTTACCCTTTTCAAAACTGTATTTAAATTTTCCACTCTTAGGGAATAAATACACAATTAAAAAAGTAGTTGATATAAAAAGAAGTGCTTTATAGAGTAATGAATGGTTCTTATAAAGTTTATTAATAACGTCTTTCATCTAATAATTGAATTAGATCAAAAGTAATAAAAAAATAGTAGTAAATACTCTTAAGGATAATAGAGTAATCATTCTATTTTCTTCCAAATTTTGATTAATTTTGCAGCAATAAATCATAATCAATCTTCAAATGAATAAAGAGGTCGTCATAGTTTCCATGGCAAGAACACCTATAGGAAGCTTTTTAGGGTCATTATCAACAGTTCCAGCACCAAAGTTGGGCGCTATAGCTATTAAAGGTGCATTAAGTAAAATAGGCTTAGATCCTAATTTAGTTGAAGAAGTATTAATGGGAAATGTTGTACAAGCTGGAACTGGTCAAGCTCCAGCAAGACAAGCTGCTATTTATGCTGGAATACCAGATACTGTTCCATGTACAACTATAAACAAAGTATGTGCATCAGGTATGAAAACCGTAATGCAAGCAGCACAATCTATAGCTCTTGGAGATGCAAATATTATTGTCGCTGGTGGTATGGAAAACATGAGTCTAATACCTCATTATATGCATGCTCGTTCTGCTACAAAATTTGGGCCAGCAACCTTGGTTGATGGTATGCAAAGAGATGGATTGGTAGATGTTTATGATGGAAATGCTATGGGTGTTTGCGCAGATGCATGTGCTACCGAATATGAGTTTTCAAGAGAAGATCAAGACGCTTTTGCAATTCAATCATATGAGAGATCAGCAGCTGCTTGGGAAGCTGGTAAATTTGATAATGAAGTAGTTTCTGTTGAAGTTCCTCAGCGTCGTGGAGAACCAATTATTGTTAGTAAAGATGAAGAATATACTAACGTGAAAATGGAAAAAATTCCTGCATTGCGACCTGCATTCACTAAAGAAGGTACAGTTACTGCTGCAAATGCCTCAACTATTAATGATGGTGCTGCAGCTTTAGTGTTAATGAGTATTGACAAAGCAAATGAACTTGGATTAAAACCAATAGCAACTATAAAAAGCTATGCAGATGCTGCTCAAGAGCCAAAGTGGTTTACCACTGCTCCAGCTAAGGCGTTACCAAAAGCTCTTGCAAAAGCAAACATAACAATTGATGACGTTGACTATTTTGAATTTAACGAAGCCTTTGCAGTCGTTGGTTTGGCAAATATGAAAATTTTAGGACTCAATGATAATAATGTTAATGTAAATGGAGGAGCAGTTTCTTTAGGTCATCCATTAGGTTGTTCTGGTGCAAGAATAATTATTACTTTGTTAAGTGTTTTAGAACAAAATAATGCAAAAATTGGAGCTGCAGCAATTTGTAATGGTGGTGGTGGTGCTTCAGCAATTGTAGTAGAACGTAACTAATTTGTATGCAATACGGAATTTGCCATTTGAGTATTGTTTCTATGCGCTTTGAACCTTCTGACAAATGTGAGCTTGTATCTCAAGTTTTATATGGAGAAGTGTTTAAGGTTATTGAGCAACGCAAAAAATGGAGTAAAATTCGATTGGCATTTGATAAGTATGAGGGCTGGATAGATAATAAACAATACCAAGAAATTGAAAAGCTTGATTATGATGGTTTATCAAAAAATAAGCAACTATTATCTACTGACTTGGTGGAGTTTGTTGAAGACATTTCAACAAAACAACTTTATCCAATTCCTTTAGGATCTACATTAAATGGTTTATCTATTTTAAACCATAATCATGATGGTAATACTACTTCAACTAAAAATCCAAAATCAGAGTTTGTAAAAACTTCATTTTTATATTTAAATGCACCATATCTTTGGGGAGGAAAAACCCCTTTTGGAATTGATTGTTCTGGATTTACTCAAATGGTTTACAAACTTAATGGCCATAAATTACTTAGAGACGCTTCTATGCAAGCAACACAAGGAGAGGCTTTAAGTTTTATAGAAGAGAGTGAACCTGGCGATTTAGCCTTTTTTGATAATGCCGAAGGAAATATTATACATGTAGGGGTTATTATGAAAGACAATTATATAATTCATGCTCATGGCAAAGTAAGGATAGACAGACTAGATCACTCAGGTATTTATAACACAGAAACAAATATCCACACACATAAATTACGTGTAATAAAAAAGATTGTTTAAAACTCTAGTATTATCACAAAAAAAATGTCACTTACTTTAAGTGACATTTTTTTTATATAAATTATAGGAATATTAATTGTTTCCTTCTAGCTCATCAACTTTAGCTTTTATAGTTTTAAAATTTGGTTGATCATCAATCTGACTATAGATATTCATTAATGTTCTTGCAGCTGCAAGGTTCGTTGGTTCATTATCAAATGCAGCTTTTAAATAAGGAATAGCATCTTTATAAACTTGTAGGCGTTTATTCTTTAATTCGTCATACCTTTTATCATCAGTAGCTGAACTACCTAATCCATTCATTTCAGTAATAATATCTTGCTCCTGATCAAGTATTAACGCAGCCATGTTCATATAAGCTTTATTATATGTTGGATCAACTTCAATAGCTTTATCATAATAGCCTTTTGCAGTTTCAATATCTTTTTCTTCTGCTGCTACTACTCCTAAGTTAAATAATAGATCAATATTATTAGGCTCAAGACTTAATGCTTTACCAATTAACTCTTTATATTCATTCATTTGTCCTAATTTATAGCGAACATTTGCTTCAGCAACAAGAAGATTGAAATCTCCAGGACTAGTTGCTTTTGCTTTATCAATAGCAGTCAATGCCTTATCAGTATCTCCTTTTTCAATATAAATAAGTGCAATATTTTTTGCTATATCAGCTACTTTAGAATCACTCTTTTTATTTAAAGAGTTTGAATGAGTTCCAGCTTTGACAGAAATATCTCTTAAAGCAGCAGATGGAAATGATTGCTCTTCTCCAGATTCAGTTTCAGTTGCAACAAAACTTGTACTAATTCCAGTATAACCTAAAGTTTGAAGTTTTTCAAATAAGTTTATAGCCTTGTCAAAACTTTGATTAGACGTTGCTAGTAAAGCAGCATTATATAAATATAATGTGTCAGATGGTGAAGACATGTATGCATTTTCAAAGTTCTTATAAGAAACCTCATAGTTTTTCTCTCCTAAAGCTGCTTGTGCTTTACTTATAAATTCATTAGTCATTGAAGCATTCATTTCATTTACTTTAGAAGTATAAACCATTTTTCCGCTAGCATTTTCAGCATCTCTAAGCATTTTGAAATTCTTTAAAGCTTCAGACACATCTTCATCACTTCCGCTACCATTAGCATATAAGGCTTGTCCTTTTAAGAAATAAAACTTTGCTTTGGTTTTGTCATCCATAGCAGACATCATAGATTCAGCTTTAGAAATCATAGACTTAGCATCTGCAAAGTTATTATTCTTAATTGCCTTTTCTACTTCCTTCAGTTCTTTCTTCTGTGCATAAGAGAATGCTCCAATCATTAAAGCCAAACTCAGTACAACTATTCTTTTCATTTTAATATAGTTTAATTGTTAATATTATTTTCTTCTTCTGAATTATCAAGAGTTGTGCCGTTATTGTTAACGTCTTCATTGTTAGCTAATTCATCATCTTCAACTTGATCTTCTTCATGCATTACTTTAGCTACTGCTGCAATTGAGTCACTCCCTTTAAGGTTAATCAATTTAACACCTTGGGTTGCTCTTCCCATAACTCTTAAATCTTGAACTGCCATTCTAATAGCAATTCCAGATTTATTAATAATCATAAGGTCATCAGCATCACTTACATTCTTGATAGCTACTAAGTTACCTGTTTTTTCTGTAATAGATATGGTTTTAACTCCTTTTCCACCACGATTTGTAATTCTGTAGTCTTCTAAACTTGAACGCTTACCATAGCCATTTTCTGAAACTACAAGAATATCACTTTCCATATCATCTACAGCAATCATTCCAATAACTTCATCAGTTTTTTCATCTTGAAGTCTAATACCTCGAACACCAGATGCATTTCTACCCATCGGCCTTGTTTTGGCTTCTTCAAATCTAATGGCTTTACCAGATTTTAAAGCCAACATTACTTGGCTCTCACCAGTTGTAAGTTTAGCTTCTAGTAACTCATCATCATCTTTAATGGTAATGGCATTGATTCCGTTTGTACGCGGACGAGAATATTGCTCTAAAGATGTTTTTTTAACCTGACCTTTTTTTGTAGCCATAATTACATAGTGATTATTTATATAATCTTCATCTTTTAAATCTTGAGTACATATAAAAGCATTTACTTTATCATCTTGCTCAATATTTATTAGATTTTGAATGGCTCTACCTTTAGATGTTTTACTGCCTTCAGGAATTTCATAAACACGCATCCAGAAACATTTACCTTTTTTAGTAAAGAATAGCATGTATTGGTGATTTGTACCAACAAATAAGTATTCTAAGAAATCTTCATTTCTAGTAGTCGATGCTTTTTGACCAACTCCTCCTCTATTTTGCGTTTTATATTCTGTTAAAGATGTTCTTTTTATGTAGCCAGCATGAGAAATTGTGATTACCACTTTTTCATTAGGTATCATATCTTCAATACTCAAATCTCCGCCAGCATATTCAATAACTGATCTGCGTTCATCACCATATTTATCTCTAACAACAATTAATTCTTCTTTAATGATATCCATACGACGCTCTTTTTTATCAAGAATATCTCTTAAATTTTCAATGGTTTTCATTAAGTCATCATATTCAGCTCTTAATTTGTCTTGCTCTAAACCTGTTAATTGTCTCAAACGCATTTCAACAATGGCCTTCGCTTGAATTTCACTAAGCTCAAATCGGTCGACCAATTTTTGTTTCGCCTCATCAGCATTAGCTGAAGCACGTATTAAAGCAATAACTTCATCAATATTATCAGAAGCAATAATAAGTCCTTCTAATATATGCGCACGCTCTTCTGCTTTACGCAATTCATAAACAGTACGTCTCACTACAACTTCATGACGATGTTCTACAAAATGATGAATCATATCTTTAAGATTCAACATTTGTGGACGTCCATTAACTAGTGCAATATTATTTACACTAAATGATGATTGCAATGCTGTATACTTATATAGTTTGTTTAAAACAATATTTGGGATTGCATCACGCTTCAACACGTAAACAATTCGCATACCATTTCTATCAGATTCATCTCTAATTGTTGAAATTCCTTCAAGCTTTTTATCATTAACAATATCAGCAGTCTTTTTAATCATGTCTGCTTTATTAACTTGATAAGGAATTTCAGTAACAATAATACATTCTCTTCCTTGAACTTCTTCAATAACAGCTTTTCCACGCATCACTATACGACCACGTCCTGTTTTAAAAGCTTCTCTTACACCATCATAGCCATAAATTGTTCCACCTGTAGGAAAATCAGGAGCCTTTACGTGTGTAATAAGTTCATCTATTTCTATGTCAGTATTCTCAATATATGCAATAATACCGTTAACAACCTCTGTTAAATTATGAGGAGGCATATTTGTAGCCATACCAACAGCAATACCAGAAGCACCATTTACCAGAAGTCCTGGAATACGAGTAGGCAAAACAGTTGGTTCTTGAAGCGTATCATCAAAATTTAATTTGTGGTCAACAGTTTCTTTGTCAATATCTGCCAACATGTCTTCAGATATCTTACGCATTCTTGCTTCAGTATAACGCATTGCTGCAGGACTGTCACCATCAATTGAACCAAAGTTACCTTGTCCATCAACAAGCATATATCTCAAACTCCATTCTTGTGCCATACGCACCATTGCATCATAAACAGAAGTATCTCCATGTGGATGATACTTACCTAATACTTCACCAACTATTCTAGCTGATTTTTTATGTGCTGTATTTGCTCTAATACCCAATTCATGCATACCATAGAGCACACGTCTATGAACAGGTTTAAGGCCATCTCTTACATCTGGAAGTGCACGTGACACAATGACTGACATTGAATAATCAATGTAAGCCGATTTCATTTCATCTTCAATATTTATTGGAATGAGTTTTTCTCCTTCTGCCATAAATAATATTTATTAGTTTTTAGTAGGTTTTCAAATCGAGCTAATATACGTATTTTGTTAGTCGTAGCTTGAAGCGACCTATCTTTTTTTAAGGTATTTTATCAACAATATTTATAGTGTTTTTCGTTAATAACTATACAGTCAAATATTTTGATTTTATAAGGATTTTTTTGTCTATTAGCATCATTTAGACGAATTAAGGTATAGTTTTTGAAATCATATCCTTGTTTTTACTATTTTTAATGCAGAAAGGAATAATATATGGATGATAATTTTTCACCAAGAGTAAAAGATGTAATTGCGTTTAGCAAGGAAGAAGCATTGCGTTTAGGTCATGATTTTATTGGCACTGAACATTTAATGCTTGGTTTATTGCGTGATGGAAATGGTAAAGCAATAGATATTTTAGGTGCTCTTGAAATTGATTTAAATCATTTAAGACGAAAAGTTGAGATTTTAAGCCCAGCAAATCCAAATATAACTATCGCTTCAAACGAAAAGAAGAATCTACATTTAACAAGACAGGCTGAGCGTGCTTTAAAAACCACCTTTTTAGAAGCAAAACTATTTCAAAGCACATCTATTAATACAGCGCATTTATTACTTTGTATTCTTAGAAACGAAAACGATCCTACAACCAAATTATTGAATAAACTAAAAGTTGATTACGATAATGTTAAAGAACAGTTTAAATATATGATTACAAACGATGACGACTATATAGAATCTCCAAAGGCAGAATCATTTTCAGAAGAAGAATCATCTTCTGAAGAAAGCTCTAAAGAAAATCCGTTTGGACAATCTCCTAGCAAGAGCGCAAAAAAATCTAAAACACCTGTTTTAGACAATTTTGGTCGTGACTTAACTGCTATGGCTGAAGAAGGAAAACTTGACCCTGTTGTTGGTAGAGAAAAAGAAATACAACGTGTATCTCAAATATTAAGTAGACGTAAAAAGAATAACCCTTTATTAATTGGTGAACCAGGAGTTGGTAAATCAGCAATTGCTGAAGGTTTAGCTAATAGAATTATTAGTAGAAAAGTTTCTAGAATATTATTCAATAAACGTGTCGTAACACTAGATTTGGCAAGTTTAGTTGCTGGAACTAAATATAGAGGACAATTTGAAGAACGCATGAAAGCTGTTATGAATGAGCTTGAAAAAAATGATGACATCATTTTATTCATAGACGAAATTCATACTATAGTTGGAGCTGGAGGAGCAACTGGAAGCTTGGATGCTTCAAACATGTTTAAACCTGCGTTAGCTCGTGGTGAAATACAATGTATTGGAGCAACAACTTTGGATGAGTATAGACAATATATTGAAAAAGATGGAGCTTTAGAGCGTCGTTTTCAAAAGGTTATCGTTGAACCAACGACAGTTGCTGAAACTATTGAAATCCTTAATAATATTAAAGGTAAATACGAAGAACATCATAATGTTGAATATACGCCAGAAGCTATAGAAGCTTGTGTTAAATTGACAAATAGGTATATGACAGAGCGTTTTTTACCAGACAAAGCTATCGATGCTTTAGATGAAGCTGGATCTCGTGTGCATATCACAAACATAGATGTTCCAAAACAAATACTAGAGCTTGAAGAAGAACTAGAAACTGTAAAAGAGACCAAAAATACAGTTGTTAAAAAACAAAAGTATGAAGAAGCTGCTAAGCTTCGAGATGATGAAAAACGCATAGAAAAAAGCCTTGCTGAAGCTCAGAAAAAGTGGGAAGCAGAATCTAAAGAACATCGCGTACCTGTATCTGAAGATAATGTTGCCGATGTGGTTTCAATGATGACAGGTATTCCTGTAAATAGAATTGCACAAACTGAAAGTAATAAACTAGCAAAACTTCCTGAGCTTATTAAAGGTAAAGTAATTGGTCAAGATGAGGCTGTTGCAAAGGTTGTTAAAGCTATTCAGCGTAATCGTGCTGGACTAAAAGATCCTAATAAACCAATTGGGTCATTTATATTTTTAGGGCAAACTGGAGTTGGTAAAACACAATTAGCAAAAGTATTAGCTCGAGAACTTTTTGATAGTGAAGATACGCTTGTACGAATAGACATGAGTGAGTACATGGAAAAATTCGCTATTTCTAGACTTGTTGGTGCACCTCCAGGATATGTTGGGTATGAAGAAGGTGGACAATTAACTGAGAAAATTAGACGTAAACCTTATGCTGTAGTGCTTTTGGATGAAATTGAAAAAGCACATCCAGATGTATTTAATATGTTACTTCAAGTACTCGATGATGGATTTCTTACAGATAGTTTAGGTAGAAAAATAGATTTCAGTAATACCATAATTATTATGACGTCAAACATTGGAGCTCGAAAATTGAAAGATTTTGGAACTGGTGTTGGTTTTGGTACTTCTGCTCAAAAATCGCAAGAAACTGATAATGCTAGAGGAATTATTGAAAATGCCTTGAAGAAAGCATTTGCTCCAGAGTTTTTAAATAGAATTGACGATGTTGTTGTATTTAATGTACTAGAGAAAGAAGATATTAATTTAATTATTGATATTGAACTAGAAAAGCTTTTTGAAAGAATAAAAGATCTTGGTTATACAATTAAATTAAGTAAAAAGGCTAAAGATTTTATTGCTGATAAAGGTTTTGATAAACAATATGGAGCTCGTCCTCTTAAAAGAGCTATCCAGAAATACATAGAAGATCCTTTGGCTGAAGAGATTATTACATCAAAAATTCATGAAGGTGATGTGATTAGTATGGATTTAGAAAAAGACGCTACAGAACTTAATATAAAAATAAAAAAAGCAGAAAAGCCAACTAAATCATAGTTGCATAATAAAGTTTATAGAAACTCCACTTAAAAAATAAGTGGAGTTTTTTTTGTCCCTATTTTCAAATAACTAACTTTAGGTACGTAAAAACTCTTGCAAATGCTTTTTACTCAATAGAAATTCATAGCAATTATATGCATGAATAAAAACATTTATTTAAACTCCTGATAAAAATTTGGGTACAAACTATTTTGAGTAATGACTAAAGATGAACTCTCCTCTATTTTAATAATTATTAATGATGAAATTACTAGTACTCAAACAGCAATTGAAAACTATAAAGAACTTACAAAACCTATAGCTCCTGAAAATGCCATTGGTCGTGTTTCAAGAATGGATGCTATAAATAACAAAAGTGTAAATGAAGCTGCTTTAAAAAAGCTGAGCAAAAATTGAACAACCTTAAAATAGCATTATCCAATATTAACGACCTAGATTTCGGCGTGTGTTTTAAATGCAAAAACAACATTCCTATTGGTAGAATATTGCTAATGCCTCATGCACGTTTTTGTGTGCAGTGCGCTTCTTAGCTAAAGGTTTCAAGAGTTGTTACCTTTTTAAGGTGAATCAACCTTTATTTGATTAACGTCATTGCGATTCTATTTTTTTGGAAGAAGCAATCTGTTCATAGCTTACGTCATTGTGAGAGTAACTAAGCAATCTGTTTAATATTAGTATTACACAAAAGATAAAGATTCTTTTTAAGAGATTACTTCAGTCATCCTTCCTTCGTAATGACACATAAAAAAAAGCAGCCATTTTACAATGGCTGCTTTCCTAATATATAGATTTGATTAATCTACGTCATCTAATAATCGTTAGTTCTTCATGTTTGAAGACACAACTTTCTTAGTAACAGAACCTTGATTAGTTGTTACAGTAATGTAGAACAACTGATCTCCAGCTCTTGATAAATCAAACGCTTTACTGATTTCAGAACCAGCTCTTACATTACTAAGAGATAAACTCTTAACTAGTAATCCTCTAGTATCATGAACATTGATAGTTACATCAGTATCAAATTCAAAGTTGAACTTAACATTAACGTCTTTATCAAATGGTACTGGATACGCTTTAAAGTCTAACTCAATAGCATCAGCATCTTTATCAGTATCTCCTATGTTAGCACTAGTAAGTGCTGCATCCTCTATAGACCAAGCATAATACGTTGTACATTCAGTTTCCTTACCACAGTCATCAGTGGCAGTAAACGTTCTGTACTTTGTATAAAACGTTGTACCAGGACCTTCAACTTGACCAAGACATTCAACTCTGATAATTTTACAATCATATCCAGTTGGGCTTGGTCCCTCTAATAATTCAGTTTCTTGCCAGTTTGCATTGCAATCTGGGAACGCAGGATCATTATTCTGAGAATTTTTAACTGAAAGCACTTCACCTAAATTGTTATAAAGCACCCAATCATCACCAGTTACGTTACCATCTGGTCTATCGATTCCAAACACAAAAACTAATTCCCATCCTTCATGTTCAGCGTCCGGCTCGTATACAGCTTTCTGTGTACCAGCACCTAAATTAGGGTCTATATCAATGAAATCACCTGTATGAGTAAATGTTACAAAATCAAAGTTATTAGAACCAGATTGACAAGTAAACTTGTAAACAGCCGCTGGATCAAGAGCAGAACCACCTGGTACAATAGTAAAGTCATCAACATCATCAAAAGTAACAGTTACATCTTCATCACAATCATCAGTAGCTATTGCTTCTTCAGAGAATGTTGGTGTAGAAGTTACTGGACCGAAGTCCATATCCGCTGGACAAGTAATTTCTGGTGCTTCTTGATCTCCTAATACATTAAATGTTTTAATTCTGAAATCAGAATTTCCACAAGCATCAGTTATTGTCCATCTGTGAGTTACAGAGTAACCAGCACAAGCATCAACTACATAATCATCAATAGTAGCAACTACATCAATATTACCACAGTTATCAGAAGCTGTTAACACTTCTTGAGCTGGTAATAGATCATTACAACCTATATCTGAAAGATCTTTAGGTTCAGTATCAAATGTTGGCTTAGTTGTATCATTTACAGTAATAATTTGTACATGTTCAACTTTGTTACCACAACGATCTACTGCTGTATAAGTACGAGTTATGCAATATCCACAAGCTACAATTCTCAAATCAGCATTATCACATGATCCCTGTTTATCTTCTACAAGAATAGGCAAATCACCATCACAATTGTCTGTTGCAGTTAAGTCTGCATATGCAGGAATTTCATCATCACATTCAACCGTAATATCTTGAGGTAATTCACCCCCAAATACTGGTTTCGTGTCATCATTAACATTTATAGTTTGTGATACACTACTTTGGTTACCACAATCATCAATAAATGTCCATGTTCTAACCATTTTGAAGCTATTAGCACATTCTCCAGGAGTTATTACTGCTGAAGGACTAACTTTAATTTCTCCACTACAATTATCAACTGCAGTTAAATCAACTGGTGCTGATACTTCGGATGCACACTGTACATTTTCATCTGCTGGTGCAGATGGTGCTACTGGAGGTGTAATATCTTCTACATGAATCGTTTGTTTATGCTCAATTGAATTTCCACAGTTATCTGTAGCAGTATAAACATAAACTATGTCATGTGCACAAACAGATACTCCTCTATCACATTCTTGAGGAAGAGTCTCAACATTAACAGTCACATCTCCGTCACAATTATCAGTAGCTGTTAAGACTTCTGGTTCAGGAACATTTCCATCACATTGTACATCCATATCTTGAGGTAAATCACCTACAAATTCTGGATCTGTTGAGTCATTTATTCTAATTATCTGAGTTGCACTTCCTGTGTTTCCACATGCATCTGTATAAGTCCATGTTCTTGTGATTGTTCCACCACATGATCCTCCTACTAAATCACCATCTGATCCTGTAACACTTCCAGATCCTGCACAGTTATCTGTCCATCCTAAATCTGTCATGTTTGGCACATCTGATTCACACTCTACTGCTACATCACCTGGAGCAGCATCAAATACTGGATCCATTGTATCTATAACAGTTATTGTTTGTCTATGCTCTACAGTATTTCCACAATCATCTGTTGCAGTATAAATGTAAGTTACACAGAACGCACATGATGGAACAAAATTTGGAGAGTCATCAAAACAATCTCCTCGTTCTATTTTTACTTCAACTTTTACATCATTATCACAGTTGTCTGTTGCAGTTAATTCTGCTGGTGCAGGAATATCTGCTTCACATTGAACACTAGAATCTCTTGGTAAATCACCTACAAATTCTGGATCAGTCGTATCTTGAACAGTTATTGTTTGAGAATCTGAAGTTTCATTACCACAGTTATCAATAGCAGTCCAAGTTCTTACTAATGTGTAGCTATTAGGACAATTCCCATCTGTTCTAACTTCACCATCATATATAATTTCAACATTATCATCACAGTTATCAATGGCACTTGCTCCTGGATTAGGAATAGCATCACACTCAACAGTTATATCATCTGGAACTGTTAATTCAGGTGCCGTTTTATCAAAACCATGATACCATAGTTTAACAGAAGTGTCATTACCACAGTCATC
>Ga0316189_10000150_pt1 | contig 65077 bp, 55 predicted proteins | sample LowCovwburrow_MG_FD_204930 | JGI IMG/M metagenome (GOLD analysis project Ga0316189, IMG submission 204930) | Coastal sediment microbial communities from Maine, United States - Lowes Cove worm burrow | ecosystem: Environmental > Aquatic > Marine > Coastal > Sediment | place: USA: Maine...
CCGCCTCGGGATCTTTGTGCGCCAGCGTCACCGTCCACGTACCCGCCGCGGGCGCGCCCAACAACACAAAGCACCGGTCGATGAAGACATACGCCGCCCCGTAGACCGCCTCACGCGGGTACAGCGCGGAGGGCAGCGACACGGTCACCGCCGCGTCCTTTAGATCCGCGGTCACCTCCGCAGGGAGTCCCGTCAACGCCTCGCTCATCGCGTCGATGGTAACAGCTGCGCCTGCGTCGGTTCGGCGGCCGCCTGGCGTCGCACAATCCGCGCTGTGGTGGGTCGTCTGCGGCGACACAGCGGCCACCGACAGCTGCCCAGCGTCGTTTCGGATCAGGCGAGGCCGGCCATGCGGACGACCTCGCGGATCCGCTTGCCAAGCTCCGCGCGGGTCTCGGTGTACGCCAGCGCCATCGCCTCATCCAACGGAACGTCGCCGGGCCAAGCGTCGGCGAGCACCTGTGTGGGCACTTCGCGGCGGAGCTGGCGGTACCCGTAGGCCGCGGCATACAGATCATCGAGCAGCCCCACGGGGCCCAGCTCGGCCTCCGGCATCACATCTTCGGCGACGACGAAGTACGCGAGCACGGCACTGACGATATTCCGCGGGTCCCGGGCCAAGCGCGCGTCGGCAAACAACGACGAGTAAAAGCAGAACACATCCGGAACCAACCGAACTGCCGCCGACCGCGAGCCTTCGTAGTCATGGACGAAGCGGTCCAACGCAGCCGCAAAATCCGGGGCAAGAAAGGGCATCAGCTCTCGCCCTCGATTGTCTCCGGTAAAACGCAGCGCAGGGACCGCGATAGACCGGCGTCACCGTCGCAGCCAGCGCAGACTAAAGCGCGACCGCCCCGTCGAGGTCGGTCGACACTTCCAAGAGGTGAACACCGTCCGTGTAGCGATCGAAGCCATCCATCGTCCCGTCGGCCGCCCATGCACCACCCGTCAGGTCGATGTCGACGGCGTCGCCCGCGTCGCCTGTAATCTGCACGCCCTTGGACGGCCCTGCGAGGGCGCGAACATCGTCCGCGAGCATCATGACCTGGTTGTCGCCCGTGCCGGTGAGATCGATGATCTCGATGTCGACGACCGCGTTGTTTGGGATCACGGTAAGGTTGAGGACGACGTCTTCGTCAGCGAGGGCGAGCGTGTCCTGCCCGCCGCCCGCGTCGATCCGGAAGAACTGGCCGCCATCGAGCGCGACCGTGTCGTCGCCGTTCCCGGAGTACAGCACGTCGGCCCCGCCGCGAGAGCCTAGGATATCGTCCCCCTGCCCTGCGACCATGCCCTCGCCGTCTGGGGTCCCCAGGAAGGTGTCTGCGCCCGAGCCGCCAACGTACGCGACGGCGCCCGTCCAGGCTGCGCCAAAGACAACGTAGACGGATCCTGCGTTGTTCGCCCCATCATCGGTGCCCTGGGCCGCGACGATGATGTCGGGGTATCCGTCGCCGTTGACGTCGCCCCCACCGCCCACGCTGATCCCCGCGATGTCCTGCGCAGACTCTCCATCGACGGCAAACCCGCCCGCCCCCGTCGAGACCTCGACAAGCTCCACCCGCGTGCCCGAAGCCTTGCCAAACACGACATGGGCCCGACCGGAGTTGATGCCGGCAACGTCGACGTTCGGCCCCCCGAGCACCAAATCGGAGAAGCCGTCCGCGTTGAGATCACCCGCCCCTGCGACGGCCAGCCCCAGCACGTGACCGGCGAACTCCCCATCGATCCCGAAGCCGCCGTCGCCGTCGAGGACCTCTCCCAGCAAGACGGTGTCCGCATTGTTCTTGCCAAACACGACATAGGCCTGCCCTTGGAACACCAAGTCGTCGGCGGCTCCGCTGGCGCCGATCAGCACGTCCGCACGGCCATCCCCGTTCACGTCGCCCGCCATGGCGACTGCGCCACCCGCAACATCGACCCCCTCGGCCCCCTCGATGACAAACGCCGCATCGCCCGGGTTGCTGAGGCTCACTGCGGCCGTGTCGGTCTTGCCAAACACGACGTAGGCCGCACCTGAGTTGCCCCCACCCGGGTCGGCTTGGGGGGCGCCGATGACGAGGTCGTCGAGACCATCCCCGTCGACGTCGCCGCCGCCGCCGAGGCTCGAGCCCGACAGGTCATCGATTCCAACGCCGTTGGCGACAAACCCGCCCGTGCCCGCGAGGATATCCGACAGTGCGATCGCATCGGTCTGGGTGGTGCCATGCACGACGTACGTGCGCCCCGCCTCCGGCACGTTCCCCGCGTGCGGCGCTCCGATTGCGACGTCGGCCAGACCGTCGCCGTTGACATCGCCGACCATCGCTACGGCGGTACCGGCATCGTCACCCACCAGCGTTCCGGCAAGCACAAAGCCCCCGTTCCCCATTGCGATGTCTCCCATCTCAACCTCACCACCATCGGCCTTGCCCAGCACGATGTAGGCCTCGCCCGCGATGCCGGCCCCGGGCGCACCGATCACAATGTCGGCCAAGCCGTCGCCGTTGAAGTCGCCGCCACCGCCGAGCGATGCGCCGAAGTCCGCCCCCACGGTGTCACCCGTGATCACGAACCCCCCCATGCCCAGCGTCACATCGCCCAGATCGACAACACCCCCCGTGTCCTGTCCGTAGACCAGCCAGACCTGCCCCGCGCCGCCCGCCGCATCGAGGCTCGAGACCAGCACGTCGTCGAGTCCATCGCCGTTGACGTCGCCCGCGTTCACAGCCGCATCGCCGACATCAATGCCAGCCACTGCACCGTCGATCCGAAAGCCGTAGTGGCCGCTCCCCGGATCCGCCAGGCTCACCGTCGTCGGCGCGACTGCGATGTTGACCACACCGACGGCTTCGTTGCCCATGCCGTCATCGATGGTGTAGCTGAAGCTGTCCTCGCCCCAGTAGTCGACGGGCGCCGTGTACGTGAAGGCCCCGTCTGCCTCGACCACGACCGTGCCGCCCTGCGCCGACACGGCATCATGATCGCTGACCGTCAGTGGGTCGTCCTCGGGATCGGTGTCGTTGCCGAGCACACCGCCGTCGGCATCTTCGACAAGCTCGGCTGTCCCTAAGAGGATCGCGTAACCGTCGTGGTGCGCGACGGGAGCAAAGTTGGGAGGGCCGGTGGTCTCCGATTCACTGTCACCCGAGTCGGTACCGCTATCGTCCGCGACCGCGGTGGTCTCGGCGTCGCCCGTGCTCGTTCCGCCCCCGGTCGTCGCATCCCCCGCCGTGCCGTCCGCGTCGGCGCCTCCCGTGGTAGGCGCCGAGCCGCTGTCGTCGGAGTCCGCCGTTGCGGTGGTCGTTCCCGTCCCGGTTGCTGTGGTGTCCGCGGGGGCGTCATCGCCACATCCGGCGGCGAACCCGGCAATCGCGGCCAAGGCGGCCAGCGAACGAAAATCAAGGCAAGCGATCATGCGCGCAAGCGTACCGCAGCCCCTGCGACCGACAATGCTAGAGCGAATGCCGTGTCGGACAATGTGGTCCGGACGGAAATCCGTGCGTCCCATCGACCAAGGTGGGACTGTGGGGCGGCCATGCCGTCCACCAGCGCCGCGCTGCTGCTTGTGTTGGGGCTCCCGCCCCTGCTCGAGCACGCCAAGCTCCTGGCGCAGTGGGACGGTGATCCGCCCGTGGCAGCAGACGCTGACGCGTCGACTCCGTCCGAGCCGGTTGCGGCATCGGACGACGGCCTGCCCATCGTAACCAGCCTTGACGAGATCCTGGCCAGCGCCCCGGCAACCGTGGTCCCCGCCCGGCGGACGTGGGTCCGTCATCGCATCCGGCCCCGAGAACGACTGACCCAAATCGCCGCGCGCTACGGGGTCCGCACCGAGAAGATCTTCAAGTGGAACCGGCTGGATCCAAACAAGCCGTTTCCCAAGCGGCGTCGCCGGATACGCATTCACGCCCGACGGATCCCCCCGCCGCGCGTGGCGGTGCGCTACGTCGTCGTCGAGGGCGATGAATGGGGAGACATCGCCGCGAAATTTCGGGTTGAGAACCCGGACCTGCGCGCGTGGAACTGGCAGCGTCGGAGTCTCGCCCCCGGGCGAGAGCTATTGTTGTGGGTCGATCCGGGAGCGCCGCAAACCCTGCACCCCAACAAAGGGCCTGCCCTCAGCGACACGATCGAGGTGCTGGGCAACGGCCAGAGCAAAGGCTACCCCGACCGCGGGCGGCTCATCGATGGGGTGATGCTCCCCGACAGCGACCTGTACACCAAGCGGACCTCGGGCTCAGGCCTGTACGGCAGCGCGCACACCATCTGGCTGCTGCGGACCGCGCTGGCCAACTTTCGGCACGACACCGGGTTTGAGGGCGAGGTTGTGGTCGGCGCGATCAGCCGACGCAAAGGCGGCCGGTTCTCCCCACATCTGTCGCATCAGAGTGGACGCGACGTCGACGTCCGCCTCCCGCGACTCCCGGGCGTGCCCCTGTCCACGATCGACCCGAACCCGGACGAGGTCGACTGGCACGCGACCTGGGCGCTCATCGTCGCGCTCGCCGACACGGGCGAGGTGGGCCGGATTTTCCTCGACGTCGAGCTGCACCGACGACTGCACGAGGCCGCGCGTCAGCTCGGCGTGAGCCGTGAGGAGATCCGGGAGATCCTTCAGTGGCCGACGTGGAACCAGCGTGGCAATCCGATCGTCCGCCACAGCCGCGGGCACACCGGCCACATTCACGTTCGATTCCGGTGCGGTCCCGACGAGCCCAAGTGCAAAGCGCGTCGGCGTCGCTAGCCCGACGCGTACAGACGTAGCGTGTATCGTGTGCGCCGTGTCTCGCCGCATCGCACTCGTCATGGCTGGAGGCGGCGGGACCCGACTGTGGCCGGCGTCCACCGCTCCGCGCCCCAAGCAGCTGCTCGACCCGCTGTTGGGGGCGCCCACCGACGACGGCACACCGAGCGACACCCTCGTCGCGCAAACGGTCGCGCGCCTTGCCGGCCTCGTGGACGCAGCAGACGTGTGGGTCGTGGTTGGGCACGACCAGCTCGAAGGCGTACGCGAGGCGCTGCCACAGCTCCCCGCGCAGAACTTCGTGGTCGAGCCCGCCCGCCGCAACACGGCCCCCTGCATCGCGCTGTCGGTCGCGCACATCCGTGCATCCATCGGCAGCGATGCCGACACCGCGACACTGATCGTCCTGCCCGCCGACCATCACGTCCGGCAACCACACAAACTACGAGGTTTGCTGGCGGCAGCGTGTGCCCACGCCGAAGCGGCGCACACGATCGTCACCCTGGGGATCGAGCCCGACCATCCCGCGACAGGTTTTGGGTATCTCGAGCGCATGCCGACGCCGCTGCCCGCGGTTGAAGGGGATGACGGAGTCCCCGTGTTTGCGGCCAAGCGTTTTGTGGAAAAGCCCGACCGGGCCACGGCCCAGCAGTTTGTCGACGCCAAGGTCTACGCGTGGAACGCTGGGATTTTCGTGATGCCGCTGTCGCGAATCGAAACCGAGCTCCAGGAGCACTGTGCCCCCATGTGGCAGGCCCTGGCGCCCGTGCGCACCGCGCTGGACGGCCAAGGGCCCGATGCGGTCAACGCCGCGACGCGCGTGGCCTATCGCGCTGTGGAGGGCTCTCCCATCGACATCGCGGTGATGGAGAAGCAGGCCGACCTTCGCGTCATCACGGCGTCGGTCGGCTGGACGGATCTCGGGTCCTGGCGGTCGGTGCATGCCATCGGTACGCCCGATCCGAAGGGCAACGTGTGCATCGCAGCACCTGGCGCCCAAACCGTCGTCCAGGACGGCGAGGGAAACCTCGTCTGGTCCGAGGATGCAACCGTTGGGGTGCTGGGCGTTTCCGGCCTTGCCGTCGTCGCCAGCGGCGGCCGCGTGTTGGTGTGCCCGCTGGACCGCGCTGAAGAGGTCAAGGCCCTGCTCACGCGGCTGGACGACTGAGCTGGATGACTGCGTGTCACAGCGACGCGGGGTCCCGGCCCATCTGACGCCGCGACAGCCCGGCCGTGGACGCCAGGCAGCGGGAACACAAGCGCCGTGCACATGGCACGCGGCTTGCTCTACAGCCCTTCCGTGATCAGCTCGCGCTATTCCACCACCACCCTCCCCTGGCTTGCGGCGATGCTCATCGGGGGCGCGGCCCACGTGGGCTGGCTCGCTCATGTCCTGAGCGAGCAACCCGACGAAACGCGCGAGGTGGTCTGCATCACCGAGCGGGCGGCCCCCGCGGTGCACGAGCCTATCCAACACCACGGAACAAAACGTCGCGGTGCCGCGACGAGGACGACGAGGCCCAGCCACAAGCGCGCGGCCAGATCCGTGCGCGACTCGCCGACCGCCCGAAGCGAACAGCCCATCGAGTCCGGATCCGAACGCGTCCGCACGATCCCGCGCGAAACACTGGAGACGTTTCTCGCCCATCCCAAGCATTTGGCGAAACAAGGGCGGCTCGTTCCCAGCCTTGGCATCGACGGCGCGCAGGTCGGCTTCAAGATCTACGGGATTCGGCGCGACTCGTTGCCCAAGCTACTTGGGTTCAAGAACGGCGACATGCTCACCGCGGTCAACGGCCTGCCGCTAACCTCTGTACAAACCACGATGGCGGCGTACCCAGAGTTCCGCAAATCGGACATCACCGTGGAGTTTGTCCGCAAAGGCGTCGCCCTGCGCCGTCAGATCCGCGTGGAGTGACCCCGGGGCCTACAGATCGCAACCGATGCGCTCGGTCGAGACGACGATGTCATCCATCCAGCGCGACACATCGCCGGGGGCTCCACCCGGCCAGAAATTGTGCAGCGTGATGGCGTTGAGGCCATAGCCGTCCCACTTGCCGCGCCAGTCGAGGTCGGTCCGCGCGTTCTCGAGGTGGTCGTCGACCCAAAACTCGAAGACACCGTCCTGCGCCGCCAAGGTGTTGAGCTTGATGTGCCCCTCGATGCACTGCCACTGCCCGGCGCGCTGGCTCGAGGCCACCTTCGTACTTCCGGCGACCGGCTCGAGCGGCTCAAATGCGGTTTGGTCGTTGTAGACGTCGCACTCGACCAACTCATCACGCACGCAAGTCAGGGCCGCGGCTTCGAGCGTTGTCTCTTTTCCGTGCGAGCGCACGTGACCCACGAGCGCCTCCGCCCAACCATCGCTCGCAAACGCAGTGGCCCGGGACAGCCAGCCCGGCCCGACGTCAGGCCAACCCGGCTGATGCAGGACGTTGACCCGCCAATAGATCTCTTCAAAGTGCTCCTGCGGCGCGTACGTCGTGCCGCCGTGATCGATGGGCGAGTCACCGAACGCAACCAGAACCCAGCCCGCCTCTTCCTCGCCTTCGCGGTAGTCGGCCCGCATCGCGCCCAGCGGCCGATCGATGACAAACGCACCGTCGGCGCTGGCGTACTCGGAGAACGCCTTGACCGGATCGGTGAGTTCTTCGAAATCCTCGCAGAACAGCCACGCCGCCGGCCACGAATCCGGACACGCGCCGCCCGACGACTTCACCATCGGCCCGGCGCCACCGCCGTCGTCGTTATCGTCGTCGTCGCCCGTCGTTTGGCCCGGTTCGGGTGGCTCCGTGCCCGGCGGAGGCGCGCCATCACCGTCGCCTTCGCTGAGGCCGCCGTCCGTGCCGTCCGCGGCGCCGGAGTCAGCGCCCTCGGCGTCTTCGAGGTCGTCGGCGACTGAGCTGCAGCCGCCCAACAGGGCCACAAGCCCAATCACCGCCAACAGGCGGGTGTGTTGTTCCGAAGTGGGTGCGCGCGGCGGCATTGCCGAAGCCAAGGTAGAGGTCGCAAGTCTGCGGCACAGCGAGCACCGACAGTAGAAGACCACCATAGCAGCCGGCCCCCCCCAGAGCCCGAATCTTGCTCACGCTTCGCAAGCCCTGGAACACTCGGCGCGTAGGCACAAGCCCCACGTTTCAGCACCTCCACACGCGTGCAAGTCCGTTGATTGAAGAGTTTGATGCAGGCGGCGGCGACGCCGAGCCTGAGGGTGACATCGATCCGATTGTCGCCGGTCAGCAAAAACAACGCCGGGAGTCCCGAAATCACAACGGTCCGACGGTGGGTCCGGGGCAATCGTGTCTCAGGGCCTTGAGACCAACGTTCTGCGATGTTAGTTGCCCATGTCAATGGCGCCAAGTGACGCACCCGAGCCCGAATCCATTGCCGGACTTCGTGAGCGCGTTAGTGAGTCGGAACCTTGGTTTCGCGAGCGGCTCGACACCCTCGTTCGCCACGCGACGATAACCCCGGGCAAGACGGACGACGCCGCTGTCCTTGCAGGGGCCGACGCAGCCATGGCGATCATTGAGGAAGCCGGCGCACAGACCCGGCTTGTGCCGAGCGTTGGCACACCCGCCGTACTCGGCCGCTTCCCTCACCCGGAGCCCAAAGCGCGGATCGTTGTCTACAACCATCTGGATGTTCAGCCCGCCGACGATCCGAGCTGGACGCAAGCGGACCCGTTCAAGATGGAGGTCGAAGCCGACCCCGAGCGCGGGTTTGTCTATCGCGGTCGGGGAACGACCGATGACAAAGGGCCAGCCTTGTGTGCACTGCGGGCGGCCTCGCTCGTCGCGGAGCGTGGGTTGCCGATCGACGTCAGCGTGTTGTGGGAGACCGAGGAAGAAATCGGTAGCCCCAACTTTGGCGCAATCGTCGACGCCGAGCGCGAGGTCTTGTCGTGCGATGCCGTCATCGTCTCCGACACTATCTGGCCCAGCAGCACGCAACCGGCGATCTCCGTCGCATTGCGCGGCTCGCTGCAGGCGGTGATGCGCCTGCGGACGGGCGCCAAGAATGCGCACTCAGGCCTTGTCGGTGGTGCCGCACGTAACGCGCTGCGCGAGTTGTGCCGCGTCGCGACTGAGATCGAAGCCGCTGCATTTTGGAAGCGCGGCGTGCCCCCTGTGGCCGAGGCTGAGCTGGCCGGATTTGGGCGGGCGGGTTTTGACCTCGAATACTTCAAGTCCGCACACGCGCTCGACAAACTGGAGAGCGACGTCCCCGTCGAGGTCATGCTGGCGATCTGGAACCGGCCGACGTTCGAGGTGCACGGGCTGACGGGCGGCTACAGCGGGCCTGGCGTCAAGACGATCGTGCCGTCCTCGGGCGAGCTGAAGACCAGCTTCCGTCTCGTGCACGGGCAGGACCCGCAAGAGATCGGCGAGGCGCTCACGCGCTTCGTTCACGCGATCAACCCCGATGTGGAGGTTGAGGTCACCGGCGTCCTGGTGCCGTACCAGGGGCACACGAGCGGCCGAGTCCATGACGCCATTTGGTCCGGCCTTCAGACCGCCACGGGCATCGAGCCGGTCACGGTGCGTGAGGGCGGCTCGATCGGTGCGGTGCCGATCCTCGCCGAAAAGCTGGGCGTGCCCGTTCACTTCTTGCCGCTGTCGCTGCCCGAGCACGGGTATCACGCGCCCAACGAGTGCTTCGACTGGCGACAGGCCCAGGTCGGCATGAACGCCTGGGTCGCGGCGTTTGAGCACCTTTGCCGCTAGCGCTTGGCGATCATTCGCTCGGCCCAGCTGAGCACGCGCGAGTTGATCGTCGGGAACACCCGCTTGATCGCGTCCAGGCCGTACGTCTCGCGAGTGATCAAGAGCCGCTCGCGCTTGTTCGTCATCGCCTTGATGATGTGCTCCGCCGCCGTGGTGGGCGGCATGAACTTCTTGAACATCGATGTCGCCTTGGCCTTCGTCCCCGCGCTGTCCCCCAAAAAGCGTGCGGAGCTGACGATGTTGGTGCTGATCCCGCCCGGGTGGACCGACAGGACACGCACCGAGGTCTGCGCCAGCTCAGCGGCCAACGCCTCTGAGAACCCGCGGACGGCGAACTTCGTGGCGCAATAGCTGGTTTGTCTGGGCACGCCGACGAGCCCGAACATGCTGGACAGATTCACGATGTACGCGTCGTCCGAGCGCTTGAGCGCGGGCAAGAAGAACTTGCACCCGTACACCACGCCCCACCAGTTGATCCCGAACAGCCACTCGAAGTCCTCGACCGACTGCTCCTCGAACGTGCCGGTCACCGTCACGCCTGCGTTGTTGATGACCACGTCGATGCGACCATGTTCGGCGAGCACACGCTCGGGGAGCGCCTCCATCGCCGCCCGATCCGAGACATCGACGGTGTACGTCGAGACGCGTGTCTTGATCATGGCCGCGGTTTCGGCCAGCCCCTCGGCGTTGACATCAACGAGTGCAACGTCGGCGCCGCGCTGAGCAAGCTGCACCGCCAGCGCCCGGCCGATACCGCTGCCGGCACCCGTGATGACCACGGTTCGCTGGCTGAAGTCGCGCATGGGCCGGAGCGTAACAGCAACGGCCCAGGACCGACGCTACTTGGGCCCGCCGATCACGTCGGGCGTGAGCAGCGATCCGCTCTTCGGCCGACCCGGCTGGGACTCCACGCGGTCGGTGGGCCCTGGGTTGGGGTCGGACTCGTCGAAGCTGATGACCTGCGTCGGCACGCCCGCCACCGAGTCGACCGCGGCCAAGTCCGGCTCGGCTGGTTCGACGTCACCGGAGTCGTCCTCATCGAGCCCGTCGCTTCCGTCATCGAGCCCGGTCTCCGGATCTTCGATCTCGCCCCCATCGGCCCGAACCGGTGCCGCCCCCGCGTCGGGGGCAGCGGTGGCCTTGGGCTGGCAGCCCGCTGAGGCTATGAACATCACCGCTGCGACCGCGAGACCTCCTATTGAACCCAGTCGTCGGCCAGCGACGTCCAAGCGGCTCATGGGGGTCTGTACGCGCGTCATGGGTTCGATCATGCGATTTAATACGCTCCGACGTCCAGGAAGGTTCCAGCGCTCGTGCACACCGGGTCCTTGGCCACCTGCCGCCCGATCCGTGACGTGAGGGTCACCAGGGCGCTATCGTCCCATCCGGCGTGGCGGAAGACTCCTACATCTTGGCCATCGACCTGGGTACATCCGGCCCAAAAGTCGCAATAGCCAGCGCGGACGGCCGCATCGTGGACGGCGCTTCCGCCTCGACGACGCTCAACCTCAGCGAGGGAGGCGGCGCCGAGCAGGACCCGGAAGATTGGTGGCGGGCGATCACCGAAGCCGCGCACGTGCTCCACGAGCGAGGCACGGTCGACCCCGCGAAGATCAAGGCGGTTGCCGTCACCGCCCAGTGGGCCGGAACGGTCGCGGTGGACGCGGACGGCGCCCCGCTGCACGACGCGCTGATTTGGATGGACAGCCGCGGCGCCAAATACATCGACGAGATCACGGGCGGTCTCATCAAGGTCGAGGGCTACGGACCGCGCAAGCTCTACAAGTGGCTCCGACGCACGGGTGGTGCGCCGAGCCTCATCGGCAAGGAGCCGCTGTCGCACATTCTGTTTCTCAAGCACGAGCGTCCCGACGTCTACGCCAAGGCCGACAAGTTCCTCGAGCCCAAGGACTGGATCAACCTTCGACTCACCGGCCGTGCCACCGCGACGATGGACTCCATCGTGCTGCACTGGGTGACCGACAACCGCAACATCGATGCCATCACCTACGACGACCAGCTGCTTGCGCTCGCCGGCCTGACCCGTGCGCGGATGCCTGAGCTGGTCCGCGCGACCGACATCATCGGCACGCTCACCGAGAGCTCGGCCGCGGCCCTGGGCCTGGGCGCCGACGTCCAAGTCGTGGGCGGCACGCCCGACGTGCAGTCGGCGGCCATAGGCTCGGGCGCCGTGCGCGACTACGAAGCGCACCTGTACATCGGCACGTCGTCGTGGCTGACGTGTCATGTGCCGTTCAAGAAGACGGACTTGCGCGCCAACATGGCCTCGCTCCCCTCGCCGATTCCGGGGCGCTACTTCGTCGCCAACGAGCAAGAGACCGCGGGCAAGTGTCTGGAGTGGCTGCGGGACTCTGTCTTGTGCCGCGACGATGCACTCTCGCCCGGCGGGCCGCCCGAGGATGCGCTGCCGATGTTTGATGCACTCGCCGCCAAGGCCCCGGCCGGCAGTGACGGCGTCCTGTTCACCCCGTGGCTCTACGGCGAGCGCTGCCCAATCGCCGACCACAACGTCCGCGCCACATTCTTCAATCAGTCCCTGCGAACCGACCGCAGCCACATGATTCGCGCCGTCATGGAGGGTGTTGCGTTCAACAGCCGCTGGCTGCTGTCGGCGGTCGAGAAGTTCTGTGGCCGCCGCATCGATCCGATTCGACTGATCGGCGGCGGCGCACGCTCGGAGCTGTGGTGCCAGATCTTCGCCGACATCTTGGATCGGCCGATCGAGCAGGTTGAAGATCCAGTGCAATGCAATACACGCGGGGCGGCACTGCTGGCCTCGCTTGCGATGGGTTGGTCCACGCTGGACTCGATCCACGACACCGTGACCGTCGCCAAGCGGTACACCCCCAACGCCGTGCATCGCCCCATGTACGACGCGATGTATCGCGAGTTTCGCGAGCTGTATCGCGTCAACAAGTCGCTGCACGCCCGCCTGGCCGACGCCTGAGACACGTTTTTCAAACCGAGGACTACCGCACAGTGCCCGTCGCCCGCAGAACCCGTCGTCGTCTCAAGCAGCTCGGCAAAGACTCGCTCACCACGCTGTTTCGACAAGCCAAGCGCGTCCCGTTCGTCAAGGACCTCATCGCCCAACAGATGGAGACGATGATGGCGGACCTGCGCAAGTCGTCCAAGCCGTACGCCGACGAGCCCACGTGCGACCGGATTCCCACGAGGGCGCAGGCTCGCACAGACGTGCTGGCGAGCATGCGCTCGCTGCACGACCGCGAGGGGGCGCGATGGAAGAACGGGTTTGTGTCGGGCGCCGTCTATCACGGCGATCCGGAGCACATCGCGTTCCTCAACGAGGTCTACGCGATGTTCTCGCAGACCAACCCCCTGCACTCCGATCTGTGGCCCTCGGTCGTCAAATACGAGGCCGAGATCGTCGCGATGACGGGACGCATGCTCGGCTCTGACGCCGTGACCGCCCCGGACGCTGTGTGCGGCACGGTCACCTCGGGCGGTACCGAGTCGATCCTGCTGGCCATGAAGACCTACCGGGATCAGGCTCGGCTCGAGCGCGGCATCAAATCCCCGCGCCTGGTCGTGCCCGAGACGGCGCATGCGGCATTCGACAAGGCCGCCCAGTACTTCAACATCGAGCTGGTCAAGGTGCCCGTCGGGCGCGACTTTCGAGCCGACCTGACGGAGATGCGCCGCGCCGTAGACCGCCGCACCATCGCTGTGGTCGGCTCGGCGGTCAGCTTCCCGCACGGTGTCATCGACCCGATCCCGCAGCTGTCGGAGCTGGCGCGCAGCCGTGGCATCGGTTTTCACACCGACGCCTGCCTCGGTGGTTTTGTGCTGCCGTGGGCGCAGAAACTCGGCTACGACGTGCCGCCCTTCGATTTCTCGTTGCCCGGGGTCACGTCGATGTCCGCCGACACCCACAAGTACGGCTACGCGGCCAAAGGCACATCGGTGGTGCTGTATCGCAACCCAGAGCTGCGGCACCACCAGTGGTACACGGCGACGGACTGGCCGGGCGGGCTGTACATGTCCCCCACGCTGTCGGGCAGTCGCCCGGGCGCGCTCTCGGCTGCGTGCTGGGCCGCGATGCAAGCGACGGGCGAGGAGGGCTACCTCGACGCGACTCGGAGCATCCTCGAGACCGCCAAGGTCATTCGAGCCGGCATCGAGTCCATCGACGAACTGCATGTGCTCGGCGATCCGCTGTGGGTCATCGCGTTCGGCTCCGAGGATCTCGACATCTATCGCGTCATGGACGTGCTGACGAAGAAGCACTGGAACCTCAACGGGCTCCACCTGCCCTCGTGCGTGCATCTTTGCGTGACCCTGCGTCACACCCAAGACGGTGTCGCAGAGCGCTTCTTGGATGACCTCCGCGAGGCGGTGCGAACCGTGAAGACGGAACCCAAGGGCAAGGGCGGGCTGGCGCCGATCTACGGTTTGGCAGCAAGCATGCCCGTCCGCGGGGCGGTGTCGGACATGCTCAAGCTGTATCTCGACGTGCTCTACGAGGTTTGAGTACGCTGCGCCCACGATGGCGCTCACACTCTCGTTGGACAACAAGGTCGCTCTGGTCACGGGCGGTGGGCGTGGCATCGGCCGCGACATTGCCGCCCGACTCGCGGAGGCGGGCGCCACGGTCGTGATCGCCAGCCGGAAGCTCCCGAACCTCGAAGCCGCGGCCGAGGCGATCGAGGGCAATGTCATTCCGATGCAGTGCCACGTGGGCCACGGCGACCAAATCGATGCATTGCTGCAGCGGGTGGCGGCCGAGGTCGGCCCCGTCGACATCTTGGTGAACAACAGCGCGACCAACCTCGGTCAAGGGCCATCGCTCGATGCGACCCCCGCGATGCTCGACAAGATGATCGACGTCAACGTCAAAGCCGCGATGCGTTTGGTGCACGGAGTCGTGCCCTCGATGGCTGAGCGGGGCGGCGGGTCGATCATCAACATCTCGTCGATCTCGGGCCTGCAGCCACAAGCGGGCGGCCTGCTGTACAGCTTCACCAAAGCCGGACTGAACATGATGACGCGCAACTGGGCGCGGGAGTTTGGTCCGAAGAACATTCGCGTCAACGCCATCGCCCCCGGGCTCATCAAGACGGACTTGTCGGCGTACTACTGGAAGGACGAGGGCCGGATGCGCGAGCTCATCGGCGAGCAACCGCTGCAGCGCTTGGGCATGCCCGGCGACATCGGTTTTGCCGCCGCGTGGCTGGCCTCGGACATGGCCGCGTTCGTAACGGGCCATGTGCTTGTCATCGATGGTGGCGCCACCGCCTGAGCCTCACACGGTCGGCATCTTCACCACGCCCGACCGAGTCGGTGGCTGACCCCGACGTACGGCAATCTCGCCGTCGCCGTACCGGTCGAGGTAGTCCTGGCGCACGCCCGGGCACACCGGCTCGTGCACGCAGCCGTCGCATGCGGGCACGTGGACCTGCCCGGTCAGCCGACTGCGGGACAAGTCGAACGTCGCGTCGGGGGTCACCACGCGCACCCCCACCGACGCGGGGTCGTACGCATGCGTGTGGTCTTCGGCGAGCAAGCAGCGCGGCACGTGCAGCGACCGCACCTGCATATTCAGGTCACGGGCCTTGGCAAACGCAGCCCGCATCTGCGGGACCGCCTCGGTCATGCGCGGCATCGAGTCGTGGTTGGACGCGTTGCCATCGGTCAGCGATACGAACCAAAAGTCGGCATGTCGCACCCCGAGCGCGTCGAGCCACACAACAGCCTCCGTGAGGGAGTCTGCGGTCTGGCGCATCACGATCACATCGGCACTGAGCGGCACACTCGCGCGCACCAGGTTCGACAGCCCGGCGACCATCGCCTCGTAGGTACCGTCGCGGCGCACGATCCGGTGGTACGTGTCGCGCTGGTGACTGTGGATTGACACGGAGAAGCGCGTCACACCCGCCGCTATCGCCCGGTCGACATTGGCCTGCTGCGCCCACATCAATCCATTGGATTGCACCTTGATGTCGCGGTAGCCCAGCGCTTTGGCGCGCCGCACCAAGGGCAGCAGATGCGCGAAAATCGTCGGTTCGCCCCCCGTGATGGACAGCGTCTCGAAGCCGTCCGTTCGCCCCTGGGCCAGCGCCTCGGCCGCCGCGGCGGCTGGCAGGGCGCGGCGACGCATCGCTTGGGTGATCGTGCAGTAGTCACACCCAAGGTTGCAGTCGTAGCCGACAATGAGGTCCAGCAGGGGCATGACGACCGGAACGAGCGACCAGTCTAGAGCCCTTTGCTTGACCCAGCCAGGTTGCGGCCGGTACCGTGGACAGGCGTGGGTGACCCATTGGACCGTGGACTGAACCGGCGAACGTGGCTGGTTGGCGTAGGCGCAGCGACAGTTGCCGTCGGTGCCGGTCTCGGTTGCGACACCGTCGACGGCAACGACGCCAAGCCTATGCCGCCCGAGGCCGTGGCGCTCATGGGCGACCTCCGCCCGGGTGCGGCGGTCGAGCGCTGGCAGATCGAGGCTGTGCATCCCGTCCGGCATGGCGCGCTCCCCGTCGTGCTCTCCAGTGCCGATGGACGCCGGTATCAAGTCGATGTCTTGGCTCGCGATCCGCAGGGTCCTCAGGGCGTCGCCAACACCAGCGCGCTGAGCCTGTTTGTCGCCAACCGAGGCGACGGAGGCACCCCGACCGATGAGGACCAGGGGCTCGGTGCCATGGCGCTCGCACGCGCCTTGGCTCCGCGACAATCGGCGGGCGCCAAGGTGCTCAGCACCTTCACCCAGCGCGCGTCGGCACACCCCGACGGGTCGTTCGCCGTCCCGCTCGGCTGATCGCTCCCCTACACGCCCATCGCATCCGCCACCGCGTCGTAGACGTGGGCGCCTTGCGTGACGGTTCCTGCCTCGGCGACCGCGGCCAGGCCACGCCACAGTGCGCCGACCGTCTGTCCACCCATGCGCTGCACCGCGCCGTCCAAGTCGCCAAGATGCGGATCGCCAAAGCCGTAGTACCGCACCCGTCGCCCGGAAGCCGACGCGGCCATCCACTGCAGCAACGCTTTGAGGGGCGGCGAGCCTCCGAACACGCCGCAGCCCCAGTTGCCGGTCGCCACGTCGGCACGGCCCGTGGCAAACCCGCAGTACGCTTTGTTCAGCTCGCGCAGTCGCATGGATTCGGTGAGCTGCTCGGCAATGTCGCGCCCGAACGGGATTGCATCGATCGCAAGCACCGTGTCAGGCGGCCCGAGTACGTCGACCGGCTCATCGAAGCGGAACGTCCTGCCGTACCCCACGGTGTCGCTGAACTGCTGCGAACCATCGATGCTCACCGCCTCGTGATCCTGCATGACGGGGCACACCAACATGCTCACGATGAGCTCGGGGCTGATGCAGAACCGGATCTCCTCTTGGACGCAGCCGCCGCCCAGCACGCCGCCGCCGAGAAAACGGTTGGCGAAGTCGACTTGGAGGCAGCCGCGGGCATCCTCGATGCCGCCGTCGTCGTGAAGCGTCAGCGCCGTCAATGGCGTGCTGTCGTCGGCCCAGCGATCGGCCTCGGGAACAGGCGACAGGACGTGGCGCGTGATCGTGATATCGCCCGGCGGGGGCTCGTCGAGGACTTTGGCAAAGTAGGCGAACAAGCACTCCCGCTTGGCGACCATCACCGGGCTGCTGCCTCGAAGGATCCGCTCGAACGAAACTCGCGGGAACTGTGGACCCGGGCGGGGGCCGAGACGACCCGTCACCGCTGCGGCCAGCAGAGACACGACCCGGACTCGAGGCAGACGCACGCTCCCGGCCCAGCCGCCGATCAGTTGCGGCTCGGGCTCGGCGTCGAGTGCCGCGGTCGCGATCCGGGCCATGAGTGTGTCGTGCGGGCTCACCGGGTATGGGTAGCACGAACCACGCGGACCACGAGCGCTATCGAGGCGCGTCCGAACGCACGAACTTGTGATCGAAGTACGCAAAACGGAACGTCTCGCCCGGTCGCCGAAACAGCGAAGCGTTGAGCGTCATCGCATCCTTCGAGAACACCTCGAACTCAACGAGGATCTCGTGATCTCCGTCGTAGCCAGGCTGATCGTAGACGAGGCCGATCAAGAACAACCCATCGTCCTCCCGCACCAAGTCGAGGTCTCCGCAATGAAAAAAGCGGTTCTTGGACGGTGGTGCGCCCTTTTTGGCGTTGCTCTGGCACCAACGCCACGCATCGCCCGGCCCTGGCTCGAGCCAAGCCACCGCGCGGCTGTCGACGTCCTGCACCCATGTGCCGCCGATGTCGGGCCCGTCCTGTCGAGGCACACGCTGGCCTCGATCCCGGCGCGCCAGCAGAGCCTCGCCCAAGAACGCGAGTTCGTCGGCCGGGTCTTTGTCCGTGGTGTCCGCTGGCGAAGGGGCCGAGTCTGCGTCGTTCGAGCGCAATGCCATGGCCCCGCCCGCGGCAACGATCAGCGCAGCCATCGCGGCGAAGCCCAACGCGTAACTTGGGGTCCGCGACCGACGGGCCCTCCGCGTAAGCGTGTCGCGCAGCTCGGCCGCGGTCGTGCCGTCCCCCGCCGCTCGGTCGCCGACCAGCTCGCGGAGAGCCGCGACGTCGTCGCCCGGCGTCCACTCGCGGGGGTCCATCGCAGCAACCATCGGCAGCGGCGCGAGTGTGACGTGGCCGTCGGCACGGACCCAAACATCGGCCGCGCTCACAGGCCCGAGCACAAAGCCCGCGGCGTGCAGCACTGCCGCCGCATCGCAGATCTGGGCCACAGCGGCCGCCAGTGCCGCACCATCCCGCGCGCCAGCCCTGCGACGATGCTCCAGCGTCTCACCCCGCGGCACATCCACAACGACAAACACCGCGCCATCGTGAAGGCCCACGCGCTGCGTGGTCGGCAGCGAGGGGTGGTCCACGCTTCCCAGCGCGCGCAAGCTCGCCGCGACGGGCTCATGTGCCGCGGGGGCTTGCAGGCCCCCGACCGCAAGCAGGCGGACCTCCCGGTTCAGGCGAGTATCGCGAGCAGCGAACACGGCAACCTCTCCACGTGACGGCAACGACGCGCCAACCGCAAACCGGGCGTCGATGAGCGCACCCAGCAGCGGCAGGCTCACGGCGTGCTCCCTCGGAGGTCAGGCTCCAGCGCGCGACGCAGTCCGGCCCGTGTCGTTCGCCCGTCGCGGTCGCGCCAGATGAGCGCGCTTTGGGTGAGCACGCCGTCTGCGTCGACCTCGATCTGGACCTTGCCAAACTCCAATGGGGACCAGCCCGCGACCGGATCGATCTCGCCCGCCAGCAGCAGCTGGTCGCCTCGCTTGCGGAGGTACAGGACGCCTTCGTGGCGCTTGTGCTCCGCGTGGGGTGGGCTCGCCAAGGGTCGGTCGCTCCGCACAAAGCGGTAGCGCCCCTCGTCCAGCCTCTCGATCCCAATATAAAAACGCCCATCGCCCTCGTAGCGCACCGCACTGGCCAGCGCCGGACACTCCCCTGGCACTGCCGCCGTGGTGTCACCGATCCACGACCGGAGCGCATCAGGAGCAGACACAGAGCCTGGCAACTCCGCACGCTCGGACGACGCCCGAGTCCACGCTGCCCCGAGCCCGACGGCGACGAGGACCGCGGCACCGAGCACGAGGGCCGAGCGCTTGGCCCGCGGCCCCTGCAAAGCCTCCAGGAACGACGCGGTATCTTGAAACCGATCGTCGGGTTCGGACTGCACCGCGCGATCGACAACCCGGCGAAGCCAGCGTGGTGTGGAGCGCGGCCACGCATCACGCGACAGCGGATGCAGCTGCGAGGCCAGCTCGACATCCAACGTGCCTGGACCCGGGCCCGAGGCCTGGACGCTACCGCTCCCAGTTCGCGTGGGAACCTTGCCCGTGAGCATCTCGTACAAGATGGCACCGACCATCCACAGGTCGGTGCGCGCATCCTGGCTCTCGCCCGTCCGCTGCTCGGGCGCCATGTACCGTGGCGTGCCCGCGTGCAGCAGCGTATGCCCCCCATCGGCGCCACGCGGGACCGGCCCGTCGTCGGCGCGATGTAGGCCGAAGCTGACCAGGCCAAAGTCGAGCACCTTGACCGCGCCCGCGGGCGTCAGCAGCAGGTTTGCGGGCTTGAGGTCGCGGTGGATGACCCCCGCGGCGTGAGCGTGCCCAAGACCCGCCAGCATGCCTCGGGTCAGCTCGCACGCCGCCGCTGGGGTCATTGGCCCTTGCGCCAGACGGTCGGCCAGCGATTCGTCGCCGACAAACTCGAGCACCAGGTACGGCCGCTCGCCCCAGAACCCCTGGCTCCGGATCCCGACGATGTTGGGGTGATCCAGGCGGGCGATGGCCCGTGCCTCGCGCTCGAACGTCTGTGCCAGCTCGGGTGTGGCCAAGCGATCGCTCGGCCCGGCCGTCATGATCTTGACCGCGACTCGCCGCGACAGCTCGTGGTCCCAGCCGTCGAACACGGTCGCCATGCCTCCGCGCGCGAGCTTGCCGCGCACCTCGTAGCGCCCCTCGAGCTCGGTGCCCGGGAACTCCAGCAAGTCCGTCTCCGTGCCCGGATCGATATCCGGGGCATAGGCGCAGCAGCGCAGCAGCAGCGCAAACGAGCTCGGGTCCTGAGTCAGACCATCCAACCGATTCCGTCCGTCACGGGTTGCTCAGAAGCACCCGAGCTGCGTTGCCGTCCGCGACGACGATGTCAGGGGAGCCGTCTTCGTTGAAGTCTGCAACCGCCAGATCATACGGCGTCCCCGGCATTGGGATCGAGACCTGCGGATCGAACATCGTCCCATCGACGCTCAGCACCACGCTCACCGTCCCTGAGGTGTTCGCCGAGACAATGTCATCCAGCCCGTCGTTGTTGAAGTCGCCCGCCTTGACCCCGACGGTCCCCGGGTCGACGTCGTGAAGCGTCGGTGCATCAAAGTCGACCCCGTTGCCGTTGGTGTTGATCCAGACCCGCACGCCCCCCTCGACCGCAGCCGCGACATCGAGGTCACCATCGCCGTTGAAGTCGCCGACCGCGACGTCGACGGGTGCTTCGCCCGGGATGTTCAAGATGGTCGGGGTGGTGAACGGGTTGCCCGGGCCGCCGTCGGTATGAAGAATCCGAACCCGGGACTGGTTTGGCGTCGCGACGATGATGTCGGGAAGGCCCCCGCCACCCAACTGGGCGTGCTCCATGCCCACGATCGGGAACTGCACGTTGTCCTCATCGAGCCAGCTTGCCGTGGGTGGGAACGTCTCGTTGTCTCCCGTGTAGCCCTGCATGAACTCGCTGTTGGGGGTGAGGAGATCGAGATCGCCGTCACCATTGAGATCAACAAGCAGCAGGTCGAACGAGCCCCCGCTGTGGGTCGATACGTTTCGGAAACCACCATTGCCATCCCCGCGTACGCACGAGATCTCGTTTTGCAAGGTGTCAACCGCACACATATCGACATCGAGGTCACCGAACGGTGCCAGGACCACCCGCTCGTATCCCCCCGTACCCAGACTCACCGGCTGAGCGGGAGCGAACGAGCCATCGCCCTCCCCCATCGCGATCCTGGCCGCCCCCAGCCCGTTGCCCGGATGGTAGACCGCAGCGATGTCGATGTGCCCGTCGCCGTCGATGTCGGCCGCATCGACCCCACGCACCGTCGACTCGGACGCAACGGTCACCGGGTTGTCAAAGCAAAGCTCGCCTTCGTCGACTGCGCCGTCTGCACATGCGGGGTCGCTGCCCGTGGATCCCGATGTGGAGTCGGTCGAGCCATCCGAGTCGTCCGAGTCTGTGTCGTCGCCGGTCGTGCCCTGGTCACCCGAAGACCCGGCGGTCGCGGAATCCGTGACCGGATTCCCCGTGCCGTTGCTGGTGCTGGTCGGGTCCGTATCGCCGCTCGGCTCGCCGTCGGATCCACCCGTCGTCCCTGCCACACCATCGTCGCTGCCCGCGTCATCGGGGACATCGCCCTCGCGGCACAACCCGTCGGGCTTGCCCTCGGCGCGCTCACAGAACTGCCCGTCGTCGCAGTCCTCATGGTGAAAGCACTTCTGGTTCAGGGTGGGCGGTGTCGGGTCCGCGCAGGCACCGGCGACGAGACCAAGGGAAAAAGGCAGGATCAGACGACGGGTGAACATGGGCATGGGCGACCTCGTGGCACGGCAGACAGGCACAGAGTTCCGGCAGCGGTATCGCTAGAAGCGGCCGGTGAGTGTGGCGCCGTTGGGGGTCGGCGTTAGAGCAAAGGACTTGCGCTGGCGACCGTGGGCACCCACCACCAGAAGGGTCACGCCCGTGGCGATAAACACCCCGCCGAGCACACCGCCTGCGATGGCCATGTGATTGGCCGCGTTGATCTTGTCTTCGAGTTCGTCGCGCTGGTCCGGTTCGCTGCGCGAGTCGGACTCGAGGTCGGGGCCACGAACGAGACCCGCGGTCATCATCCCTAAGCCGCCCAACCCGAGTGCGAACGCAGCAGCGCCTCCCGCAATGAACCCCTTGCTGCGCGAGTCGTCCATGTTGCGCAACACCTCGTGTGGGGTCACGACCGCGAGGACCCACCCCTGGACTTGCTTTCGCTCGGACGCGGCAACATTGACCTTGCTGCCACCTCCGGCCAGCCCCAGGTAGTCCGCCTCGCCCTCGACACGCGTCGCCCGGCCGCTGGCGTACTCCCCTTGGCCGTACACGAGGGTGCTGACGTACCCAAAGCCGCAGTCGTGCGCTTGGCAGCACGTCAGGTAGTCCATCGTGTCGCGGCGGACGAGCTTCTTGGTGGTCGTCAGGTCGAAGACCAAATGCGTGTCTTCGGCGACCCCAGCCGAGAACCCAAAGCCCTGCAGCGTTGCCTTGGCATCGACGGCCACCCCGAGCTCTTGGGCGCGGTGGATCTCTTGTACGAGCGCATGCTCGGAGACCTGCTCGAGGTGCTCTCCGCACGGATTGGGCCGCGCCTCGGCCTCGAACGACGAGCCGGCAGCGGGTTCCGCCACGAGGATCCGGCCCAGCACGGATGTGTCTTCGCCCGGAACCGACACCATGCGGAACGCGTCGTCGCCCGCCACTTTGTCGGGCGCGGGTGCGGCCACCCGTCCGACTGCGCGCGAGCAGCCGCTGGTGAGGGTCAGTGAGGCGGTGAGAGCAAGCGCGGCGGCCGAGGAGAGAGGATGTCGGCGGCGCTGTTTGGAGGAAATCCGCATGAGACTCAAGACGAGAGAGCCAGCACTCGTCCGGATGTGACCCACTTTTCGCGGTTTTCCCTCTCGCACTGGCGACCGAACGGCTCGCTGTACGCCGCCATGCTCGGTTTCGTCCGCTCCGACGGATGCGTCCTGACGACCTCTCGTTGCTGTCGCCCTCGGCGGTCTGCGGGTGCGACGCTCACCGAAGTCGCGACGGGCTCACTCGTGCTGGCGGACCCGGTTGGCCAAAGCGTTTGTGGTCGCCGTGATCACGTTTCGAGACAGTGCCGTGTCCGCGGGTTGAACGTGCCCGTAGAAGATGGCCCAGTGCTCGGTCTGCACAGGCGCCTGCTCCAACGCCCCCTCCAGCGGGGACAGCATCAGCGAGAACGCGACGTCGCGGTTGACCAGCTGGATACGAATCACCCCGTCGTTGTCGGGACCACTGACGGCGGTGACTCGCCAGCCCACAAGCGTATCGCCCTGCGCGAGCCCGCCCAGCAAGGCCCGAGCGGCCGCGGTCGTGCGTGCCGAACCGGCATCGTTTGCATCGGTCCGCGGGGGGTCGGCCAAGCCCCATGCGATCCCCGCGGCGGCGACCAACGCAGCCAGCAGCGGGCCAAGCACTCCCATGCGTTGCCGCAGCATCACGGTCGCTCCCGCTTGCGCTCCGCCACGGTCAGTCGGGGGCTCTTGGAGACGGTGTCCAAGGCCGGTCCCCAAATCGCGGGCGGCATGACGATCTTCAAGCGGCGGTCATCGGTCAGCACGAGCAGCGCGCGCGAGGGCAGGTGCTCGGGACTCAGCTGGTCGGGGAAGATTGGCGTGCCGTACATGCCTTGGGCCAGTGCCGCAAAGACTCGCTCGCGCTGGCCGTTGGCGGGATTGGTAAGCGCCTTGAGCTCATGAACCTGGTCAGCCTGCACGATGTAGTGCACTGCAACCTCCGGCATCAACCCGCTCCGCGATAGGTATGCCGCCAAGATCGGCTCGTTCGTGACCACCGGTCGAGCGCCCTCGCCGGTCGCGTCGCTGATCCGGTCCACCATCTCGTCGAGTGCCGCAGCCTGGGTACGCCGCCCTATGCGTGCGCCGTCGCCAAGATGCCGCGGCCCGATACCGAGCAGCACAAGCAAGGTCAGAGCGGCTGCGCGTGCGTGTCCCGCCCCTGCCACCGCAGCCGCGACGGACACGCCAAGCGTGGCCCAGCTCAAAGCAAAGCCGCCCCCGCCGCGATGAACCGCCACGCTTATCGCGGCAGCCCCAACGAGCAGGAAGATTTGAGCGCGTCGCAGGTCTCCCCAGCCCTCGACGGCCCGGCCGACCGCGAGCGCGAGCACGGGCAGCAGGGGCATGAGGTAGCGCGGGGACTGATCGAAGTTGAAGACCTGCCAGCGGGGAAGCAGGATCAACGCGCCCGCGAACGCGACCGCAAACCCAGCCCACCATCGCTCCACCCCTCGCAGCGACCGCGGTCGACACAGCAGCAGAGCAACCGCCGCGGGAGACAGCGCGACGGCCGTACCGGCCAACGACGCCAGCGACGCCGCGCGGTGGTGGGGCTGCCAGTAGACGTTGTCGGGCATGGGCTCCGAGAGCGCGGGCGGGTAGTGCAGCAGCCACGGCAAGTAGTCGTGGTACGCGGCGCCGGCCAGCCCGTACAAAACGGGCCAGATCAACAGACCCAGAACCGCCCGCGGCCGCTTGTGCCACGCAGCCCACGCGAGCATCACCATCACGAGCACGAGCAGCTCCGCTCGGATCCAAACCGCTACCCCCAACGCAAGACCCGCGACGAGCTCACGCTGCGCCCCCCACAGCCAAAGGACAAGGCTGACCGCGACAACCGCATCGGCGTTCGAGAGGCCGGCCGCGCCCCCCGCCACGAACATGGGAGACAGCGCCACGACGGCCGCGGGCACGTTGGGCATGGCATGGCCCAGGCGGTGTGCGGTCGCGGCGACAAGGGGCACCGCCAGCGCGCTCACACAAAGGTGCATCCACAAGAACGCGTCCAGCCCGACGGCCGCCGCAGGCGCGTACAAAACTGCTATCGGCGGCCGGATCTTCTGCAAGAAGAAGGCGGGCCAAAAGTCGCGCTCCACCAGCAGCGAGAACAAGTGGGTCAGCAAGCCCTCATCGTGCAGGAAGCGGTCGTCGGCGAACGACGCCGCGCCCAGCATGACGTACAGCCCCGCCAGTCCCCACGCCCATGCCGGGTGCTTGAGGCCAGGGCTCATCGCTGCGCGCGCACCCAGGCGACATTGTCTGCCAACCCATCGGCCAGAGACACCCGTGGACGCCAGTCGAACAGGCGCGTCGCCAAGCCGTGGTCGCAACACAGGCGCGCGACCTCTGCCTTGCGCGGCGGCCCTTGCTCAATCGGTGAATCCGAGTCCGCAACGTCAATGATCATCGCGGCCAGGGCGGCGACCGAGGTCGCAACGCCCGTCCCAAAATTCACGGCCCGTCCTACCGCTTCGGGATGTACGCCCATGGTCAAAAAGGCCTCGACCATATCGGTCATGTACGTGAAGTCGCGACTCTGGGTCCCGTCGCCGTACACCACCAGCGGGAGCCCCGCGACCGCCCGTGCGATGAACTTTGGGATCACGTCGTAGGGGTGGCGTGGACCAAACGTGTTGAATGGGCGGATGATCGCAACCGGCGTGCCGTAGGTCCGCCGATGCGCGTAGGCCAAGCGATCGGCGGCGACCTTGGACGCGGCGTACGGGGACGTGGGCTCCAGCGGATGTGCCTCCGAGATGGATTCCGTCTGCGCGGGGCCGTAGATCTCGCTCGAGGAGGTGACGACGACGCGCTCGACAGACGTGCACGTGCGGGCGAGTTCCAGCACATTCTCGGTGCCGCCGAGGTTGGTGCGCATCACCTCGCGAGGGTGCGTGAACGACCGCTCCACAAACGCGTCGGCGGCCAAGTGGAGCACGATTTGGGGCGCGCACTCGCTCATCAGCGAGACCGCGTCGGCCCCTGCCACGTCCACCGCGACAACGGCCGACAGCGCGGACTCGATGGCACCAAGGTTGCGCAGGGTTGTGACGGCTGTGCCCCGGACGGAGCTGGGGCGCACCAGCGCCGTGACGGCGCTGCCGCACTCGACCAAACGCTCGCAGACATGCGAGCCCAAGAACCCATCGGCGCCCGTGACAAGCACGCGGCGCCCTGCGTACGCGGGGGCGAGCGGGGAGTCCCGACGCATCAAACTCACCGCCCGACGATACTACAAGGACGCAGTCCCACCGCGGCCCAGGCGCGTGGCATCAGGAGCGCCGCGACAGACCACGCAAAAAGAGCCAGCGTCGACCGACGCTGGCTCCTTATCCCGGCAGGCGGGAGCGAGACGATACGCCGCGCTACTTCTTGACCAACCGCGCGGCCCAAGGCCCGCTGAAGCTCGATTCCTTCGTCTTGAGCTTCAGCTCGCCGCACACCCAGGTGTCGTCGATGTGAGCGATGCTCACGCTGCCCGGGCTGGCGCCCTCGAGCGACAGCTGCATGAGCATGTTGGAGCCCGACTTGTGGCGAACGCTGCTGGAGACCTTGCGCTCCTCCTTGAAGCCAAAGATGTACTCGCCCACGTCGACGGGGAATGCCTCTTTGGACTCGACGTTGACCTTGCCAAAGGTCAGCGCGAGCTGAAACTGCTCACCGCGGGGCCCGTCGTGAAGACGCTCGGGATCCATCTTGTAGGTCGCCAGGTTGGCGGTGACGTACTTACCGTCGCCACGCGAGCTGGCGTACGCCGTCACGACGTCGAAGTCACCCTTGATGTACTTGTTCTTGGCCGCGACTTTCGTCGGCTTTGTGCAGGCCGCGGGCAGACCGCTCCAATCCATGTCGACGTCCGCCTCCTGAGCCTTGTCCGCACCGTCCACAGCGGGCGGCAGCGTTTTGTCGGTCAGGCCCGCCACGAGGACTGGCTTGGGGCTGTCGATGAGCGTGCCGTTGCCGAGCTGGCCGCGGCTGTTCCAACCCCAGCACTTGGCGCCTGCTTCGCCGAGCGCGGCACAAGCAAAGTTCGACCCCACGTCCATGTGCACCGCTTTGCCGAGCTCGGCGACCGCGGTCTTGTCGTTGTTGGAGCCGCCGGCTTTTCCGATGCCCGTCTGGCCGCGGTCGTTGCTGCCCCAGCAGCGGACGGCGCCGTCGCCCGACATCGCGCACTTGTGGTTGCGCGCACGCACGAGCGTTGCGTTGGCCAGCCCAGCCTCTTCGCGTGGCTTTTGCTGCTCGCCCCAGCACTGCACCTTTTTGTCTCCCATCACGGCACACGTGTCGCTGTTGCCCGACCCGGCACCCAGCGCAACGACGCCGGACAGGCCTTCGATCTTCTTCGGGGCCTGCTTGGGTGTGACGTATCCCCAGCAGGTGACGGTCCCATCTTCGAGCAGGGCACACGCGTGGTTTTGCCCCGCGGCGAGAGCCTTGGCGTTGGCGACCCCGGGGACCTTGGTCAGGCCTTTGTCACCCGAGCCGGCCTCGCCGTCTCCGATTGCGTTGAACGCTTGGCTTCCCCACGCGGTCACCGAGCCATCGGGGAGGATCGCGTACTGCGTGCCGCCTCCAAGCGCGATGTCCTTGGCTCCGGCCAGCTCTGGAATGGCCTCGGCCGCGTTGGTCCACTTCTTCCCCTCGGTCTTCGGCTTGAGCCGCTTGCTTCCCCAGCAAGTGATGCCGCCGGCCTTGGTCCGCACGCACGCCATATCGCCCGAGCTTCCCGAGTCGCCGCCCATCCAGATGTCGGTTGCGTCCGTGACCCCTGCGATCGCGACTGGCGTGGCCGCGTCGATGTCGGACTGCTCGATGCCGTGCTCGCCGACATTGTTTCGGCCCCAACAACGCGCGGTTCCGTCGCTCATGAGGGCACAGGCGGCGCTGTTACCCGCGGCGACCTGCACGGCCGCCAGACCAGCCTCAGCGGGGGCGCCGCCACCTTTGCCGTCACCTTTGCCGTCGGCGGCGCCGTCGCCCTTGGCTCCGCCGTCGGCTTTGGCTTGTGCCTTGTCGCCCTTGCCCTCAACGGCGTCTTTGGAGTCACACGCGCCCACGCTCAGCAGGAGGAGGAGGCTTGGAAATGCAGTTCGAATAGCGTGCATAGCTTGTCCAGGTTCTGTCTGTGCACGAACAACATGGGGCGAACGCCTCACCTCGGTCGTGAAATTGTTGCCGGGGTAGGACCGCGGCACCCAGGTTGTACCGGGTTACAACCGTGCGCGCTGACGAAATAGCGGTAGACCCCATCGTGATTTCGCGCGCCTCAGACATCGACAAGCGGCCGAATAACGGCGTTCCATGGCGTAAATCGAGACTGCTACGCTAACCCGACGTGTGCCCCGCCCGCCCGCTCAGCGCCTTCGCGCGCAGGCTCGCAATGACCGCGCGCCTGGCAGAGACGTGGGTTCGCCGCCCAGCCTCGCCGACGCGGGCGGTCATCGACGTGACCCGTCGCTGCAACCTTCGCTGCAGTATGTGCCACACGTGGAAGCGCACCGAGCACGCGGAACTCTCGGTCGCGCAGTGGGCCGCCGTCTTCAAGTGCATGCCGCGCCTGTGCTGGCTCGACCTCACGGGCGGAGAACCATTGCTGCGTTCTGACTTCGGCGAGCTCGTATCGGCGGCACTGCGCGGCCTGCCCGCGCTCGGCATGCTGCATTTTCAAACAAACGGCTGGGCCACGGATCGGGCGGAGGCTGTCGTGCGGCGCGCACGGACCGAGCGCGCCGACGTGGATCTGATCATCACAGTCAGCATCGACGGGCCGCAGGCGGTCCACGACAAGATCCGCGGCCGACCGCAGGCCCACGCCCGTGCGGTGGCCACCCTGCAGCGACTACACGCGATGGCGCAGCAGGATGACGGCCTGCAGGTGCACGTCGGCACGACGGTAACGGCCGCCAACGCACAGACCTACGAGTCGGTCGGCGACGAGCTCGAGCGGTTGGTCCCAGGATTTTCTCGCTCGCACTGGCACTGGAACCTCGGCCAGCGTTCCGAGCACTTCTTTGGCAATGACGACGTTGCCGGCGTCGAGCCCGGTCTGTCGCGGGCCCAACTGCAGGCAGCAATCGCCCGCCATATCCACCAGCGGGGGATCCCGCGCGGGATGGTGGGGCTGATGGAGTCGGTGTATCTGGTGAACTTGCGTGCGGTCGCGGGCGGCGCCCCGTCGAACATCCCCTGCCAGAGTCTGCGCAGCACCGTCTTTGTGTCGCCCGAAGGCGACGTGTTCCCGTGCCACATTTGGAACCGGCCGCTGGGCAACGTGCTCTCGCAACCATTTTCGACGATTTGGGCATCGGCGGTGGTGGCGGAAGCGCGGCGTGACGTTGAGCGCCTCGCTTGTGGCGGTTGTTTCTCGGCATGCGAGGCATACCCCGCGCTCGCGGGCGCTCCGTTGACCACCGCGGTGACCACCCTTCGGAGGGGCCTCCCCCTGGCCAGGAGTGCGGGCTAGATGCCAGAGCTAGCCACCCCACCCCGGTCGGCAGCGCGAGTTCATCACCTCACGCCACCGCGGTTCAGCCGAGCGCGCGCGCGGGCTTGGCTGTGCGGCCCCGATGTCGTCGACCCCGAGGGGCACGTGATGTCATGGCACAACGCTGCCCACCCGGGCTATCGCTACCCCGAGGCGGCTGGGCTTGTGCTCTCACTGCTCGCCAGCGAAAACAACCCGGGCCCGATCGCCGAACGTGTCGCGACGACGCTCTTGGCAACCGCCCAGGCCGATGCCACTGGCCGCGGAGGCACGCGGTACTTGTTCGACGAAGGGGTCGTGTTGGCGGGGCTTCAGCGTTATGTCCGGCACGCAGGGCCAGATTTCGCGGCTGCGCTGCAACCGCTTCGTGCACGGTTCATGGCCCGTCTCGAACGTCGACAAGTGACGGGTAGCCCGATGCCCGCGCGCTGGAGCAGTACGCCCGGTCCCCACCTGCTCAAGCTGGCCGTCGCCGCCTGCATGGCACCCGAGATCAGCGCTTCGGACCGCGCCACCATGATCCAGTGGCTGCACCACGCCAGCGCCCAAACCAAAGGGCCTCGCTTTGTGACCGACGCGGCCGGGCAGACCTACGTGCATGCGCACTGCTACGCGGTCGAGGGAGCACTCCGATTGGCCACCCCGCAGCTGCTCCCGGCAGGCCCCGGGGCCACCGCGCGGGGCCTCGCTCAGCGCGGGGCCGATTGGCTCGCCACAATCCAACAGCCCGACGGCGGATTCCCAGCGTGGCATGACGGCGAGCGGGGCTGGGGCGGGTCACCCGCGGATGTGGCTGCGCAAGCGATCCGAATCTGGACGCTTTGCGACGCCCACGGGTACGACAGCGCCATCGCGCGCGCCCGCGAGTTCGTTGACACCCTGACCGCGCCCAGCGGGGCGGTGTACTACCAACGCGGCCACGCCGACGAAAACACGTGGGCGACCGTGTTCGCCGTGCAAGCGCAGCAATGGGCGCGAGCCCCGATCCAGGCGAGCGCCGCATGCCTGCTGTGAGACGAGCCACCGCGGTGATCCCCGCCCGGGACGAGGCGGGCGCGATCGGTGCGGTCGTGGCCGCTGCCACCGCCGTGGTTGCCGAAGTCATCGTCGTGGACGACGGATCGCGGGACGCCACCGCAGCGCTTGCAGACGCCGCTGGAGCACGGGTCGTGAGGCTGAGCCCTGGGCGCGGAAAGGGCTTCGCGCTTCGTTCCGGGGTGGCCGCCGCATCGCACGACCGCGTCGTACTGTGCGATGGGGACGGGCAAGACGACCCCGCCGACATCCCGCTCCTCCTGGACGCGCTCGACCAGGGGGCGGACTTGGCGATCGGCACCCGATTCTCCGGACCCATCGACGTGGGCGCGGTGACCCCAGTGGACCGACTGGGCAACCGCGCGCTCACCGAGCTGCTCAACCTGCTGTACGGCGTGCGGCTGACCGACACCCAGGCTGGGTTCCGCGCGTTCCGCGGCTCGCTCTGGACCCAGCTGCCGCTGGCCGCCGACGGCTTCGCGGTCGAGACCGAAGTGCTGGTGCGTGCGCTGCAAGCCGGGGCCGCCGTGACCGAGATCCCTGTCGGACGGCTCCCCCGAGCGCACGGAGAACGCGTGCTCCATCGGGTGCGCGATGGTCTCGCCATCCTCGGGTGCATGCTGCGGCTGCGCCTATCGCTAGGCTGACCGCGGTATGCTGCGCTGTGCGCAGCGTCCAGGTGCTGACCAACGAGACGTGCGATCTGGCGTGCTCGTTTTGCGACACCCGACGCCCGCACGAGCGCGCCTCGGTGGCGGGGCCAGCTGCCCTCGCCGCCCGAATCGACGCGGTGCGCGACTGCGAAGAGATCCTGCTGTCCGGAGGCGAGCCGACACTGCGACGAGATCTGCCGCACTGGGTCCGTCGGGCCGCACGCCGAGCCGAGCGCGTGGTGGTCGAGACCCACGCCGCCAACATCGACGGCCCGCGTGCGCAGGCCTTGGCAGATGCAGGCCTGCACGCGGTGCGGGTCCACCTTCCGGCCGTCGGGGCGCACCTGGACGCCATCACGACGGGCGAAGGGGTCTGGGCGGCAGTCCTTGCGGGTATCGCTGCGCTCCAGGCGGCCCGCATCGATGTTGAGGTGACGGTGCCGATCGTAGCCGCCAACCTCGACGCGGCCGCCATGGTCCCCCGGGCACTCGCAGAGGCGGGCGTCATACCGACGCGGCTGTGGATCCGCGTCCCGCTGGCTGCGCCCAATCCGATGTCGCTCGCGAGCCGAACCGAGATCGCAGCCGCGATCGAGACACTGGCGACCGCGGCCCGCCATCACGGCATTGCCGCGACCCTCGACCCCGCAACGTTCATCCCCCCGTGCCAGCTTCGACAGCCTCGCCGACTCGCGTACTTGTACCGACTCAACCCAGGCACCGAACAGCGCGAAGGCTACGCGCGGACCGAGGCCTGCGGTGCGTGCACCGTCGCGGACCGATGCCCCGGGCTCCCGCTGGATGCGGCCGCATTCGCGGACGCCCAACCCACACCACTGAGCGACGATCGCACGCGAAGGCGACTGACCCAGATAGCCTCCCCGCAAGCGCAAGCCGAGCGTGAGCTCGTCACCCGCGAGCTGTACCGACGCCCAGACGGCAGCACCGCCCCCGCCCACATCATTCGGGTCAACTTCCGCTGCAACCAGGCATGCACGTTCTGCTTCGTCTCGACCCACTTGCCCGCGATGCCCGACGAACGGATCGCCGCTGCGGTGCTCGAGGCTGCGGCGCTCGGCGCTGTCGTCGTGGTGTCGGGCGGAGAGCCCACCCTCAACCCGCGACTGGAGCATTGGGTCCGCCTGGCCAAGGCGCACGGTGCCCCCGAGGTCGAGCTCCAAACCAACGCCATCCGCCTTGCCGACCCGGGCCGCGCCGCGCGTCTCGCCACGGCCGGAGTGGACAGGGCTTTCGTTTCGCTGCACGCCGCCGACGCTGCGACCAGCGACGCGCTGACCCACGCGCCGGGCACGTACGCGCAAACCCTCGCCGGTCTCGACGCTCTCGCACGGACCCCGATCGCCGTCCGCATCAACTACGTGCTGTGTCGGCCCAACGCAGCGCAGTTCCCCGCGTTCATGCAACGCGTTGCGCAACGCTGGCCCGACGCAGGGGTCACGGTCTCGTTTGTCGGGATGTCGACCGACCTTGTCCCGCGAACGCGTGACCTGGTGCCACGCTACAGCGATGTGCTGCCCGCACTCGCCGATGGGCTGACCATCGCAAGGGCGCACAACATCGACGTCAACGGCTTCGACTCGATGTGCGGCATTCCACTGTGCCTTGTGCCCGGCGGCCCCGAGGCGTTCCGGAGGCTCGCGCCCCCGCCCGACGGCTACGACGGCGGCGAGTTCGTCCACCCGCCGCCGTGTGCGTCCTGCTCACTGCGCCCCCAGTGTTTTGGCCTGCGGCAGGAGTACGCAAGACTCTACGGCTGGGACGAGCTGCGGCCCGTCGACGGTCCCGCTGCCGATCGGCACACCTAGCAGTCCGTGCTACAAGACCGGCGATGGGATCGCGGTGTCACCGCGCCTACACCGGACCGCCGCCTCGTGCGTGCACACAGCATCACCTCCATGTCTCGGCTCGCCTATCGTTCGTTTGTGTTGCTCTGCGTCGTGCACGCCAGTGCGTGCGGCGGAGAACCCCCCGCACCCGAAAAGAACCCGGCGCCCGCGGCGAAGGCGAAACCAGAGCCACTCCCGGCAGGCGATACTGCGACGCCCCCCTCGGGGAGCACGGGCGCGGCTGCCGGCACGGCCGCGGATCCTTTCGCGGACGACGACGGCTGGGAGACAGAGAGCGACGCGTTGACCAGCGACGACAGCGGGGGAGACGACACCGGAGGTGACGACACCGGCGGCGCCGAGACGGGTGCCGCGGCCCCGCCACCGCCCACCGGTCACCCCGGTCCATGCACGATCACGTGGAGCACGGGCACCAAAGTCACCTTTGCCTACGACGGCGAGACCAGCGGCAGCATGAAGGTGGATGCCGACAACGATGGCAAGCCCGACGTCTGCGGCAGCTTCACGCTCAAAGACGGCAAGCCGACCAAGATCAGCGTCGACGACGGCTGCGACAAGAAGGTAAGCCTCGAGATCAAGCCGAAGTATCTGGCAGACCAGAACCTCGCGACCGCCACGGTCGTCGACACCGCGACCAAGAAGAAGTCCAGCCTCACGCTGGTCACCCTTCCCTCGTTCACTGGCGTGATCCCTGGCTACCCGCTGCAGGCGGCCAAAAAGAAGATCGGTCTGACGTCGCGCAGCGGTCTGGTGCGCACCGCCCACGTCAAAAAGCCCAGCGAGGGGCCCGTGCTCAAGGCGTCGTTCTTCTATGACAAGGCCGGCCGCATCAAGGCGGTCAAAGAAGACTTCAACGCCGACGGCACGACCGATCAGCGCTACGACTACCGCTACGACGCGGACGGCAACATCAACCGGATCCGCCTCACGCAGACGTCCGGCGAAGAAGTGGTCAAGGCCTCCGCCAAGCTTGACTACAGCTGCTGGAAGTAGCTCCCGCCTCGTCCGCGGGCGCTAGCCCGGACGCGCGAACCGGAGCTGGTAGGTCGCGCAGCTGGCACCCATGGTGGTGCGATAGACCTTGACGTAGACCGGGTCGGGCCACGGCACCAACGAGTCCATCGGAGCCGTGCAGCACTCGGGCGCGCCCTGGTCTTCGAACGTCCACGCCGTCAACGCTGTGCCCGCCATCTGCGTGCCGCCGCTCGTGCAGGGCACCCCGACCGCATCGCACGGGGCTTGGACAACGTCGAACACAAACTGATCGTCTTCGTTGATCAGAAACTCGATCGTAGGCACGCCCGTGCCCGGCCGAGCGCCCTCCAAGGGGAATGCGACCGTGTACCAATCGACACCGTTGTCGGCGGGAACATTGCCCACCACGCCCATGACGGAGTCGCCCACGCCCAGTGGCCCGAGGTCGGTCGGGATGTTGCAGTTACCGCTGATCCCATCGTTGGGGCACTCGCAGCCGTCGTCGACTTCACCGTTACAGTTTTCGTCGGTGTTGTCGCACGTCTCCATCGCGGCCGGGTTCACGTTGGGGTCGTTGTCGTCGCAGTCTTCGCCGAGACCGCACCCCTGTCCGTAGCCGTCTTGATCGCTGTCCTGGCAAAACGATCCGTTGTCGCCACCGGCTTCGTTGCCCGAGCCGTCGGCGGTGGAGTTGGACGCACCCAAGCCCCCGCTTGTGCCCGCCCCAGCCCCGGTCGGCTCGGCCATGTCGCCGCCACCACCCGGGCCAAACGAGGCTTCACCCCCGCCGGCCTTGCCGCCCGAAGAACAGGCGACCGCGACAAAGGCGCCCAGCGCGGCAAAGCACACGGACCGCAGGCCAATCCCGCGTGGTGCTGTCCGCCTGTGTTCGCTCCTCATCCGCCTGCTCCCTCTGCGGCAGTATATACCGCGGGCCGCGGCGAAACCTAGAGTTTCACGCCAAGCGCAGCGCGTCGGTAGGCGTGCTTGGTGCGCCGATCCTCCGCAAATCCGACGCGCCCGGGCCTGGTAACGGCCAGGGGCGCGACGTCCGCGATGAATCCGACCTTCCGCTGTAGGTCCCACTCCCGCATCGCGCCAACCTCGGATGCCTTCAATCCGAACAGGGCCAGAAACAGCAACGAGCCGTTCGGCGTGACCATTTTGCCCAGCCGCGGGTCGGGCACACAAATGAGGCCCGTCAGGCCGTCGGCGGTGCCATCGGGCGAAAGTGGTGCACCCAGGTCCACAAGATGCCCGGAGTCGAGCGGTGTCTGGTCCGCGAGCAGGTTACGGCCCATGCCCTGCAGCAGCGACAGAGCCCAGGTCGGCGGCCGCGTCTCGGATTCTTCGCGCGGTAGGGAGAGCGTCAGCTCGTAGCCAAGGCCCGACACGGACGCGTGCGGAGAGCTCTTGTCGAACAGCTCCGACAACCCGTACGTGACGTAGTGCCAGTGCAGCGGCGCGCGCCCCTCGTAGACACCGATCGCGGGCAGAGGATTGGGGCTCTGCAGATCGTAGCCCGTCGCGCTGGTGAACTGATGCGGCGTTTGGCCGGGGTGCACCCGCTGGGCTGCCTCGTCGATCGCCGCCCATCCGGGCGCGTCGACGGGATACTGCTCATCCACCATCGGTCCGCCGCACCTATCCCGCGTGGTCGAAGCGCGTCATGAAATCGCACAGGGCGTCGACGCCCTCTTGCGGGAAGGCGTTGTAGATCGACGCACGGCATCCCCCAACGGAGCGGTGCCCCTTGAGCCCCGACAGGCCCGCGGCCGCGGCCTCGGCAATGAAGCGCTTGGTCGCCGCAGCGTTCTCGTCGTCGGTGCCTCCGGCCAGCGTCCAGGTCACATTCATGCGCGACCGACTACCTTGGACGGCGTGCGCCTGGTACCGATCGGACGCGTCGATCACCCCGTAGAGCTTGTCCGCCTTGGCTTGGTTGCGCGTCGCCGCAGCCTCGACGCCCCCGGCATCGCGCACCCAAGACAAGACGTTGCGCAGCACCATGATCCCAAACGTGTTGGGCGTGTTGAACATGCTGTCTTTGTCGGCATGCGTGCGATAGCGCAGCAGCGTCGGCACGACGCCCTCGAGCTCACGCGACAAGAGATCCTTGCGGACAAACGCCACGGTCAGCCCCGAAGGACCCAAGTTTTTCTGCGCGCCTGCGTAGCCGATGGCCACGTTCTCCAGTGCCATTGGGCGCGAGGCGATGTCGCTCGACAAATCGACGACGAGCGGCACATCACCCGCGAGTTTCGGCAGCGCGCTCCACTGCGTGCCGAAGATCGTGTTGTTGCTGGTGACGTGAACGTACGACGCGCCCGCGTACGTCGCCGCGTCCGGCATCGCCGGGATGTGGTTGTGCCCGCTGTCTTTGGAGCTGGCGATAACCTCGGTCTCCCCGAGCATCTGGCTCTCTTTGATCGCCTTGTCCGACCACGCGCCCGTGTTGACGTAGCAGGCCTTTTTTCCCGCCGCGCGCAGGTTCATGGGCACCATGCAGAACTGCAAGCTGGCGCCCCCCTGCAGAAACAAGACCTTGTGCGTGTCGGGGATGCCGATGACCTCGTGGCACAGTGCCGTCGCCTCCTGGTGGATGGCGTCGTACGTCGCGCTGCGGTGCGAGATCTCCAGGATCGACAGCTGGGCCTCGAGCGCCTCGTCGCCCGGGATGTCGAGCTTTTCGACCGCGGCCGCGGTGCGAGCAAACACGGCGGCGGGAAGGATCGCTGGACCCGCTGAGAAGTTGTACGGACGGTCCGGTCGCGGCATGGCGCGGATGCTAACAGTCACCGGCGAGCCGTCCAACGAGCTCCGCGTACTGCGGCCCCAGCTCCGTCTCGGCGTGCGGCTGCGTGATACCGCGCCGATCCCGTCGCAGTGCAGCGCCGTCGCTGTAGCGGCGGCATAGGGCCTCCAGACGCTCCACCAGCTCCGCGTCGGTGCCATAGCGGTACTCGGAGGGGAACAGCTCCGGATACGCCAGGCGGTCTGCAACCAGCGGGTACGCGCCGCAGTGCGTCGCCTCGAGCATCGCCACGCCGAAGAACTCGTGGTTGGCCGTCGACACCGCGATGTCGCAGCGCTCGAGCAGCGCCAAGTAGTGGGCCCGATCTGGCAGGTGTCCCCAGTGTGTGACACGTTCGCCCAGCGACTCGCGCGCCCGCTCGAACGTGTCTGGAGCCCGTCGATACCGCTGACCACACACCGCCACTTGGAAGGCCACCCCCTTGTCGGCGAGCTCGGCCAGCGCACCGAAGAAGGCGGCTGGATTCTTGTCGTGCTCCCAGCGGTGGTTCCACAGGATCGTGGGGCCGGCCGCCCGCTGGACCGCGGTCGGGGGCACAAGCGCCGGAGGTGGATCGTCGGCGAGCGCCAACGGCACCCCCAACACGCTGCTGCGCGCCTCGATGGTCTCGATCCACTCTGCCGGTACGGCGTCGGGCATTTTTGCCAGCAGCTCGCGACCCGACTGCAAGAACGAGTCGCGGTTGTACGCGGAGTTGAACACGCAGCGGGTCGCTGCGAGCGCCGATACCAGCTGCGTCACCCCATAGTGCAGGTCGCGGTCGGCAACCTTCCCCTCGCGCCATGGATAACTCAGCTGGTTTTCGTGGAAGTACAAGACCCGCGGCACCTTGGCCAAGCTCGGCACCAAGCCCACAAGCTCTGCCAGGGGCACAAAACTCGAGGCCCACAGCAGATCGTACGCCGCACCGACCACCTCGGCCTGCGACAGCGCCGCCCACACCGCCGATCCCCGCATACGCCACTTCCAATGCCTCGCAGGCAGCGTCAGACGCGTCCAGTCCGCTGGAACGCAGCGGGTCAGCGCCCGCGTGAAACTCGCATGTGATCCACCTTCAAAGGGTTCGACGTATAGGATCCGCATGGGTTGGGCTCTCTGCGCCACGTAGGCGCCCGCACAAAAGTAACCGCACGGCCGCCCGCGCATATGAAAAAGTACCCTTTGCGCAGGCTCTCCCTGCACACAAGCTCGCCATGACCGACCCGAGTGCCCCACAACCGCCGTCCAACATTGGCCACACACTCGCGCGACGCGACTTTCTGCGCACGGCCGCATCCGGCACGGTTGTCGTTGGACTCTGCGGAGGCCTGTACGCGATCTCGGACTCCCTGACGCGAGAAGCCAAGGCGATGGTGCGCCCCGACGGTCGGTCGCGGGTTCCGCCCGGACAGCGCGTGATCCAGCGACTCAAGCCCATGGGCGGACAGCCTGGCGACCCCGCGCCAAGCAACTTCAAGCTCCGCGTGCACGGGGAGGTCGACCATCCGTTCGAGCTGGATTTTGCCGAGCTTGTCGCCAGCGACAGCACCATTTTGGAAGCCGACGTGCACTGCGTGACGGGCTGGAGTGTCCTGGGCGCACAATGGCGCGGCGTTCGGATCAAGGCGCTAGCGGAGCGCGCGGGCCTCAAGCGGTCGGCTCGGTACGTCGTGTTCGAGGCTGCGCACGGCTACACCGCCAACGTTCGCCTCCGCAACGCCATCGCAGACGACGCGCTCGTCACGTGGGAGCTGGACGGCAAGCCGCTGCGTCGCCCCAACGGTTCCCCCGTGCGCGCGATGGTTCCGGACCTTTACTTTTGGAAGAGCGCCAAGTGGCTCACCGGCATCAAGTTCGTCAGTCGCGATGAGCCGGGCTACTGGGAAGTGCGCGGCTACAGCAACCGCGCCGACCCGTGGAAAGAAGAACGCTATGCCTGACGGCGAGCCGTCCGCCCCACCCGCGCCCAAACGCCGTCGGCGGTTCAAGTGGCGCGGCTGGCTGCGCGCGCTGCACCGTGACCTGGGCTACATCGCTGTCGGCCTCACGTTCATCTACGCGCTGTCCGGGTTGGCGGTCAATCACGTCTCCGATTGGGACCCGAGCTTTGCGAACTTCGAACGCGAGTACACGATCGAGGGCCTCCCCTCCGACGACGACGAGACGGCCGCGGCCGCGGTGCTCAAGCACAATGCCGTCACCGAGACCCCCGTCGATGTCTATCGTGTCTCGGACGAGCTCCTGGAGATCACGCTCGAGCGCAGCACCTTGCACGTGACCCTTCCCCAAGGTCAGGTTTTTGAGGAAGGCCGCGACCCCCGGACATTCTTCCGGGTCGCCAACTGGCTGCACCTCAATCGTGGCAAGAAGGCCTGGACTTGGTTCGCGGACGCCTACGCTGGGGTCCTGCTGTTTTTGGCGACGTCGGGCATGTTCATGATCGCCGGTAAGAAGGGCCTGCTGGGCCGTGGTGCGGTTTTGGTTGCGGCGGGAGTCCTGGTACCCGTGGGCTACCTATATTTCATCGGGTCCCCCTAGAGCCCGCTCCGGCCCGCGATACCTGGCCCGGCAGCAAACCCGCTGCTACGGTCTGCCCGATGACGCGGGCCACCACGGTCGTGTTTGCGGTGCTGGGAGCGCTGGCGATGGCCAGCTGCGCGACCCGCCCCAACGCGCCCACGGTGAGCGAAGGCTCGCGGCGAGGGCTGCCGGCCGAGCGCAGCAACAGCGTGGGCATGCACTTTGCGCTGGTGCCGGCCGGAGAGTTCACGATGGGCTCAGCGGGCGGGCAGCCCAACGAGCGCCCCGAACATCGCGTTCGGATAGGCAAAGCGTTCTACCTCGGCAAATACGAGGTGACGCAGGCAGAGTTCCGCCAGTTCGTCGACGCGACGCGCTTCAAGACCACCGCCGAGCAGGACGGCGGCGCAAAGGTCTGGGCGGCGGGCAAGTGGGAGGTCGACGAGACGGCCAGCTGGAAGTCCGTCTTTGTCGGCTCGCGCAAGCCCGTGGTCGCGGTCACCTGGAACGACGCGGTCGCGTTTTGTGAGTGGCTCACCGAGTCGGAGCGCAAGTCGGGCGCGCTGGCAGCCAACGAGGTCTATCGATTGCCCACCGAGGCGCAGTGGGAGTGGGCCGCCCGCGCCGGAACGACCCACGCGTACTCCGGAACCGCCGACCGTGCGCGTGTGTGCGAGTACGGCAACGTGCCCGACCGCGCCGCCGACGACGCCGGGTTTGGGCGATCCTTTGTGCCGTGCAACGACAGCATCGGGATCGGAACCTCCGAGGTCGGTTCGTTCTCGCCCAACGCGTGGGGTCTGCACGACATGATGGGCAATGTGTTGGAGTGGGTACGTGACGGATACGGCGGGTACCACCGCGAGCCGCAGCTCGATCCGAGCGGGCGGGACGAAGCCGACAAACGCGTCGTGCGGGGCGGCTCGTGGAGTGGAAAAATCTCCGGGCTTCGCGTCAGCCACCGCGAGGGCTACGGCCCCGATCTCCGTGGCGGCGCGGTCGGCTTCAGGATCGTCCTCGAGACGATCGAGTAGGCCCGAGCGCTAGCGTTTTGTGCTGCAGCGGCCGTTGCCCGCAGCGCATTTGAACCGCACGTGGATGTGCGTGTCGTGCCCTTTGCTGTGGCGGACCAGCCCGTTGTTGGTCTTGGGCTTGCGCGGGTACTGGATCAGTGTCTTGAGCTCCGCACTCGTGGCGCCCTGCGCTTTGGCGGCGCGATACAGCAGCCGCTGCCGCGACCAACTCATGAAGATGTAGTCGACTTCACCCGTCGCCGCGAGCGCCTTGACGAAGTGCCAGGTTGCACGCCAATCGATGTCGCTCGTGGATTTGACGCGCTTGACCCCGACGTTGCGTGGCATCCGAATGTCGACGTCACGGCCACTTTGATGCGACTTGTGCGGCCGGAAGCGTCCGCCCTTTTTTAGGCTCATCGCTCCGATGACGAGCTTTTGGTCGTAGCCGCTCGTCGCCCGAAAGCTCGCCATCGCCAGCATCATCTGCTCGATCGCATGCGTGGCGCCGTACGCCTTGTCGGCGTTGCGCACCGTGTACATGTCGCTCTTGGGCAATGGCACCCCGTGCGAGAGGCTCCCGCGACTGGGCTTGCCCACCGAGAGCCCGCCGGGCTTGATGGAGAACGTGGGCAGCGGCGCGGCAGCGCCCTCGAGCGCGGCTTCCTCTTCAGGGACCGATGGCGCCTCCGGGTTGGTCCAAACCACCAGCCAGGTGCCCGCCCGAAACGCACGGGGGACCTTCTTGTTCCACGCCCGAAGCTGCGCCTGCGGGAGGTTGTGGCGCTTGGCGATGCCCGACCACGTGTCGCCCCGCTTGACCTTGTACGAGATTTTTTCGCGTGGCGGGGGTACCGGCGTCGGTGCGTGGATCCGGAGCTTTTGGCCCGCGTAGATCCATGCCTTCTTGCCGAGCTTCTTCCTGTTCCAGCGGATGATGTCGCTGCGCGAGACCCCATATCGCGCCGCGATCCAATCCAGGGTCTCCTTGCCGACCACTCGATGCTTGACCCACTCGCGCTCGCCCCCAAACAAGGGAGTCAGGCCAGTGGTGGGAGGCGCCGCCTTTGCGGTCGCGCCCGTCGTCGCGCACGCGAGCGTGGCAACCATGAGCAGCACCAATCGCCACCCCAAATGCTGGCGAGACCTCGTATTTGAAGATGACTCTGCGCCCCTGGACAGGTGCACAGATGGGGTTTCGCGAGTCATAGGCAAATGACGCATCGACTGGGCGGGGGACAATCCCCCGACCGGGGGTTTATCTCAGGCGCCGTCGACGGGTCGACTCTAGCGGTCCGCGCAGTGCGGGCTGGGCGCCTACTTGCTCTCTTCGAGTTCTTCGACGTCCGGCAGCGACAAAGCTTGCAGAACATCCGGATAGATCCGGTCGGCAAAGTACTCACTCCCCGACATCGTGAAGTGGATCTTGTCGTCGGCGCGGATCTTTTTCTTCTTGCTGCGCGTGCCGACGGCCGCCATCGCGAGGGTCTCGCCTTCATCGGTGGTGGTGTAGGGCACGGTATCCACATAGGTGTTTCCGTCGCCCAGTGCGGCCACCGCCTCGGCCTGGATCCCGCGGATGAGCACGAGCTTTTTCTCCAGGCTGCGCAGTCCCATGTGCGGCAATCCCAACCACAGAACCTTGCGATCGTCGTCGACCACCTCGCCCAAGAACTTGTCCATCCGCTCGCGGTACGCGACCGGCCAGTCGTCTTTGTTCCAGTGAACACGCTTCTTGCCGTGCAGACGCGTGAGGTCCTGGCCGTCATTCCCACCCATGATCACAACGACGAGGTCGGGCTTTCGAAACTCGATCTGGCGCTTGGACTCGCCCATCCAATCGAAGAAGTCGGGCCGTGCGAGCCCGGATGCGCTCTTGCCTTTGCGGTAGCAAACGACATGCGGGTGCGCGTCAAGCTTCTTCTCGAGCATGGCGCCAAATCCAGTAGCGGCGAGACTGTCGCCGAGGATGAGCACTTTGTACGGCTCGTCTGGAATGAGATCTTTCGGCTCGGGCGCAGGCTCGGCGACGACGTCGACCTCAGCCTCTGCGCCATCCGCTGCGGCGGGATCTGCGGCTGGAGCCGCGTTGGCAAGCGCGACCGCTTCGGTCTCAGAATCCGTTTCTGCCGCCGTATCCGGGCCCTGGGGCGCCTCTGGGGCAGCGGGCACCGCAGCGGCCGGAACCTCGTGCGCGGCGCTCGCCCCTTCGGCGGGCTCAGCCTCGCCGCCAGGGCGGCACGCCACCGCGGCGAGCGCAAACGCGGACATGAACGCCCTGGCCCGAATACGGGCCAGAACCTGGCGCTTTGGGCGGGGACCAACGGCAGTGCGCGATGCGCTCGACGACATGGCCGGACGCTAGCCGCTCTGTGTACGGACCGCAAAAGACCCGGGGATTTTCGCGCGGTGCAAACAATCCGATTCCGGGCCCGACCGGGGTGGCAACCCCGACCGTCGTATGGGAAACTGGCCCGGCACCGCCCGGAGACACATGCGCAACGCCGAATCCACCCCCCTGACTCTCGCCCGCTGGCGAACCGCCCGCCGTGCCGTTCTTGGCGCGATCCTTATTGCTGGGTCCGTCGTGACCTCCGCCGCGGTGATGTACCGCATGGCCGCACGCGACTGCGCCTCGTACCACCGGGTTGACCGCGCGTACACGTACAGCGGAATCGGGGTTGTGATCGAGCTTGAGCGCGGTCAGGTGATCGTTCGCCGCGTTTTCTCCGGCTCCCCCGCACAAGGCATCCTGCATCCGGGCGCACGCTTGGTCAGCGTCGACGGCGAAGCGCCGGCCACCCTCGAGGGCTGGGCGAAGTCCATCCGCGGCGAAGTCGGTTCGACCGTCGCGGTTGAAGTCGCGTACCCGTGCGGTGGCCACAAGGTCATCGAGCTCAAGCGCGAAATCGTCCGGATGCGACACTAAGTTCTGCTTGGCCAACACGGCCAAGTTGGGCCTGCATAGACCCGCTTCCCTACTTTGGGGGGGCGGGTTTTTTGCGCGCCGACGTCAGCCACAGATCGTCGAAATACAGGGCGCCGTCGGGTGCCGCGTCCTCGAGCCGCACCACCACTTCGGCTCCGGCCCAGGTGGCGTCGATCTCCCAGCGCACCGTCGCCAACCGATTGCGGCCCTTGGGGATCTTGAGGGAGACCTGTTCCTCTCCATCGGCGCGCACGATCTGAACGGACAGGCCTCGCCGCCGCCCCGCGGACCCCACCAGCATTTCGAGCGCACCGCCCTGCGGAAGCTCGATCACGGGTGAGACCGCCTCTCCTGTGTCCAGCAGGCGCCCCGCTCGACCCGCGCTGCACAGCAAGTACTCGCCGCCGTAGGGGCCGGCCATCGGGAGCTTGCCCGACTTGCCCTGCACAGGCCGACGTCCAAACGCACGCCCTGTAACCTCGAAGCCGTCCAGCCGCCCGTCCTCGAAGTCAGCGATCACGTGCACGTCTTCGTCGCGAGAACGCTCTCCCTTGGGCAGGAGTTGGATCTGATCGCGTCGGTAGGGCCCGATCGTCCCAGCCTGGCTCATCCAGCCGGACATCGGACGCACACGCTCGGCCCGCTGAAGCCGCCGCTGCACCCGATAGTGACGGCGCAGGTCCCTTTGCAGCCACACGGGGGGCTCGCCCTCGAGCCAGATCTCCGCGTACTCGCGCTGCCGCACGCGCTTGCGCAATGCGCCTTGGATCTCTGCCCGCGTCTGCGGGGGAATGTCGGTCAGGCCCATGCTCCCGACGTGCCCCTGCCCGCCCGCGATAACGGACCACCACGGCCGATTGAGCGCGAGCACCTCGCCGCTGGCGCCTGCCAACCGCTCGCGCATCCGCCTCGCCCGTCGCCGCTGCGCCTTGGTCGGGACCGACTGGCGCGGGTCGTGCCACACGTAGCTCTTGGAGAGTCCGGCGATGCCGTCCTTTTGGACCGGCTGGTAGCGCGGCTCCACGACGTACGCGAAGGCGAGCTGGAGCCCGAGGACAACCAGCGCAGCCACCTCCGCCGCGCCCCCGACCGGGAGTGCGACGGCAATAAGGAGCGCGCCGAAGTAAACGCCCGGGATAAACGCGTTGGGCTCAGCCCACTGCGTCGAGTAGCCAAGCGCAGAAACCAACAGCCCCGCGATTGCGATGACCGTCCAATACGACAGCCCCTGCGGATTCGCTTCGGCGGCGGGTGTCGCCGCGCGTCGCCGCCACCGCCCGCCCAGCCGGGCTGCGATGCCCACAGCCACCAGCACGGCAAACGGGGCCGCGTGCACAAACATCCCCCATGTCTTGGTGGTGAAGCGTTCGCGGTTGAACGTATGGGCCTGATGCAGCTCGTAGATGTACGTCCAGAGCCATCCGTCGGTCATTGCGTTGCCCAGCAGGACGCCCCCTCCGTCGACGAGGGCGACGGTGGCGACGTAGGTTGGGAGCTGGCGGGGAGCCACGACGAGCGCGCCGAGTCCACTGGCCAAGATGAACGAGGCCGCCGTTTGCTTGGTCCAAAACGCGAGCGCGATGAGCAGGCCGGCCCACAGTGCGCGTCGGTGGGACCCCTTCGCACGCCGCAGCAGGACCAGCCCCCAGGCGGTCAGGGCCAGGTACAACGCATCGGGACGCGCCAGATCGAGCCACCGATACGAGAACACCCACCCCGACACAAACAAGCCGACGCCGATCACCGCGTGGGCCCTGGGCTTGCCTTCCCAGCACACCGCTGACGCGAGCGCCCACCCCGAGGCCACCGTCGCGATGATGCTGACCGCGCGACCCAAGGCAAAGTCGAGCGGAAAGACCGTGCCGAGGACTCCCAGCACCGCGGGGTACAGCGGCGTGTACAGGAACGGGACAAACGCCTCGCTGGGCTCCGGATACAGTGCGTCGCCGCGAGCAAAGCGTGCGGCCTGATGCAGGACGCCGCCCTCCATCCACTCCAGCTCCATCGCGAAGCCGACGCGCAGCGCAACGACGACAAGCAGGCTTGCGACCCAGACAACGGCCAGGCCCATCACGATGCGGCGCGCGAGCGCGACTGGCCGCTCGGGTGCGGCAGACTCGACGGGCTCGGGCGTCAGCCCTTCGTCGGCCGCGGGCGCGTCCAGGACCTCGTCGTCTTTGGCATCCGTCATCGCGGGGCTCCAAACGGCCCCACGACACGGTCACGGGGCCTGCGGCAGCAGTAGTACCCCTCGCGAACGCCTGGCTCAGGCTCAATACAGGCCCACGCGTATCCGTGTCGAAAGCTGCGATGCACATGCCGACGGTTGGGCCGACGCGCCCCGCGATAGCCGACGTGACACAGCAGGTCGGGATCCCTCTTCTTGATGTACGAAACGGGAGCCCAGATCTGATGGCCCGGGCGTGCCTTGGCCCGCGTGTCGGGGACAAGCTTGGGCAGGCGGGCGATGTGGGGGTCCACCAGCCCGTAGGCATCGACCACCTGCAGCCCCGACGCATAGGGGCCCGCCCCTGCGGCGCCCACGGTGATGAGTGTCTCGGGGGGAAGGTTCTCGCGCATCCAGGCCCCAGCCCCGAGCCCCGCCTTCGCGAACGTGTCCATCGCGTGCACCCCTTCCCAACGGCCATCGATCCAGCCGCCTTCTTCCGCGTCCGCCGCGTGCCGAGCCCGTGCCGTGTTTGCCATGGCCATCGACCATGCCAACCCGAGGGCAACCACGACCGTGCCGATGACGCGCTCCGAGGCGGGGCGACGTCGGCTCACCCAGGCGGCAGCGTCGGCCAGCAGCCATCCGCCAGCTCCAGCGACAAGCACTGTGGGCACGACAAAAAACCGCGAGTAGGCCATGAAGTCGCCGCCGACCCACCAGCCGTACGCAATCATCGCCGCCGCGGGCACCACCACGATCGCGTGGCGCGGCCGCAGCCAAGGCAACAACGCCAGCAGAACCCAGGGCCGCACGCCCTGAAACCAAGCGTCGACGTACGCGACGCCGTTGGTATCCCGCAGCAAGCGTCCAAACGCCTTCACGGCCCAGGTGTTGGGAACCCAAGCGCCGTAGTACGCGTGCCGCCAAAGCAGGTGCGCCCCGATCGGGACCACAAAGATCGCCGCCGCCGCCCCGAGTCGACGCCAGGGCACGCGCTCGAGGGCCGCGCGATCCCGGAGAACCTGCGGCGCTCCGACAACCGCAAGCCACGCGAGCCCGCAGGTGGCGATGGGGAGCGCGGCATCGGGACGGGTGAGGATCGCCGCCGCCGCAAGCCCGGCCGACGTGCGCAGCCGTTCGTCGAGCCAGGCCGCCATCGCAGCGACCACCAACGCCGCCGCTGCGCTCGACTCGAGGCCGGAGTGCGCCCAAACCATCAACTCGGGCTGCGCGACCAGGACCGCCGCAGGAATGAGATCGACGGCAGACAAGCCGCCCACCGCCGCGCCCGACAGCCGCCGCCGCGCAACGCGGATGAGCCAGGTCACCGCCGCTATGGCCGCAGCCGCGCCCAGCATCGTCAGCAGCGGCGCCATCGTCGGTGGCGCCACCCCGACCGCCGCGCTCGCAGCGAGCACCACAACCCACAGGAAGTTTGTGTACCCCTCCACGCGCTCAGGGGGATCGATGTGCACGTTGAACGCCAGGCTGCCGTGCTCGGCCAGGTTCGCTGCGTAGCGAAACGAGATGAACGCGTCATCACACAGGAACGACCACGCGCGCGCGTGCAGCACAAAGCCGACGGTCACCAGCAAAACAAGCACCACCGCCCCAGCGCTGGGGCGCACCCGTGCGCGCCGCCCCGCGGCCGTCGGCTGGGAGTCGGGACGGTCCGATTGCAGCTGGCCCGTTGGGGTCGCGATACGGCGAGGGTACCGCTACGGGGCCCACGTGGTAAAATCGTCGGAAGCGTGAAGCTGCTGATCCAGATCCCCTGCCTCAATGAGCGGGACTACCTGGCGACGACGCTCGACGAGCTGCCACGCGCGATCGATGGGGTCGACGAGATCGAGGTGCTGATCATCGACGACGGCAGCACGGATGGCACGTCCGACGTCGCCCGCGAGCTGGGCGTGCACCACATCGTGCGCTTCGCCAAGAACCGCGGGCTCTCGGCGGCGCACATGGCCGGCCTGGACGCATGTCTGCGCCTGGGCGCGGACATCATCGTCAACACGGACGCCGACAATCAGTATCGCGGATCCGACATCGCCAAGCTCGTGGCGCCCATCATCGCCGAGCAGGCCGACATGGTCGTCGGCGACCGCAAGACCGACACGATAGCGGAGTTCTCCTGGCTCAAGCGGCTGCTGCAGCGGTGGGGTTCGAGCGTTGTGCGCCGCGCCTCGGGCACGGCCATCGCCGACTCGACCTCGGGGTTCCGGGCGATGGGGCGCAAGGCAGCCTCGATGCTCTTTGTGCACAACCGCTTCACCTATACGCTGGAGACGATCATCCACGCGGGCAACCTCGGGCTGGTGATCGGCAATGTCGAGATCGAGACCAACCCGCAGACCCGCAAGTCGCGGCTGTTCGGATCGATCCCGGAGTACCTACGCCGCAACGGTGCGGTCATCGTCCGCGCGTACAACATGTACTGGCCCGTCCAGACATTCGGGGTCATCGCCGCCCTGCTGTTCTTGGTCGGCCTGGGGCTCGGTGGACGGTTTGCGTACTACTACGCGCTGGACCCAGACTACAGCGGGCACATCCAGTCGCTGCTCGTGGGCGTGGGCGCGGTTGTGCTTGCGTTCTTGGTCGGCCTGATGGCTTTGCTGGGCGATCTGATGGCCTCCAACCGCCGCCTCACCGAGGAGGTCCTGGCGCGTGTACGACGAATCGACGCGCAGCTGAGTTCCGACGTACGCGGCGTCGAAGGCGTCGAAACCACCGCTGCTACCCCCTGGCGGCGTACCCCCACCCCAGCCCCGGCCGACCCCACGCCGACCCCGCTCCGCTCCGCGGAGGGATAGCCCGCACCCATGTCTCCCCGCGCAGACGCCGGCAACGTCGTAGGCAACGTCTACGACAAGTACCAGACCCGCAACCCCGTCGTACGTCGCTTGATGCAGGGGTTCCTGGGCGCAGCGACCGAGCTGTACACCGCAGCAGCGCCGCGAACGATCCTCGAAGTCGGCTGCGGTGAGGGCGAGCTTGCACTGCGACTGGTGCAGCACCACCGTTCGACCTTGGGTGGCTCGCCGACCCGGTTTGCCGCCACCGACGTCGACGTGCGTCACGTCCCTGCCGATCTCGATCGCGATATCTCCGTCAGCGAGGCATCGATCTACGAGCTCCCGTTCGAAGACAACGAGTTCGATCTGGTCGTGTGCTGCGAGGTCCTCGAGCACCTGCACGACCCGACCGAGGGCCTGGCCGAGCTCGCCCGGGTGGCGCGTCAGCACGTTCTGCTGTCCACGCCATGGGAGCCGGTGTGGCGCGCGATGAATCTGGCCCGAGGCAAGTACCTGCGCGACCTGGGCAACACGCCAGGCCACGTTCAGAACTTCACGCGGCGGGGGCTCCACGAACTGGCGCAGAAACGGCTGTCGATCGTGGCGCATCGCAAGCCGCTGCCGTGGACGATGCTTCTGGGCACGCCTCGGCGCTAAGTGCGCCCCTGTCGCGCGCGGTGCACACGTGGGCGGCCATCCACGCTGCCGCGCGGGTACTGAGGCGTGCATTCCGTGGTGGATTCAAACCAATCGCCGCTCTAGCATCGCCGCGCGTGCCGGACTCCCGCCCCGCTTCGACCCTGCGGCGCTGGGCGCCCGTAGCGGACCGCCACGGTCCGTGGATTGTTGTCGTGCTGCTGTCGGGTTGGCTGTTGTGGCCAGTGCCAAGCGGCGCCATGCCGATGTCCGCAGACCACACCGTGCACCTGACGCGGATCTGGATGTGGGCGACCGAGCTGGCCCAGGGGAACCTGCGCGGGTGGAGCACGGTCTGGTTCTTCGGCACCCCCGTCGGGGAGCTGTACCCAGTGCTCGGCGATGCGGTGATCGTTGGCCTGCGCGTCGTCTCCTTCGGTGCATTGAGCTGGGCCGCCGCGTACGCCGTCGGCTTCTTCGTGGTGTTCACCGTGCAGGGACTGGCGATGATCCGTGTCGGTCGCGCGACCGGCTTGGGTCCCTGGGTCGGGGTGGTGGCTGCGGGACTGCTGCTGTGCGACGTCGGGGCCTACCGTGAGGGCGGGTGGCTCTACACCGTCGCCTACGGCGTGTGGCCGCAAGCGCTCTCCACCGCGCTGACCTGGCTTGCATTTGGCGAGCTGGCGGTCGCAGCGACAACCGACGAGACCCACACAATCCCACGACGGATTGGCTTGGCGGCGCTGGCGATCGGCGGCTCCTTGCTCGCGCATCCCATGGCGATGCTCTCGACGGCCATCGGCGGGCCGCTGCTGGTGATCACGCTTGGCTTCACGGGGAAGGCTGCGTTGCGCCGCACGGTCAGCACCGCGGTCATCGCGGTCGGACTCGGGCTGGCGATTGCAGCGTGGTGGCTGGTTCCCATGCTGGACCACCGCGGCTGGATGGCGGCCTACGGCTGGATGTGGCAGCCGCTGTCGAAGATGGGCGAACAGGCGGCCAAGGGCCAGTTCACGCAGGCGATGCCGGCCGCGGTCGGCGTGGTCATCATGGCGGGCATCGTACTCGTGGCCGTCACTGGGAGCCGCCCCGCGCGGCTGCTTGTCGCGTTTGGGTTGGTGCTGTGGATGGTCGCCAGTCGCGACGTCTTGTGGGAGCTGCGGCTCGACCAGCTTTCCCGCGGATTTGCGCACATCCAGTACCAACGCTTCATCATCGCCGCCAAGCCTGGCCTGTTTCTTGCGGCGGGTGTTTGCGTCGGTTTGTTGGGTCGTTGGGGGGCGCAGCTGTGGCGGGTCCGTCGGGGCAGGCCAATGCCCGCGGTCGCAGCTGCGGGCATGTTTGCGATGGCAGCCGTGGCGGTGTTGGCGATGGCCGATGGCATGCGCGAGACCATGGCCAAGTACGCCGTCGGTCGCGTTCAGACCGAGCGACTGCCTGGCGATCCCCAGCGCGAGGCTGACTTCGCCGCACTGACCCAGTGGGCCGCCGAGCAGCGAGCGCAAAGCGAGGCCCCCTGGCGCATGACCTTCGACGCGCGCCGCAACGTGCACTGGTTCATGGACGCGCCCGTGTACTCGGGAGTCGCCAGCTACAAGCAGGGGTTCACGCCAGGCGACAACTTCGTGCACAAGCCCGAGTCTGGGCGCGCCCGGATTCTCGATCGGCTCGGCGTCCGCTACGTCGTCAGCGAGAGCAAGCGACGCACACGACGCGCCCCCGTGGCCGAGTTTGGTGCGTTGCGGGTCACCGAGCGCGCAAACTGGGCCGAGCAACCCATCGCTTGGCTGGACGGTGAAGGCTCGCTGCGCCTTGACGCCACCGATCCAGCCCGCGGCAGCGTGACTGGCGAGATCACGGGCAGCGGCGGCACAACCCGCCTCATCTTCGCCATCGGCGCGTTCCCGCGTTGGACGCTCACCCACAACGGCGAGCCCGTCGAGTGGATCGAAGTCCCCGTCACGGGTAAGCGGGAAGCTGCGACCCAGGCCCAACGTCGCAACGGAGACCTACGCGGGGGCAAGGCGGGCGGCGACGACGGCAGCGAGCCCACGCTCCTGGCCGCCGACCTGCCGGACGGGACCTTCGAGCTTCACTACCGCGCGTGGACGCTCAAAGACGGGCTCGCGTTGGTGCTCTCCGCACTGGCCCTGGGACTGTCGCTGGCTCTGGTGATGCCGCAGGGCCGGTCAATGTGGGCCCGCCGCTGGCTCTCGGCAGCGCAGCGAGTCGCCGCGCCAATTGGCCACCCCGTCAGCATAGCCCTGGTTGCAGCGCTGACCCTGGCGTGGGCGGTGACCCGTTGGCACGCCGCAGGCACGGCCGAAGACACACGTGCCGTGGGATGGGTCGCGGATGGACGGGCTCGAGTCTCGGGGCGAGCGTCCACCCAACCGTTCAAGACCGACATGTTGATCCAGCCCGCGGTCGTGCTCCGCGGCCGACGCAAGGGCCCGACCACGATTGTGTTCCCCTCGGTCGCTCTGGCGGATGTGCTGAGCGGCTGGGTTGCCATTGATGACGACGCGTCCAAGATGCGTCGCGACGGAACCCATACAATGACCATCGAGGTCGGTACGCAGGACAACTGGACGTCGCTACGCAACTGGAAGGTGCCCCATCGCGAAGGCACGGCCGCCCTGGCCCTTCCGCTCGGCGCGCACGCTGGGACCCGCGCCGACATCCGCGTCACCGTGGCCTCGACGGGCAAGCGTCCGCCGCCCCTGGCGTTCGACCTCGAGCTGGGGGCCGGATGACGAGCGGCCGGTTACGCTGGGTGCTTGTCGCCGTCATCGCGGTCGCGCTCGTCGAGTGGGTGGCCGCCGCGCGCGCGTACACCAACTCGGTCGGTGCAGACGATTGGACGGCATTCGGCCAGCGCGTCGACAGCCTCCCGCCCGACGAGCCGGTCGTGTTCGCCGACGACTGGCTGGCGCCTCGGGCACGGATGGCGAGCTCGCCCTTGGCTCGCCTGGAGGCCGCCGCTCTGCCCGACCTGCGCGAACCCACGCGCATACACGTCCTGGGCTGGCGGGGTCGCGCGTGGTCCGACGCGCTCCAAGCCGATCTCGAGGACCGCCCCGCCCCGCATCCCGAGAGCACGCTCGAGTTCGGCGATCTCACCCTGACGACCTATGCCTGGCCCGACGCCGCGGTGCCGACCGCGTCGATGGTCGATGACCTCATGGCGCTTTCCGTCGAGTCGGACGGTGGGCGCTGCCGCGGAAAGCGAACCTTCAAGTGCGCCGAGGGCCGCGTCGTGCCCCGCGTGGTCGAGGTCGACTATCGCGCGCGTCGTTGCCTGGAGATCGACGTCTCGGACGGCGCGACCGTACGCGTGCTGTACCGCGACATGCCGCTGGGCACAGTGCTGCGCGGGCACGTTGGGTGGGGCGACTTCAACCATCGGCTACGCAGTGACGCGCCCGCCAACATCGAGCTGAGCATCGACGGACACGTGCACGCACGATGGCTGGCCAGCGACACCCAAGGCTGGCGCCCGCTCGCCGTCGCCACCACACCCGGCACCGCCAACGTCGAGGTCGCCATCACCCCCGCCCTGCAGCGGACGTGGAGCCGAGACGGATACGGGGCACGAGCGCCCCACCCCGTTTGCTTTGAACTGCGCGCCCTCCAAGACGGCGCACGCGGGGAGGCGCAGAGCCCATGATCGGCCGACTCCGTCATCTGCTCATCGCGGTGCTGCTGGGTGCCGTGACCGTCGCAGCACTGGCCTCGGCGCACCGACAGGTGGGCTACGCCCGCGACGAAGGGATCTACTTCGAGGCGAGCCGCCGGTACGCAGCGTGGCTGGTCTTGCTGAGGGATGACTCGGGCAAGGCCAACAAACAAAAAGTGCGCGACCGCTACCTGTCGGTCAACCATGAGCACCCAGCGCTGATGAAGATGCTGGCGGGCGTGTCCGCGCGCACCCTGGCGCAACCGCCCGCTACGGGTACGCGAACCGGCAAGGACGACACGGGGGGCACGTTCCCCACCATGCCGGAAGGGGCTGCGATGCGGCTGCCCGCGCAGCTTCTCGCGGGACTCGGGGTGGCGCTGCTGTACATGGCGGGTGTGGCCATGGGCGGGAGCGCGTGGGCCGGGTTGCTCGCCGCCGGTTGGTTCATCCTCACCCCACGCGTGTTCTTCCATGCGGGGCTCCACGCGTTCGACGTCCCCGTCGCGGTCGCAATGCTGTGGGTAGTGCTGGCGTACCGACGCGCCCAGACATCGGTGTGGTGGGGCGTCGCGCTGGGTCCGCTGCTCGGCATCGCCATTGCCGTCAAACACAACGCGTTGTTTGTCCCGATCCTGCTCGCGGCGCACTGGGTGTGCACGCTGGCGTGGGCCCGATGGCGCGACCGCAGGCCCACAACATGGCGACAGCTCATCCCGCTGCCCATGGTGAGCATGGCGACCCTCGGTCCGCTGACGGCCTTCGCGGTCTGGCCGTGGCTATGGAGCGACCCGGTCGACCGGCTGCGCGAGTACTTCGATTTTCACCGCCAGCACAACTGGTACAACATGGAGTTCTTGGGGCACAACTACAACCAGCCCCCAATGCCGATGAGCTACTCCGCGGTGCTCACTTGGGCGACCGTGCCCACGGTGCTCCTGCTGCTGGCGACGCTCGGTCTGGTGGTGATGGTCGTGCGAGACCTGCGACGCCCCCCGCCCTCGGCGACAGGCCCGGTCCCTCAAAACGTCGAAGGCTCGTGGAGCCGTCCGATGGCACCGGGTTGGGCGCGCCTGGACGGCCTGTTGTTGTTGATGCTCGGACTGTTTCCGCTGGTCCTGATAGCGCTGCCCACCACGCCGATCTTCGGCGGGACGAAGCACTGGCTGACCGCATATCCGTTCTTGGCGTTGGCGTCGGCCGTCGCGTGGGGGTGGATGTGGAAGCACTCCGGGGTTGGGCGCCTGCGGCAGCGATGGCTCATGCCCGTCACCCTGGCGCTGGTGCTCGGGCCCGGCGCCCTCTCCACCGTGCGTGGTCACCCCTATGGGTTGTCGCAATACGCTCCGCTGGTCGGGGGCCCGCGCGGCGCGGCGCGACTCGGGCTCGGGCGCGGCTTTTGGGGCCACGCGGTGCTGGGACTGATGCCGTCGCTCGCGGAGCACAAGCGCGTATCCCTGCACGACCTGCACACTTTGGCCCACAAGCAGTACATGCGCGAGGGAACGTGGCCCGCCCAAACCGAGGCTGCCGGGGTTGCGCGTTCGGATGCGGGGCTATTGTTCTACGAAAAACACATGGCCACGAACGAGTACGAGCTGTGGGAACGCCAGCGCGCGGCCTCGCCCGAGGAGTTGGTGACGCTCCACGACGTTCCGCTCACGGCCCTGTACTAGGACGCCGCCCACTGGGTTCTAGGGCCTGTGCGCCCCTTTTCCGATCCGTGGCCCCGTCTGCCTCGTACTCGCGTCAGCCATGCGCAGCTCCTTCATCTCGGTGCTCTCCCGGACACTGGCTGCGCTGTCTGTGACGGGCGTGGGCGCCTGCAGCCCGACCGCGGCGACGACGGCCCCCACCCAGGCGGCGGCGTCGGTCCAAGCGACTCGAGCCGAGCCCGTCCAGTGGGCCGACTGGAGCCGCGCCACGTTCGACAGAGCCCAACGCGACGACCGCTTGCTGCTCATCAACGTGGTCGCCGAGTGGTGCCACTGGTGTCACGTGATGGAGGAAACCACGTACGCCGACCCCGAGGTGGCCGCTCTGCTCGCGGAGCATTTCGTGACCATCCGGGTCGATTCGGACGCCCGGCCCGACGTGGCCGAGCGGTACCGGGCGTGGGGCTGGCCAGCCACGGGGATTCTCTCGCCGGATGCACAGCCGCTCGTGGAATTGCGCGGCTTCAAGACGCCCACCAAGTTTGCCGCACTGCTGCGGTCCCTCATCGCCGACAAGAACGCTGGCACGCTGGCGCGAGTCACCCCCGCAAAGCCGCAGACGTCCGCCGCGCACGCCGACAGTGCACTTGTCGACTTGGCGTCTGCCGCGACAGCCCAGCTCGACGGGTTCTATGACCCCAACGCGGGCGGCTGGGGGCGAGTGCAGAAGTACCCGTTTCATGGGCCGCTCGAGCACGCGATGACACGGACCTCACTGCGCCCGCACGAGGACTGGCGTGCTGCGGTCGCGCTCACGCTTGGGGGCGAAGCGCAGCTCATCGATCCCGTCTGGGGTGGCATGTACCAGTACTCGCTGCGCAAGGTGTGGACGCGCCCCCACTACGAGAAGATCACGCGCGTTCAGGCCGGAGCCATCGCCAGCTTCGCCATGGCCTCGCGCATGCTGGAGGACCCGCAGTGGCTTGCGGGTGCGTACGCCGTGACCGAGTACATGCGCGAGACGATGCGGGACGATCAGGGCGCGTTCTATACGAGCCAAGATGCTGACGTGCGCGTCGGCCACGAGATCGCAGTGGAAGGCATCGAGTACTTCGCCTTGGACAACGCGCAGCGCCGCGCCTTGGGCACGCCCCGCGTGGACGACCACGTGTACGCCGACCTCAACGGGTTCATGATCCTGGCCCTCACCGATCTGTACCGGGCGACGGCCGACCCCGCGGTGCTCCGCGATGCGACCCAGGCCACCGCGGCGATACTCGCGACCCACCGCACGGTGTCCGGAGGCTTCGTGCACGATGCGGCCGACGCCCCAGACGGCCTGCTCTACCTACGAGATCAGGCCACGATGGGCCGCGCGCTGCTGGGCCTGTACACGGTCACCGGGGATCGGAGCTACCGCGACATGGCTCAGGCGACCGCGGACTATGTACTGACCCATCTTTCGGCGGACAGCGGAGGGTTCTACGCGCAGACCGTCGATCCCGAGGCGGTAGGCGCCCTGGCCTCCCGACGACGGCCGCTCGAGGAGAACGCGCTGGCCGCACGCATGCTGCTGGACCTCGATCGACTCCTCGATGGCGACGGCACCCAGTCGACGCACTACGCCCAGGCCGCGCGGGCTGCTCTGCGAGCCGTGGGAGGGCGCGACGGCGTCGCCGAGCGCGGGCGAATCATCGGCGAGTACGTCTTGGCACTGGAGTCCGCGATGATGACCACCGTCGACGTCACCGTGGTCGGCACGCCCAAAGACCCTGCCACACAGGCACTGCTGAGCGCCGCACTCGCCCACTTCGAGCCGCGAGCGGTGGTCGAGCTGTCGGCGCCCGGGGAGCGCTACCCAGACACGGGCTCCGCCGCGGTGTTTGTGTGCACCACGACGGCGTGCTCCTCTCCGACCCGCGACCCGGCAAAGGTCGCCGGGCAGATCGAGCGCTTCGTGTCGAGGAACGCGACCCCAGCGTAGAGCGCACTAGCGCCGCCAGCGGGAGCCAGAGCTTCCCGATGGGCTGCCCATCGGCGGTGTGCCTCCGTCCGACGACACGGAGTACGGAGACGTGCTCTCCGCTTCGATAGGCTCAGGCACGCCTGTGGCTGGGGGGACGGGAGGGGCGTCGTCCTGCGTGGGAGGAACCAGCGTCACCGATTGTGTCGCGATGGGCTCATCGCCAACCGAGGTGTCCTCGCCTTTGGCCAGCACGGCCGTCGCTGCATCTGCGGCTGGGTCCAGGTGCTGATCGAGCCCCTGCTCGGGGATGGTCGGCCGGTTCCTCGGCGTGGTGTTGTGGCTGCTCTGCGCCGTCGCGACCAACGGGGGGCCTTGCGGCATGAGTTCACGAACGTAGACCCCGAGGCGTGTTGTGGAGGGCGTGCACCGATGCGCGTACGCAAACTCCTCCAGCGCGACCAACAGCGCGCGCGCGCTGCCGAAGCGCTCATTGGGATCGCGAGCGAGCGCCTGCATGACAATGGCCTCGAGCTCGGCGGGGAAGTCTGCGCGAACCGCAGTGGGCCGCATGGCGTCGAGCCCAATGATCTTGGATTGAATCTCGGCGTCCGAGGCTCCGTGGAACAGACGCGACCAGACGGTCAACTCCCAGAGGATCACGCCGAGCGAGAACACGTCGCTTCGACGATCGACCGCGCCACCTCGGCAGTGCTCGGGGGAGCGATAGGCGACTGGACCGCCCGGGTCGTGCCGTGCGCCTGCGTGCGCGTGCCAGGTCGACTGCGGTGCCAGATCGTGCCGCGCAATGCCAAAGTCGACGAGCTTGACGAACCCGTGCGGCTCCACAAGGACGTTGGACGGCGACACATCCAGGTGCACCACGTTGAGCGGCCGCCCGTTGGGCGCCTTGAGTTCGTGCGCGTAGTCCAGCGCGGCGGCGAGCGCGGCGACGATCGTCACCGCATGCAGCAGCGGCATCCGGCCGTGGGCTGAATCGGCGATGCGAGCGAGATGCCCGAGTTCGTGACCCGCGACCCACTCCATCGTGAAAAAGGACTGGCCTTCGTGCTGCCCCAGGTCGAGCGCCTCGGCCAAGTTGGGGTGATTGAACCCGGCCCCGAGCCGGGCTTCGGCGACGAGCATTTGCTGCAACGCGGGGTCGGCGGCCAGCTCGGGTCGGAGGCGCTTGAGGGCGACCAGCTTGGCACCGACCGCTCCGTCCTCGTGGGCCAGGTGGTGGCGGGCCAGGAGCACCTCGGCCACCTCGCCGCGGCCAAGTCGTCCCAGCATCTCGTACGAGGACGTTGAACCTGCAATCGGACCCCCCGACTCCATGCTCAACGCTCTAGCCTCTGGTGTGGCACCGCCATGGCCCAGAGCGACGCTATCACACCCTCACGCCCGCTTCGGGGCGCACGTGGTGGGCAGGCCACCCAACCGGCGACCCGCTACGGAGTGCGAAGCGGCTGACCTACGCTGAACACGAGGCGCGGAAAAAGCGATTGGATGCCGACAAATCCGCGCATCACGTCACCCACAGTGGTGTTCTGATCGGGCTCGATGATGACCGTCTCTTTGCCGGGATAGCGGCGCTTGATCTCCGCCAGCAGGCGCCGAAGCTCGGCCGGCGTGCGCACTCTGTGCTCGCGCACAAACTGCGGATCGGTCGCGGTGACGGTGTAGGTCCCCTGCGAGACCTTGACGGTGAGTCCGAGGGCCGCAGACCCCTGCCGCAGCTCCAGGCCTTGGGGCGGCACGAGGAAAAACGGCTGCGCGCGCAGGCCTCCGCGAGAGCTGCTCACCACCAAATGCATCGAAGGCGGGCTGACCGGGCGGCTCTCGGCCGCCGCGTACGCCAAAGCGAGCATGGTCTGGGCCGGAGTTTCGCTGTGCGCAGCAATGAGGACCCGCTGCGGGATCTCAACCGCATGCACAGTGGACTCGATCGCAGCTTCGAGCCACGACTGCTGAAACGCGTCGAAGAACGCAGCCGGGCATGCGCTGCGACATTCGTCGGCAGCGGTGGTGTCTGCGAGGCGCCCCTGGCTGAGCTCGACGACGTCTTGGTCGAAGATCTGAACACGGTCGGCGGTGACCGTCACAAAGACGCCTGGCTCGACCGGGAGCCCTACTGCATTGGGCAAGTTGTCCGTGCCCAACGCCTTGCTCACATGGTTGAGCAGAACGGTCGAGAACCCCTGAAGGCGCTCGAACTGCTGCTGCGTGACGCCTGCGTCGGCCTCGGGGGCAAGAAGCGAGAAAATGGCTGCCGTAAGTAGACTGAGCACGGACTAAAACTCCTCGATAGGGAACGGAAGCCAGGGGTCGACGTCGCCCGAGACCAAAGTCGCCTGCGCGGACGCCAGGCCCAAGGAGCGACTCTGAAGGCGATCGGAAATGTCGTCGCGAGAGGCACGGTCGCCTCCCAGGAAGTGGGGCAGCAGCGTCGTCAACCCGACCACACTGTGGTGGCCGTCCTCCTCGCGGGTGGCCACCCAGACATGGTGTGGGTTGTGGGCGCAGTCGAGGCGGACCAAGAACCCTCCGCCCAGGCTCTCATGCGCTTCGTCGACGAGGCCCTCCATCACGTGGGTCATGTCGCCCTGCCACAATCCGAGTCGGACCATGCGCTCGTTGGCGACCACGGCGACCTGATCGATCAGCGGATCGATCGGCTGCAGATCCGTCGCGTCGCATTCGGCTCCTCGAATCGGGGCCGCGTAGCGCTCGACCTCAGCCACGAACCGACGCTGAACAAACGTGGGATCACCATGCAGCGCCAGCTCGTTGGGCAGCGCCGCCAGGATGGACGTCGGCGACCCTCCGCCGAGCCAGCCCATGATGTAAAACGCATCCCAACCGCCGACGTTGTCCTGGCTTTGGACGCAGTGGCTCGTGTTCATTTCGATGCAGTGAACAAACGAGTTTGCGGCGCGCTGAGCCGGCGCCAGATCGTTTTGGAGGTTGGCGGTAACGGTACCGTGTTGACACCCCGACGCGGCCCCAACAAGGGCAAGGGCGGCGACGCTTCGCAGGACGACGGGCAGCATAATGAGGCTTTTAGTTACCAGTCGCCGCGCCGACACGCCAAACAAAGCGCAGGCGCGTGGGCAGGCCGCGCGCTTTGCTGCTTTTTTTGTAAGTGCGACACCTACTGTCAGGTTCCGGACCGTGGCGGCATCGCACAAACCCAGTATCCGCGGAAGCGCGTCGGCAGCCTTGCCAGACGCACAGCAAACGTCTGAGCAGCGCGCCGCTGCACCGGCCCCAGAGGTCTTTTGGCGCTCACCCAACGACGAGGTGACGCTCCTGGCGGGGGACTCGCTCGAGGCCCTGAACACCCTCCCCGAGGCGTCGTTTGACGTCATCTTCGCCGACCCACCGTACTTTTTGTCCAACGGCGGGAGCACCTGCAAAAACGGCAAGCGGGTCAAAGTCGACAAGGGCGGCTGGGACAAGAGCTTGGGCGTCGAGGAGAACCATCAATTCAACCGAACGTGGCTCGCGGCGTGCCAGCGCTTGCTGACCCCCAACGGAACGATGTGGGTCTCCGGCACGAGCCACGTCATCTACTCCGTCGGGTTTGCGATGCAGCAGCTCGGCTTCAAGGTGCTCAACGAGATCGTGTGGGAGAAGCCGAACCCGCCGCCCAATCTCTCGTGTCGCTACTTCACGCACTCCACCGAGACGGTGCTGTGGGCGGCCAAGACGCGCAAGAGCAAGCACTTTTACGACTACCCGCAGATGCGTGCCGACAATGGTGGCAAGCAGATGAAGTCCGTGTGGCGGATGACCGCGCCAGGCAAGTCCGAGAAGGTGCACGGCAAACACCCGACGCAAAAACCGCTGGGTCTGCTCGAGCGAATCATCTCGGCGAGCTGCCCCGAGGGCGGACAGATCCTCGACCCTTTCAATGGCAGCGGAACCACGGGTGTCGCCGCAGCGCGCGCCGACCGTCAGTACACGGGCATTGATCTGAGCGAGGAGTACCTCACCCTCACCCGTGCTCGAATCCTGGCCGAACATCCACAGTGGGAAAAGCCCGCCCCCGCGAAGAAGGCCAAGCGCAAGAGCAAGGCCCGGCTTCGCGCCGTGAAGTAACATCGCGGTAAGCTGCCAGCGATGGCGGCGAGTGCGGTTTGGCTGCTGGCCGGCGTGTTGGCGCCAAACGAGCCCGCACGCGTTGCGCTTGATTGGGAAGCACCCGCGGACGAATGCCCACGCGGGGCCGCGGTGTCCTCGGAGATCGAAGCCCTGCTGAGCGAGGCCGGGGCGCCAGCGTCCGATCCGGTTGCGGCGTCGGGTCGCGCGGCCCAAAGCGACAGCGGACGCTGGACCGTCACGATAGCGATGACCCTCGCGGACGCCCGCACCGAGCGTGTGATCGAGGGCGAATCCTGCAGAGAGTTGTCGTCGGCCGCCGCGTTCATCATCGCGACGGCCGTGGACCCTCGCGTGGCGACGTTGCCGGTTGCGGCTCCCAAGCCCCCGCCGCCGGACAGCGAGCCCGAGGTCCTGCCAGCCCCCAAACCACAACGCGTGCCCGACCCCGAACCGGATCACGAGCCGCAACCTGAACGCGTGCCCGACCCCGAGACGCCGCGCGACCCTTCCGCTGCGCCCGAACGCGCCCCCAGCCCCGAGCCGGACCCGCCGAAGTTGCGATGGGCCCTAGGACTGCTCGGCGGTGTCGGTTGGGGGCCCAATCCAACGGTCGGCGGCGTCGTCGGAGGCGCACTCGGTTTGCTCGGCCGCCGCTTCCGCGCCGAGTTGCTCGGCCAATACTGGACGCCAAGTCAGGCCGCCTCCGCACAGAACCAGGAGGTCGGCGTCTCCGTTCAGGCCTGGCATCTCGTGGGTCGGGGCTGCGGGGTCCCGCGCTGGCGCAGTTTGGAATTCCCGCTGTGTCTGGGGCTGGCCGGGGGGGCTATCCACGGTCGCGGCACGGGCGATCTCGTGGTCGATAGCGCTCGGGTTGGGTGGATCGCGGCGACAGCCGGCCCGTCCGTGCTGTTTCGGCTGTCGGAGCGATTCGCCGCCGGGGCTGGGGTCGACGGGTTCGCCACGATCGCGACGGGCGCGTTTCACACAGATCCCTCAGGACTCGCCCACCAGCCGCGTGCGGGCGGCTTTTCGGCTGCAGCACGGATAGAATTGCGGCTGCCGTGATGGACCAAGGCGGGGGCGGACAATGGGGGGTGTGGAGGCACTCGCCGTGAAGCCAGTCGGCATGGACGCGCAAGCCCGCCTCGGCCAGCTCTATCGGGAGCATGCGGATTTTGTATGGCGCGTCCTGGTGCGCTTTGGGATCCCCGAGTCCCAAGCGGAGGACGCCGCCCATGAAGTGTTCTTGGTCGTGCGACGGCGCCTCGGCGACTACGATCCCAGCAGCCCGTTTCAGGCGTGGCTGTACGGCATCGCGCGCGGTGTCGCGGCAAATCTCCGCCGCAGCCAAACGCGGGCCCAGCAGCGCCTTCGGGTCGTGCAACCACCGCCCGAGCCACGGACCCCCGAGGAGCAAGTGCAGCGCAGCCAGGCCGCCCAGCTGGTGGAGCGATTCTTGAGCACGCTCAACCCGGCGCAGCGCGAAGTGTTTGTGCTCGTCGATATTGAGGGCATGACCGGCCCCGAAGCGGCCTCCTCGCTCAACCAAAATCTCAATTCTGTGTACTCGCGCCTGCGACTGGCGCGCGTGCGGTTCTGTGAATTCGCCGCCCGCGCGGCGGGGAACGCCCCCACCGAGGAAACGGCATGACGGCAACCAAGACACGACCTACGCCCGACCCGCTTCCGCCCGCCCAGCTCGCACTTCTGCGCGCCTATCGGGACGAGCACGCGATGCCCAGCGCGGCGAAGGCTCAGCTTCTCGGCCGCTTGGCAGCGCCCACTGCGAGCCGCATCGGCCCCAAGTGGATCGCCGCCTCGATAGCCGTGGCCGCGGCAGTCGTCCTGGCCCTCGGCGTCTCGGTGCTTGGATCCGAGTCCGCCAACACCGACCCCTCCGACTCGGCAGCCGACCAGGCGATGCGGCAGGCCAACGACGCACGCTCGACACACGAGGCCGTCGGTCGGCAGCCGACGGGCCAGGCAACGGCCGCCGCGAGCTCGCGGGCGACCGCCCCGCCCGTGCTGCTGGCCCCGGAGCCGCCCTCCCCCGAACCGCCCTCCCCCGAACCGGCTGCCGTGGCGCCCGAGGCCACGACCGCCGAGCCACTTGGCGGACCCAGCAAGGCCGATGACACGAAGGCGAGCGTACGGCGTCGGCCGCAGCGCGCCGATTCGCCCGCGTCGCCGCCGGCGGGCGGCGCCCTTCCCTCGGCGCCCACCCCCGCAGGGCCGTCCCAGCTGTCGCTCGAGCGCGCGCTCTTGGCCCGCGCGTGGTCGGCATTGGCCGCCAACAACCCCACCGAGGCATTTTCGCTCTCCGAGGAGCATCGTCGCCGTTTCGCCTCCGGAACCCTCAGCGTGGAGCGTAAGGCGATCGCCGCCATCGCGGGCTGTAACGCCAAGCGCGGCGGCTGGGCAGAGCAGGCGTCCAAGTTCCTCGCGGCCCACGGCAAGACCCCGTTGGCGCACCGAGTTCGAGAAACGTGCACCCCGAGCGCAGAAAAATCGCCAGCACGCTGACGGAAGCGGGCCCGGGTGCACAAGACGGAGTTGTAGGTATTCGGATGAAAACTCAACAGCTAGCCAGATTGTTTGTTCCTATTGTGGCGTCGCTTGTCCTGCTCACCGGCTGCGACCTCGGTGACAAGAATGTCGGTGATGAAAACGACAGCGGGGCCGCGACCGGCGACGGTGGAGACGCCGGCTCTGACGGCGCGACCGATGGCAACGACGGCAACGACGGCAACGACGGCAACGACGGCAGCGGTAGTGCCAGTGGCGGTGATACGTACGAGCCGTGCGGGGACTTATCGTGCGGCGATCCCTGCTCGACCTGTCCGCCCGATGACCCGGAGTGCATCGAGACCGCGGAGGTCAAGGTCTGCAACGACGCGGGCGAATGTGTCTCCGACTCCGGCGATGTCCTTTGCGAGGCGTACAACGGCTGCGCCGACGCAAAGTGCGGGGACCCGTGCACGATCTGCGCTCCGGACGACCCGGACTGCGAAGAGACCGAAGAGGCCAAGTCCTGCAACGCCGACGGTGTCTGTGTCGCGGAGTTCGGCGGTGACCTGTGCGAGCCTGTTTGGGACCCGTGCGGCGCGTTGGAATGCGGCGATGCCTGCATGCTGTGCCCACCGCAAGGCATGGGCGACGACGACTGCGTAGAGACGGCAGACCGCAAGGTCTGCACTGCAGACGGACTCTGCGTCAGCGACGCGGGGGAAGACCTCATGTGCGAGGGCGCGGCCGAGTTCGCGTGCGGCGACAGCCTCTTGTGTATCCAAGAAGCGGAGTACTGCGACGTCGTGGTCGGCGGCCAACCCGGAGGCGGCGGAGCGGACTGCGTCGACATGCCCAAGGCGTGCTCAGCGACGCCAACCTGCGCGTGCCTCGAGCCAATCGTCGGCCCGTTTGGCGGCGCAACCGAATGTGAGGAGCTACCCGGGGGCGGCGTCAGCCTGACGACCTTCGCCCCCTAGGCGCTGCCTTGTTTGGAGGAGGCCTCGCAATGCGAGGCCTCAACCTAGACTAGCCGTCGAGGATCTCTTTTTCCTTCTTACCGATGATCGCGTCGACGTCTTTGACGAGCGCATCGGTCGCGGTCTGGATCTTCTCGAGACCGCGCTTGAGGTCATCCTCGGAGATGTCCTTGTCTTTCTCGGCCTGCTTGAGCAGGTCGTTCGCGTCGCGACGCGCGCGACGGATCGCGATCTTCGCGTCCTCGCCGATCGAGTGGACCTGCTTGGTGAGGTCGCGGCGGCGCTCTTCGGTCAGCGCGGGGATCGGCACGCGCACGACGACGCCGTCGTTGCTCGCGTTGAGCCCCAGCTGGGAGTTGTTGATGGCGCGCTCAATCGCGGCGACGGAGCCGCGGTCGAAGGCTTTGACGACGAGCAAGCGTGCGTCAGGCGCGGTGACCGTCGCGACCTGCTTCAGCGGCAGCTGCGTGCCGTAGCTCTCGACGCGAACCTCATCGAGAACACCCGGGTTGGCTCTTCCTGCGCGCACGCGCGAGAGCTCCTTTTTCAGGCGCTCCAGCGCCGTGTCCATCCCCTCTTGGGCCAGTTCTTGGGCTTGTTCGAGCATGTCTGATTCTCCTGCTTCTAGACGCGGGGACCGACCATCGTCCCGATGGTCTCGCCACTGACGACGCGCTTGATGTTACCCCGAGTCCGCATGTTGAACACGATGATGGGCAGATCGTTGTCCTGGCACAGCGCGACCGCGGTCGTGTCCATCACGCGCAGGCCGTCGGCAAGGATTTTGTCGTACGACAGCCGATCATAGCGCTCGGCGTCGGGGTGCACCGCAGGGTCCTTGTCGTAGACCCCATCGACCTTGGTGGCCTTGAGCACGACCTCGGCACCGATCTCCAGCGCCCGCAGTGTGGCGGCCGTGTCGGTGGTGAAGTACGGATTGCCCGTCCCGGCAGCCAAAACCACGACCTCTCCCTCCGAGAGGTGCTGCACTGCCCGCCGCTGCGTATAGGTGTCGCAGATCCGCTGCATCGAGATGGCCGACAGGACCCGGGCCGGTTGCCCGTGCCGAGTCAACGCATCCTGCATCGCAAGCGAGTTGATGACCGTGCCCAGCATGCCCATCGAGTCCGCCATCGTGCGGTTCATGCCGTCGGCCGCCGCTTTGACGCCGCGGAAGATGTTGCCTGCGCCGATGACCACGCCGACCTGAACGCCCAGCGCGGCCACCTCGACGATCTCCTCGGCCACGGCCGCCAGCACTTTGCTGTCGATTCCGTAGCCGTCGCCCTGAAGGGCCTCGCCGGAGAGCTTGAGAAGAATGCGTCGGTAGCCGGAGGCAGGCGCGGTCATGGTGTCGCTAGGATCCCTGTACTTGGGCCGCGACTTCAGCTGCGAAGTCATCGACCTTCTTTTCCAGTCCTTCGCCAAGCTCGAAGCGAACGAAGCGGCGGATCTGAACGTTTTCGCCCATCTTGGCGATGAGCTCAGTCTGAATCTGCTCGATCGTCTTCTTGTTCTCTTTGACGAACGACTGCTCGAGCAACACGTGCTCGCTGTAGTACTTGTTGACTTGGCCTTCGACGATCTTGTCGACGATCTTCTCGGGCTTGCCCTCGGCCAGCGCCTTCTCGCGAAGGATCACGCGCTCTTTTTCGACGGTCGCGGTGTCCATCTCTTCGCGGCGGACACACATCGGGTTCATCGCCGCGATCTGCATGGCGACGTCGGCGGCGAATGCCGAGAACT